>Ga0307474_10004045_pt1 | contig 10563 bp, 11 predicted proteins | sample atmos_gasesECM1C_2_FD_203312 | JGI IMG/M metagenome (GOLD analysis project Ga0307474, IMG submission 203312) | Hardwood forest soil microbial communities from Morgan-Monroe State Forest, Indiana, United States - atmos_gasesECM1C_05 | ecosystem: Environmental > Terrestrial > Soil > Temperate...
TGCTAATTTGCTGCTTTCTTCTTAGGAACATGCCGCAAGCTGCGGCCTTCGATAAGGTTATAGAGGTCTTCAGCGAGGTTTGTGGTGTGGTCTCCGGCGCGCTCGAGGGCCTGAGCCATGAGCAGTACTTCGAACCCGGTGGTATCGCCCTGGACGACGGTTTCTGCCAAATGCTTTTGAAACAGGGCATGGCAGACCTGGTCAATCTCTTTATCCATCTGCAAGACCTTGCGAGCGCATTCCAAATCGAGAGTGGAAAAGCCTTGATGAATCAAGTCGAGCATGTCGCGCAGCCGCGATGACATTTCTACGAGCTGCCGCACATCGGCGCCAGGAATCTTCGAGGTTCTGGATTGCACGCGCATCGCGACGCTCATCACCAAGTCGCCGATGCGCTCCAGGTCGGTGGTGGACTTCAGGCTGGAAAGCAACTGGCGGGCTCGTGCTTCGTTCACTCGCGTGATCGCCGCGGGCAACTGTTCGTCGATCTGCCGCTCGATCCGGTCGAGTTCTTGTTCGCAGTCCTTGATGGCAAGGAAGGCCATGCGCGACGAGTTGGTGAGTAGGTCGCGGACATTGAATGCGGCGTCGCGGGCGATCAGGCAGGCCTTCAGTGCGAGGCGTGCCAGATCATCCGCCCTGCGCACTCTTGGCTCCGCCGGTGTCTTAGCCGGGCGTCGGCTTGGCTCGGCCTCATCAGCTTCGAGATTTCGCGGCGTGGGCGCTTTCCGTGGCATCGGAGGAAACGTGGCAACGTCCGTGACTTGGCCGCCGCTTAGCAAACAGTTTAGTCCCAAAATGTGAAAGGATGGTTACAACATTGCTCCGGCGAGTACCGGTACACTGGCCTTGACCGCAGCAAAAATGCGCCGGAGGGCAGTCTTGTGAACGTCGCTGATTATCTGCGCCGCCAGTTCGCCTACGACGAATGGGCAAACAGAGAAGTTTTGAACACGATTCGATCTGCCGGAGGCGCGAACCAGCGATCGGTCCAACTCATGTCCCACATTCTTGCCGCGGAGCAGCTCTGGCTGGATCGGTTGAAGCAGCAACCGCCGAGCGTACCGGTATGGCCTGATCCCGATTTGGCCCAGTGTGAGGCGCTAGCCGACAAACTGGGCAAAGAGTGGCTAGAATTTCTCGATCTCATTACGGCGGGGGACGTCGCGCAGACCGTCACCTACAAAAATAGCAAGGGCGAGGAGTGGACAAGCTCGATCGTAGACATCTTGACCCACGTCGTGATGCATTCTGCCCATCATCGCGGACAGATCGCCAGTCACATGCGCGCCAACGGGCAGATTCCGGCTTACACCGACTTCATTCACGGAGTGCGCCAGGGGCTGGTTAAGTAAGTTAGTCACGAGGACGGAGGGAGTCATAATCGAGCGACTGCGGCTCTACATCTTGAACGGTCTCTTTATCGTAGCCGTCGTGGTTCTGTGCTGGCTCTTCGCCACATGGCCCACGCCGTGGAATGTGCGGCGCTATGTCGGAACTGTGCTGGCTGTCCTCGGAATCAGCTTCGTTGGAGTCGCTCGATTTCAACTCGGTAAGTCGTTTTCGATCAAGCCTGAGGCTCACAAACTGGTAACCAACGGGCTCTACTCGAAAATTCGCAACCCAATTTATGTGTTCGGCGTAGTCATGCTCACTGGGTTGACTCTAGTGCTGCAGAAACCAGTCTTCTGGGCCGCCCTCATGGTCGTGGTGGTCGCTCAAACCATCCGCGCTCGGCGGGAAGCGCGAGTTCTCGAAGCCGCGTTTGGCGATGCCTACCGCGAATACCGGGGCAAGACGTGGTTTTAGGCCAGCGGCTAGACTTTGCCGCTGTCACCCAGAAGACGTAATATCTCAAGCCATGAAAAAAATCCCTGTTGTTTTTGTCCTGGCACTCTTCACCGTTTTCCTCTCGGCCGACGATCAACCCAAGGTTCCACCTATGCCCGCCGCGGTGGCAAACAATGCGGTCGCCTCGCTCAAGAACGGGATTGAGATCTATTCGCTGATGGGGGTCGGGCCCAAGAAAACCTGGGACGACATCACCAACAAGATGTATGTCCTGCGGCTCTCTTCGAGGAAATGGATGGAAGGCCGTGCTGTGCCGGGAGTTGCGGGGCGCCTGGGCGCCTCCGCGATTGGGGCGCGAGGGCAGGTGTTCGTTTTCGGGGGATATGTGGTGGACGGGCAGGGCAATGAAATGACGATCCCTGACGTGAATTCCTATGTGGCTGATGGCCATCGCTGGTACCGTGCGGCCGACATCCCGGTAGCCGTGGACAGCGCGGTGATCGGTGTGAATCATGACCGTTACATCTATCTCGTCGGTGGAAGATCGCAGACAGGGCCGGTCAACAATGTGCAAGTTTATGACGCGGAGAAGAACACCTGGAGTCAAGCTACGCCGATGCCCGGCACTCCGGTTTTTGGTCATGCCGGCGGCTTGGCCGAAGATGCCATTGTCTACGTTGACGGCGCCAAGAGAAATCCGGCTGCAGACGGCGACCCCTATGTTGCGTCGGACGAGTGTTGGATGGGCAAGATCGACCGCAAAGACCCCAATAAGATCGAATGGAGCAAACTGCCTCCGCATCCCGGGGAAGGCCGCTTCGGAATCGTGGGCGGAGGAGTCGAAAAAGACCATCGAGTTGTGTTCTCGGGCGGGACTATTGCGCCGCATAACTTCAAAGGTCTGGGGTACGACGGCAAACCTGCGCGGATCTCAACCACAACGTTTGCCCTCGAACTGCATGGCAACCGTTGGGACACACTAACCGCTGACGCATCAGATGTGCGCACCGACGGCCGCGGAATCGTAGTTACGCCCCTTGGCCCTTGGATTCTTGGCGGTATGCTGAGAAATCAGGCGATCTCAGCCCGCGTGTTCACCCTCCCCAAGAAGTAGACTCGTGATTGGACAGATAGGATTGGATAGGTGGGAACAAAACCCGTAGCCCCGGGCGCATTCGTCCGGGGGACGCTCGCTTCGCGTCGCAGGGCGGGCCCTTCGACTCGCTCAGGGCAGGCTGCGTCCGCCCCTACGCCAACGGTTCTGCTTTACTGTTCCGCAGCGCTGTGGGCAAACGCAATGTTCAGCCCGGTGGTGAACACTACGTCGTTCTTCTTGGCGCTCAACGGTGGATTGGTTACGTAGATGTCGCCAAACTGGTTCTGCCAGCCGAGCCATTTGCTGATCTTAGTGACACTACCCACATTGAAGGTCCATCGATATTGGCTTGTGTCCTGCAGGTCGGGATAGAAATAGGTGTTCTGCGTGACCACCGTGCCCTTGCCGATTTTGTGTGTCAGTTCCTCGCCTAAGGTAAGCGCCGCGAATTTGTTGGTCTTGCCGTAGGAGGCAAAGACCGGGGGAATGCTTCCCACAATTAGCGGACCGTTCGAATAAGTTTCATGCGTGTAGTTGATGCCGCCCAGCAAGTTCAAGATGGTGGCTTCCGAGTTGATGACGTGGAAACCGAAGCCGCCAGTGTAGACTTGGCGCAAATCGAGGAACTGCAGCGCATTCGCCATGAAGTCCGCGCCTACGAAAACGAACAGCCGCGGATTAAGGTTGCGATCGTAGCGGATTCCGCCCTGTTGCAGGCTGGCCACGTCGCTCGGAGTGGCGAGGTCATTCTTTGTGTTGATGGTACTGGCGTAGAGGGTGATCTTGTCGTTCATTGTGGGATGCGCCGCGTTGAAGGCCAGCGCCAGGTTTTCGGTCTGGGCGTTTCCGCGAGCAATGGAGAAGCCCACGTCGATTCCGCCATCCCAGCCATTCATCAGCCCGGGATGCACGTATTTTTCATACGCCTCTTCGCTGCGCATTAGCTTGACGTCCTCTTTGGGCGCTTCCACCGTCCCGGCAGTCTTGGTGGCGATCTCAATCTTGCCGTCGGTGGTGGTCACCGGGCCGACCGCCGTCTTTCCGCCTTTCAAGTTGACATGCAGAGCCTGGTCGCTCTTGATTCCATCGATCTCTGAGAATTTGATGGTGACATCGCCCGCGGCAGCGGTGTGCAGCACCAGCGTCTTGCCGTCTGATTTCACGATCGTGCCGGTCAGGCGATCTCCGTTCTTCAGAGTAACCTGATCCGCAAATAAAATTGAGGAAACTGCAAGGAAGGCAAACAGGACTAACACTTTCAATTTACACACGTGCTCCAACCTCCAAAGTGGCAGACATTGGAGAAGGATAAAGCAACCGGGGTTGCCTTGAAAATAAATAGGGATACCGGCAGCGGAAGGAAGGGAAAGCTGCCGTTGGCCGGCTAGGCCTTGGTTTCAGGTTTCTTGTCCGAATCCGTCGAGGCCTGTGACGAAGGATTATCCTTCATGCCCTCTTTCAGGGCACGGATCCCCTCGCCCAAACCTTTGCCGAGTTCCGGCAATTTTTTTGGACCGAACACCAGCAATGCAATAAAGAAAATCACCACCAGGTGCAACGGTTGAAATAGACCTTCCAACATCGGAGCCTCCAAGGGCTAACTACAATTTCTAATCATACGCTATCGAATGCCTGGGGGAAAGGTCAAACCGGCCTTAGGCGACCGATAGCTTTTTACGGCCTTGTACGATTTTCACGCGAAGCGCGGCAGTCGTTCGGTGAACTCGGCCACGCCGGGTTGTGATTTCAATCACGCTCGAGAGACGGGGGCGGCTGCGACACTACCGCGGGGGCTCTCGGGCTATGGTTACTTCCGTGATCTTACCCGCCGGTTCGTGGGAGGGCTATGTTTCCGAAGGGGCTGAAGGCGTTTGCGGTCGCATTCCCTAAAAACCCGCCACTAGCAAGCAATTCATACGTTGGGGAGTCCGGTGAGAGTCAAGGCACTTCTATTTTTTCTTCTGTTTACCCTGGCGGCTGTGGCTTCTAATCCATTGCCCTATGCGCAACCTCGAATCCCCCAAGCTCCCAATAGTCAGGCAGTAAGCACGACGCAGCTTGCTGCCTGGCTGATGGGAGGAGTTTCAAACAGCCGGTTGGCCCGCCTGGTCGGCGAACGCGGACTCGCCACGCTGCCCACGAATAATGAACTTCGCCAGATGGAGACTGCTGGAGCTGGCAAAGATCTGATGCGCGTCCTCAGTTCGGGTAACGCGCTCTCGGCCAGAATAGGCCCTCCGATTCCCGCAGCGCTGCTGAAGGCGGCTGGTGAAGTGCGCCGACGGCAGTTCGCAGAAGCCGAAGCCGATTTGCGCGAGGTCGTGAGTGCCGGCGGGCAAAATTCCGCGCTGCACTTCGCTCTCGCTTTTGTTTACCGGCAGGAAGAAAGATGGGACGACGCGTACGACGAGCTTACCCTGGCGAACCGCATCATGCCCGATCTGGCCGAGAACCACGGGGCTCTGGCCTACCTCTTTTATCGTCTGGACGACGGCCCAAATGCGATTGCTGAAGCCCGCACGGCACTGAGTCTTGATCCTGACAACGCCGAGGCCTACCAATACCTCGGCCTTGGCCTTTATTCGAATTATCAATATGGCGCGGCGGTGCATGCCTATGCCGAGTCGCTGGCCCGCGATCCCAATAACGCTGACACTTACTACGACATGGGGATCGCCTTGCATGCGGACAAGAATTCGGCTGGGGCCATGGCTGCCTACGAGCGCGCCATTCGCCTGAGACCCGCGTTTTGGGAAGCTCATTCAAACCTGGGGCTGGTCCTGCACCAACAGGGGAACCTCAATCGAGCTGCGGACGAATATCGCGAGGCCAAGCGGATTGCTCCCGAGGAAGCCTCCGTTCGCAACAACCTGGGAAACACTTATTGCGATCAAGGGAACTTCGACCTAGCCATTGACGAACTGCATGAACTCTACAAGCAGCATCCCGAGTGGCAGCAGGGGCACGCCTGCCTCGCCAGCGCTTACATGGCAAAGAAGAACTATGACGCCGCCGTGGATGAGCTACGGTTGGCCCTGCAGCAGAATCCGACTGGGGCGAACGAGCACCGCATTCTCGGCCAGGTCCTGATGCTCGACAACAAACCGGACGAGGCCATGCGCGAACTGAAGTTGGCGGTCTCTCTTAATCCCGACTCGGATGCGGCGCATCACCTTCTGGGCACGGTCTTGTTCCAGCAGCAACAAGTGCATGCCGCCGAGCAGGAATTTCGCGAGGCGCTTCGTCTGAATGGCTCGGCAAACAATCATTACTCGCTGGCGGCTTGCCTGATGAGCTTGGATCGTTACCAGGAGGCGCTGTCAGAACTGGAATTGGCTTCGCGGTTGGATCCCGAGCGCACGCTTTACCGTGCCCGCCGCGAAGAACTCCTCAAGCTGATGAAGGAGACGAATTCGCGTTAACGAGTTACGTAGCGACCGCCGCCTCGGCTGTCCCGCCAGGGCGAAGCCCAGCGGTCTAAGGGCATTTCGAATCAACTCGACAGTGGGAGAATTATGATGGCGACCAACGGAGCTCAATCCCAGCAAGCGGCGGGTAGCGCAGCTCAGGCGGCTTTGGCGAAGGAAGCCGGTATCCGCGGCAAGGATCCCTCGTCCGGAGCGGCTTCCCCGCGGAAAGTCTCGGGTTACGGCTTACCGTGCGCAAAATGCCACCTATACTATCCTGCCGATCTGCAAGCCTGCCCCACCTGCAAGCACGGCGAGCGCGTTTCGCCCGTCGTGCCCAAAGTGCAGCCCAAGATTGCGACGCCCATAGCCGACCCGATTCCCGACACAACCGTTGTCGAGCAGGAGCGCGAGGAATTTCTTCGCCAATTCAAGTCCCAGCTTTTGGAAGCCCACGCCGAAGTGGCGAACGCGCCGGAATCCGTCTGCAAGTTCAGCGAGCATCATTCCGGGGAACCCGCCCACGCGGAGGTTTGCCACGCCTGCTTCGAGCGCCTGCAAGAGCGTGTAGACATTTTCGAAGCCGCTCTGCACCTGGATCTGAAAGAAGCGGCGCAGATCATTTATGACGCGGTGTGGGCCGATCCGTCCGACCCCAGCAAGACGTATCAAAATGCAGCCAGCGCCTTGCTGACCGAATTGCGCAAGCGCGCCGGAATGACCGGGGTGCTGGGGCCATTCCAGTCCTTGTCTCACTAGGACCGTCTTTACCTGTGAATTCTTGGTACAAGATCGGCACTGTTCTTGAGCTGATCAGAGCGGGAATACACGACAAAGCAGTACAGAGCCGGTCCAAGCGGTGCAAAGATCATCACGCAGAACCAAAACACCTGCCTCAGAGGACCTGAATCGTCGAAGCGAAACAGAAAATATTCCATGCCCAGAGCGTTGATTGCCATTCCAAGTACTGCGGCGAATAAGATCGGTCTTAGCACAGGACGAAAGGGACCAAGAATTTCGCCGCCGAGCGTAACCACCACGAACGCTAACAGGTAGTAGCAGAGAAAACGCCGCCGCAGTACGATAAACACTCCGCGCTGTGCGAGAGACGATCCATTCCTTGTTTATGTATTCGTACGTCTGCATTCAACGCCTTCGAAATAATGTCCTCATTCGACCTTAATGGTTACCCACTTCTTCCCGGCATAGAGTTTGTAGCCTGCGCCATCCTCGACTAGTTTCAGTGGCACAGCACGCTGCAGCGCTGCATCGGTTTGCGAGGGGGCGGTGAGCACGTCGTTGTTGGCCACGTCCATCACGTTAATCTTGCCGTCGGCGGTGAAGCCGAAGCCGTATTGGCCAGGGGGTAATTCGGATCCTCCAACGTTGATCTTGGTTTCGGTAATCAGCAGGCCCTGGTATTTCTGCTGGATCGCAGTCGAATAACCCGAGGCGTCCACTAGCGCCGCCAACATCATCTTGCCGTCCGGCAATTGGAATCCCACGGCGTTGCGCACCTGTACAGGCGCTTTTTGGCCGCGGAAGAAATATTCCGCAGGGACGGCCTTCTTCAGTTCGTCGCTGCTGAGTATGTGTTTCGACGCCTGCTGTGCTGCCGCCGATGCCAGCATGACGAGGATCAGCGCAGCCAGAGACGTCAGACGACTATTCTTCATGAGAGTAAGTCCTCTGAGTGAGATTAAAAAAATGCTTCGGTGAACTCTAACTGTTTCAAGGGCCGGGTGCAAACGGTGAGTCCTCGCCCTTGAGAGCAGCATCTTAACCGGAACCGTTTTTGCAGGGCGGAGGACGTTCTTGCAAATGGCGCCTGTGAAGAAAGATTCTCGAAGGGCGCATTTTTGAGGCGATTGCCGATTTCGCTTTGCCCGCAAGATTCGGATAGTCCGCTCCAGCACTTCGCCGTAGGCTTTTCTTACTATGACCACCAATGCCATACTCACAGCGGAAAGCACGATGACCCTGCGTCAACCCAAACCGGAAGAGGCCGTTGACGATCCACGCTGGAATGCCGTGCTGGCGCGGGATGCCGCCTACGATCGAGAATTCGTTTTCGGCGTCTCCAGTACGGGTGTTTATTGCCGGCCCTCGTGTGCAGCGCGCCGTCCCAGCCGGGAAAATGTCCAATTCTTTCTCGCGCCGGAACAGGCCGAGAAGGCGGGCTACCGGGCATGTCTGCGCTGCAAACCAAAATCGTTCAACGGCAACACCGAGTCTGACGGCGTGAAAGCCATTTGCCGGTTCATCGAGCAGCATCTTGACGAGCCCCTAACCCTGGATCGGCTGGGCAAGGAATTCCGGCAGAGCCCGTTTCATCTGCAGCGCCGTTTCAAGCGAATACTGGGCATCACGCCGCGCGAGTACGCCGACTCCTGCCGCTTACGCTTGCTGAAGCGCAACCTGCAAGCCGGAGATTCTGTCACGCGCGCCATGTACGACGCCGGATACGGCTCGAGCAGCCGGCTCTACGAACGGACCGCCTCACAACTGGGAATGACGCCCGACAAGTATCGCCGGGGTGCCATTGCCGCCACCGTTCGCTATACCTGCACCGATTCGCCGCTGGGGCGGATGCTGATCGCGGCAACCGAACGCGGCATTTGTGCGATCCAGTTTGGGCGTTCGGATGGCGAACTGATCGAAGGCCTGAAGCGCGAATTCCCCTTCGCTGTCCGCAAGTTAGATGACGGCGGCTTGCGGTCGTGGGCGGGCGCGTTGCTGAAACACATGCACGGCAAGGATCTTGATTCTTCATTGCCGCTGGACATTCGCGCGACGGCCTTTCAGCGCCGCGTGTGGAGGTACCTGCAGTCGATCCCATTTGGCGCGACACGATCCTATAGCCAGGTTGCCAAAGCCATCGGCCGCCCCACAGCCACCCGCGCGGTTGCCCGCGCTTGCGCCACCAACCCGGTCGCGGTCGCGATTCCATGCCATCGCGTGGTTCGTGAGGACGGCAGCATGGGAGGCTATCGCTGGGGAATCGAGCGGAAGAAAGTGTTGCTGGAAATGGAACGGCAGTAGAGACGTAGCCTGTCACGTCTTCTCACCGCCAGCCCCCAAGCCGCAAGCAGAGACGTTGCGAGCAATGTCTCTATAGGTAGGCCGCAAAGTGCGTTCCTGTTTGACGGCGGAGTTCGCCGGCCGTTAAATAGGAACCGGCGAAATCTTTCGCCGGGGCGGACCATGCGGCTAAAAGTGGCGATGCTGGCTGCGATCTTCTTGTCGAGCGCAGCACTGCGCGGATGCGGCGGAGGAAGTGGAGGGAACGGAAGCGGCGGCGGAGCGAACATCACTTCGGCACCGACCATCTCTACTGCAGCTGCACAGAACGGTGCGCTGGTCATAAGTCTGGCCTCAGCAACCCCCGGCGCGGTCATCTTTTACACCGTCGATGGAAGCCAGCCAACTCCCGCGTCGCAGCAGTACCAGGCGCCTTTTCTGGTGGCGTCGAATCTCACCGTCAATGCGATTGCTGTGTCCGGCGCCTCTACAGTGCTTATGTCGAGCACGGTTACGAGCCAGAGCTTCGCTCCCAACATTCCTTCCGGAACGCTAGTCTGGAGCGACGAGTTCACGAATAATACGGGCGCCAGTGCGCAACCCAATCCTGCAGTCTGGACGTACGACACCGGCAACAGCGGCTTTGGCAACAAGGAACTGGAGAATTACTGTGCCTGGGGTTCGTCCACCTCACCTTGCAGCACAGCGAATCCTAGCGAATATGTGGGAACGGACGGCTATTTGCATATCGAGGCGCAGCAGCCTGCTCCCTCGGTGTACACGTCGGCGCGGTTGAAGACGCAAGGCTTGTTCAGTTTTCAGTATGGCCGCTTTGAGGTGCGTGCACAGGTACCAGAGGCGCAGGGTTTTTGGCCGGCTGCGTGGCTGCTGGGTAACAACATCCCCGCGGTGAATTGGCCAGCCTGCGGCGAACAGGATGTGTTGGAGCGCGTGAACGCGGCCGCCACACCCGATTGGAATTCGGGCGCAATCCACGGGACAGGCTTCACTGGCGGGACGGGACTCGGTACGCTTTATCACTTTCCCGCCGGCGAAACGGCATCCCAATGGCATACCTACGGAATGATCTGGTCCAAGGGCAGCGTGTCATTTTATGTCGATGATCCCGCGCACCCTTACGTCACCTACACGACTTCGAGCATGAACGGCCTTAATGGCGCGGTTTGGCCATTCGATGCCGGGCAGAGCAATTTCATTATTCTGAATCTTGCGATTGGGGGAAATTGG
>Ga0307474_10004046_pt1 | contig 10562 bp, 7 predicted proteins | sample atmos_gasesECM1C_2_FD_203312 | JGI IMG/M metagenome (GOLD analysis project Ga0307474, IMG submission 203312) | Hardwood forest soil microbial communities from Morgan-Monroe State Forest, Indiana, United States - atmos_gasesECM1C_05 | ecosystem: Environmental > Terrestrial > Soil > Temperate...
AAATCCCCGCATTAGTCGCTCCCGGTTTGCCGATGGCCACAGTCGCAACCGGAATCCCCGCCGGCATCTGCACGGTAGCCAGCAAAGAATCCATCCCCTGCAATGAGGTCGAAGGAATCGGCACCCCAATCACCGGCAAAATCGTATGCGCCGCAATCACCCCAGCCAAGTGTGCCGCCCCACCCGCCCCCGCGATAATCACCCGAATTCCGCGCCCCGCCGCCTTGCGCGCAAAATCCGCAGTCCGCTCCGGCGATCGGTGCGCCGACGTCACATCCATTTCGTACCCGATCCCAAACTCCTCCAGCGCCTTCCCCGCCTCGCGCATAATCTCCAGATCCGAATCACTCCCCATTACTATAGAAACTGATATCTTCCCCATGATTCCTCTGCGCTAAAATAGTGTTCTTAAGTCCGGCATCCTGAGCGAGTATTTTGCCTCGCGCTCGCGAAGCAAAACGCAGCCGAAGGATCCCTTTCACCACAACTCACTTCTTCAACGCCCTTCCCGCAATATCCCTGCGATAATGTGCGCCATCAAAACTGATCTTTCCGCACGCATCATAAGCCCGCTCCACCGCAGTCTCCAACTCCGGTGCCCGCGCCGACACCCCGAGCACTCGCCCGCCAGCCGTATACACTTCCCCATCCTGCCTCATCGTTCCCGCATGAAACACCTTTACGCCTCCAACCGCGCCAGCCTCGTCGAGTCCTGTGATCTTCTTCCCCGCCTTATACTCCCCGGGATACCCTCCCGAACTCATCACCACGCACACCGACGCATCCTTCGACCACCTGAAAGCCCCTTCACTGACCCGTCCCGCAATCGACGCCTCCAGCGCATCCACCAGATCGCTCTCCAGCCGCATCAGAATCGGCTGCGTCTCCGGATCCCCAAACCTGCAATTGAACTCGAGCACCATCGGACCCCGCGCCGTCATCATCAGGCCGCAGTAAAGAACGCCCTTATATTCCGCCCCCTCCGCCTTCATCCCCGCCACCACGGGACGCGCGATATGATTCACCAGCCAGTCCCGCATGTTGTCATCGACAAGGTCAGCCGTCGTATATGCACCCATGCCTCCGGTATTCGGCCCGATATCGCCATCGCCCACTCGCTTGTGATCCCGCGCCGCCACCAGAGGCGCAACCCGTTCGCCGTCGCTTAACACGAGAAAGGAAAGTTCGTCGCCTGTCAGGAATTCTTCCAGCACCACCCGCGTGCCCGCCTCGCCCACCATCTTCCCGCTCAACATTTCAGCGGCCGCGCTAGCCGCCTCTTCTTTGCTCGCGGCGATCACCACGCCTTTGCCCGCCGCCAACCCATCCGCCTTCACCACCACCGGAGCATGAAACAGCGCCAAAGCCGAGTGCACCTCTTGCACCGAATTGCAAACCGCGTACGCCGCCGTCGGAATCTGATGCCGCTGCAAAAATTCCTTCGCGAAACTCTTGCTGCCTTCCAACTGGGCTCCAGCCCCGGTCGGCCCAAATATTGGCCAACCCCGCTGCAGGAACTCATCCACCACGCCCAACGTCAGCGGCAATTCAGGGCCAACCACCGTCAAGTCCGGCCGCACTTTCTGCCCCAAAGCAACTATGGCGTCAACGCTGTTCAACTCCACCGGCATGCATTCCGCCTCATCCGCCATGCCGCCGTTCCCCGGCGCGCAGTACACTTTCGACACACGCGGCGACTGCCGCAACTTCCACACCAGAGCGTGCTCGCGTCCACCGCTACCTAAAACCAAAACTTTCATAGCCAGAGAAAATCAAGGTTAGGGGAGCAGAGCGAACCCTGTCAAACCCGATGCCCGCCCGTCTCCCGGATTTTCGAATCACCCTGCGTTCCTCCTTGCCTGCCCCGAGCGGAGCCGAAGGGCCCCCGGTGTTCAAGGTTTTTTCCTCCCAAACTTAACCATGCTTAACTCCGTCGTATAATCCTCTCAGATGATTACTGTCTCCAAAGAAGACTACCTCAAAGCTATCCTCGAAGCCGAGAGCGAAGGAGAATCCGTAATTTCCGCACGACTCGCCAACTGGTTGAAGGTCTCCGCTCCCGCCGTCACCATGGCGGTACGCCGATTAAAGAAAGACTCTCTCGTCCGCGTTCAAACCGATGGTCACCTTCGTCTCACCGCCGCCGGACGCAAGATCGCCCGCAAGCTCACGCTGCGCCATCATCTCATCGAACGCATGCTCGCCGAACTCTTCGGCATGGAATGGTGGAAGGTCCACGACGAAGCCGAACGCCTCGAGCACGCCGTCTCTCCCGACTTCGAAGCCAAGCTCCTCGCCAAACTTGGCAAAGGAGGAATCTGCCCTCACGGCAATATGAGTGAGATGGAAAGCCCCGCCAGTCGGCGCCATCGTGGACTCCTCCTGCTCGCCGACGCGCAACCCGGAATCGCTTACACCGTCAGCGGAATTTATGAACGCGACCGCCGCCTGCTCGAATTCCTCGAAGTTCGAGGCATCCGCCCCGCAGCAAAGTTACGAATCCTCGAACGTAACTACGATCAAACCCTCACCTTATCGACCACGTCGGGCACCGTCTCTCTGGGCCGTGCCGCAGCCGAGCGTGTCTGGCTCTCCCCCGCCGACGATCATTCCAAGTAGGCTCTGTCATCCTGAGCGAAGCGAAGGACCCATCGACTCCGGGTCCGCCTCCCCGGGATTTGGGTTTCCATGGTTTTTGCAGCTACTTAACTATAGTTTATCTACTCGTGTATACTTGCGCTAATATGTCAGCTCGTTGAATGTCCCAGCCGATGAAGCCCGTCGCCACCGAAGCCGAAGTAGTAATCACCCACGAAGACGTCGACCGCGCCCACGATCGCTCTCGCGTCTCCGCCGCCCGCTCGCAGCGCGGCTTTTCCTCCAAGGCACGTCTGCTGTGGTTACTGGCAGGTCCTGGCGTCCTGGTCATGCTGGGAGAAAACGACGGGCCCAGCATGCTTTCCTATGCCGCCACTGGCGCCAAATTCGGCATCGGATTCTTCCTCCCCTTCGTCGCCCTCACTTTCGGCATGGCGATCGTCGTCCAGGAAATGACCGTCCGCCTCGGCGCCGCCACCCATCGCGGACACGCCGAACTCATCTTCGACCGCTTCGGGCCCTTCTGGGGCTGGTTTTCCATGATCGATCTTGGCATCGGAAACTTCCTCACTCTCATCACTGAGTTCATCGCCATCCGCGCTGGCCTCGGTTTTTTCGGCGTGCGCCCCTGGGTCGCCATCCTCATCTCTCTGGTGATCCTGTACGGCGCATTAATGAGTCACCGCTACTGGACCTGGGAACGCATCACTCTCGCCGCCGCCATATTCAACCTGATCTTCATTCCAGTCGCGCTCATGACCCATCCCCGCTGGCACTCTGTTGGCCACGCATTCCTCACCTGGCAACCCCACCCCGGCCTCAACAAAGACACTCTCCTCATCGTCCTCGCCGACATCGGTGCCACTGTGACGCCTTGGATGCTTTTCTTTCAACAGAGTGCCACCGTCGACAAAGGCATGACCATCAAAGACATTCGTTTCGGCCGCATCGACACCGTCCTCGGCGCCGCACTCGCAACCGCCGCCGCCATCGCCACCATTCTCGCAACCGCCCCGCTCTTCGCTCATCAAATGACCGCCGACAATTTCCAGGCCGCCGAATTCGCCCAAGCCCTTCAGCCCATCATCGGCCGCTTCGGCGCATCTCTGTTCGCTCTCGGCATGGTCGAGGCTGGCATCGTCGCCGCCATTACCATCTCAACCTCCTCCGCCTACGCTTTCGGAGAGGTCACCCACAAACCGCACAGCCTCAACCTTCCCATGGGCGAGGGTAAATCCTTCTATGCCGTGCTCACTCTCTGCGCCGCCGCTGCCGCCGCCATCGTCCTCATCCCCGGCCTGCCGTTGGTCTACGTAGTTCTTATCGTCAACGTAGTCGCGGTCCTCGCCATGCCTCCGGCACTGGTGTTTCTTTTCATGCTGGTAAATGACAAAGAAATTATGGGAGACCTGGTCAGCCCGCCCTGGGCAAACGTCCTATCCACCACCGTCGTTGTTATCCTGACCGCCGCAGGCCTTCTCTTCGGTATCAGCATCATCGCACCCAACATCTTCGCCGCACTCGGAGGCAAGTAGGCATGAGTCCCCACCCACGCCCATCTCAATGTATGGACACCCGCTCAGGTGGGGGCGGGAGACTCACTTCCTCGGTTTTGCCGAGACATCCATGGGGGAACAGGCGCCCTCGGCTGTCCAGTCGAGCGCAGCTCGGCGCCTTCTTATCTCTATCTATATCTATGAATTCCACTTTTGCGGGAGCTCAGGCTTATGACTAAAACCCAACCCACTCCACCCCATGTCTCCAGCACCGACCAAACCCTCGTCCTGTCCTCGCTCGAACCCGACCAACTCGTCGGCGTCAAGAAGCACCACATCCCCCGCCGCCACTTCAACGGCCCCGAACTGGTCGTCCTCTGGTCTCTCCGCCTCTATCTCCTGTTCATGATGGCGGTAGTCGCCTACCAGGTCTGGACGGCCGCACACTAAATCCCTGCTTCGGGAATGAGCGGGGAAGGGCACGACTTTCAGTCGTGTTGCTCGAGTTCAATATTCGATCAAAGATGCGAGCGTAGCCCTCAAGTCGACCGATCTCAAACATCCCTGTCATCCTCGGGCGGCGGAGACGCGGGGGAAACGAGCGGCCCCAACGAGGAACCCGTGCACTTTCCAGGCGCTCGACCGCTTCTTCTCACCCGCAGTCCTGTCACAGTCCTATCCCTCCCTCTACGCATTCGGTCCCAAAACGACTAAACTTAAGGGTTGCGATATTCGCTCCAGCCCGCCGTGCGGCCCACCCCCTCACGGCATCCATACCAGGAAGGCCATCATGTCCCTAAACAGTTTCAACTCCCGCTCGCTTCTCAAAGTCGGCAAGAAAGAATATGAGATCTGCCGCCTCGACGCCCTCGACCAACAAGGCATCTCCACCAAACATCTCCCGTACTCCCTCCGCATCCTTCTCGAAAATCTCCTCCGCACCGAAGACGGCCGCAACGTAAAAAAAGAAGACATCCGTTCGATGGCCTCCTGGAATAAGAATTCCAAGCCCGACAAAGAAATCGCCTTCAGCCCCAGCCGCGTCCTGCTTCAGGATTTCACCGGCGTCCCCTGCGTCGTCGATCTCGCCGCCATGCGCGACGCCATGCAACAACTCGGAGGCGATCCCGCCCTCATCAATCCTCTGCAGCCCGTCGAACTGGTCATCGACCACTCGGTCCAGGTCGACGAATTCGGCACCACGTCCGCCTTCGACATGAACGCCCTGCTCGAATTCCAACGCAACAAGGAACGCTACTCTTTCCTCCGATGGGGACAAACCGGATTCCACAACCTCGCCATCGTCCCTCCCGACACCGGCATTGTTCACCAGGTCAATCTCGAATACCTCGCCCGCGTAGTTTTCGTTCAGGACGTAAACGGCAAGCCCACCGCCTATCCCGACACTCTGGTCGGCACCGACTCCCACACCACAATGATCAACGGGCTCGGCGTTCTCGGATGGGGCGTCGGCGGCATCGAAGCCGAAGCCGCCATGCTCGGCCAGCCTGTCTCCATGCTTATTCCCCTCGTCGTCGGCGTGAAACTCACCGGACGCCTGCGCGAAGGCGCCACCGCCACCGACCTCGTTCTCACCATCACCGAAATGCTCCGCAAGCACGGCGTGGTCGGAAAGTTTGTCGAGTACTTCGGCCCCGGCCTCCGCGATCTCCCTCTCGCCGATCGCGCCACCATCGCCAACATGTCCCCCGAATACGGCGCCACCTGCGGCATCTTTCCCGTCGACAAAGAGAGTCTTAAATATTTAAGACTCAGCGGCCGCACCGCCGATCAAATCGCGCTCGTCGAGGCCTACTGCCGCGAGCAGGGCCTCTTCCACGACGATAAAACTCCCGAAGCCGAATACTCCGAGCTCCTCAGCCTCGATCTCGCCACGGTCGAGCCCAGCATCGCCGGTCCCAAGCGCCCGCAAGACCGCGTCGTCCTCTCCCAGGCCGCTGACTCGTTTAACAAAGCTCTTCCCTCACTGATCAAGCCGAAGGCCTCCGCGGCCATCGCTTCCGCAGTCGCAACTCAGACTGCCAAGGCCGGAAATTCCGCTTCCTGGGAACAAGAAGGGGGCAGCCCCGCCGCCATCGGTATCGAAGATCCAAACGTGCACGAGCACGTCCCCACGAGCGTGACGAATTCTCTAAGACACGGCAGCGTGGTAATCGCCGCCATCACCTCCTGCACCAATACCTCGAACCCATCAGTGATGATCGGCGCAGGATTGCTCGCCAAGAAAGCCGTCGAAAAAGGCTTGTCCGTCCCGCCTTGGGTGAAGACGTCTCTGGCTCCCGGTTCAAAAGTAGTCCGCGACTATCTCGAAAACGCCGGCCTCACTCCCTACCTCGAAAAACTGAAGTTCCACATCGTCGGCTACGGATGCACCACCTGCATCGGCAACTCCGGCCCGCTTCCGGAAGAAGTCTCCAAAGCCATCGACGAAAAAGATCTCGTCGTCGCCAGCGTCCTCTCCGGCAATCGCAACTTCGAAGGCCGCATCAACTCCGAAGTCCGCGCCAACTATTTGATGTCGCCGCCCCTGGTCGTCGCCTTCGCTCTGGCCGGACGCATCGACACCGATCTCCGCAAAGACCCTATCGGCAACGGCAAAGACGGCAACCCCGTCTACCTCGCCGATCTCTGGCCCACCCAGCGCGAAGTCGAAGAAGCCATTGAGAAGTCAGTGACCGCCGAGATGTTCTCAAAAAGCTATGCGGAAGTTTTCGAAGGCGACGCCCGCTGGCGCGGCCTTTCGATTCCCAAAGGCCAGACCTACGCCTGGGAAAAAGATTCCACCTACATCCGCCGCGCCCCCTACTTCGACGATATGAGCCTGAAACCCTCGCCCCTCGAGGACATCAAAAACGCGCGCGTCCTCGCCGTCCTCGGCGACAGCGTCACCACCGACCACATCTCCCCCGCCGGCTCCATCAAGAAAGATGGCTCCGCCGGAAAATATCTCCAGGACCACGGCGTCAAGCCCGCCGACTTCAACTCCTACGGTTCGCGGCGCGGCAATCACGAAGTCATGGTCCGCGGCACCTTCGCCAACGTCCGCCTGCGCAACAAACTCGTCAACGTCGAAGGCGGATTCACCCGCCACCTTCCCACCAATCAGGAAATGTCGATCTTCGACGCCTCCCAGAAATACCAATCCGACCGCACTCCCCTAATCATCCTCGCCGGAAAAGAATACGGCTCCGGCTCCTCCCGCGATTGGGCAGCGAAGGGACCACGCTTGCTCGGAGTCGGTGCCGTCATCGCAGAAAGCTACGAGCGCATCCATCGCTCAAATTTAGTGGGTATGGGAATCCTCCCTCTGCAGTTCGAGTCAGGACAAACTGCAGAATCGCTCAAACTAACGGGAGAAGAGACTTTCGAAATCACCGGCATCCGCACCCTGATCGACCATTACGCCGCCGGTCAAAAGCTGAAAGTCCGCGCCGCAAGCAAGCGACACACCACAGAGTTCAATGCCCTGGTCCGCATCGACACGCCGCAAGAAGCTCTCTACTACGCCAATGGGGGGATTTTGCAGTATGTGCTGCGGCAGTTGCTTGCAGCAAAGCCGACTGCGGAGACTGTTGGCGTGTAGCTGTGCGATGAGTTTTTGCAGGTGGCCACCCTTCGTTTTTTGAAGAGTGGATTCCACGGTAGCCCGCGGCTTTGGATTCTGTCCGCCCTGAGCCCACTCTTCCACGGCTAGGGCTATCCGCTGCATACTCTAAGTAATGGCAGAAAGCTCTACGCTCTCCGGCACTAACATCCGCCTCGAACCCCTGGCCCACCACCACATCGACGCCCTGGCATTAGCCTCAGCAGCCGACCCCTCCCTCTACCAGTGGAGCCCAGTCCCGCAAGGCAAGCTCGAAGCCACCACCTACATCAACACCGCAATCGCCTGGCGCGACGCCGGCACTGCCGTCGCCTTCGCAATCGTCAACCAGAATGACAATACCGTCATCGGCTCCACTCGCTTCTGGAACCTGGAACGCTGGTCGTGGCCGCCGGGCCACCCGCGCCACGCCCGGCACCACCCCGACGCTTGCGAGATCGGCTACACCTGGTTCGCCCGCTCAGCCATCCGCACCGCTGCCAACACCGAAGCCAAGCTACTCATGCTGACCCACGCCTTCGAAACCTGGCAGGTGCTCCGCGTCTGCTTCCACACCGACGCCCGCAACCAGCGCTCTCGCACCGCTCTCGCACGCATCGGCGCAAAGTTCGAAGGAATCCTCCGCGCCCACCGCATGGCCGCCGACTTCATCCCCCGCGATTCCGTTCGCTACTCAATCCTCGCCGCCGAGTGGCCAGAAGCGAAGCAACAACTACGACGCCGGCTGAGGATCGATTAAACCCTTGTAGAGCGCGCACTCCTGTCCACTGCCTTTGACTTTGATTTCGCAGGCAACAAAAGCTCCCCCCCCCGGATACCCCTCGTACCTACTCGGCGCACGCCGGTGACAAAATCGGGAAGGGCACGGCTTCAGCCGTGCCCGCCCCAGCTTCTGGGTGGCGCAGCGCTTCGACGCGCGTTAAGTGAGTGCCACCACGCTGCTATAATCAAGGATTGCGCTCATGCCCACGAAACGCCTGATTCGCTCCACCACAGTTCTATCCATCCGCCGCAACGGCAGCGTGGTTCTTGCTGGCGACGGACAAGTCACGCTCGGTGAGTCCGTCATCAAACATACGGCCAAAAAAATTCGTCGTCTTTATAACGACAAAATTCTCGCCGGATTCGCCGGTTCCACCGCCGACGCCTTCACCCTTTTCAGTCGCTTCGAATCAAAGCTGGAGCAATACCACGGCAACCTCGGCCGCGGCGCCGTCGAACTCGCCAAGGATTGGCGCACCGATAAGTTCCTTCGTCACCTGGAAGCCTTGCTCTTGGTTTGCGACAAGGAACAAACCTTCCTGCTCAGCGGACAAGGCGACGTGATCGAACCCGATGGCGGCGTAGCGGCCATCGGCAGCGGAGGCCCCTACGCCCAGGCCGCTGCCGAAGCGCTGGCCCGTCACACCGAACTCTCCGCCCGCAAGATCGCCGAAGAAGCAATGAAGATCGCCGGCAAAATGTGCATCTATACCAATGACGCAGTGACCATCGAAGAACTCTAGAACCAAACATTTATGGCCATCTATCTTCCCTCCTCCGCCGAAGAAGAACAACTCGCACTCGACGAACTCACTCCACGCGAGATCGTGGCCGAACTCGACAAACACGTGATCGGCCAGAAGGACGCGAAACGCGCCGTCGCCATTGCCCTCCGCAATCGCACCCGCCGCCAAAAACTTACCCCCGACCTGGCCGAAGAAATCATTCCCAAAAACATAATCATGATTGGGCCGACGGGGGTGGGGAAGACGGAAATTGCGCGGAGGCTGGCGAAGTTGGCGAATTCTCCGTTCTTGAAGGTGGAGGCTTCAAAGTTTACCGAAGTTGGTTATGTGGGTCGTGATGTGGAGTCGATGGTGCGCGATTTGGTGGAGATTGCGATTGATAATGTGCGTGAGGAAAAACTCGAGGACGTTGCTGACAAAGCTGAGTTGAATGCTGAAGAACGGCTGCTGGATATTCTTTTACCACCGCCTCCGGCCGGACGGCCTGGGGATGCTACCGCTACTGCGGGCGGAGTTGTGATCGATGGCGGTACGGCATTGGCCGAGTCTTCCTCGCGGACACGGGAGAAATTGCGGCAGCAATTGCGTGAAGGCAAGCTTGACGAGCGACAGGTTGAGATCGATGTCCGGGAGCGAAATTTTCCATCCTTTGAAATCATGACGAATCAGGGCGTCGAAGAGATGGACATCAATATCAAAGACATGTTGCCGAACATCTTTGGGGCGCGAACCAAGAAACGGAAGATGAAGGTGAACGAGGCGTTTGAATATTTAATTCAGGAAGAAGAACAGCGCCTGATCGATATGGATCACGTCACGCGGACGGCGATCGATCGGGTGGAGAATTCGGGAATCGTTTTTCTGGATGAGATTGACAAGATTGCGGGGCGCGAGGGCGGACATGGTCCGGATGTTTCGCGTGAGGGAGTGCAGCGCGACATTCTGCCGATTGTTGAAGGGACCACGGTGAACACGCGTTACGGAATGGTGCGGACAGACCATATCTTATTTATCGCGGCGGGAGCGTTTCACGTTTCGAAGCCCAGCGATCTGATTCCGGAGTTGCAGGGGCGGTTTCCGATTCGTGTGGAGTTACAGTCGCTGACCATGGAAGATTTTGTGCGCATCCTGACGGAGCCGAAGTCTTCGTTGGTGAAGCAGTATACGGCGTTGCTTGAGACTGAAGGGGTGAAGCTAGAATTTACTCCGGAGGCGCTGCAGGAGATTGCGCACTTTGCATTTCGGGTGAATGAGAGTACGGAGAACATTGGAGCGCGGCGACTGCACACCATCATGGAGCGGGTGCTCGATGAGTTGAGCTTTGATGCTCCGGAG
>Ga0307474_10004047_pt1 | contig 10560 bp, 8 predicted proteins | sample atmos_gasesECM1C_2_FD_203312 | JGI IMG/M metagenome (GOLD analysis project Ga0307474, IMG submission 203312) | Hardwood forest soil microbial communities from Morgan-Monroe State Forest, Indiana, United States - atmos_gasesECM1C_05 | ecosystem: Environmental > Terrestrial > Soil > Temperate...
AGAATTAGACTCGTCTCCATTTTGCGGATATTGCGAACATATGATGAACAAGGACGATTGAAGAGCGTCCTGTCTTAGGAGTCTACGGTGGTTGGCGACACCTTCCACCAGCGCAAGCGATAAGCTTCGCCCCCTCCCATTAAAATCCATTCAAAGGGATCACCCGTCGAATCCAATGGGCGAAGATAAGGCGAAGATGATATCATTTCTTAAGTTAGAGATAACGGTTGCAAGCGAGCAAGCTCTCAGCCGATCAGCAACCGTATTACGTCGTGCTTGACAACAGCGGTGTTATTATCCGATGACTACTCTAAACGATAACGAGTCTCGCTCTAGAGGTTTTCGCATGAATACGGATGTCGTCGGTCGAGTTAGGAATGTCCCTCTACCTGTTAGTAAGCCGCTCTTGCCGCTGTTCGAGGCTGTGATGAACTCTATTCACGCGATCGAAGACAGCGGGCGAAAGGATGGTCGAATCGATATCGAAGTTCACCGCGAACCTAGTCTTTTTAGCGAAGAGGACCGGTCATCCGCCGATGTAATCGGTTTTGAAGTTAAAGATAACGGCGTTGGTTTTGACGAAAAGAATTTTGAGGCATTTTCGACTTCCGACACCACCCATAAGGCCAATCGCGGCGGCAAAGGGATAGGAAGATTCATGTGGTTGGCCGCCTTCGAATCGGTCGAAATCGACAGCGTCTTCGGTACGAAGGGATCAACGCAGTTTCGTAAATTTGCGTTTTGCGCCCGAAAGTCCGGAATCGAAAACATGACTTGTGTACCCGTCCAGTCCCAGGAGCCAGTGACAATCGTTCGGTTGAACGGGTTCAAAGAGAAGTTTCAGAAGCAGTGCCCAAAACGGCTCGATACTATTGCAGTTTTTATAGTGGAGGAATTTCTCGAATACTTCATAGGTCCCAATCCCCCAGTCATTACGATGCACGACGGTGATGACAGCGCGGATCTCACAGAGATTTTTGAAACAGGGATGGTTCCGCGGATCGATCGAGCGAACATCTCGATTGGAGGAAGTTCTTTTGAGCTTCTCCATGTGCGCCTTTATTCGAATCACATAACAGATCACCGTCTGTATTTGTGCGCCCACGGGCGCGCAGTTGTGCAAGAGAAGCTAACCGGACGAATTCCAAACCTTTTGCGGCGCCTTCAAGACGAAGAGCAAAAGGACTTCGTCTACGCTGTCTATGTGAATTCTCCCGTTCTCGATGAATCGGTGAACGCGCACCGCACTGGATTCACTCTGCCCGAGGACAGCGAAGGATTCTTGGCTCCCGAGATCACAATGGCGGAGATTCGCAGCGGCGTACTTGCAGCGTGCAAAACTTTTCTCGGGCCTTATACGGCCCCGATTGCCCAACGGAAGCGTAATCGTGTTGAAAAGTTCGTCGAGACGGACGGGGCGATGTACCGGCCTATTTTGAACCGTTTAGGGAACCAGATTGATGCGATAGACCCGGAAGACAGCGATGATGAAATTGATCGCCAACTTTACGCCGGCTACCAGGTGCTCCAGGGCAAGTTACGGAGTGAAGGGCAAGAACTACTGCGAACAGCGACCAACGACGAAGAAAGCTTCGCAGAATACGAGGAAAGGTTTAAATCGTATTTTGAAAAAAGCTCGGAAATTAATAAATCGGATCTCGCGCGCTATGTCTGCCACCGGAAAGCCATACTCGACTTTCTAAGCAGGCAACTGACCCTAAATGATAAGCAAAAGTACAAAACTGAGGACCGGATTCATAGCATCATTTTTCCGCGCGGGAAAACTTCGGACGATGTGCTGTTCGAAGAACACAATTTGTGGCTTATCGATGAGAGGCTGGCCTTTCATGTTTTCTTGAGTTCTGACCAGCCAATCAAAAAGGCAGCGGTCCTCGAAAGCACGAGCAAGAAAGAACCAGACATCATGGTTTTTGATCGGACATTGGCTCTTAGTGAAAACGCTGAGGTTCCGTTTTCCTCGATAACCCTTATTGAGTTTAAAAAACCCCAACGGGACGATTATTCCGAAAACGAAAATCCCTTCGTGCAGATTGCGAACTACATCAACGAAATCAGGGACGGGAAAGCTAAAACCATCGAGGGGCGTCCGATTCCTGTTCCTCCGAATCTTCCGTTTTACAGCTACATCGTTTGCGATGTGACGCCGAGACTAAAAACCTGGGCCTATCACTTTGAATTACAGGAGACACCGGACGGACTCGGGTTTTTTGGGTACAAGCGACATTACAATAGTTACTTTGAGTTGATATCCTACGAAAAGCTCGTCGCCGACGCCCAAAAAAGAAATAAAGCGTTCTTTCATCACCTTGGCTTGCCGAGCGGGAAGCGGAAGATTTAGGGGCTGAAGGCAAAGGCGAGGAGAGGTCCCTCGTCGCGAGGGGCGCTCTGTCGGGATGACAACGTAAACCGAGGCGGATAGTCGAAGACAAAAAATTCGACGGCAACTGCGGGGGCAAATTCCAAGGCGATTGAAGCAGATCCCTCGCTGCGCTTCGGGATGACAACGAAAAGCTAGAAGCGGGGAGTCATCAGAGTTTCATCTGTCGCAAATCGAACCGGAGTGGATTTTTGGTGGGGTAACTGGTACGGTCGAGCACGAATGGATCGTACTGCGCGCCGCCTGGCCATCCTGTTTGTCGCTGTTGCCGCCCTCGGATACTTCTTCTACAAGTTCCGCAATTCCATCACGCTGGAAGGGTTTCACTGGTCGACGGTGTGGGAATCGCTGCGCCACGCGGACCTGGGTTTGCTGGTGCTGGCGCTGGTGGTGATTTACGGGTGCTTCGCCATTCGGGCGCTGCGCTGGAACTGGCTGTCGCGGACCTTTGGGACTACGAATTTCTGGGCGACCTACAGCGCGACGCTCTCCGGATTTGCCTGCACGTTTTTGTTGGGGCGCGCGGGCGAGCCGATTCGTCCGGTGCTGATCGCCAAGAAAACTTCGCTGTCGATCCCGCGGATGTTCGGGGTGTACGTGCTGGAGCGGGTATTCGACATCGCGGCGGCGGCGGTGATCGCCGGGTCGGCGCTGCTGCTGTTCCAGCGCAAAGAAATTCCGGGCATGGCGCATCTGGACTTGATGAACAAGGCGCGGCTGGCGGGCGGAGCTTTAATTTTCGGACTGATTGTAATGGTCGCGTTCCTGATTTACTTCCGCTACCACGGCGCGGAGTGGCTGGGGCGGCGGCTGCAACACCCGGCCTGGCGCGCGGGCTGGCGCGGAAAAATCGTCGGGCTGCTGGAAGGATTCAGCGAGGGCTTGCAGGGAATTCGCACGGCGGGGGATTTGGTGATGTTGTCGGCGCTGACGGCGGTGCATTGGGCGCTGATCGTCGGGTGCTATCTGTGGATCGCGCACGCGCTGGGCGGAAGACTGCTGACGCTCGATTATTCGGACGCGATGCTGGTGCTGGCGTTTTCGGTGGTAGGGTCGACGGCGCAACTGCCGGGCGTGGGCGGCGGGGCGCAGGCGGCGACGTTTCTTGTGTTCACGCTGATCTTTGGAGTAGAAAAGGAGCCGGCCGCGACCGCTTCGATTTTGATTTGGCTGATTACGTTCGCGTCGTGCTCGCTGGTGGGGCTGCCGCTGCTGCTGCGCGAAGGCACGTCGATGGGCGAGCTGCGGGCGATGGCCACGGGAGCGCGGGACGAAGAACGTGCGCGGCTGGAAGCGGACGCGGAACGCGACGCGGGAATTGGCATCGCCGAGATCGAGCGGGAACACATGGCTCCCCGGTTTCGAAAAGATAAATCGGAAGAGAGGCAAGGGTGATCTGTCCGTTCTGCAGCAATTTGGATGACAAAGTGGTGGATTCGCGCGAGGCGCGCACCGGGGATTTGATCCGCCGGCGGCGCGAGTGTTTGAAGTGCAGCCGCCGCTTCACCACCTACGAACGCATCGACGAAATTCCGTACATGGTGATCAAGAAAGACGGGCGGCGGGAGAAATTCGAGCGCCACAAATTGTTGCAGGGGCTGCTGAAGGCCTGCGAGAAGCGGCCGGTGCCGGTGGCCAAGCTGGAAGGGATCGTCGATGAGACGGAGGCGTTCGTCAGCGAAGCGCCGGAGCGCGAGCGGACCACCAAGGACATCGGCGAGCACATCATGCAGAAACTGAAGAAGCTGGACAAAGTGGCCTATGTGCGATTCGCCAGCGTGTATCTGGATTTCAAGGACGTAAAAGAATTCATGGACGAATTGAAGGGCCTGCTGAAGGACCGCGCGATCAAGAAGTGAGGACGCGCGTGGTGCGACGCGCGAGTTAGGCGGCGTTCCAGACGCCGGCGGCGAATTTTTTTATGGTGCGGAAGCCGAGGTGTTCGTAGAGGCGGACGGCCGAAGAATTGATGCTGGTCACGGTGAGCGAAACGGATTTGTAATCGCGGCGGCGCAGGGCCTGGATGGAACTTTCCATCAGCGCGCGGCCGATTCCATTTCCTTGATGGCCGGGCATCACGCAGATTTGGGTGGTGTGGCCGACGCCTTCGGCGACGGTGGAAGTGAGAATCATGCCGACCGGGCGGTCGCCGGTCGCGGGACGCACCAGGAAGCTGGCTTCGGGCAGGAATTGCCCGCAGCCGGGGAGCAGCACGATGTTGCGGAGGAATTTCATTCCGCCGGCTTCGGTGCGGTACTGGTCGTTGATATCGCCGTCGACGTGATTGGCGTAAGCGAGTTGAATCAGGCGCGCGGCAGGTTCGAAGGCGCGATCGTTCCAGGGCTCGAGGCGCAGGCCGCCGGAAATTTGTTGGGCGGTGAGGCGGGCCTCGGCGAGCGGCAGCAACATGAACTGGCGGTCGTGCAACCGGAAATACTGCGAAAGGAAAACGGGGTCGAGCTGAGTGCCGAAGGGCATCAGCTGGGCTTCGACGCGGTCGAGGCGCGGAACGGCGTGCAGCGCGGTGACCATTTCGGTGATGAGTTTTTTGGTGATGGGTTCCTGCGGGAACTGCGAGGAGACGTAGAGGCCGCCGATCAGGCCTTTGTGATCTTCGAGGACGTAGAAACCATAGCCGGCGGGGCGGCCGCCTTCCATGGCGGCGTAGCCACCGAGCGAGCGCGAGTCTATGAACTTCTTAATGAGCTCGACGGAGGGGCGGTAATCCCAGTGGAGTTCGTCGCGCCAGTGGCGGATTTCTTCCTGGAACAGCGGCTCTAGGGAGCGCGACTGGATTTGGCGAAGATCGAGGATTTGCGTCAAGAGCCCGGTTTACCTGGCATCATTATAGACGCGCCGTGCGGCTTTACCAACCCGTACAAATTGCCCTAAACATAACGGGGTCAGCAGTTGCGGCGGGAAAAGGCGCGGATGTTCCGTGCTAACATCGATTTCGACGAGGCGCAGTCCGTACATTTGCGTCCCGCATACCCAGCATGGCTGCGCTACCCAACCTTCACTTTCCCAATTTGAGTGTCGCCAAGCTGCTCTCGAGCGTGCTGGCGATTGCGCTGTTCCTGTTTGTGGCGGTGGCGGCGGTGTCGGGGTTCTTGGTTTACCAGATTGTGCGGCCGCAGCGGGCCGCGGCTTCGTACGATTTGAGCGTGATGATGGGGCATCCGGTAACGATGTCGTTCCCGGTGGCCGGTGGCGGAAGCCGCGAAGGGTTTTTCTTTCCGGGATTGCGCGGGGCGCCAACGATTATTGTGTGTCATGGATACGGTTCGCAGCGCTCGGATGTGTTGACGCTGGTGAGCGCGCTGCAGGATCAGCAGTTCAATGTGTTCGTATTTGATTTTGCGGGACACGGAAATAATTTGCCGGGGACCACGCTGGGTTATCGCGAGGTGGCGGAACTGCGGGCGGCGATTGCGGCGATTGCGACGCGCGACGATGTAGACCCGGCGCGGTTTGGATTGTATGGCGTGGACATGGGCGGGTACGTGGTGCTGGAAGTGGCGACCACGGATCCGAAGGTCAAGGCGTTCATCGTGGACGACGCGTATTCGGATCCGCGGGCGTTCGTGCAGAGTGAGATCAAGCGCTCGGGGTTGACCGTGCTGCCGATGGTCGATAAGGTTTCGGATTTTGGTTTTCGGATGGTGAACTATCCATTCCGATCACAGCCACCGGTGACCGGGCAACTGCCGGCGACCATAGGCATGCCCAAATTGTTTTTTGTGGCGGAAGACCGGCAAGTGCTGGCCACTGAGACGATGAATTTGTACAACCGCGCGCCGGATCCGAAGCAGGTGATCCGGACCAATGCGGCGTATTCGGCGATGTCTGACGATTCGCGAAAGAATTATGAAACGCAGGTGGTGGGATTTTTCCTGCAGAGTTTGCCGCCGACTGCCTCCGCCGCGAAGAATTAGCGCGGGAGCGGCTCGATTTTTACGTAACGAATTCCGCGTTCCTGCGGGTTCACCGAACCGGTGAATCTCCCCAGCTTTTTCAATTCCATTAAACCCGACGAACTGGTCAGCAGAGTAGCGGCGCCGGAATTTTCCGGTGACCACTCTTCTAGCGGGCGTCCGGCGTAGAAGGCCAAGCCGTAATTCCAGGAACGTTGCAGGCGGAAGGTGTAGAAATTTGTCGCGGGCTCGCCGGTGATCGGGGCAGTGACCAGGCTGGCGCGGTCGCGCGCGGAGACCGAGGGGTCGAGAGGCGGCAGCAGCGCGAGACCGGCGAGCTCGACGCACAACGCAACCGCGAATGCCGAAGTGAAGATCAGAGATTTGAGATTCGATCGGAATCCAAATACGAGGGACAAAATTGCGGCAATTAGCGCGACGGCGAAGATCAATTTGCTGGCCGTCGCAGAGTCTGGATTCGCGGCGAAGTATTCCCATCCGCCTACACCCAGCACGACCCAGGTAATCGCGATCGCGGACGAGATCACGAGCAGGAGACGGCGGCTTCGCACCGACGAACGGCTGGCGCTGACGGCGAGCAAAAGTGCGAGCGGCGGAATGGCGGGCAGGATGTAGCTGGGGAGCTTCGATTGCGAAAAGCTGAAAAACAAGACGGGGAAAATGGCCCAACACGCGAAGAAAAACCCAGGGGACTTTTTCCAGGTGTTAGCGCGGACGATGAGCCGGCCCTCGAAGGCGGTGGAGAGTAGAAATGGAGTCCAAGGCAGGATCGCAAGGAGCGTGATTGGTACGAAAAACCAAAATGGTTGAATGTGCTGAAACACCGGAGTGAGGTAGCGCTGGAAATTGTGCTGAAAAATAAATATGTGGAGGAAATCGGGATTGCGGCGGGCGCAGATGACGTACCAGGGCAGGGCGACCAAGCAAAACGTGGCGATTGCGATCGGATGTGCGAGGCGCAGGGCCGGGCGGAGGTGCGCGGTGGTCAGGGCCCAGATGGCGATAGCGCCGCCGGCGAGAAGCACGGCTGCTGGGCCTTTGGCCAGAACGCCCAGGCCGAGGAATGCACCGAAAAGGGCGAGAGTTGTGGTGGAAACTTTTTGGTCGGCGACTAAAAAAGCGTTGCTGCTGCGCAGCGCGCCCGCTTGGCGCATGCAGGTTGCCGCTGCGGCCATGGCCAAAGCGATTGAAGCGCTGAAGAGCATGTCGGGAGTGGCGGCGCGGGCAAAACCTATGGCCGCGACACTCGCGGAAAAAATGATGGGCGCGAGTAAGGACGGCACGATTGCGGAGTTCGTATCACTCGTTTGGCTTGAGGTGGAAGTGTAGTGTTTCTTTGCCAACCAGCCCATGGCGAGCGCGGCGGCGAGAGCGGCGATGGCCGAGGGCAAACGCGCGGCCCATTCCGCGGGCAAGTGGATGGCAAAACCGGCGGCGGCAGCCCAGTAATAAAGGATGGGCTTTTCGAACCACGGAGATCCATAGAGGCGGGGAGTAACCCAATCGCCGGTTTGGGCCATAGCGCGGGCGATCCAGGCGTATCGCGGTTCGTCGGGTCCAACCAGGCCGAGAGCGCCCAGGTGGCTGAAGAGGCAGATAAAGATGACGGCGACCGCGGAGAAAATCGCGGCGAGGCTTGTTTTCGGCGGTGAGGCTTGTTCCGGTTGGTTCAAGGCGCGTCGAGTTTAACACTGCGGGAATGCATGGATGGCGCAAAAGGCGCGCGGGCCCTCAAACGCGGGTCGATTCGGTTTCGACTGCCGCGCCAAGTGTGTTCGCGCCGTCTCCTCTCGCGTTGCGGAGCCAGCGATTCAGCGGTTCGGAAAAAAATCGCGCGGTCAGATCGCCAAGGAGGGCCGAGATCACGATGACCGCGCAAAACAGGACCGGAACTGCGCCGAGTGGTTTGCCCACATGTACGAAAAGCCCGAAGCAGGCGAACACCACGAACATGTGGGTCAAATACACTTCATAGCTACGTTGGCCGAGATCCAAAAGCGGCCGGAGCAGGCGTGGGCCTCTCCATTGCGTTTGGACCGCCACGATGATCAGCATGCAAGTGCCGGTGGCCAGAATGGTAATGTCGAGGCCGCGGGCGTTCAGGCCCCAGCGCTCAATCGATATTGAAAAAAATAGAATCAGGGCCATGAGCGCCGAGCCCGTTGCGGCCAGAATCTTGAGCGCACGGGCGGAGAAGCGAATCCGTCGGCTGAGCAAAGCGGTGAGGCAGCCGAGGGCGATCGCGTCCATGCCGCCCAGATAGGAATATTCTTCCCAGACTTCGTTCCCGTGCGCCAGGACCGTGCGTGCGAAGGGGCCGAGCACGACGAACACCAGCAGTAAAGGCACCAGCAAAGTTAATCCGCCCGAAGTACGAACCGATTTGTCTCGGACCTCGGCTCTCCGCGTGGTTCGAGCGAGAAGCCAGCAGAGGATCGGGAAGAACAAATAAAACATTTCCTCCACCGATAGGGACCAAAGAATGTCCCAACTTCCGGGAAGATAGCCGCGCCGGGCTTCCAACACGTTGACGTGAAACGTCAGAGCGGCGAAGAGCGCGCGGCCGAGTCCGCCGGTTTTGGGACCGACCACGAAGTCGTGCATTCCCGCGAAGTGAAAAGCACTCAACACCAGCAGCAACAAAAGAAGCAGCGGAGCGATGCGGGCGAAACGCAGCCAGTAAAAATCGCGCACGCTGATATTGCCGAGCGAACCCCAGCGCCGCAGCGTGGTCGAGGTGATGAGAAATCCCGATACGGCAAAGAAGATGTGAACGCCTAATTGGCCGTGCCAGACCAACGAAGCGACCAATTGATGCGGCAATCCCTGGGTGTAGGGCACCTTGGTCAGGAAAAGGCGCATGTTGACGTGATTCATCAACACCAAAAAAATGGCGATACCGCGAAGTAAGTCGATACCGTCGACACGGGTCCAGCTGTGGCCGAGGTTCGTGTTTGCCGCGAGCGCCATGCCACATTCTACGGCGTGCCGGCGACGATCGATTCCGATGATTGATCGCCGCGTTCCACTTCTAATAATTGTGGCGGATGGTACGCGTCCGTCACTCGCTTACGTAACGAAAGTGGTAAACACGCCTAGCGGGGCTGGGCGCGCTGGACGAAAAGCGACGCGAAGTATTCGCGGTAGGCATAGAACAGAAATAGCCACAAGACCGCGGCCACCAACCCGCCGGAAATACCCTCCAGCGACATAAAGAGGTGATAGGAAAGAATGTTCACGATGACTGGGCCCAAAATCGCCAGGCCCAGCGGCACAAAACGATTGATGACGAGGAGCAGGCCGCCCAAAACTTGCGCGCCGCCCACCACCATCACGTAGTGCGACTCAACCAATGCCATTATGAATCTTCCTCCCGGTGTGGGCGGCATGGGCGGCGCGTGAAGAAAATTCAGGAAGGCGTTAGAACCGAAGAAGACAAAGACAAGACCTAGGAAAGTCCGGACGACGATAACAGCGATTTTCATGCGGGCTCCTTTGGAATATCGTGGGCACATGATAACGCCGGAGGAGCAAATTCGGATGCACGTTCACGCGTATCGCCAAAAATAAAAGAGGCCGGCCCAGCTGTCCCGTTGGCTCAAGGCAGGCGGGTCGCGCGGGAGCGTGAAGCTTCGCTGAACGCAGCAGGACGGAGTCAAAGGCTCCCACCCTTCGCGAAAAGCGCGAAGGATGGGCCACTCGAAAATTCAAATGCAGCGCCGCTTCAGGATTTCTGTGCGGATGATGACGCGGCTATGGCGGGCACGGCCGGAGCTGGGGGTGCGGTGGGATTTTCGAGCACTGCGTTCAATACGCCACCGGACAGCAGGGCGATTCCGCTGAGATAAAACCAGAGTAGCAGCGCGATGACGGCGCTTAACGAGCCATACGCCGCGCCGTAGGTGCTGGAGTAACGAAGATAAAGGCGGGAGCCGATCGAGACGGCGATCAACAGGAAGATTCCCGCTAGCGTTCCGGGCGTGATCCAGTGCCAGTCGCGTTCGCTGACATCTGGAGCGAAGTAATAAGTAATTTCGAACGCGAGCGCGAGCAGGCCGAAGCCGAGCGGCCATTTCGCGATCTTCCAAGCCATGAATTCGAGATTTCCGGAAGCCAGCGCGGCGACCACGTCGTCGCCGAAAACGACGATCAGTACCGCGGCGATCAATAGGACCGCGATTCCGAGGGTGAGTTCAATCGCGAGCAGGTACTGGCGGAACAACGAAC
>Ga0307474_10004048_pt1 | contig 10558 bp, 8 predicted proteins | sample atmos_gasesECM1C_2_FD_203312 | JGI IMG/M metagenome (GOLD analysis project Ga0307474, IMG submission 203312) | Hardwood forest soil microbial communities from Morgan-Monroe State Forest, Indiana, United States - atmos_gasesECM1C_05 | ecosystem: Environmental > Terrestrial > Soil > Temperate...
CCGACGATCTACGTCGGCGAATACGTCGCCGAAGGGCGCGCCAACGCCGGCGCACCGGTGTGGACGCAAATGCGCGAGATCCATGAAAAGACGTTCCGCCGGGCACTCAAGGCCGGCGTCAAGATCGCCTTCGGCACGGACATCGGGGGATTCGACTGGCATATCAATGCGGCGCGCGAATTCGGCTGGATGGTCAAATTCGGCATGACGCCGGAGCAGGCCCTGCGTTCCGCCACGGTGTCGGGCGCAGAATTGCTGGGCTGGAGCGACCGGCTCGGCACCATTGAATCGGGCAAGCTTGCCGACATCGTCGCCGTGCCCGGTGACCCCCTCGAGGACGTCACTCGTCTCGAACAAGTTCGCTTCGTCATGAAGGGGGGCAGCGTTTATCCGGCTGCCGCGGCCGCTCCTTGAGACCCGGGGATGGTTACTTGGTCCACGTCCAGTCTTGCGCCGATTTCCGGCAACCACCTTGCGCCGCCCCGGTCCATGCGCGTCCCCGCACCACTCGGCCGGTCGCGGCAGCGGTGGGATTGCCGTCCTTGATCGCCCATTTGCCGTTCACGATGACGTAACTCACACCCGAGCTCAACTGATGGGGTTTTTCGTAGGTTGCGTGGTCCTGAATGGTGGCCGGATCGAAAACCACGATGTCCGCGAAGGCGCCGTTCTTCAGCCGGCCGCGATCCGGCAGCGACAGATTATCGGCAGGCAGCGAGGTGAGCTTGCGCACCGCATCCTCGATGCTCAAGGCGTGGTCTTTGCGCACGTATTGCGCGAACACGCGTGCAAAATTGCCGTAGGCGCGCGGGTGCGCCGCGGACAGCAGAAACACCCCCTCGGGCGCATCGCCGGCTTCATCCGAGCCGAAGCTCACCCAGGGCAGCGCGACCTGGCGGCGGATATTGTCCTCGTTCATCAAGAAGTACGCGATGCCAACGCGGGATCCGTCCTCGATCACGAGATCGATGGCCGCATCCTGCGGTGAAACGCCGCGCATTTTCGCAACCTCGGCCAGGCTCTTGCCGGTCAGCGGCTTCAATTTCGGATTTTTGAAAGCCAGGAGAAGGGTACCGTCGGCGCCGGCGGCGCCGAGCAGATTCTCCCAGGCAGCGGGATGCGGATCATTCATTTCGGCGATCACTCTGGCTCTGATCGCCGGGTCCTTCAAACGCGCAATCCACGCCTCGAGGCCGCCGTCCTGCACCCAGAGCGGCATTGCAGCGTCCAAACCGGTCGCGCCCGCCGTGTAGGTGTACATGTTGGCCGATATGCGCACGCCCGCCGCGCGCGCCTTGTCGATCGTGGCGATTACCCGGTCGAGCTTGCCCCAATTGTCCTTGCCCGCGATTTTAAGATGGTAAATCTCGGCGGGCGCGGCGCTGGCTTGCGCGATATCGATGGTTTCCTGCAGCGCAGGCTCGATGCGATCTCCTTCGCTGCGCATATGCACCGTGTAAATGCCGCCGCATCGGGCGGATTCGCGGGCGAGCGCGATGAGTTCCGGCGTTTTGGCGTAGCTTGCCGGAGCGTAGATGAGCATGGTGGTCAGGCCGAGCGCGCCTTCCTCCATGGCCCGATGAACCAGCGCGCGCATTTGTTCGAGTTGCGCAGGCGTGGGCTGCACGTCGGCTTCGCCGAGCACGAAGGTGCGAACGGTCGAGGCGCCGACGAAGGACGCCACATTGGGGCTGATGCCGCGGCGCTCGAGCGTTTCCAGATAGGCGCCCAGCGTCGACCACGTCACTGGATACTTGATGTCGTCTTGACGCTCGACCATGAGGCGCGCCATGGTCTCATTCAACGGGCCCATCGAAAATTCGCCCATCACCTCGAGCGTCACGCCCTGTTCAAGATCGCTCAGCGCACGGCCATCGGCAAACAGCGACTCTTCGGGGTGAGCGAGCATATTGATGAAGCCGGGTGCAATGGCCTGGCCCTTGACGTCGATCTCGGTGCGGGCGGACAACTTGCGCGGCGGTCCCACATAGGTAATGCGGTCGGCATCGATGGCGACCTCGCCGGCATAGGGCTTCTTGCCGGAGCCGTCGTAGATGATGCCGTTGCGCAGGACGATGTCGTGCACGGCCGCAGTCTCGGCCGGCGCGCCGAGCATCGCGGCAGGGACGGCGGCGAGTGCAACACCGAGAAACGCGAATGAGCGAGCGCGGAATGACTGAATCAAGTTGCCTCCCATCGGATCGTTCTAGTGGTTGGACGCCGCGACGCGCCGCCTTGCCTTGAGCAGCACGTCCACCGCCTCGGGCCGCTCGTCCCAGTAGTCCAGCCGCACCCGGCCGTCGGGCAGCTGGCTCACCGTAGCGGGAGCCGCGCTGAAGGTGCAATACCAACCCGAGGGCAAGACCACCGCATTGCGCGGCCTGCCGAGACTGCGATCGAATACCAATTCTTCTCCGTCCAGCCGGTAGCTCGCGGGCGCCGTGTACGTCTCCGCAATGCGCAGCCGCATCGTCTGCCCGGGGCGCACGGGCGAGAACGGAATGACGACGACGTGGGCGGCGGCATCCACCGCTTCGCCGACGTTGATCTTGGACGCCGTCATCTCGGCGCCGCTCATTTCGAGCACCGGCAACTGCTCTCCCGTATCAAGAACGCTTGCGGAAGGATGACTCGCCGAACTGCCGGTGCGAACCACATTCGCGTAGCCGTTCACCCCGGCGCGGGATTCCGTGTAGTCGTGATACAAGGCAAATGCATGAGTTTCAGGCTGCTGCAGGAAGTACACGATATCGCGGTCCTGGTGCGCGCGCTCCGACAGCCGTTCCTGCTCGGTTTCTCCCTGAAAAGGCGATTCCCAGCTGCGTTGCGCGGTCAACGGCTTCGGTAATGCGGCCGGCTGGGCGTCCCTGACTGCCCGCACTTCGAGCGGCGCCTCGCCGGCTCCGGCATGCATGAAACTGATCGCAATCCGCCCGTCTTGCTCGGTGAGAATCTGCGACGGCACGGTCAATGCCACCACTTCGTATCCGGGCGGCAGCACCACTTTATTGCGCCTTATCCCGAGCGGCCGATTGAACACAATGGTGTTGCCGTCGACGTAGTAGCTCTTCGGATCCTTGTACGTCTTGATGATGAGCAGGCGGCCCTGCCCAAGCTCCGGCACCGGCCGGGCCAGCGTCACCCTGATGTAGTTGGTCGCCAAATCCGCATTGGGCAGCAGCGGGTCCTTGCGTGCCTCCGCGCCGCTCACCACTTCGAAATGCAGCGGCGTCCCCAGCATCGCGTCAAATACGCTCTCATCGCTGGCGGCACTGCCCTTGCGAATCGGGTTGTAGTAGAACTTGGCACCCGCGGTGGTGGCCGTCACCTCGTAATGAATCTTGAAGCTGGCGGTCGCGGGATCCAACAGTTCATAGCGCGTGTATTCGTCGGCCTCGGTCTGGACCCCGGCCGCGGGGAAATACATCGCGTCGGCCGGCGTCCCCGGCGCTTGCGCGTCGGCAGACGACTGGAGCGCGTCGGCTAGCGACGGGAGCGCGATCGCGAGACTGCCGGCGAGCGCAAACGCGCGAAGGCGCATCAGCCGCTTCCCGCGCAGCTGCGGAGATGTTCGAGCAGCAGGGCGTTGACGATGGCCGGCGCCTCCATATTCGCCATGTGGCCGGCACCGGCAACGGTGTGCAGCGTCGCGCGCGGAATCTCCGCGGCAAGCTGCCTGGCAATGGACTTGAAATCCGGCAAGTCGAGCTCGCCGACGATCACCAGGGTGCGGGGCGACACCGCCGCCAGTGCCGTCGCTGCTGCGGGCCTGAGAACCGGGTCGGCATTGTGCCAATGCCACGCACTGTAGCGCTCGACCATGGCGGCGAGCGCCGCGGCGAGCTGCGGGTCGCGTTGCAGCGGCGCGAACAGCGCGTGCGTCAGCCACAGCCGCTTCGCCTCCTGGACCTCGCCATTCTTGGCGGCATTCTGGATTTCGCTCATTCTGCGTCTCCATGCGTCGCTCCAGCGGTATCCGGGCAGGGCTGCATCGATCAGGGTCAGCGACCGGACGGCAGCCGGATGCTCGAGGGCGAATCGCAGCGCCAATTGTCCGCCCATCGACAGCCCAACGACATGGGCAGGCCGCGCATCGAGGAAGTCGAGCAGTTCGAGCAGATCGGCGGAGTGGCTGTAGGGCCCCCGCGGAAGCGTCGAACCTCCAAAGCCCCGCACATCATAGCGGATGGCCCGAAATGCACGCTGCAGCACGGGCCACTGGGGGTGCCACATGGCCGCATCGAGGCCGAGGCCATGGATCAGCACCACCGGCTCTCCGGTGCCCGCGGTGGAGTAGCGCAGGCGGCCGCCGTCCGCGCAGACGAAGATCTTGGGCTCCGCGATATGGCCCGCCAAATCCATCATTTAAGCTGTGCCAGCCAGAGTTCCGCATCCGGCCACGCCGCCGCGGACTTGGCGCAGCGAAACCCGCTGTCTTCATCCGCCCGGCTGGAAAGCTCGTAACGGCGGGTGGCAGCCCGCTTGTTGGCCGGATTGGGTTCGAGCCAAGAGCCGCCCTTGAGCACTTTTCTGCCGCCCACTTTGGTGTCCACCCACTGCCAGACATTCCCGCACAACCCCTTGTAGCGGCCGCCGATGCCCTCGGCCGGCCCCTCGTCGGCGCTCGGCGGGGCGCTCGGCGGGCTGGACACGGGATCCAAGTTCTCCCCCCACGGGAAGGTGTGGCGCTTCGGACCGCGCGCCACGTATTCCCATTCGTCCTCCGAGGGCAGGCGCTCGCCCTTGGATCGACAGTAAGCCGCGGCATCTTGAAAACTCACGCCGACGACCGCGGCATCATCATCGGCGGGGTGCTTTTTCACGGCGTTGCGCCACGATCCGCCGTTCACGGGTTGCAGCGTACCGTCGACCACGGCGTAGGCGAAACCGGCCGTCTCGGCCTGCGTCTTGTAATGCGTGGCATCCACGAACTGACGAAACGCGCGCACGCTGACCGGCGCCGCATCGAGCTCGAATGGGTCGAGGGTCACGTTTCGCAACCCCTCATCCGCGTACCAGCTCTGCTGGCAAGCGGAGGAATATTGGCGGCACAGCGCGAAGGCGGCACGAATCTGTTCCGGCGTGCTTCCCAGAGTCACCCGCCGCGGGGTGCCCGCGACGAGCTGGCGAATCGCCGATTCGGGATAGTCGTGCTCACCGTCGAGCTCGCCGGCCGGAATCCCGAGCGATTTCAGGAACGGGACGGCGCGGGCGCCGGACAACATGGGTCCCGAACGGTTGGCGGGTGCGCTGACCGCCGCCGGGGGCAGGTTCGACGCCGTCACCGTCGGCGGGGTATCGGGCGCCGCCTTGCGCCCCGCAAACAGGCCGGATACCCACGACCCAAAGGAACCTGTGTCGGATTTGTCCCCGGCGGAGCTCGGCGCAGGAGCTTTGCCCGCCGGGACCGCTCCGGATTGCAGCGCGCTCGAAGTCTCCGGCGCGACCTTGTTCGGCGCCGCAAAATAAAAATCGCCGGTGAGGGAGGAGGATTCCCAGGGGACCTGCTTGCCGGCCGTCGCGCTCATGACGCCGACGCGCACGTGTTTGAACACCTGCTCCACCGGCTCGTGCATCTCGCGGATGGCTTGGGTGAGAGCCTCGGTGTAGGGACTGTTGCGGCCGGTGCCGTCCGCGGCCACCGCGCCGGGCGCAGTGGAGTAGGCGATGAGGATGCCCGCCGGCGCATCCATGGTCGCCAAGCCGTGGTCGACCGAGCGCATGCTGCGCGTGAAGGGATTGTTGCGGCACGCATCCAGAATCACGATGTTGAGGCGATTGCGCGCGTATTTCATCTGCTCGATCACCCAGTCCGCGCTGACCGCTTCGATTTCCACGTCGCCCTCGCGCTCGATGCGTGCCGTGGTCGGGATCAAGTAGTTGCGGCCGCTCAGTTGCATGCCGTGGCCTGCATAATAGAAAAGCCCCACCGCAGCGGGGCCAGCCTTCTCCAGCCGCGATCCGAATTCCTGAATCGCCCGTTTCATGGTGACTTGATCGGCATTGCGGCGCGCAATGACGTCGAATCCCAAGGCGGTCAGGGCATCGCCGACCAATTTGGCGTCGTTGGCGGGGTTGGGGAGCGGCCCGCTGGAATAATCGCTGTTGCCGATGACGAGCGCGATTCTGGATTCTTGCGCCTGCACCGCGCTCGAAGCGAGGAGGGCTGCCGCGAGGAATATGAGACGGATCAACGTCATTTGCGCGAAGTATAGAGGGTAACCCGGTCCGCGGCCTTCGCTGCTGGGGCCTGGAGCCTGTCTGAGACAGACTCCCTGTTCACAAAATGATCTGCAGCGAATACCTACTGGCGAAGCGGCGATGCTTGGTGGCATCATCGCTGCCCACCGCTTGCAGGGAGAGAAAAATGCCTTGGCGCCCGGTCGTTGCTCCGCTGGCGTTGATCGTTTCGCTCACGCTCGGGTCAGCCGCGGCGCAGGCGGGCATCCTGCGCGACGTCATGGTGTCGGTCGGCCTGTCGAAACCGGCACCGCCGGCCCCGGGCTCGCCGGGATCGCAAACGCTGCCGCGTCAGGGTTTCGCGTGCTGCGTCCTGCACTACAGCCGCGACTGGATCAACGACGGGAATTACGCGGAATTGCCGATGATTCCCGCCGGTACGCCCATCGAAGTACTGAACTACGGCAGCAATCGAGCGTATATCAAGGTCGACGGCAAACCGATGCGCCTCGGTCATGACTACGGACGCGATCAAGAGTCGCTGGAGGTCTGGGTCAATAAAATCGTCGTCAACGACGACCCGCGGCCGCGCATCGCCACCTATCCGCCCACCGTGCAGGCGGCCATCCGCGAGGGCAAGGTGATGGTGGGCATGACCCGCGAGCAGGCGATCGTCTCGATCGGCTACCCGCTGACCAGCGAGAACGTGTCGCTCGACGCGCCGACGTGGCGCATTTGGCGTTCGAGCCACGGCGAGTATGACTTGAACTTCGGACCCGACGAGCGCATCAAGTCCATCACGGGCGACGACAGCGTCACCAATCTGGTGATTTTCCGGCCCGGCCGCTGAGGTCACATCAGGATCCGAGCGCCCGCGCTCACGTTGCGTGGGCGATCAGCAATACATTGGCAAACGGCGTTCCCTGGCTCATCGGCCGCGCTTCGCTGTCGAACCCGCACTCCCGCAGCAGCAGCCGCCATTGCGCGACGCTGCGGCAGTGCTGGGCCACGATGGAATGACCGCGCAGCAGCATCACCAGCTTGTCGCTCAATTGACCGTAGCGAAAGCGCAGGCCGCCGCCGGCATCGCCGACACGCAGCAGCAGCAGGCCGCGCGGCGGCAGCGCTGCTCGCACGCGTTGCAGCACCTCGAGCTGCGCTTGCGGATCCATGTAGTGCAGAACATCCAGTATGACGACGGCATCGGCCGCACCGAAGGCCGTGCTGCGGATGTCGGCCTGCGAGATTTCGGACACGGATCCCAACGCGCAGCGCGCGCGCTCGACGTCGCGCGCCATCAGTTCGATGCCGCGCGTCGACAGGGCGTGCGGAGCGGGCGGCCAGCCCCCAGGCCAGCTGCCGCGCTCGTAGCAGCGCTCGGCCGCGCGCAGCCAGGCGGCCAGAAGGCCCTGGCCGCATCCCAAGTCCAAAATACGCGCGTGCCCTCGCAGCAAGCCGAGCTCGAGTATGGCGCGGTACACCGGGTCGGCGCGCAGCTTGCCGCGCGCAAAGTGATAGGCAAAGCGGCCGGCGCTGCGGTAGGGCTCGCAGGCTGCATCGAGCAGTGCGGGAATCAGCGGCGCCCTGGTCAAGCTCATCATGGGGGTGAGTCGCCGAGATCGCGGATTTCGACACGGCGATTGCTCGCATCTTCGGGACGATCGGGCACCAGCAGCCGATCCGATCCATAGCCGACGGCCTGCAACCGGCTCGCAGCCACGCCCTTCAGCACCAAGAATCGCTTCACGGCCTCGGCGCGCCTCAATGACAGCTGCTTGTTGTACTGCGCACTGCCCTTGGCGTCGGTGTGGCCGGCGACGACGAATCGGTCCTTGCCCAAGGACGCCGACGTGAGCGCCAATTCCAATTGCTTGAGCTGTGCCTCGGCCTGCGGCTGCAACGCGCTCGAGTTGTGTTCGAACGGAATATTGAGGTTGACGGACTGCTCGGCCTCCGGCGCATCGCGCCGCGTCAAACCGCGCGGCACGAACCCGCGGGTGGTGGGTTTCTGCAATGCCTGCTCGATTTGCTGCCCCGACAACACGGGGGCGGATTGTTCCGCCGGCGGATCGGCGGCATGGACGCGAACGGTGAGACAGGCAACGGCGAGCGCGGTGCAAATTAGGCGTTTCATTTTAAGGGCTCCAGTCCCTGCGACCGTCGGACTTCGTTGTAGTGGTTTTTCATGGCGGCGAGGTCGCGCTGGGATTCCGCGCTCGTCTTGCCGGATGCGCCGGTCTGCGCTTCGATCAGCGCATCGTAGTAGCGCGCTCGCGCACTCTGCAACTCGCCGGCGGAATCCGCTGCGTCGGATTCGGTCTTGATGTCCGCCGCCGAAACGGATTTGGATATGAGCCCGGAGGCGGCCGTGCCCACGGCCGAGCCGACCATGTCGCTATTCTTGCCGAGGATGTCGGCCAGGGCGAGCTGCGCCTTTTTTTCCGACTCCGTCTCCGTTACCGCGACTTCGATCGTGACCGGCATGAATTCCAGGGGCGTGCGCGGCAGGTCATGGTATTCAGCGTTGCGCGCGTCGAGTTCGGCTCCCAGCGTCTCGACCTGGACCGCAATTCGCGTGCGTTCCTGCTTCAACCCGTCGGCGGTCGCGGCATCGGCGGCCGCGATGCGCTGATCGAGTCCGGCGAGCATGCGCCGGCTGCGCATCTGCGCGCGGGTCAGCGCCTCGATCTCGCCCGTGACTTCTTGGTGGATCTTGGTCTTGTCGTCGTAGCTGCGCCTGGCCTCGATCGACAGGGGCGGCACGCGCAGCCACGGCGCCGCGTCGGTTTTGGCGCCGCTCGAATGCGATCCGGCGCTCACGGTGCCGATGCTCACCCAGGCGCTCGACAAGACCTCTTGTTGATCCGTCGCCGCCGGGTTGGAGATCTTCAGCGTGTAAATGGTGGTGCGTGCGGCGCCTTTCTCTGCAGTCGTCAGCAGCGACTCGATGTGGTAGCCGGCGTCCTTGAGCCTGAACGCCGTGGCATCCTTGGAGAACTCGAAGCGCGCCTCGTAGACCGCCTTGGCCTGGCCGTCGACGCATACATTGGCGCGCCGCAGCTGATTCTCGATCGAGTCATCCGTTCTCGAGGTCGTCCACTTGTCCTGCGGCAGATCCCGGGTCTCGCGCGACAGTTCCTTCGGCTGGTACTGCGAGCGGCAGTCGGCGGGCTCGGGCTTGAACCCGGCGGCGACGACGGTCATGCATCCTAGTTTGGCGTTGATGCTCAAGGCGGGGGCCGGCTCGAAGTCGACGCGGTACAGATTCATTCGTCGGATCATCGCGTAGCGCGTGTCCTTGCGTGCGGCACCGGACTTGAGGCGCTCGGCCGACGACTGAATCTCATGATTGATGAGGAGCTCGGCAAGCTTGCCCACGACCAGTCCGATCAGCGGCAGGAACTTGGCGGTGGATTGATCGGGAGTGTTTCCCGTCACGGGCAGAAAATAAGGCTCGTCGGCAACGATGCAGGTATCGTCGACGTAGGCGCGCACTTCGATGTTCTCGCGGGCGGCCGGCGCCGCCGTCGCCGCCGGTATTTGCAGCAAGGACAGGCAGGCCGCGCCGCTGAGCCCGCGGACGAAGGGGGAATTCATTTGGCCGTGCCGGCCGGCGCCGCGGCGGGCGGCAGCAGACCGTCGAGGCGCTGCAAGATCAGCTTCCATTCCTTGATCTGCGACGGATCGGTCAGCGTCGATATGTTGGCGACCACCCGCGCATGCGCCAGATCCCCGAATCTCTTCAGCATCACTCCGGCTTCCAGCATGTCGTCGCCCTTGCATGCGTCCGCATTGAACCACCATACGGTGAGGGTGCCGCCGCCCTTGCGGTTCTCCATTCCGCAACGCTTCGGCGGCGGATCGCCGCGCCAGAGAATTCGGAATATATCGTAGATGGCCCCCGAGTTGGCGGCAAAGTAACTGTGGCCGAGGGCATCGGCCGGAACCGCCGACATGTCGATGGTGTCGAGGCCGGGCAGCTTGATGATGACGTCGCCCGCGGAGCCTGCGCGCGGCGCGCCATGCAGAAACTGCGAGCTGCGCAGCGCATAGTCGTTGCCCGAGGCGTACAGGGTGACCCGCTCGGCGGCGCTGCGCACGGAGTCGATCGCATCCATGAAGTAGTCGCGGTCCACATCCGGCGCCGTGAACACGATCTGGCCGAAGATGTGCTGGCGCTTGTCCGGAGCTCGTTTGGCCAGATACGTTTGCAGCGCTTCGATCAATGCGCGGTTTCCCATGCTGTGGGCCAGCACATGGATGCGCTCGGCTCCGGATTGAGCCACGACCGTCTCGAGAAAGTCCGCCATTTTCCGCCCGCTGATGCCGACCGCGGCCTCATCGACCGCGTACGCAGTCGCACTGCCCTGCGACGGCC
>Ga0307474_10004050_pt1 | contig 10556 bp, 9 predicted proteins | sample atmos_gasesECM1C_2_FD_203312 | JGI IMG/M metagenome (GOLD analysis project Ga0307474, IMG submission 203312) | Hardwood forest soil microbial communities from Morgan-Monroe State Forest, Indiana, United States - atmos_gasesECM1C_05 | ecosystem: Environmental > Terrestrial > Soil > Temperate...
TACCCGGGCCTTCATGGTTGGTTTTGGCACCACCAAGCTTACTCGGGTCTGGGAGCCGGCATTGTTATGGAATCAATATCGCTCAAAACCCCTGCAAAGGGTCAACGAGTGATATCGGGATTTTTCACTAATTGACCCCTTATTCTTATGCTTGCGGCCGTCATGAAGCAAACAAGGCCCAGGAAAACCTGCGATTCCTGGGCTTTTCAATTGTGTGTCCTGGTATTTCCGAGAACTCATTCAACGCACTGTTACTAATCACCAGGAGGCTTTGTCGCGCACGAATGTGACCCATTGCTGTACTCAGGTTGGAGCGCAAAACTCTTTCCAGAGACCGAGAATACCGATGGGTTGTAGAAACCGCCTATGTTCAGGAGGATCTGATAGGTGCACTCATCGCCGATCTCGTCGCCAAACGACCCGAGATTGAAAAAATTCCACCACGCATCGCCCTCGGGATCGGTAATGGTCTCGAAGGTCTCATGCGAAAGTACGTTCGCGGTTGAGTCAGCCAGCGTTCCATTCGGAGTTCCGGGCGGGACGCTGCATCCCGGCACGTTCTCGTACGGCTCAACGGTGTAGATCGCGTGGCCAAGGCCGCTGAACGTTACGCTAGTGTGATATCCGCAAAACGCAAACGTAGCCAGATTATCCGGTGAGTAGCAGGGAAACGTGCCGGGGGCGTTAATGCACTCGTCCGTTCCTGGCGGCAGAAAGATGTCATAGATGTCGTTCTCTCCCGTCGGGTACCCGAGCTGCGAAATCACTAAGAACACAATCAACTGCATCGTCCCATCGGTGAACGAACTCGCGCCGGTTTGGGAAAGGGCGGCACAGCAGACGAATGCATCCGCGCCGTTGGTGTAGCGGTTGCCGCTGTGGCTGCCAACGTATTGGTCAGCGACGTGAATGAAATTGCTGCTGCCCAGATGAGTCAGGAAATCTTCGGGATTGCCCCAACAGGCAACGTAGTTGTCAAGTGTGCAGCCGACGGCTCCGTTCACGTTATTGAGCACGTAGATAGCATGCGATTGACCGTGCTGGATGGTCAGACCGCCTTGGTAGGAGAGATCATCGGGGAACCGGTTGTTGCCACCGGGAGGCAGAAGCACGGTGGGAGGGATTCCCGAAAAGGCTATTGCTGGATCCTTGTACGATGCTCCAGCCGCAGTTACCGCGCGCATGATGTGTTTCGTATTTGCGGTCGTCGTGCTTGCGGCCGCGAGATTTGCTGCCGACACCGTTATGACCTGCTGCGCTTCCACGTATGTGCAAAGAAGCGCCAAAGCTGCAATTACCATTACTCCCATCCTACTCATTGGAATTTTCGTCCTTCCTGCGCTAATTGCGCTTGTTGAACAAACGGAGATGAGGGAGTCGCCGATCCGTGCCCGTCGATTTCCCCCTGCTAACGCGGTGTGGAGATCGAACAGGTGGAAAGCCGTTGCAAGCACCGGAAATCAACGCAACTCTTGTTTTCATCGCTGCCTGCACGAGCGCCAAGGGGCGGCTATGGTTGATCCGGGGACAACAACTATTGGGGACCTGAGGAGCGGGGGCCCAAAGGGCCGAGAGGCCGAGAGGCCGAGAGGCCGAGAGGCCGAAGGAAACTGGGATTAGTCGCGGAACGGTAACCGCGCCTGTTTTGATTGTCAAGGGAAAAGTGGGTCGAAATCCGCTACCCAGCAGGCATCTTCATCCTGCGGGGGGGATAGTGGTCGAAAACAGGCGTTCTCGCATGTTTGCGCTTTTTGTTCGCCAAAAACACCATCCGCGAGTGCTATCGCGATGTTTCGCCAAGAACCCGCTCAGTATTAGCTAACTCCTCGCTCGCGTTGACTTGCCGTGCCTCTAAATCTAAGATTCCTGCCCAATGACTGTCATTTCGCGGAGGCACCATGAATCGAGAACGGGCACTGAGGGTTGTGTTAGTGTTGGTGGGGTTGATTTTCTTGCTGGGTGTTTATCCCCTGATGATGTTTCTATGGCCGAGCGGGTGGCGATGGCAGCCTAATCAGCCGGAATACGAGCAGATGATCCTTGGCGTCTATGCCACTCTCGGCATTTTCCTGCTGCTCGCATCGCGCAACCCGTCGGCGAATCGCAGCCTGATCGCCTTCACGGCTTGGTCGAGCCTCGTGCACGCTGCCATTATGGCGGTGCAGGCATTCCAGAATGCTAGCGAACGCGGACATCTGTTGGGTGACGTGCCTGCGCTTGTCGTTGTCGGCGTTGCGCTAATCGCGCTCGCGCCAGCAAAGCAATCGGCGTAGCGGGCATCGGCATCCGGTGCGTAGAAGGCGATTACACTCCAAACCCAGGGCTAAGGGTCAGTAAGTGAAATCGGTATTTTGCAACAGTTTCTGGGCAGCACAGAGTTCCACTACGCCTTACGGCTATTGAACTACCGATCCCCAGCCCAAATAATCGATCTGGAACAATCTACTAAGACACAGCATGAATCCTGACACGCACCCGATCAAATGCTGCGTGATCGGCATTGTGATCAGAACGAGGACTCGGAAATGGCCATCCGTGATTTTGCTTACCGCTGCTGTTCCATAGCTCTTTCCGTTCACGAACTCAGCGAAGTCGTCTGCTCGCTGTCTATCGCCGGTCTCGAACGCAAGATCTACTTCTCGCGCTATGTGAGAGTGTCGCCCAGTTCGTCGTTCTTCCGAAGAAGATCGGTATCCGCTAGGGCGTTCTCGTGGAGCAGTTCGAACATCGTCATTGAGGCAGGATACCTCGGAGGATGAGTGTAATGGGGATGTTTCAATAGCTATCCTGCTCCGCCGCGTTGCGCAGAGGGATCTACCGGCCTCGCACACGAAACGCTGACGCTGCGGAGTGGAACTGCCCGGTAACGATCTCGTCGGCCTTGTCAGCGAGAAGCCTCACCTTGCCGAGGTTTAAGTCCTGTGCTGAATACGTTGCGGTGATCTGGTAGTTTCCAGGATGCTTTACAACGCAACTGTCGTACTCAGACTCAAAGCCAACAATCCCTCCGGGGCCAAGGAGCAAATAGTCCTCACGAAGTATCTGCTCTGGCGTTCGCGGGTCATTTTCAAAGAATCTGTCTCCCGCCGCCACGCAGCCGATGCCGTTGGCCTTTCCCGTCAGCTGTTTCACAGACACATAGAAGCCAGCGATACCCCCGCCCGCACTATAAAACGATCTCGCAATATAGACAGCAGCGTGCCCATCGTTTCGCAAAATGACCCGATAGTGGATTGATTCATCTGGCAAGTACGTGGTCTTGCTTGTCTTGATTTCAACATGCAAGTCCCAATTCGAAGCCAGCCCTTTCTTGGAGGGATCCTGAGCGTTCACAAGCGATACAGACGAGGCGAGCACGGCTATGGCGGCACAAAGAATGGTGAATTTCCGCATCATCGGAGCGATTGTAGCAACGCTGAGATTGTTTAGTTGACGCTATCAGGCCATAGCGCAACTTTGCGCCTTTTGTTCGCCACAAAGGCGAAAGGAAAGCGCAAACTTCTGCTACTCGATTCTTCGCCACCAACCCTCTTGAGATACTGACAACGCTCCCCTTTCGTTGACTTGCCTATCGCTCCGCCATAGCATCGTTGCGCATGATCGGCCAGACCATTTCCCACTACCTCGTCCTGGAGAAGCTCGGCGGTGGGGGTATGGGTATCGTTTACAAAGCCGAGGACACGCGACTGCATCGCTTCGTTGCGCTGAAGTTTTTACCGGACGATGTCGCGCATGATCCGCAAAGCCTGGAGCGCTTTCGCCGCGAAGCACGGGCTGCCTCCGCTCTCAGCCACCCGAATATCTGCACGATTTTTGAAATCGACGAGGTGGACGGGCGCGCGTTCATCGCGATGGAGCTGCTCGAAGGCCGAACTCTTAAGAGCATGATTGCGGGTAAGCCGCTGGAACTTGAGACGCTGCTAGATTTAGGAATTCAGATTGCCAATGCGCTCGATGCCGCACACGCGAAGGGAATTGTTCACCGCGACATCAAGACCGCCAATATCTTTGTCACGCACAGTGGGCACGCCAAGATTCTTGACTTCGGTTTGGCGAAGGTCGTTCCAGTCAAGAGCTTTGACGCTGACTCGGAGCAAGCCACCGTGAGCATGGAGAAACACCTCACCAGCCCAGGTGCGGCGGTAGGCACAATCTCGTACATGAGTCCGGAGCAGGTGCGCGGCAAGGAACTCGATGCGCGCTCCGATTTATTTTCGTTTGGCGCTGTGCTCTATGAGATGTGTACCGGAACGCTTCCGTTCATCGGCGACACCTCGGGAGTAATCTTCGATGGGATTTTGAACCGCACCCCAACCGAACCGGTACGCTTGAATCCCGCCGTTCCCAAGAAACTAGAAGAAATCATCAGCAAAGCTCTGGAAAAAGATCGGGAAACGCGTTGCCAGACGGCCGCAGAATTACGAGCGGACCTCAAACGCCTCAAGCGTGATACGGAAAGTGGACACACCGGTTCACTGCAGCTATCTGCGCCTTCTGTAATCCCACCGACTCCGCATGCTTTCCAGCGTAAGTGGCCATTGGTTCTCGGAGGCATCATTGCGTTGGCTCTCGCTGCAGGTGCGGGAGCCTGGTTTGCGTTACGTGAAGCAGCGACGCCGAGAACAGCGTCCCAGCTTCCAAACACGTATCGCCTGACTACGAATCCCACTGACAATCCGATTTCCGGGTCCGCCATATCGCCCGATGGCAAGTATCTGGCGTATTCCGATCATACCGGCACCTATCTGCGCCTGCTCTCCACGGGTGAAATCCACACGCTTTTGCCACAGATAACCTCGGCAGAGCATTTCAGCTGGTTTCCGGACAGCACGGAATTGCTCGCTTCGTGGGAAACAACCAACCATCAGTTTGGCTTGTGGGCATTCTCGATACTGGGAGGCACGCCCCGACAACTCACTGAAGAGGGCTTTGCAGCGTCGGTTTCTCCGGACGGTTCCAAAATCGTATTTCTAAAATCAGCCCACTTCGGCGAAAACGGTGGCGAGATTTGGGTAATGGATGCAAACGGCGCCAATCAAAGAAAGGTCATCAGCGTCAGCCCTCAGCAGGAGGTCTTCCACTCTCCAAGCTGGTCCCCGGACGGCCGCCGGATTGTCTACGGTGTATACCAGTCCTTTGTTAGCGAGGGTTCGATCAACAGTTGTGCCTTGGATGGAAGCGATGTCAAGGTGCTTCTCTCAGACCCCAATCTCAGGTATGGTCTGAAATGGCTGGTTGACGGACGCCTCCTCTTTACGCGGGGCGAGCCGAGACCTTCGGAGATCAATCCCAATTTCGCCACCTCTAATCCGAACGATACAAGCAATACCAATCTATGGTTCGTGCACGTCGAGAACGGCGCCGTCCGAGGGACGCCGGCGAGAGTTACGAACAGCGACGGGTTTGTTGATCAACCCAGCGTCACCTCCGATGGCAAGCATCTCGTATTCAGCCGCGCCAAGCCTGAGGCAGACGTATATGTGGCGGAATTCTTTTCTGGCAAGCTCCAGATGTCGACGCCTCGTCGCCTCACACTCGACGACGCCGACGACTATCCCTTTGATTGGACCGCTGACAGCAAGGCCGTCTTGTTTACGTCAAACCGCACCGGCACCAGCAACGTTTTCAGTCAACAAATAGACCAGGTTTCAGCGGAGATGGTGGTTTCCGGTTCGGGAGAAAAGAGCGTCAGCCGATTAAATCCCGATGGAACGCAGGTTCTTTATCTTATACAAAGCCATCCAGGCAACCTCGCCGCCATGGTGCACATGATGCGAGCGCCGATCCATGGCGGCCCGCCACAACAGGTGCTGGAACTGCCGTATCTCACAAATTATCAGTGTTCCCGCGCTCCGGCTACAGTCTGCCTGCTGGCGCAGACGAAACCGAACCAGTTCCTTTTGCTGCGCTTTGATCCGGAAACGGGGAGCACTCAGCCATTCGCAAACTTTGAGGCGAGTCCGGTGTGGAATTGGAGTTTGTCCCCCGACGGCAAACTGTTTGCTGCAGTGAAATACAACACGGGGCAGAGTACCGTTCAGTTGCTGCCCATATCCGGCGGACCACGCCGCGAAATCATTGTGAGAGAGTGGAATGCAATTAGCTCGATCGACTGGGCCGCCGACTCGCGTGGATTCTTTATCTCCAGCAATCCCACCGGCCACCTGCCTACGTTGTTGTACTTAGATTTGGCCGGGAACGCCCACCCCCTATGGAGTATGAAGAGGCTCTTCTGGGAAAGTTGGGCAATCCCTTCGCGGGATGGAAAGCACCTTGCGATTTCGGCCCCGACGGTTGAGAGCAATGTTTGGAATGTGGATAACTTCTGAGTGTCTTCTTTCACAAAGACTTGGTTGGCTCAGCAATGGAGCGAGTCCAAACGATTAGTGCCAACATGAGTGATACGGCGATCCGCCAGTGTCTGCCACTTCCTTGCGGCAACAAGGTCCTCGAACGGAATGGGTCTTGAGTGCAATGATTCCATAACAATGTCGGCTCCCAGGCCCGAGCAGACTTTGGAGGCGCAAACCAACCAAAGCAGCAGTTTCCAGATTCTTCGCAGTCACAGTTTTTGATGATAGGTCCCCTAGTGCAGGGCTTCCAGTGACTTGCGTGCATTTCTTTTTGGAAAGTGTTGTTAACAGGCCCCATTGCACTCATTGGCCGGATCGTGAGCGGCCTGTCTGCGACAAGAATGCTGTGACGAGGACTTCAGAGGTCCTGCCACACTCGTCGATCCAGCCTGTTCACACTGGGATCATCGGAACGGTAGCGCACCAGGACTTGCTGGCTTATGTGCAATCTGTCTTTGGCGTCTAGCATTCTCTTGACTGACGGAAACAGGGGCCGCCAAAAGGTCTCGCCCGTGAATGGACCGTCGTTGCCGACCGAAAACTCATAAGCGACTGCCAAGCGTATTGTGTCTTTGTCGGGCTTGATACCGAATGGCTCAATTTCTACTGCTGTTATTTCGCCCTCTGCGACTGGCCATCGCCGGCACCATAGCATCGAGACTACGTCGTACAGATCGCTAAACATGCTTGGTTCGCGCCATTCGGCGCAAGCCTCATTATGCAACCTGCCGGACGCTAAGCAAATAAAGAACCTTCATTCTTAGTACTGTTCCACAGATTGTCGGTGAAAAATCCCCATAGCACTCATTGAGGGGTTTTGAGCGTTATGGCTGTTTGCGTTAGTTAGCAGCAGGTTAATTGGAATTGAATTGCAAAATTGCTTATTACGTGGTGCGCTGGTACGGCCAGCTGATGACTCCAGTTGAGCACCGAGAACAAAAGCACTTGCTTTGCCGCAATGAAGGCACACTGCTACGCTCGGCAACGACAAGAAGGCATAAATAGAGGCACAGAAAATCCAGCGCGCATTCCCCGGTTGCTTTCCGACGTTAATGCGTGAAATGCGCGATTCTAATTGCTTGGAGTTGGGTTTTCGGCGTTCGCCGTAGCGGTCGGGTTGACGATTGCTCCGGAGCGGGTAAGCCGGGGGAAAAATGGCGTCACTTCCAGCGGCATCTTTCCGCGCGCCGAGGTGATGGCGCCCGGCGTGATCTTGATCAATTCCGCACGGTCATCCCAGGCGTTGACCTTGACGCGTCCGCCGAGCGGCAGGGCTCCGATCTGGTCCAGTTTGTTGGGATCGAGGGCCGGAGCAGAGTTCATCAACACCACCATGCGATCCACAGCGCCCTTATGGTCGATGAGGCCAGTGCCCAAGTGAGGAGTCAGCAGCGCAGAAAGCGCCGGGCCCCGAGCTGCCACCTCTCGCAGGAACAGTCCTGCTGTATCCAGCTTCTGGGCATATGGTGAATTCTTCAGCAGATCGAGAGCTTTCTGGTCGGCCGCAGCCTCTTCCTCGGGAACGTGCCGGAAGCCCATGTTCTGGTAGGTGGATTCATCAGAGAACAACATGCGATCGGAGAAGGCGTACTTGCTGCCCAAGTTTTGCCCCAGAACAATGTGGGCCAGTTCGCGCGAAAGCACCATGGCCAGGCTGGCTTCATCCGGAAGCACGTCCACCAAGCCGCGGCTTACCACGATTGTGTTGCCCGCGCTGAACGTCTCCAGTGGCAGAGTCAGCATCACACGGGTGTGCACTGGGCCCGGCAGTTCAATGTTGTTGGTGGTCAGCAAATTGTTGACCACGGTCTCCAGAACCTTGTCCACTTCACCCGCGGGAGCGAGCAGGCCGGCATTCTGTAGCCGCTCGATCACGTTGTCCCCCGCCTGTTGCTGCCATTGCCACTGCGCTTGCAGCGGAGCAGCGTCCTGCGCCGCCGGGCTTTCGTCCTTCACCGTGGAGTCCACCAGCACTTGCGTGAATTCGCTGTCCTGGCCCTTATGTAGATCATAACCCCAGAGCCGGGTCTGGGCTTTGAAGGCCATCTTGTCTTTCGAACCGTAGCTGAAATCGCCTTCCTCACTGTAGATATACGCCGGAACCCAGTAGCCCGGGATCAGGTTCAAGCGCCAGCTATCCATGTGGAAGAAGTAAGCATTGCGAGGGCGCGGCTCGTAAGTGCCATTCAGGCGCACAATGTTGTAATCCTGGTCTTCTACCCAAATTCGGCCACGGAAGCGGCCATTGCCGGTGGCTTTTTTTGCAGACACCTCGAAGACGATACAGCGGACATCACCCAGGAACTCGCGGTGCACGTACTTGAAGTCGTAGGTTTGGCGATTGAAGTCGTCGCGGTCGGCGTAGATCATCCATGAGAAACCCATGGGTTTGTATTCGATCTTATACAACCTGGCGAAGCCGCCCAAGAGGTGTTTCTCAAAGCTGGTGTTTTTGGAAAGATAGTCACGGCGGCCCACGCCTTTGGCCAGATCCATGCGGCCGAGGAAGTAATGGTCTTGCACGGCAGCCGGGCCCACGTGAGGGACGAATTTCAGGTCTTGCAGATAGGTCTCAATGAAGGGGGTGCGGGTCTTCAACATTTTCATCAGCGCTTGCTCACGTTCGACCGCGCGGTCCACAACCTGGTCCATCGTGGGGGACGGCGCCGAGGCGGGCACGGTGCTCGCGGACGCTGCTACCGGCTGCGGCGCAGCTTTCGGCGGGTCCGACTCGGGCTGCAAGGGCGACGAAGCTGTGCTAGGCGGGATTGCCGAAGCTGGCGGCTGCGCCGTCGCCGGGGACGAAAACGCATCCGCCGACTCCTGCGCGTTCGCGCTGCTGGCAATAGTTGTGCCTAGCAAAACAGCGAGCAGGCCCACAAGCGATAGACGGGAGGACATACATGGCTCCTTTTTGGATCGAACCCGCCTGGAGCGTGGAGTCGTTGCTCTCATAACACCCACGAACCGGGGTCATTTCCTGGGTCTGCTAGGCCGAACCCCAAAGCCAAAGGGAAGTTTCTGTCCCCTCACAAAAGAATCCTGCGGCCTCCCAGTACCAGGTAAGCCATCAACCTAATACGGTGGGATACGCAGGTTCGGCCGGCTGACCATCGGGCCGAACGGGCGCGTTAAAGCCAACGTCACTGGATGGGCTGTGGTCGTGCAGGGGAAGCTGGACGGTAGTATTCAAGCCAAGCGACCGGGTCGATTTAAAGCAGTCGGCCACCGTCACGGGCGACATCGCGACCCAGCGCATCTCCATTGACGACGGCGCCTACTTCAAGGGAAGGGTCAATATCCAAAAGGAGTTGCCCAAGAAGGAAGTGCTGCGTGCCGCCGCTCCCTAAATGACCTTGCGCTGCTGGGTGAAGGGAAAAGGGCGCGTAGAAGCGCGCCTTGACAGGTTACTGCAAGGCCGTTTGTTAAGTGGATGAACATGGTCCTGGGCTGCCCGGCTACGACTGGACCAAAGAATGCGCGTTGTCGAGTCGCGCCCCTCGTCTTGCTACTGCAACGTCAGCGTCACCTGGCTGCTCAGTGTCCGCGTGTAACAGTAAGTTTTCCAAACGAACGTGTAGTTTGCATCGTAGGTTCCGCTGTACGATCGAGGGAATGTTCCGTTGCTGAATTCCACATGCTCGGAACTTGGTCCCGTACAGACGTGAGGCCTACCTCCGCTATCGTACGTCGTGGTAGAGGTCGTCGGTCCAAGGACAGGCTTCGACGTGATAATGGCACACGGTGGCTGAGTGCCATCTGAAGTCGTAAAGTCCACGTATCCCTGATTTCCGCCGCCACTGGCACAATCGAAGTTCGGGTAGGCAACGATATCCCTCAGTTCTAACTCCGAACCATCCGGGGCCGTGTAGAACGTCTGGTAGAGCGCGAAGTACCCGAGCGTTGAATCTCGGAACTGGTACACCTGGTTCTGGTAGTACGTGGTTTGCCCGAAGGCGGCACTGACTACGCCAAACAGCAGCAGGAACAGCTGGGGGAGGGCTGTTTTCCGCATCTCAACACCTCAAGATTGATTTGACATCCACCTCCGAACCAATCGCCGATTTTGTGGATGTTGAACGCGCCAGAGTTGGCTGTTGGTGTGACGTGTTCGCAGCGATTACGCGAGAACGTAGATCACCGCGAGAGGAGTTGATTTAGCGTATTGATTTTGCCGAGGAAAGTAAAGAAGGCTCCCCTCGA
>Ga0307474_10004051_pt1 | contig 10556 bp, 10 predicted proteins | sample atmos_gasesECM1C_2_FD_203312 | JGI IMG/M metagenome (GOLD analysis project Ga0307474, IMG submission 203312) | Hardwood forest soil microbial communities from Morgan-Monroe State Forest, Indiana, United States - atmos_gasesECM1C_05 | ecosystem: Environmental > Terrestrial > Soil > Temperate...
CGCATGGACATAGCGCAGTGACCGGATCCGCCGCCGGGACCGGCGCGCCCGTCCCCGGCCAGGTCGTGGTGATCGGCTCCGGGCTGATCGGCACGTCGGTGGCGCTCGCGCTGCGCGAGCGGGGCGCCGTGGTCTGGCTGACGGACGCCGACCGGGCCGCGGCCAGGCTCGCGGCGGACATCGGAGCGGGCACAGAACTCCCCGACGCCGGCCCGCCGGGCGGCCCCGCCGACCTGGTGGTGCTGTCCGTACCGCCCGAGGCCGTCGCCCCGGCCCTGGCCGCCGCGCAGGCCAGGGGCCTGGGCCGGTGGTACACCGACGTGGCCAGCGTCAAGGAGCTGCCGCTGGCCGGCGTCCGCGCGCTCGGCTGCGACCTGGCCACGTTCGCGGGCGGGCACCCGTTCTCCGGCCGCGAGCGGTCGGGGCCGGCCGCGGCCCGGGCCAACCTGTTCCTGGGCCAGCCGTGGGCGATATGCCCGCTGCCGGAAACGGCGCCCGGCGCGGTCTCGGCGGCGGAGAGCCTGGCCCGGGCGTGCGGCGCCCAGCCGGTCCGGATGTCCGCCGACGACCACGACCGCGCGGCCGCGCTGATCTCGCACGCCCCGCACGCGGTCGCCGCGGCCATGGCCGCCCGGCTGGAGCGGGCGCCCGCGGGCGCACTGGACCTGGCGGGCCAGGGTCTGCGCGACGTGACCAGGATCGCGGCCGGCGACACCGGCCTGTGGACGCAGATCCTGGCGGCAAACGCTTCGCATTCCAGCGAGGTGCTGGCGGCGGTGGCCGTCGATCTGGCCGCCGCAGCCGACGCCCTGGCCCGGATCGCCCACGGCGACGAGGAGTCGGTCAAGGACCTGGCCGGGTTGCTGGAGCACGGGGGAGCCGGCGTGGCCATGATCCCGGGGAAGCGGGGCGGGCCCGCGCCCGATTACGCCGTCGTCCAGGTGGTCATCGGCGACCGGCCGGGCGAGCTGGCCCGGCTGTTCCAGGCGGCGGGCGAGGCCGGGATCAACATCGAGGATGTCCGGATCGAGCACTCGCCGGGCCTGCCGGCCGGCGTGGCGGAGCTCGCGGTCAGGCCGGAAGCGGCCGGCCGGCTCGTCGAGGCGCTGGGCGCCGGCGGCTGGCCGGTAGCATCGCCTTCGTGATGAAACACCCCGCCGAGCCGGCCGGCGAGCCCGACGACACCGCTTACGCCGGCCTGGTGATCGCGGTCGACGGCCCGGCCGGTTCCGGCAAGTCCACGGCGGCGCGAGGGGTGGCGCGTGCCATGGGCCTGCGTTACCTGGACACCGGCTCGACCTATCGCGCGCTCACCTGGTGGTTGCTGGCCCGCGGCGCCGACGTGTCCGATCCGGCGGCGGTGGCGGCCGCCGTCAACCGCCCGGTGATCGAGGTCGGCACCGACCCGGACGATCCCGCCATCCGGGTGGACGGCCGCGACGTGGCGGCGGAGATCCGGACCCGCGAGGTGTCCAACGCGGTCAGCGCGGTCGCCTCGATACCGGAGGTCCGCAGCCACCTGGTCGCGATGCAGCAGCGGATCATCGCCGACGCGCTGGCGGCCGGGGCCGGGATCGTGGCCGAGGGCCGCGACATCGGGACCGTGGTGGCGCCCGGCGCCCCGGTGAAGGTGTACCTGACCGCCGCCGAGGCGGTCCGGGCCAGTCGGCGCGCCGCCGAGCTGTCCGCGGACTCCGGCGTCACGGTCGCGGTGACCCAGGCCGAGCAGGCCCGGCGGGACCGGTCCGACGCCCGGCAGATGGCCATGGCGGAAGACGCGGTGGAGATCGACACCACCGGCCTGGACCTGGACCAGGTCATCGGCGAGATCGTCTCGCTGGCGGACAGCCGGACGGCGGGCGCGTGGACCAGGTGAGCCTCCCGGCGGCGGCCGGGCCCACGCCGGTCGTGGCCGTGGTCGGCCGGCCGAACGTGGGCAAGTCGACGCTGGTGAACCGGATCCTCGGCAGCAGGCAGGCGGTTGTCGCGGACACCCCGGGTGTCACCAGGGACCGGGTCGCCTACGACGCGACCTGGCGTGGCCGGGCGTTCACCCTGCTCGACACCGGCGGCTGGGAGCAGTCGGCCCAGGGCCTGGCCGCCCAGGTGGCCGCCCAGGCCAGGATCGCGGTGGAGGCGGCCGACGCGGTGCTGTTTGTCGCCGACGCCGTGGTCGGCATCACTGATGCCGACGAGGCGGTGGCCGCGGTGCTGCGCCGGTCCCGCAAGCCGGTCGTGCTGGCCGCCAACAAGGTCGACGACGCGCCCGCCGAGCCCGCCGCCGCCTCGCTCTGGTCGCTGGGCCTCGGCGAGCCGATGCCGGTGAGCGCGCTGCACGGCCGGGGCAGCGGCGACCTGCTGGACGCCGTGCTCGAGGTGCTGCCCGACGCGCCGCGCGAGCAGTTCGACGCCGAACGCGGCCCCCGGCGGGTGGCCCTGCTCGGGCGGCCCAACGTCGGCAAGTCCAGCCTGCTGAACAAGCTCGCCGGGCAGGAACGGGTGCTGGTCGACGCCGAGGCCGGGACCACCCGCGACCCGGTGGACGAGCTCATCGAGCTCGGCGGCCGCGAGTGGCGGTTCGTGGACACCGCCGGGATCAGGCGCCGGGTGCGGGAAACGCAGGGCGCCGACTTCTTCGCCGCGATGCGCAGCGAGCGGGCCCTGGAGCGGGCCGAGGTCGCGGTCGTGCTGGTGGACGCGAGCCAGCCGCTGGTCGAGCAGGACCTGCGGATCATCTCGACGGTGATCGAGGCGGGCCGGGCCCTGGTCATCGCTTACAACAAGTGGGACCTGGTCGACGAGGACCGCCGGCATTTCCTCGAGCGGGAGATCGACCGCCAGCTGCACACCGCCCGCTGGGCGCCGCGAGTCAACATCTCGGCCATGACCGGCTGGCACGTGGACCGGCTGGTCCGGGCGCTCGAGCTGGCCCTGGCCGGCTGGGAGACGCGGGTGGCGACCGGGCGGCTCAACGCCTGGCTGTCCGCGCTGATCGCGGCGACCCCGCCGCCGGTGCGCGGCGGCAAGCAGCCGAAGATCCTGTTCGCGACCCAGGCCGGAATCCGGCCGCCGCATTTCATCCTGTTCACGACCGGCTTCCTGCAGGCCGGCTACCGCCGGTTCATCGAGCGCCGGCTGCGCGAGGAGTTCGGTTTCGACGGAAGTCCGGTGCACGTGTCCATGCGGCTGCGGGAGAAGCGTGCGTCCGCCGGCCGCCGGTCTAGTGCCGCGGACCACGGCAGATAAGGATTCCTGAACGCGCCGTCACGGCGAAATCGCCCTCCCGGAGGACGACTCTGGTGACAAGGTCATTGGCGGCGGCGAGCATGGCCTCCCAGCTAACCTGGGCCGGCAGCCGGCCCTCACGGCTGGCCCTGGTGCTGTCCAGGTAGGCGATGACCGGCCCGGGCTCCGGGATACGGATCGCGGTCTGCCAGGCGACCGGCTGTACCGATTCGAAATGGCGCTCCAGCATGGGCGCGCCATTCTCCACGCGGAACCGGTGACCGAACGCCGGCCCCGGGTCAATGGCCGCGCCCGGCCGGACGGCCCGCACGGCGTCGGCGAACAGCACACCGAATTCGCGCACGTGGCCGTCGTCGTTGGCGGCAGCCAGAGCCGTCCCGTCCCCGCGCAGCACCCGGGCCATCTCGCCAATGGCCTGGTCTATGTCCGGCACGTGGTAGAGCGTGTGCATGGCCAGCACCGCTCCGGCGCTCGCGTCCGGCACCGGGAGGCGCTGGGCGTCGGCGACCGCGTGCGGGCGCATCCCCGGCGACAGATCGAGGCCGAGCACGCGCAGATCCGGGCGTTCGGCCGCGATCCGGGTCAGGTACCGGTGGTTGCCGCAGCCGACGTCGACGACCAGGCCGGCCACGTCCCGCAGCCGGGCCAGAGCCAGGCCGGGCAGGTCGACGGGTGGCTGCTGCCAGCGGTAGATGGCCTGCCTGGCCTCGAGCGGGCGCGCGTCGGCATACCCCTGGCGGACCTGTGCTCCTATGTCACTCGGGGAGGTCATGCAGCGCAGGGTAGCCGTGGCCGCGCTGGAGCCAGAACCAGACGGTGGTGCCGCACTCGTCGCGCAGGTAACCCCACTGGTCGGCCAGGGTCTGGACCAGGAACAGGCCGTGGCCGCCGGAAATGCAGTTGTCCGGCTTGACCACCGGAGTGCTGCGCGGCGAGCCTCCGTCGCTCACGTCGATCCGTACCCCGCGATCGATCTCCAGAACGGTGATGGTCACCGTCCCGCCCGGCCGCCGCGAGTTGCTGTGCAGCACGGCGTTGGTGACGGTTTCGGACGCGAGTAAGACGGCGACGTCCGCGGCGGGCTCCGCCTCGCCCAGCACCTTCGTGATGAACGCCCTGGCCTCGCCGACCTGCTCCGGGCGCCCGGGAATCGTGAGGCTTCCGATGACCGCGGCCCGCGCCATGATGGCCAGGTCCTCGGCTGAGTCGCTGGCGCGGGCGGCCACTGCTGCCATCTAGGTCGGCTCCCTCCCCGGCCGTTGCCGGTCACAGCGGAGTCATCGTATTGGCGTGACCCGCGCCGGAGCGGAACGGCGCGGACGCGGAACGCTACGACTCATCATGGTCTGGGAGTGCATGCCACGCAAGTGCGTGGAACAAATATGGCAGACGAAATCTCAATTGGGATCCCATCTGAGCTCGTTTTCCCTTATCATCGTCTCGAGCCCAGCAGCCGGAATGGCAGGACCCGGGTCACCGAGGCCGGGAACTGTCCCGGCGTGCCCTCCAGGAGGGGAGGCCGAATGACCGCGTCAATCGGCCCGACGGTACGCCGACGTCGGCTTGGCACCGAGTTAAGGCGCCTGCGCGAGGCGCATTCGCTCAAGCTCGAGGAGGTCGCTGACAAGCTCGGCCTTGCTGCCTCCACGCTCTCCCGGATCGAGACTGGCAAGGCACCAACCAGGACCGCCTACCTCTCGGCAATGCTGGATCTTTACGGCGTTGACGATCCGGGGCAGCGCCAGATCCTGGTCGACATGGCCCGCGAGGGCCACCGCAAAGGCTGGTGGGCGGCATGGGAGGACGTGCTGCCCACCGGCTTCGACGTCTATGTCGGGCTGGAGGCGGAGGCGGCATCGCTGCGGGCCTACGAGTCCCTGGTGGTCCACGGGCTGCTGCAGACCGAGGCCTACGCCCGCGAGCTGATGACCACCGTTCGCAGAAAGCAGACGCCCGACCAGATCGAGCGGCTCATCCAGCTGCGGATGCAGCGGCAGGAGATTATTCTCCCCGGCCGCGCCGACCCGATCGAACTGTGGCTCATCCTCGACGAGGCGGTGATCCGCAGGGCCATGGGCTCGCCCGAGCTCATGCGCGCGCAGCTTAACCACCTGGCCGACGCCAGCCAGTGGCCGAACGTCACGCTTCAGGTGCTGCCGTTCTGCAGCGGACTGCACCCGGCGCTTAATGGGCCGTTTGCGATCATAGAGTTTCCCGAGCGATTCGACCCCGATGTCGTGTATACCGAGGGTGTGGGCGGCCAGGACTACCTGGAGCGAGAGAGAGACGTGCGCGCCCGCGCCGAGGCGTTCGACCTGCTCCGCGCCGCAGCCTTCTCACCGGCCGATTCCACAGACCTTATTGTCGCTCTAGCCAGGGAGATTGTGTAACCAACGAAAGGAAACCCCGATGACTCACGACGGAAGTGCGACCCGTTGGGTCAGGAGCCGCGCCTGCAGCTCAGATGGCTGCGTGGAGGTAGCCCACCTCGCCAACGGCAGCGTGGCGCTTCGCGACTCGAAGGACTCGAGCAAGGCCGCCCACGTATTCGACCGTGACGAGTGGACGGCGTTCATAGCCGGCGTCAAGAACGGCGAATTCGACCCAGCGAGCTAGACGACCGGACTTTTGTGCCGCCTCCCGCATCTCCTGTTGTGCGACCAGGGATGCGGGAGGCGGTGCGTTATAGATAACTGGCGGTGCTCGTCAGGAGGGGACGGGCCCGGCGAACTCGCCGCTATGGGCGCCGCCGAGGAAGGCATCCCACTCCGCTCCGGTGAAGATCAGCGCGGGCCCGGCCGGGTGCCGGGAATTACGCACCGCGATCTGGCCATCGCCCAGGAAGGCAACCTCAACGCAGTTGCCCCCGGTGGGGCCGCTGCGGCTGCTCTTGACCCAGGTCACGCCGGCCAGCGCGCTCGCGTCCATGCCATTGCGGATGCAGCTCATCGGGATCACTCCATCTCTTCGCGAAGGGCGCGGATTATCTCCTTCGTTTGCTCCGGCGGGGCGCCGGAGGCGCTCAGCTTGTCCATGACCGTCACGTACCGCTCCACGTCGACCGGCTTGTCGAGGTACATGGCGCTGGTCAGTTGCTCGAGGTAGACCACGTCGGGCAGGTCGGGTACGGCGAATTTGAGGATGCTGAAACTGCCCGGGGCCACGTAGGCGCCCTCGGAGTCCGGCACCACCTGCAACGCGAAGCCCGGCTGGTCGCATACCTCGTACAGGTGGTCGAGCTGGGCGCGCATGATCTCCGCGCTTCCCACACGGCGGCGCAGCGCGATCTCGTCGACGATCGCCCACAGCCGCAGGCCTCCCGAGTGGAACCGGCGCTGCCGTTCCTTGCGCAGGTAGACCAGGCGTTCGACCTCCTCGAGGGTGAACTCGCCGAACGCGAGGACGGCGGCGGCGTATTCCTCGGTTTGCAGCAGCCCGGGGATGAACTGGGAGTCGTAGCTGCGGATGGACTCGGCGGATTCCTCCAGGCCGATGTACGCCTGGAACCAGCTGGGCAGGACGTCCTGGTACTGGTGCCACCAGCCCGGCTGGTTGGCCTGTCCGGCCAAGGTGAGCAGCTCCTCGCGTTCTGCGGGGTCGGCGATCCCGTAAAGGCTCAGCAGATCAATGATGTCCACTTCCCTGACGGAGGTCCGGCCCAGCTCAATGCGGCTGATCTTGGACTCGGATCCTCTGATCGCCCGGGCCGCCTCCTGTGCGGTGATCCCACGCGCCTCACGCAGGCGGCGTAGCTGTGTGCCGAGGAGGATGCGCAGTACCGTGGGCCCGCCAGCCCCATCCACCATGAGTCCCGTCCCTCCTGCTGTCCCCCGGCCCGTCCGGGGGTTCCTGCGAGCCGGTCCTTCTGCTGTCCCGGGCAGCAGCTGGCGCGCGGGGGAGTTCAGGCTAGCTGCGCTTTTACAGATAAGTTTTCCGGAACAATTGCGTCAGGGATGTGCCTCAGTTTGCCGCTCTTACCACATGATATCGCATATGCGATTTCACGCTACCCTATAATGTCTGGCGTGCGAGGGAATCTCGCTGGTCTTACTCCGGCTGGCTCGCTGACCTCGCCGTTCCTGGACCGGGGAGGATCTGCCGGAGTGACGGCTGCGACCGGTGTTGCCTCGGTGAGCCTACGCGGGGTTTCGTCGGCGCGCCCGCCTATCGCTACGATCGGCAAGCATCCACTTCGCCCGCGCACCGGGAGGACACGCAGGTCATGCGCTACAGGTCTCTGGGCAATTCCGGGCTCGTAGTATCGGTGGCCGGCCTCGGCTGCAATAACTTTGGCCGCAGACTAGACGTGGCCGCCACCCGCGCCGTGGTGGACGCCGCCCTCGAGGCCGGAATCACCCTGCTGGACACCGCCGACAGCTACGGCGGCGCCGGGCGGTCCGAGGAGATCCTCGGGGAGATCCTGGCCGGCCGTCGCGAGCAGGTGGTGCTGGCCACCAAGTTCGGCCACCGCAACGCCGACATGGGCTACGGGTTCGCCGCCGGGGCCAAGGGCGGGCGCGGCTACATCACGCGGGCCATCGAGCGTTCGCTGCGCCGTCTGCGGACCGACTACATCGACCTGTACCAGCTGCACACGCCCGACCCGGCCACGCCGATCGAGGAGACCCTCGAAGCGCTCGGCGAGCTGGTCGCCCAGGGCAAGGTGCGGTACCTGGGGCACTCCAACTTCTCGGGCTGGCAGCTGGCCGAGGCGGCGGGGGTGGCGCGGGCGCACGGCACGGCCGGGTTCATCTCGGCCCAGAATCACTGGTCGCTGCTGGAGCGCGGGGTCGAGGCCGAGGTAGTCCCGGCCGCCCGGCACTTCGGCCTCGGCGTCCTGCCTTACATCCCGCTGGCCAACGGCCTGCTGACCGGGAAGGTCCGGCGGGGCGTCCCGCCGCCCGAGGGCAGCCGGCTGGCCGGGCGGCGCGACTACATCACCGACGACAAGCTGGACCGGGTGGAGGCACTGACCGACTGGGCCAAGCAGCGCGGCATCACGGTCCTCGACGTGGCCGTCGGTGGCCTGGCCGCCCAGCCGGGCTGCTCGTCGGTGATCGCCGGGGCGACGTCGCCGGACCAGGTCAGGGCCAACGCCGAGGCCGCGGAGTGGGTACCGACGGCGGACGAGCTCGCGGAGCTGGACCGGATCATGCCCGGCCCGGCTGGATCAGCCTGAGCCGGGCGCAGGGAGCGTTGCGCCGGACGCCGTGCTGCCCGCGACCGCGGTCTCGTAGAGGGACCGGATGTTGGAGAAGAACCGCGGCGAGTACGAGATGTCCGGGGTGTCTCCGCCCTCCTGGTAGCCGCCGATCACCCCGATGACCTGGCCGCCGCCGCCCCTGGAGTTGACGTGAGCCAAGAACGGGCCGCCGCTGGTGCCGTTGGTGTAGTCGTCGCAGTCGAAGACCATCTGGTGGCCGTGGTCAAAGTTCCGCGCGCGCGCCGTGCAGGTGATCGGCCGACTGGTGGCGTTCGGATACCCGATCACCTGCACGACCTGCGGCGGCTGGCCGATCGCTAATGTCTGCGCCCCGGTGTAGCGCTGAATGCGGCTGCCCGGCCGCCCGGCGACCAGGAACGCGACGTCGTCGTTCTGGTTCCGGTCGTCCGCCCAGGCGCTGTTGACGTAGACCGCGCGGACGATCCATATCCCGTGCGGGAACGTGCCGTCGTGGTAGCCGGGCGCGAACACGATGTGGCTGAGGGATCTGCCCTGCACGCAGTGCGCCGCGGTAATGAGCAGGTTCTTACCCGGGCTGGCCACCACGCTCGCCGTGCAGAAGTGCCTGATCAGCTTGCCGTCAGACTCGGTGAACAGCGCCCCGACCGCGGCTTTCCCGTTGAACGCGACCGGGACGCCGAGCTTGATCCTGACGGCCGGGCTGCCGGCCGCCTGGGCGAGCGGCGTCAGCACGTAGGCGGCGAGCGCGGCCGCCATCAGGCCCGCCAGCCAGGCCGCCCGGCGCATGGACCGCACCGCTATCGAGCGCACGCCAGGCCGCGGGTACCCGACACCTCGGCGCATCCATTTCCTCCGTCTCGCAGATCGGTCACCCCGCGCCGCCGCGCGCGAGGCATCCTTTGCTAGCGCTTTAGCTGATTCTGCCGATCCCGCGCCTAAAGGGCCATAGTCCTTGGCTGGGAGGTTGCTGAGACATGAATGTGCGCCGGGTTTAAGATGCCCTGCCATTGGTGTGCGCCGACCCCCGTCCGCGCGGCGGCACTCACATTAGCCTGGGCCGATCCCTAGAGCACGTTTATCAAGCTTGCGCTGAGTAAGGTTTTGGCCACCTCTTGTTGCAGACCTGAACCAGGTTGGGTAATCATGAGGCAAGGGCTGACGTGCCGGAGAGGATCGGGAGATCGCCTTGGATGGTGCGGCACGGACGGCCTTGACTCGCGTGTCCGCCGATCCGGCCCGGCCCACCTTTGGCCAGGTCTTTGCCGACACCGAATTCCGGGCCCTCTGGCTCGCTCAACTGTTCTCGGTGGCCGGCGACCAGCTGGCCCGGGTGGCCATGACCATCCTGGTCTACGACCGCACCCACTCCGTGCTCTGGACCGCGCTCACCTATGCGGTCACGTTCCTGCCGTGGGTGGTGGGCGGCCTGGCATTGTCCGGGATCGCGGACCGGTTCCCCCGTCGCCAGGTAATGGTGACGTGCGACGTGGCCCGGATGATCCTGGTCTTGTTGATGGCCGTGGTGAGCCTGCTGGTGGCGGCCGGGACAGGGCTGTGGATCATGGTCGCGCTGCTGTTCGTCGTGACCCTGCTGGACTCGCCGTTCAAGTCGGCCCGGTCCGCGATGATGCCCGAGATCCTGACCGCTGATCGCTACGTCCTCGGCCTCGCGGTCACCCAGACGACCATCCAGACCGGCACGGCCGCGGGATTCGCGCTTGGCGGGGTCGTCGTGGCGCTCACCGGAGTCAACACCGCCCTGGTGCTCGACGCCGCTACCTTCGGGTTCTCGGCCTTCCTGGCCTGGTACTGGGTGCGTCAGCGGCCGGCGGCAGCGCCGGCCGGTGCGAGCCGATCTCAGCTGGCGGAGATCGCCGCCGGGGTGCGCTTGGTCTTCGGCAACCGCGCGCTGCGGACACTGATGCTGCTGGGCTGGCTGGTCGCCTTCTACGTGGTGCCGATGGGCCTGGCGGCACCCTACGCGGCCGACCTGCACGCATCACTCGCGATCCCGATCGCCACCGGGCTGGTCTTCGCCGCCGGACCGTTCGGCACGGCGGTGGGCTCGATGGTCTTCGGCAGGCTGGTTCCGTCGGCGGCCCGGCAGCGATGGATGGGCCCGCTG
>Ga0307474_10004052_pt1 | contig 10556 bp, 10 predicted proteins | sample atmos_gasesECM1C_2_FD_203312 | JGI IMG/M metagenome (GOLD analysis project Ga0307474, IMG submission 203312) | Hardwood forest soil microbial communities from Morgan-Monroe State Forest, Indiana, United States - atmos_gasesECM1C_05 | ecosystem: Environmental > Terrestrial > Soil > Temperate...
CACCTCGATGCCGGCGAGGCGTTTTACTTCCGAGAGCGGATAATCGATCACGCGGTCGTCACCGAAGGATTTGCCGACGACCACGTTCTCGGAGGGCCTGCCGCCGCAGATTTCCATCACCAGCCGTGTCGCCATCTCCAGCCCCGGAACCATGAAGGTCGGATCGACGCCGCGCTCGAAACGATAACGCGCATCCGAGTTGATGCCGAGCTTGCGGCCGGTGTGGGCGATGTTGATCTCGTTCCACAACGCCGATTCGACCAGCACGTCGGTGGTGGTTTGCGAGCAGCCGGAGGCCTCGCCCCCCATGATGCCGGCCAGCGATTCCACGCCGTGATCGTCAGCAATCACGCACATGCTGCTGTCGAGCGCGTAGGTGCGGCCATCGAGCGCGAGCAGCGTCTCCCCGTTGCGGGCACGGCGCACGACGAGATTACCGTTTACCTTTGCCGCGTCGAACACATGCAGCGGGCGCGCGCGGTCGTAGGTCATGAAGTTGGTGATATCGACCAGCGCATTGATCGGCCGCAAGCCAATCGAGGTCAGCCGCCGTTGCAGCCATTCGGGCGAGGGGCCGTTCCTGACGCCGCGAACCAGCCGCAACGCAAAGCCTGGGCAAAGGGCTTCGTCCTCGACGGTGACCTTTACCGGGCATGGAAATTCGCCCTTGATCGGGCGAATCGCGGGGTCTTTGAACCTGCCCATGTCGGCGGCCGAGAGATCGCGCGCGATGCCGTGCACGCCGGTGCAATCTGGCCTGTTCGGCGTCAGGTTGATTTCGAACATCGGATCGCCCAGTCCAGCCCATTGCGCGTAGGCCGCGCCGATCGGCGCGTCGGGAGGCAATTCCATGATGCCGTCATGGTCTTCGGAAATCTGCAGTTCGGCGGCTGAGCACAACATGCCGCGGCTTTCGACACCGCGAATGGTGCCGACGCCGAGCGTGATGTCCTTGCCGGGAATGTAGGTTCCGGGGGCTGAGAACACGCTGACGAGGCCCGCGCGAGCGTTGGGCGCCCCGCATACGACCTGCACCGGGGCGGCACCGTTACCGGTGTCGACCATGCAGACTCTCAGGCGATCCGCATTCGGATGCTGCTCGGCGGAAATCACCCGCGCGATGGTGAAGGGTGCGAGCAGGCGCGATTTGTCCTCGATATTCTCGACTTCAAGCCCGATCATGGTGAGCTTGTCGGCAAGTTTTTCGACCGGCTCGTCGGTGTCGAGATGTTCCTTCAGCCAGGAGAGAGTGAATTTCATGGCTCGATGCCTCAAGTGCTTTTACTCCCTCCCCCCTTGTGGGGGAGGGTTGGGCGCAGATCGTCAAGAATCACGAGCTCAATCCTCCCGCCAGTGTCGGGATGTCGAGCGGCCTGAAGCCGTAATGGGTGAGCCAGCGCACGTCGTTCTCGAACAATTGCCTCAGGTCGGACATGCCGTATTTCAGCATCGCGATGCGATCGATGCCCATGCCCCAGGCGAAGCCCTGATAGACGTCGGGATCGATGCCGCAGGCGCGCAGCACATTCGGATGCACCATGCCGCAGCCGAGAATCTCCAGCCAATCCTCGCCCTCGCCAAAACGGATTTCGCCCTTGTCGCGACGGCATTGGATGTCGACTTCGAGCGAAGGCTCGGTGAAGGGAAAGAACGACGGACGGAATCGCATGTTGATGTGGTCGACCTCGAAGAACGCCTTGCAGAATTCGTGCAGGATCCACTTGAGGTGGCCCAGATGTGAGCCCTTGTCGATGACGAGGCCTTCGACCTGGTGAAACTGCGGCGTGTGCGTGGCATCGGAGTCGATGCGATAGGTGCGGCCCGGGCAAATGACGCGGATCGGCGGTTTTTGCGTCAGCATCGTCCGCACCTGCACCGGCGAGGTATGGGTGCGTAACAACATGCGCGAGCCGTCTGGCTTCGGATTGAAGAAGAACGTGTCGTGCATCTCGCGCGCGGGGTGGCCCTCTGGAAAGTTCAGCCTGGTGAAGTTGTAGTCGTCGGTCTCGATGTCGGGACCTTCGGCGATTGAAAATCCCATGTCGGCAAAGATGGCTGTCAATTCATCCATCACCTGGCTAAGGGGATGGATGCGCCCTGCCTCCGCCTGAGCTTCCCGCACCGGAAGCGTGACGTCGATGGTCTCGGAGGCAAGGCGGGCATCCAGCGCCGCAGATTTCAGGACTTCGCGGCGTGCGGTCAGCGCCTCCGTGACCCTGTCCTTGGCGAGGTTGATGGCGGCGCCTTGCGTCTTGCGCTCGTCGGGCGACATCTTGCCGAGCGTGGAAAGAAGGGCCGAAATCGATCCCTTCTTGCCCAGCGCTGCGACGCGCACGCTTTCCAGGGTGGCTTCGTCCGGAGCCGCTGAAATCTGGCCCAGGATGGATTGTTCGAGGTTTGCAAGGTCCGTCACGGGTGAATCCCTGGATTTGAAGGCCGCCGGTTGTGGCCGTCCGGCGGCCGAAACGTCAAGCCAAAAGCAACATAACCGGAGAGCGGCAATCGGGTGCTCCTGAACCCTTTATGAACCGGCGTCGCGGCAGGATACGTTCGATTGAGGTTGGGTGGAGAAGTCTGCGATGGGTCTAAATCCCTGTCTGGCCAGTCTGGCCCTCGGTTTGTGCCTGGCGGCTGCTTCCGCACGGGCTGAAGATTGCCCGGCCAAGAGCACCATGATGGACGATATCATTGCTGCGCTGAACGAGGCTCCCGGTTGCGAGCGCGCGATGAAGGTTTTCGAAGCCTGCGAATACGGCACGAGCGGCGATATCCGGTTCGGCGCCCTGGTCGAGACCAAATGCGAGCGCGACTTCCTTCCCCGCCTCACGGCGCTGCAAAGGCAGCACTATCTGGGCGAAATGCGGGCCTGCGAGCGCAAATACCTTAATAAGGAAGGCACGATGTACCGCTCGTTCACAGCCTTCTGCCGCGCAGGTGTCGCCCAGCGTTACGCGCAAAAGGCGCGGAGGACCGCAACGCCTTCGCAGGCTCGCTGAGCGCCGAGCGCCGTTGTCAGGCCGCCAGCGCCGCCTTGGCCTTTTCGGCGATGGCCTGGAAGGCCGCCGGCTCGTTGATTGCAAGATCGGAAAGCACTTTTCGATCCACCACGATGCCTGATCTGGAAAGGCCGTTGATAAACACGCTGTAGGTCATGCCGAACGGGCGTACCGCCGCGTTGAGACGCTGAATCCACAGCGCGCGGAAAGTGCGCTTCTTGCGCTTGCGGTCGCGGAAGGCATATTGAGCCGCCTTTTCGACTGCGGGCTTCGCGGCGCGGATCGTGTTCGTGCGGCGGCCATAATAGCCCTTGGCGGCCTTGTAGACTTTCTTGTGCTTGGCGTGAGAGGTCACACCGCGTTTGACGCGAGACATGACGGGTCTCCTTCGAGTGAAAAATGGGTGACGGATTGCCGCGCGGACGCGGACAGCGCGATCAGGCGTTCGGCAGGAAGTATTTCTTGACGTTGTCGCCATCGGTCTTGAACAGCACGCGGGTGCCGCGAAGCTGGCGAATCTGTTTCTTCGTCCGCTTGATCATCCCGTGACGCTTGCCGCGTTGGGCGTGCATCACTTTGCCGCCCGCGGTCACCTTGAAGCGCTTCTTGGCGCCCGACTTGGTCTTCAATTTGGGCATTTGGCTCTCCTTGTAACCGCAGTAAAAACGCGCCCATGGGGCGCTTTCGCGGTTGAAATGCTCGTTAGAGCGTTGAAAATGCTAGGTTATTTCGAAAATAAATAACCCGCATAGGCATCGCCACGGCAGCCCTGGTTCGAGCCGGGCGGTGAAGGTCGCGCTTATGGCAGAACTGTCACGCCTTGGCAACGATGAACCGCGAAATTGGCTGGATCGACCAATCGAGGCTGCCGCGGAGGCGATCGAGCCGGCGCGGAAAAATGATCGGCCGGAGGCGGCAAAGTGACCGGCGGCATCAGTCCCACGGGCATCGTGGCCGTTCGAATATCGGTCGGCCGATCGGCGGCAAGCGGCAGCGGCCGTTTGGTCGGCAATTCCGGCTCGGGCAGGTGGAGTGGCATCGTCACCGGCGACCGGTCCAGTGGCACCTGGCAGGCAACACGAGGATGATGGGGTCTCCCCCGCCCTGGCGGGGGAGACGAACCGTCCGTTCCGGACATGTCGGTTGATCAGCGCGGTGCCAGAACCATCACGACCTGGCGGCCCTCGAAACGGGCATCCTGCTCGACCTTGGCGAACTCGGCGACATCGCTTTTGACCTTGTCCAGAAGCTTGGTGCCGATTTCCTGATGCGCCATTTCGCGACCACGATAGCGCAAGGTGACCTTGACCTTGTCGCCTTCCTCGAAGAAGCGCTGCATGGCGCGCATCTTCACGTCGTAGTCGTGATCGTCGATCATGGGTCGGAGCTTGATCTCCTTGATCTCGACGATCTTCTGCTTTTTGCGGGCTTCCGCCGCTTTCTTCTGCGCCGAATATTTGAACTTCCCGTAGTCCATGATCTTGCAAACGGGAGGAGTGGTATTCGGCGAAATTTCCACAAGGTCCATGCCGGCTTCGAGTGCCATCTTGATCGCAGCGATAGTTTCGACGGTGCCCTGGTTGGTACCGTTCTGATCGATCAGCTGGACCTGTGCGTTGCGGATTTCATCATTGACGCGCGGCCCGTCTTTAGTGGCAGCGGGCGGGGCTCTATTGGGACGGCGAATGGGTATTTCTCCAAAGTTGTGAACGAAGATTGCAGTTTGAAGGAATAAGGCTTCGCGGGCAAGCGAACTCACACCGCATGAAACGAAAATGCATCAAATGCGAGGCATTTTGGTCACGCCGACAACGCCCATCCTCATGGAATGTTCAGGCCGCTTGACATAGATAGCAGCGGCTCACTTCGCAAACGGTGCGAGGGGCGTCAGATCGGCGGTACCCAAAGCCTGCGTTGACGGCCCGCATTGACGGATCGGTCCCGCTCACCCAAACAGAGCACCGAGGTGATCGTCCATGACCAGTTCCGCAGCAAGTGGACCGCAGCCTGATTTTTTTGAGGTCGGCAAGGCGAGCGAGGCGCGGCGCATCGCGGTGCGCGCCCGCGTCGGCGGCTCGCCCGGGCTTCTCTGGCTTGGCGGCTTCAAATCGGACATGCGGGGGACCAAGGCGCTTGCGCTCGACGCCTGGGCCGCAGAGCACAATCGTGCCCTCGTCAGGTTCGACTATTCCGGACACGGCGAATCCGGCGGTGATTTTGCCGACGGTACCATCGGACGCTGGCTGGAAGAGAGTGTCGCAGTGTTCGAGCAGTTCTGTGCCGGCACGCAAGTGGTGATCGGCTCTTCGATGGGAGGCTGGATGGCGCTGTTGCTCGCGCGCGAGATAGCCCGCCGCCAGTTCACCCACGCCACCCTCGCAGGCCTCGTGCTGATCGCGCCGGCACCCGACTTTACCGAAGAGTTGATGTGGAAGAGCTTTTCGCCCGACGTTCGCCGGGAAATCGAAGCCAAGGGGTTGTGGTTGCGGCCTTCCGAATATGGCGATCCCTATCCGATCACCCGCCATCTGATCGAGGAAGGCCGCAACCATCTCATGCTCGGAAAGGCCATCGAGGTTGGATGTCCGGTCCGCATCCTGCAAGGCGCCAGGGACCCCGACGTGCCATGGCAGCACGCCTTCGCCCTGGCACATCGGTTGCCGGCCGACGACGTGGTTCTGACCATGATCCAGGACGGCGATCATCGCCTGTCACGGCCGCAGGACATCGCGCGCATCATCGCCGCGGTTGCAGAGATCGGTTAAGCATTTATACGCGTCGATCCACTCAGCTCGCACGGCCGTGTCCGGTTCGGCATCGGCGATGCGCAACGTCAGGGCTGCAAAATCCTCCGCGTCAAGCAATTGCGACAGCGCCCAAACCGCAGCACCACGCACCAATGCGCTTTCGTCGCCAAGCAAACGATCGGCCTCCGCGGCCAGCATTGGGTCGTTCGAGTTGCCAATCGCGATCAATACGTTGCGGATGAAACGATCACGCCCGATGCGCTTGACCGGGGATTTGGCAAACAGGGAGCGAAACGCCGCATCGTCCAGTCGCGCAAGCGCGGCAAGGTCGGGCGCACGCAGTTCGTCGCGCGGTGACAGTCTTGCCTCATGGCCAGCCTGCGCAAACTTGTTCCACGGGCAGACCGCCAGGCAATCGTCGCAGCCGTAGATGCGATTGCCGATCGCCTTGCGAAACTCGCGCGGGATCGGTCCCTTGTTCTCGATGGTGAGATAGGAAATGCAGCGTCGCGCGTCGATCTGGTAGGGCGCTGGAAACGCCGATGTCGGGCAGATGTCGAGACAGTTCCGGCACGTGCCGCAATGATCCCGCTCGGGCTCGTCGCGGGGCAGTTCGGAATCGGTGAAGATGGCGCCGAGAAACAGCCAGGAGCCGAACTCGCGCGAGACGAGGTTGGTGTGCTTGCCCTGCCAGCCAAGGCCGGCGGCCTGAGACAAAGGTTTCTCCATCACGGCCGCGGTGTCGACGAACACCTTGACGTCGCAACCGCATGCATCAACCAGCCATCGCGCCATCGTCTTCAGCCGTTTCTTGATCACGTCATGATAGTCGTCGCCTCGCGCATAGACCGAGATCGCAGCCCGCGTGCGCTCCTGCAGGACTGCCAGCGGATCTTCATCGGGTCCATAATTGACCCCGAGCATGATCACCGAACGAACATTGCTCCATAGCCCACGCGGATCGGTGCGGCGTTCCGGCCTCTCAGCAAGCCAGTCCATGTCGCCATGGGCACCGGTCTCGAGGAACCGAATGAATTGCCGGCCAGCTTCTGCGATCGCCCCCGGATCGGTCACGCCGATGCAGTCGAAGCCAAGAGCATGCGCTTGACGTGTGAGTTCTCGCTTGAGGATTGCGCCAGCAATTCGGCTATCGGTGCTCAGAAGTCGAGATCCACGTAGGTCCGCGACGCCGGCACTCCCGCCAGCCAGTCGCTCAGCAGCGGACGGAACGAGGGCCGGGATTTTACCCTCGCATACCATGCCTTTGCCGCGTCGTCCTCGACCCATGGCACGTCGCCCAGATAATCGATCGCCGAAAGGTGTGCAGCGGCGGCGAGGTCCGCAAACGTCAGCCGCTCGCCCGCGAGAAAGTTCCGCGTCCGCGCCAGCCAGCCGATATAGGCCAGATGATAGCGCACATTCGCCCGCGCTGCGCGGATCACGTCCGATGCAGGCGGGCCGCCACCCTCGTCCTCGCTCATGAACCGCTTGTAGATACGCTCGGTGACCAGCGGATGGGAGACCTCTTCGAAAAACTTTTCATTGAACCACGCCATCAGCCGGCGCACCTCGATGCGCTCGCTCATCGAGGATGGCAACAGCCGGCGCTGCGCCATCGCGCCGCCGTGGGCTTCGTCCAAATATTCGGCAATGACGCCTGCTCCCGGAATCGCAGGCGCTCCCTCGGCCACCAGCACCGGTGTCGTAGCTGCCGGATTGAGCATGAGAAAGGCCTCGCGCCGTTCCCAGACCCGTTCTTCCACCAGGCGCATTTCGAGGGCGAGTTCGCCGAGCGCCAGGCGAATGAACCGCGAATGCGGGCAGAAGGGGTGGTGAAACAACGTAAACATGAAGTCCTTGTTAAATTCACAATTCTGAAAAATTCACTATCCCAACGACCGTTTGCCACGAAGGCGCCAAACTACAGCAGGTTTCGACCGAGGCAAGCCTTCCGTTTTTGTGCTTTTTACGTTGCAGCGTCGGCGCGAATAGGCGAGAAGAACCGGGCTTTTTTCGGCCCATTCGGTTAGCCAGGGCGCCGATGGGTCGCCAATCCGCAGAGTGAGGCGCTAGACCATGATGTCCGATTCGTTGAGGGCGGTAATTCTCGGCGTCGTCGAAGGCGTCACGGAATTCCTGCCGGTGTCCTCGACAGGCCATCTGTTGCTTGCTGAGCGGTTCTTCGATCTGGGTCAGGGCAATTTCTGGAACAGTTTTACGGTGCTGATCCAGCTCGGGGCCATCCTTGCGATCCTTGCGATCTACTTCACAAAACTGTCGCGCATCGCGCTCGGCATGTTTTCCAACCCACAGGATCGCAGGTTCGTGATCGGCGTGCTGGTGGCGTTCTTGCCCGCCGTCGTCATCGGCTTGATTGCCGGTAAATACATCAAGGAGGTTCTGTTCAACCCGTGGGTCGTGTGCTTTTCGTTGATTGTCGGCGGCGCGGTTCTGCTCTGGGTTGATCAACTCGATCACAAACCGCGCCTGCACGATGCGACGAAGTTCCCCCTGCTCACCTACCTGTGGATCGGCTTTGCGCAATGCCTTGCCATGATCCCCGGGGTTTCGCGTTCCGGCGCCAGCATCGTCGCGGCGATGCTGCTCGGCGCCGACAAGCGCGCAGCGGCGGAGTTCTCGTTCTTCCTGGCAATCCCCACCATGGTTGGTGCCTTCGCCTACGATTTCTACAAGAATCGTGCCGAAATGACGGCCGATCATCTGGGACTTGTGACAATCGGATTTGTGGTGTCCTTCATCACCGCCATCATCGTGGTGAAGACATTCCTCAGCTATGTGACTCGCCATGGGTTCGCGTTGTTTGCGTGGTGGCGCGTCATTGTCGGCACGCTCGGCCTGGTCGCACTGGCGATGGGAAAATAAACAACTTCGCAAGTTCGGACGTTGCTCTTTCTGCCTGTTATGCGCGGGTTGGCTAAACGCCTCTATGCGCGAACTGCCCGGTCCTGCGAAACCGCCATAGATATTGCGGCGCGATCGCTTCCAGCGAATCCGGGACAATTCCCAATCCCTCGAACGTGCGCCCTTCCGTCTTCGCCGTCTCTGACACGATATTATCGCTGCGCAGAAGTTCGACCTGGTCGGGCGTCAGTTGCAGCGGGCCGGGCGCGAACTGAAGCAACAGCGCCTGCAATTTCGCAAGCCCGAACGGCAACGAGACCAGCATGCGGTGGCGTCCGATGATCGAAAGAATGATTTTCATGATTTCGTGCATCGTCAGCACTTCCGGGCCGCCGAGTTCGTAAATGGCGCCTTGCTTCGCCTTTCCATCGACGGCGTCCGCGATCGCAGTCGCGACATCGCCGACATAGACCGGTTGGAGTTTTGTCAGGCCCCCGCCAATCAGCGGCAGCGCGGGGGACAGGCGGGCCAACCCCGCAAAACGGTTGGTGAACTGATCCTCGGGGCCGAACACGACAGACGGACGAAAGATCGTGGCGGATGGAACGGCTGCGAGCACCGCTTTCTCGCCCGCGGCCTTCGATCGCGCGTAATGCGCGGCGGAGTTCTCGTCGGCGCCGATGGCCGAAACATGCACCATCCGCGCGTCTTTTGCGGCGGCAACCTTCGCCACGGCGGCTGCACCTTCGCCCTGCACGGCGTCAAACGTCTGCGCCCCACTGGGCGCAAGGATACCGACGAGGTTGATGGCGACTTGCGAGTCGCGCATGGCGGCCTCGACAGAAGCAGGATAGCGCAGATTGGCCTGCACGGCGTGGATCTGGCCGACCCTGCCCATCGGCTGCAGGTATCCGGCCAGTTCCGGCCGCCGCACCGCCACCCTGATCCGGTAGTCGCGCTTGCAAAGTGCGCGGACCACGCTTCGTCCCAGGAAGCCCGATCCTCCGAAAACCGTAACCAGGGTGTCCAGATTCGATGCCATTTGGGGTCCATTCCTCGGGTCAAATTTGGTCGGTCAGGGGGATGGTTAGCCGTTTGCCGATACGCCATCGCCTTGGTGCTGTACAGTCCCATTCGCCCGCGCTCTCTCAATTTGACAAGCGCGCAGCCGAACCTTAACTAGCGCCCCCATGCCCAGGTGGCGGAATTGGTAGACGCGCTGGCTTCAGGTGCCAGTGGCCTAACAGCCGTGAAGGTTCGAGTCCTTTCCTGGGCACCAATGTGCGGATAGCGCTGTCGTGCCGCCAAAAGCTCTCGCCGCACGCTCGCCTCATTAAGATTTGGGCGGTAGTTTGGACCCCGCATCGATTCGACGAGGTTGACGAACCATGACCGTACGCCTGCATCGCGGCGACTTGCCGGACCTCACCCGCTATAGCGGCGCGGTGGCGATCGATACCGAAACCATGGGGTTGCACCCGCACCGCGACCGGCTCTGCGTAGTGCAGCTGTCGAACGGCGACGGCAGCGCCGATGTCGTCCAGATCCCGAAAGATCACGGCAAGGGGCCGGCCGATGCGCCGAACCTCAAAGCGCTCCTGGCCGATCCGAAGATCGCCAAGATATTCCATTTCGCGCGATTTGATCTCGCGGCGCTTTACAACGCCTTCGGCGTGATGGCGCAACCGGTCTACTGCACCAAGATCGCCTCACGGCTATCCCGAACCTACACCGATCGCCACGGCCTGAAGGACCTCGTGCGCGAGGTGCTGAACATCGACCTGTCGAAGCAGCAGCAGTCGAGCGACTGGGGCGCACAGATCCTGAGTGAGGCGCAACTGGCCTACGCGGCCTCCGATGTGCTCTACCTGCATGCCCTGCGCGAACGCCTCGACGTCATGCTCGCGCGCGAGGGACGACTTGGTTTGGCGCAAGCCTGTTTCGAATTCCT
>Ga0307474_10004054_pt1 | contig 10552 bp, 9 predicted proteins | sample atmos_gasesECM1C_2_FD_203312 | JGI IMG/M metagenome (GOLD analysis project Ga0307474, IMG submission 203312) | Hardwood forest soil microbial communities from Morgan-Monroe State Forest, Indiana, United States - atmos_gasesECM1C_05 | ecosystem: Environmental > Terrestrial > Soil > Temperate...
CGGAGCTATCGAGCTTGCGGGTTCGTGGGGCGAGTGCCGGGTGTTCGAGCCGGCGTGCCTTCTGTGGTTTCAGCCGACCGGCTGCGACGATGCGAGTGAGCGACTCGGCGAGGCGCTGCGCGGCCGAGAAACGTGGGTCAGCCTGTATTGCGATCGCGTGTGGCTGGATCAAGTGAACGAGGGCGCGGCGGCTATTCTCGAATCGGCACTTTCTCCGGACGAAGGCTCCGCGGTCCTGCCGCGCTTCCGGGCGGGCCCGCACATCGGTGCAACGGTTCCGCTGTTGCGGGAGATCGTGCGCGCCGACCGCGGCGATCCGCTGCAGTGGCTCTACGCGAGTGCCAAGGCAAACGAGCTGCTGTATGTCACGCTGAGCAATATCGGGGCATTTGCGCCGCGTGACAGTGGTCATCTCAAGTTGACGGAGCGCGATCGGAAGCAGCTACACCTGATTCGGGATGTACTCGCAGCGAATTTCGTTGCGCCGCCGCGCCTACCGGATCTCGCCCGCCGCGCGGGCATGAACTACTCGAAGTTATGCACGGCATTTCGCCAACTCTTCGGCGAGACGACCGCGGAGTTCGTGCGCCGCCAGCGACTGGAGTTCGCGCACGGTTTGTTGCGATCGTCGGACCTTCAGGTCCAACAAATCGCAATGCAATCCGGTTACGCGCATCACGGGAGTTTTACCGCCGCGTTTGCGCGGCAGTTTGGCTACTCACCGAAACAAGTGCGCCGGCCCTGCGCACCAGCATGCATAGGAGCAGAAGAGCAGACCGCGCGATCAGGCTAAATACAGGCACTCATAAATTGCCGAGGTCGAGGGTCCGAGTCCTCTCTCACCGCCAAAATCGATGCGCTGATGCTGTCCGTTGATTTGCCGGCGATCAGCCATCGAAGGCGTATGCCGGGATGCCACTGATGGCCTCTTGATCCTTAAATCAGAGCTCATTCTTCACGCTCTAACGTGATAGTGGCGTTGATGACGCCGCGCCAAGGTATTCGAGCAGGAGGGAAGCCAGCATCAAAGAGTTATGAGGGGTCGAGCCTTGACGATGACAACTACTCGGCAGTTTGCCCGCCACCTCGCGTCGGCCACTGATTTGCTATTTTCCGCCGGATGCTCTCGTGGCGTCGTCGGGCTACTGATCTTTGGACGCTCGATGGGGCTCCGGAACCGTCGGGCGAGCACTCACCGGCATCCCGATTGTGCAAGCGGGAGAATCTAACGACCCACGGCGACCGCAATGCTGGAGAAAACGACTTTAACGAAGGCCTTCAATGCCGCCGGGTTCTTTTCGACTCGCGTGCGCAAGATCACCCCCTCATAGGAATCGATCAAGAAGTTGGCGAGTTCACTCGCCTTGAGATCGCTGCGAATCGAGCCTTGCTGTTGTCCTTCTGCAATCACCGCCGAGATCTGTTCGCCCCAAAGGGTCAGCACTTTCATCAGTTCATTGCGGATCTGCGGGGTGTCTTCCGAGACTTCGGCCATGAACCTACCAACCAAGCACCCATCATGGCATTGCGAGAAATGGTCGTTGAGGGCGGCGAAGTGCTTCTTGAGGCGTACAAGCGGCGGAAGTTTGCTGTTGCTCAGGATGCTCCGATCCGTGCTGCCTTTCCCATATTCAGCCAGTACTTCCGCCGCAAGCGCTTCCTTGCTTTTGAAGTGGTTGTAGAAGGAGCCCTTCGGAACGCCCGCGGAATCGGTGATGTCCTGGACGCTGCAGGCATTGAAGCCTCGCTCGATGAGCAGCTTTGAACCGGCATTCAGAACGACATTACGGGTGCTGCGGCGAGCCAAGAAGGTCCTGCGATCGATGGAGTGGTTGCAGCAATTTACTCCTGAAGGTTTTGCAAAGAAAGCGGGACGGTAAGTCGAGCTTGTAAAAGTAAGACGACCGGTCATATTATAGGCGCAGTTGGTTACCCACCGCGGGCTTCATGAATAGGGGCCAGGGCAAGAACAAAGACCTGGAGGAAACTCGATGGCCATTCAGTCATCTGTCGACATCAAAGCACGCGTTCTTGAGGCCTTTGATACGCTGTTCAACAAGCGCGACTATGCGAGAGCCGCAGAATTTTGGTCAGAAAGCTACATCCAACATAGCGCCCACATACCGCCGGGCCGCGACGGCTTGTTCAACCTCGTGCGCTCGGCGCCTCCCGAAATGCGCTACGAGAATCACACCATCGCAGTGGATGGCGATTTTGTGCTTCTACATGGGCGGTTTACGGGAAATGGCCGCCCGCGCGCGTGGATTGCGGGTGATGTGGTGAGGATGGAGCACGGTCGCTTGGCGGAACATTGGGACACTCTGCAGGATGAGGTGACTCAAGAAGAATCCAAGAGCGGCCTGCCCATGTTTGGCAATGCCTTTGCGAAACCCACCGGACTGCCCGAGGCAGGACCCCTGACCAAAGAAGAAGCACGGGCGATTGTGGCGCCGCTCTACGACGCGTTGAACCAACCCGGCACCAAAGACGTGGCGGCCTTATTGGCCAAGGCCGCGAATCCTGACTACAAGTCCTATCACACGAACGAGGAGTGGCTCTCGCGCGATCAGCTGACGGAGGTGTTTCGAGGGATCGGATCGGCCGTCCCCGATTTGCGCTGGACCATTGAGGACATCCAGACGGTTGGCGACCAAATCATCGTCCGTGGAAAAGCGACCGGTACGCCGAGAGGGGAATTCTGGGGGGCAAAACCCACGGGGAAGGGCTTCAACACCATGTCGATCGATGTTTTCACCGTGAAGCACGGCAAATTGGCCTCCGCCTACCACGTGGAGAACTGGGTGGGAGCCTTACAACAGATCGGTAGCCAAGCCTGAGGAACAATGTCCACTCCCTCCTAGCGACTCGATGGATGCGCAATTGTTCAAAAACGCTTGCTCTTGTGGAATTCGATCCAAATGTGACCGCTGCCAATTGTGGACTATCGGTGATCCGGCGATCCTTCCCGTCGGCGCGATCCGATCACCTGCTGCGCGGTGCGTTGGAATCGACTTATGCCTAGGCAACACACGGCTTTACTGACCGTCGCCGTTCGCTTCAAAGGAGTGCTCGCATGCTCGCACTGCTTGTAAACGGTGTCAGCCATCAGATCGATGTGCCCGCCGATATGCCGCTATTGTGGGTTCTGCGGGACGTCCTGCAGATGACGGGGACCAAGTTTGGTTGCGGGATTGCCCTGTGCGGCGCCTGCACCGTCCATCTCGACGGTGTCGCCGTTCGATCTTGTCAGCTTCCGATTGGCCTGGTCGGCGATCGCGCGGTCACGACGATTGAGGGCGTTAGCCAGACCGGCGCCGGAGCCAAGATCCAAAAAGCATGGCTCGATCTTGAAGTGATTCAGTGTGGCTACTGTCAGTCCGGTCAGATCATGTCGGCCGCCGCATTGCTCGCTCACAATCCAAACCCCGATGACGCCGATATCGATGCCGCAATGGCTGGAAATATCTGTCGTTGCGGGACGTATGTTCGAATCCGAGAGGGGATCAAGCATGCTGCCGGATCGTAGGAAGACGCCAGCGGCCAGCTTGACCCCGGAAAGTCCCGCCATCACACGTCGCGCGCTGTTGCACAGTGGCATGGCCATTGCCGGTGGACTGCTGGTGGGTATCGATTTTGGACGCGCGCGTGCCGGCGCGCCAGGCCCGGGCAACGTGTCCATGAATGCCTTCATCCACGTGGCGACCGACGGCCGGATCACGATGATCATGCCGGCGGTGGAGATGGGGCAGGGCGTGTACACCTCGCAAGCGATGTGTATTGCCGAGGAACTCGATGTGGGACTCGACCAAGTGCTCGCCGCACACGCCCCGCCGGACCAGGCCAACTATGGCAGTCCGGTATTCATCGTCCAAGCAACCGGGGGCTCGACGACCACAAGCGCGTGGTTTCTGCCGCTGAGACGCGCTGGCGCCACTGCACGGGCGATGTTGCTTCAGGCAGCTGCCATGGAGTGGGGCGTGGAGGCTTCCAGTCTATCGACCGATCGCGGCGTGATTTCCCACAAGGCCTCCGGACGAAGCGTGCGGTATGGCGAGGTGGCGTCCAAGGCCGCCCGTCTGAAGATACCCACCCAGATCCGGCTCAAAGACCCCAGCCAGTTTCGCCTCATAGGCACCCCAGCGCGACGCATTGACACGGCGGACAAGACCGCCGGCAAGACAGTTTATGGGATCGATGTCGTTCTTCCCGACATGAAGTTCGCCACATTGAAAGGCTCGCCGGTCCTCGGCGGCAAAGTGTCCAAGGTCGACCAGGCGGCCGCACTTGGGCTGCCCGGCGTTCGGCAGGTCGTGGTTCTTGATGATCTTGTGGCGGTGGTAGGTGATCACATGTGGGCGGCCGTTCAAGGTATGCGCGCCTTGGTGATCGAGTGGTCGCCAAGTCCTCACGCGGGCCTCGATCAGCGAAAGCTTTGGCAGGAGCTGGAGGCCGCTTCGGAGGGCGCTGGGGTGGCGGCCCAGCGCGAAGGCGATGCGCTCGAAGCGCTCAAGACCGGCGTGCTCTTTGAAGCGACCTACGAGTTCCCGTTTCTCGCTCACGCCACCATGGAGCCGATGAACTGCACCGTCCACGTGCACGATGGCGCTTGCGAGGTGTGGGTGGGTACGCAGGTCCCGGGTTTTGCGCAAAGCATCGCGGCGCAAGTGCTCGGAATCGAACCTTCCAAAGTCACGGTCAACAACCACTACATTGGCGGTGGCTTTGGGCGAAGGCTCGAGGCCGACGGCATTGGCAAAGCCACGCGCATCGCTCAGCACGTTCAAGGACCCGTCAAGGTGGTCTGGACGCGAGAAGAGGATATTTCGCAGCAGCGCTATCGGCCTCTGTATCACGATCGACTAAAGGCTCGCGTTGAGAACGGCAAGATTGTGGCCTGGCATCACCGGATCACGGGCGGGTCGATTATGGCCCGCTGGCTACCCCCCGCCTTTAAGGGCGGCATCGATATCGACGCCGTCGATGGGGCAGTAAAGTCCCCTTACGATCTCGGCGCCGTCTTAGTGGAATACGTGCGCCACGAATTGCCGGTTGAAGTGGCTTTCTGGCGTGGCGTCGGCCCCAACGGCAGTGTCGGGTCCACCGAGTGCTTTCTCGATCAGATCGCACACGAGACGCGCGTGGACCCGGTGGAGTTCCGTCGGCGGTTGCTAGCGCGTGCCCCGCGGGCGTTAGGAGTCCTCGATACGGTCGCGCAACAGGCCAAATGGGGTGCACCGGCGGTTGCCTCCACTTTTGGAGCCCGCACGGGCCGCGGGGTGGCGCTCCTCATCAGCGCATTTGGAAGCTATCTTGCTTGTGTTGCCGATGTGGCGGTGAGCGATCAGGGTGATGTTCGAGTAACCCGTGTCGTCGTCGCAGCAGATTGCGGCCGCGTAGTGAATCCCGACACGCTGATCGCTCAGATTCAAGGCGGCGTTGTCTTTGGCATCACCGCGATCTTGTACAACCAGATCACTTTCTCCGGCGGGCGCGTCGAGCAGAGCAACTTCCACAATTATCGGATGCTTCGAATCGACGAAATGCCCTCGATCGAAGCCCACATTGTCTCGAGCACGCAAGACCCCGGGGGCATCGGCGAGCCCGGCACTGTCGTCGTGCAGCCGGCGATTGCCAATGCCGTCTTCGCGGCGACCGGTGTGCGCATCACACGCATGCCGATCGATCGCAAGCTGATCGCGAAGACAGCGTGATGAGTCGGCGCCGCTTCTTCCTGGTATCGTTTGCGACGGTAGCGATCATCGGCGTGAGCTTCCTCGCATGGATGGTCATTCAACCAGGCCCTTATGCTTTTGCTGCCGGTCACCCGGTGGACTTGGCCTCTTATGCGGGACCGTCGCCGACGGGTGTTCCCGCCGAATTGGCAGCCGCCGACGCACGCACCCGCGGCGAATACATCACGCGCATGGCGGATTGTGAGGCTTGTCATACCGAAAAAGGCGGGGAGCCCTTTGCGGGCGGCCGCGCCTTCGTATTGCCCTTTGGGACCATCTATACCCCGAACATCACGCCGGATGCGGAAACCGGGATTGGTAAGTGGACCGATGCGCAGTTTCTCAAGGCGGTGCATCAAGGCGTTTCGGCCGATGGCAAGCGCCTCTACGCCGCTTTTCCTTTCGCCTCGTACACGATGTTGACCGATGCGGACGTCATCGCCATCAAGGCGTACTTGTTCTCACGTGCCCCAGTAAGACGGCTCAACCAGCCAAACACCTTCATTTTTCCCTTCAATCAACGTTGGCTCATGGGTGTCTGGTCCGCCTTTTTCAATCGAGACGAACGCTTTCGCCCCGTCCCAGCGCAAAGCCCCGAATGGAATCGCGGTGCATACCTAGTGGAGGCCGCGGGCCACTGCGGCGAATGTCATACGCCGCGCAACCTCCTTCAAGCGATGAATCAACGAGAGAAATTCGCCGGTGGAACGGCAGAGGGTTGGAGCGCCTATAACATCACGAGTGATCCCATCAGCGGTGTAGGGCGTTGGTCAGCGGAGGAACTCGCCGCGTATCTCTCGCGTGGGCACGCGCACGGACGTGGCACGGCCTCGGGACCCATGGGGGAAGCGGTCGCTCTGAGCCTGTCGACGCTCTCGCCCTCGGACCTTGGGGCGATTGTCACCTATCTGCGGTCCGTCAAACCCATTCGTAGCGCCGCACTGCCAGCGCCTGCGGGTGCCGCCGCAGATTCGCCGAAAGTCGCTTCCATCCAGAACGCCGAAGGAAAGCGGATCTTTGAAGGAAACTGCGTGAGCTGTCACGCCTGGAGCGGAGCGGGCGCCATCGTCGGGGAAGCACAGCTCACCGGCGTACGGGCCATCAACGACGTTTCGGCGGCCAATGTGGTTCAAATGATCCTGACTGGCACCGAAAGCATCAAAACGGGCCGCCCGTATATGCCAGGGTTTGCCGCGATTTACTCTGATGCCGATATCGCGGCGGTCGCGAACTACGTTACGGGTCGCTTTGGATCGGTTGCATCGAGTGCCACATCCCAGCAAGTGGCGATACTGCGATTGCAACACTAACTATGGACCCAATTAGGTGACTGATTCGTGACCGACGCCGCGTGCGATCGCCACTCGGATGGCTCGACTGCGACTCGTGCCGGCATTCGGTATGCGTACCGACGTTTCGGCGCCGAAAAGGGGGTGCCTCTTCTCTTCCTGCAACATTTTCGAGGCGGAATGGGCAATTGGGATCCTCGGGTAACCGATGGGTCGGCAGAGGACCGCTCCGTCATCCTCGTCAATGGCGCCGGGGTCGGTGGGTACGGAGGGACGACCCCGGACACCATCGAAGCAATGGCGGAGGACATCCATCAGTTTCTTGTCGCGCTTGAAGTCAAGAGACTCGACCTCCTCGGCTTCTCCCTGGGCGGGACGATCGCGCAAACCCTGGCGCTGAACAATCCCGAACTCGTTCGGCGGCTGGTATTGACAGGTACACGGCCACGCGGGGGAGAGTCGAGCGGCGGTCGCGGCGGTTTTACGCCAGCCTCAGTCGCGGCGCATTGCAACGGGCGCCACGCGGTAAGTTATTGAAAGTACTCAGACTAACTTCTGACGCACTGCGAGTCCCTCTCTCACCACCAAAATCGATCGAGGCGGTACCGCCGCCGTAATGTCGAGCGGCATATGATTTACTTTCGCACCACGGATTACGGCGTCGCGATCATTCGTATGCTTCATGAGCGGATGGACGCCCCGAGACACCTGTAAGGCTTGCGGCCGGGGGCTTTTTCCGAGCCCTTCCATGGACCATTGCGTGAGTTTTTCGGGACCCGGTTGAGCTTCGTTCGGCTCTGTCGACTGAAGTCGATTTCTAACGGAGGTCCTGCCGACGGTAACCGTCCGGCTTAGGCCGCATGGTCGGCTGCGCGCGGTGCACCCATGATGGGCTAAGTGGGCACATCGTAGGTGTCCACGTAGGGGTCCGGTGGGCATCTTCGCTGAAGAGATCGTCACGACAGATACGCTAGGCCGGCGGACTGGGCCGCGGATGCGGCACACGATCGAAGAGAAGCTGCGGATTGTTGAGGAGACGCGTGCGAAGGGTGCCTCGGTGGCGACGGTGGCCCGCCGTCATCATGTCAACCCCAACCAGGTGTTCGCTTGGAGGCAACTGCACCGTCGCGGATTACTGAACTCGCAAGCGGCGAAGAGCGATGCCAAGCTGCTGCCGGTCAAGGTAAGCACGCCGACCGTGTTGCCGACCGAACGAGTGGCGCCGAGAGCGGCGAGCGAGAGTCCTTCGGAGCCTAAGCAGGCCTCGCGACTTATCGAGATCCGGCTTCGTAACGGCCACAGCATTGTGCTGCATGGCCGTGTGGATGCCGCGGCGCTTTCGCGTGTCATCGATCTTCTGGTGCAGCGATGATTGCACTGCCTGCGGGAGTGAAGGTGTGGCTCGCCGCCGGAGCGACCGACCTGCGCAACGGTTTCGATGGACTCGCAGCACTCGTGCAGACGCAGCTCTCCGAGGACCCGTTTTCGGGACAGCTCTTTGTGTTTCGTGGCAAAGCGGGTGATCGGGTGAAGATCCTGTGGTGGAGCGGGGATGGACTGTGTTTATTCGCCAAGCGTCTGGAGCGCGGGCGTTTCGTGTGGCCGCAGGCGACGCATGGGACGGTGAGCTTGAGCGCCGCGCAGCTCTCGATGTTGCTCGAAGGGATCGACTGGAGACGCGTCGAGCGCACGCACGAGCCACATCTCGCGGCGTAGAAAAGCCTTTATTTATAGGCTTTTTCTCTCGCTTTGGACTCTCGCTCTTGTTATAATGACGCATGCCTAAAGCGGCAGATCTGCCGAACGATGTCGAAGCCCTCAAGGGCATCATTCTCGAGCGCAGCAGCAAGCTCGAAGTCGCCGAAGCGCTGCTAATTTCCCAAAGACTTGAGCTCGAGAAGCTGCGCTTCGAGATCGCGTACTTGAAGCGCATGAAGTACGGCCGCTCTTCCGAGCAGCTCGATCGAGAGCTCGTGCAGATGCAGCTCTCGATCGAGGATCTCGAGGCGAGCCTTGCCGAGAAGCCACTTGAGGTGCGACCCACGCCGAAGGAGCCGCCCGCGAAGCCGGCTCGCCGGCCATTGCCTGCCGAGCTGCCCCGCGAGCAGATCGTGCACGAGAACCCCGGCGCGTGCCCGGATTGTGGAGGGAAGTTGCGCCCATTGGGCGAGGACTTCTCCGAGATGCTCGAGTACGTGCCGAGCCACTTCAAGGTCATCCGGCACGTGCGCCCGAAGCTCTCTTGCGCGAGCTGCCAGAGGATCGTGCAGCCTTTGGCGCCGAGTCGTCCGATTGAGCGTGGGCTCGCAGGCCCTGGGCTCCTCGCACATGTCCTGGTCGCCAAGTACTGCGATCACCTTCCCCTGTACCGGCAGAGCCAGATCTACGCCCGCGAAGGGATCGATCTCGATCGCTCGACCCTTGCGGACTGGGTCGGTGGTGCGAGTGCATTGCTCGGGCCCTTGGTGGGCGCGATCGGCCGCTACGTATTCGGCACCTACAAGCTGCACGGCGATGACACCCCGGTGCCGGTACTGTGCCCCGGCCGCGGCACCACCAAGCAGGGGCGATTATGGACGTACGTGCGTGATGATCGGCCGGCGGGCAGTGCCGAGCCACCGGCGGTGTTCTTCCGCTACAGCCCCGATCGCAAGGGCGAGCGACCTCGAGCCCACCTTGCAAGCTTCGTTGGCGTGCTGCAAGCCGATGCCTATGCCGGCTTCGATCAGCTCTACGGCGAGAAGATCAAGGAAGCAGCCTGCTGGGCGCACGTGCGGCGCAAGTTCTACGACATCCATGCAGCGCTTTCCTCGCCGATCGCGCTCGACGCCCTGGAGCGGATCGGGCGACTGTACAAAGTCGAAGAGGAGATCCGCGGTCGCCCGCCGCATGAGCGCCACACCGTGCGCCAGGCACGTGCGGGACCCGAGCTCAAGTCCTTGCACGAGTGGCTGCACAAGACAGCGACCGCGCTGTCGAAGAAGAGCGAACTCGCCAAGGCGATCCGCTATGCGCTCTCGAACTGGGTCGCGCTCACTCGCTATTGCGAGGACGGACGGCTCGAGATCGACAACAATGCCGCGGAGCGGGCGTTACGGGCCGTCGCCTTGGGGCGCAAGAACTGGCTCTTTGCTGGGTCCGACGACGGCGGGGAGCGTGCCGCGGCAATCTACACGCTACTCGGCACCGCAAAACTCAACGACATCAACCCCGAAAGCTACCTGCGTTACGTTCTCGAGCGCATCGCCGATCATCCCATCAATCAAATCGAAGATCTCCTTCCCTGGAACCTGCTCGCGAAGATGCCCGAGCTGCGCATCGCAGCCTGATCAGCCCGTCAATGCGGCCTTCGGCGGACGGTTACGAATCCATTACTTTCGAGCGCATTCAATGGCACAGGGAATTAATTGAATAACCTAAGCCGATAGGATAATCTATCCGATGAGTCGCGTGTTCATATCTGCGGGCACAGGAGCCGGGATTTACGTCTTTTCCGACGATCATTGCCCTTCACATGTCCACGCCCGGCAT
>Ga0307474_10004055_pt1 | contig 10551 bp, 15 predicted proteins | sample atmos_gasesECM1C_2_FD_203312 | JGI IMG/M metagenome (GOLD analysis project Ga0307474, IMG submission 203312) | Hardwood forest soil microbial communities from Morgan-Monroe State Forest, Indiana, United States - atmos_gasesECM1C_05 | ecosystem: Environmental > Terrestrial > Soil > Temperate...
GCCTCGCGCTCTTGCCGATATTGCTCAGCCTGCTGGGTGGCTTGATCTGCCTTTTGCTGCTCGGCGGCGGCCTGCTGCCGCGCAAGTTGCGCCTGCGCCTCCGAGTTCGATTGATCCTGCTTCGCCACGTCGCGCTGTTGAGCGGCTGCCTGCGCGTTCGCAGCCGCTTGCGAAGCCTGCTGGGCCAACGTCTGCGATTGCTCCTGTGCGCGCACGACTAGCCGACTAAGACCTTCCGTCTGCTGGCCGAGCCGTGTCACCTCGCGCTCCAGGCGACGGACCGAGATTAGATAAACAAACCCAAGAACCAGGCTGAGCGCGGTTGCGATCACTCCCAGAGCCAGCGCTAACTTCCCTTGAGACTTGGCAGGTGCATCCTCAGGTCCACGCTCGTCCTTCTCGCGTGAAGACTCCATCATTTGGCAATCTTAGCGTGGAATTCTAGATTGAGGCAAAACGATATGGCGCCGGATGGTCCGTAATCCGTCCAAAATCAATCCCAAGCTCGGAGACCATTGCCGACATTAGTTGTGGGGCAATAGATGGCTCCGGCCTCGCGTCGCGCCGCCTACACTCCTGTTCGTCTACATAAATCCTCGCCCGAAAGGTGGCTACATCATGAACGGCTACCCTTCCGAAATGCCGCAACTCTGGTACCACGGGGACCGCCTAGACGATGCAATCAACCGTGGGATCGACAGGTCTTGAGCGCTATGGCCTGATTTCGCCAGTTCAGAACCAAACGGAACTCATGCCCGAGAAGGCACGAATAGCACTCCAATCTATCGAGAAGAAATCTGGACGGAAAGACTGAAATCAGTTTCGTGCCGCCTCGCGAAGTTTACGGTCTGGCTAGTGCCGCAGTCGTCCCTGATTCCATCTGTATGTCGAGCGTTATTTCTTGGCCCGATCTGACGCAAATCGTGCCTGGGTAGGACCACTGTTTGTACCCGGGGGAAGTGACCTGCACAGTTATCTCGATGTCAGCAGGAAGCGAAATGCGGTAAAGGCTCAGCGTAGATTCACGCATTGCGGCGATCGGGTGCGAAGCCCATGACAACTCGAATTGTGGCCTTAAAGGAACGCCAGTCACTGCATCGGTAACTTGACCCTTCAACAAAGCGACTCTGCGGTCAAGCCGCAATTGAACTGTAGCGTCCGGAGCTTGGGGCGTGAGCGTAACTTCTTGCCCATGACTGTCACCTGTGCGGCCATCGATCAAGCTCCAGCGAAAATAGCTCGTCGGCTTACTCGGATACACGGACCAGTGCCTTCCGTCAGGTCCGCGTCCCGCATCTACTCGAAGTACAAACCATCCATTCGCGTCGGTAATCGCCTTCGACATCGTTTGCACGAGTTCCACGTTCTCGGGCAACGCTTCGACGATCACGTGCGGCACCGGATTGCCGTATTCATCCCCCACAGTTCCGCTGATCCTGCCAGTCGCAGCATATGCCAGACATGCGTTTAGCAATAGAACTACTGCCGCTCCATGCTTGATCATTTCATCACACCCCCACGGTCGGCTTACCGCAAGTATTCTGCCTTTGATCTTACGCCGGTAGCAGGGGTAAAAGGTGATCTCCCGCTTAAACCCGGAGTTCTGACGCAGGTCAACTAGCAAGCCACCGACGCCGTAATTGGTGATAAATCCATATTTCACTCAAAATGCCCCCAGTCGCGGAGATGGGGGCGAAAAGACATCGCAACCTTGCGCTATGACCTGTCAGTTGATTGGCCGACTGGGGTCCGGCCCGTGAGCCTCATCACCGGAAACCCTTGTCCACCTGGGCTATAATGCTTTCGGCACGACGGGAGGTTTGTATGAAACCGTCTTCGCAGTCCCCTAGAACACTTTCCAAGCTTCCCGAGTCATTGAATCAACGGCTCAACATGTATGCCCTCGCGGCGAGCGCGGCAGGAGTAAGCGTGCTGGCTTTGGCGCCACCCGCTGAGGCGAAGATTGTTTACACGCCTGCTCACGTCCGCTTACGAGTTGGCCATCCACCATTTCCGTTGGACCTCAATCATGATGGGGTAGTCGACTTCTACATCTTACATTCTGCTAGTCACAACTACGGCGACTTTTATCTTGCAGCTTGTCAGCACCCGAAGAGCTACCGTGGTCCTTTTTGTCTTGACACGAATAGGAACACAAGTAGTTCGAACGTAATCAGAGCGACTGGCTCAAAGGGCGTGGACTTCGAGGCTGCGCTGCGGTACGGAGCGAAAATTCAAGTCAGTGATCGTTTTATTAAGTCCGGACACGAGAGGATGGCATCATTCTGCTGCTATAGTGGGGGCAGCTCTGCGAGTCGCTGGACAGGTCCTTGGGCCAACGGTGGAAAGGGTGTTAAGAATCGCTACTTGGGTTTGAAGTTCAAGATCAAGGGGCAATTTCACTTTGGTTGGGCGCGCCTCACCGTCAAGACCACCCCACCGTCGAGACCACCTCAAAATACTTTCACGGCTATTTTGACCGGCTACGCCTACGAGACCATCCCCGGCAAGGCGATAGCCGCAGGTAAGACCAAGGGACCAGATGTGGTCACGGTTCAACCCTCAACACTCGGCCATCTCGCGGCAGGCGCGTCCGCGATTCCAGCTTGGTGAGTAAGGCGAACTGTAACTACTCATTAAGTCTGATTGCCGCTTTTTCGCAAGGGACCGGACGAGGCTCGGTCTTTGCTGTTTGCATGCAATCTTCCTGATTGCTGTTGATAAACCGCCGTTACACGCAAAGCCATATTGCCCTGAATACCGCATTCAGGAGTCAGCTTAAACACGATTCCGCAACCGTTGCTGCAGGCCGTATCACGCCCCAAAAAGTAAACTTTGGAGTACCCCTCCCCTTTTCGCGTCCGGTGCGAAAGAACGGGTGCCGGTAGCATCAAATCGCTTACCCATTTTGGACTCAATCCCGATTCCCATTTTGGGACTGCTCCGCCATTTTCTTCGTTATTTCCTTGACTTCACTAAAAGATATACTATAGTATAGCTATATAACACGTCGATCAAGGAGCCTGTAAGTTGTCCCTCGCCCCCGAATCCATCTGCAAAGCAACTTCTTCCCCATCTGGCGCCACGCAACTCCTTTGTCCTCAAGATTTTGCCCGCAACCCATTTCTTTTCATAGATCTGGCAGGTACCCCCTCAACCCGTCCCAATCGATTCATAGATTTACGCGAAAACGCGATTTTTTTCAGGAGTAGTTCATGACCCAACCTTTACCCCGGCATCCCAACGTTCGCCATTGCACCCACATCAAAGTCACCGGACAGCAATGCGGATCCCCCGCCCTGCGCGGCGAATTCTTTTGCTACTTCCACACCCGCGTAATCAAAGGTGTGCAACAGCGCGTGGACATGCGCCTCGATTCCATGGCTCTGCTGGAAGATTGCGAGGCCATCCAGCTCTCGATCATGCACGTGGTCGACGGCCTGGTAAAAGGCACGCTCGACCCCACTCGCGCCCGGCTCATTATTCAAGCCCTGCGCATCGCCGCCCGCAACGCAAAAAACGTCCGCTTCGACGACTTCCACTACCGCTCCAGCGAGCAACCCATGGTCCGCCAGGTGCCCGACTACGCCCGCCAGTATCTGATCGAACATCCCGAACTCGGGCCCCCGATAACCCAGTGTCGCGCGGGCGAGGGCGCCCGCGAAGTCACATGCAGCGCAGACACTCCTGTCCGCGAAACCAACGCCATCCCACAGCACGAAGTGCTGGCAAAGGCGCAACCCACGCAGCAGGAAACCGCGGACCCAGCCGCAAAGCGGCCAAAGAATGCAGCCCACAGCGCAAGCTGTGGGTCAACCGCCGAAAAAAAGCCGGCTCCGCAGGAGCGAAAGAACCCTCCCGACAAATCCTCGAAACCCGGAAATCCACTGGACGAGTTGAAAGAACGCGAACTGATCCAGCGCGCGGAAGCCGCGATCGACGGCGCAACCCGCGGAAACTGGCGCGATCTGCGCACCGTCTTCGAGTTCGCCGGCATCAGCAAAGCAGGCAAAGAAGCCCCCTCCTAGGAGGCCGCGATTCAGAGACCCTCGACCCAGAAATTAACTAGTGGGATCGGGTGCTTGTTTTAAGGTTTGTTCTTTCTGTGCGAGAAGCTCATTCAGTTCCGTAACCAGTTTCTGGAATTTGCTGGGATCGTGCTCCTGACAGACGCGTTGGCACAACTCCATAATTCGATCCATGTCTGCATGGGTCATCTTACAGCCCTCATTCTGGGATTTGGTCGTCAAAATGTTATGAGAGCCCGGCTGGCACGGTCTGTTCTATGCCGGACACTTCTCCCAGCAGAGGGTGCTCAATTACTTCGAACGAAGGCAGTCCTTGCGAACTGACATCTACGAGATTTCATGCTATAAGCATTCCCAGTGAGACATCCGGAAATTAGATGGAATCCTGAGCTTGAAGAATGGTTTTGTGTCAGGTGTGGCCGGACTTCCGATCATCTCGTCCGCGAGGATGCGCAGGCGGAAATGGATTGGTTCGAGTGCGAGCTTCCCTGCTCTCCAACCGCCTGAATTGGGCTTTGAATTTCGCGGACGAAAGTCAGCCACCTAACAGACTTGTTATAACGAATGTGATATAGGTGACCCCTTAGCCTGGAGAATTGCGATGCTGGGGGATAAGGAAAAAGAAGAGTGGTTGCGGCTTTGTCAGCAGGCCGTCAACGAGCAAGACCCGGACAAGCAGATGGCCCTGGTCGCGGAGATTGACCGCCTCCTGGATGCCAAGCTGCAGCACCCGAGGACAAAGAGCACTCCGACCGGCGGTTAGACTGCTTTCTCTTTCTTATCGCCGGCCACCTTCCGCGTGCCGTCTGAGATGGGCACAACCTTGTCAACATGGACTACCGAAAACGGATATTCGGCAACCATGCTTTTTAGCTGCTTGGCATGCTCGCGCAACGCCTCCCGCAGCTCCGACAGGATGGGCTGGAACTCGTCCGTTTCCCGCGCGGTCACCGCCTGCGCGCACAACTCGCGAATTCGTCGCTCCAGGGTTACATCGAAGTCCACGACACCAAAACGCTATTCTGGCCAGAGGAATGAGGAACGGTTCGCGAATGCGGCGATCGCATCTAGTCGGCGGATCGTCGCTCGGTTCGCATGGGAAACTCGGCCACCAGCGCCCGCGTGCGGCGGGAGTGCTGATGAAGTGTGGTTTTGAGTTGCTGCAGGATTTCCTTCCACTCGGGAGTATCAGCGGTGGCGATGAGTTTGGCGCAAAGTGCTTTGATCCGATCTTCTAATCGCCGATGCATGACCCCAAGGAATCCCCCGGAAATGTGCAGATGATCTCACATGCGGCTCTAGAGTTCGATACAGTACATTCTGTAGGGGGACCGGTCAAACCACGGATGATACGACGTTCCGCCCAACGCACCAGCGCGTTCGCGCGGGCTTGCGCATTCTCGTTACCTATAATGTGCATCGGGTTGCACTCGTGGGCTTCAGCTTCGGTCTGGTGATTGGGCCTAACTGGGTGGTTTTCCAGCAGCTTGCGAAAGTTCAACGCTATGGCGGTCAAGCTGCATTTCCCACTCTGCGCGCTGCCAGGGGCGCAGATCGAGGCCCAAATTGCTAAGCTGGACAAAAGACGTCGTGGTCACAATTCCGCAGACATTGCCCGAACCGAAACCAAAGCGCAAGCATTCCCTGCTTCCGGTTCTGATCGTGCTGTTCCTGATTTCCTATGGCTTGATGTCTCTACTGGCAGTGGAACAGGATCGGACGATTGCCTCACAGCGTTGGCTGATCACGTCTCTGCTCAACGACAGCTCGGAACTGAGCAATCTCAAGGGCAAGATTTTGCAGAAACAGTATGCGAAGGCCCAGGCCGAGGCAGGAAGTGGCTCCCAGGCGCAGGCTCCGTCAAGCCCAGATTCGTCAAGCCAGCAGCCTCAAGCCCAGGAATCGCCGGCAGGCAATGCCCGGACTAACAATGCGGGCAAAGTTCGCAAGGGACTGCCGCAAAGACCACCGCTCGGACTGGCCGACATCGTCGATGGACGCAGGATCGTAAAAACGATCTGAATTTTAAGAGCCAGCAAAGGTAGGATGAAAATTCTGGCAACATTATTCCTGGCGCTATCTCTGCCGGGCTCCAAGTTCGCCGCGCCGCCGCGGGTGCCAGACGATCATCCCGTCGCACACCATGCCCGCGAGGGCGGGACCTGGTACATGGCCGAAACCGGTCACGCAGTGTTCTGCTATGGTCCGGTGATGCTGCTCAAACAGCCGAATGGCGGCTTCCAGCATGTGGCAACGTTCTGCCGGGGCGAACAGGCGATGGTGCCGTTAAAGGACTAAGTTTCGCTAAGTCCCTGAAATTCTATAAACAACTTACCGAAGGAATCAGTTCCCTCGTCATGGGCTCTTCGGGAGCTTTTCTGGCAAGGGAGATATTGCCTCCTGCTGTACATTGTTCTGATGGCCAAGTTTGAGAAGCATATTTTCATTTGCGGCAACCAGCGGCCGCTGGGACATCCGCGTGGATGCTGTGATCCAGCAGCCAAAGCCGAGTTGCAGAAGTTGTTCAAGCAGAAACTGGCGGAACGCGGATTAAAAGGAAGAGTGCGGGCGAATCAATCCGGATGTTTGGATCAATGTGAGCATGGTCCGAACCTGGTGATCTATCCGGAAGCGGTGTGGTACGGCAGCGTGACGCTGGCCGATGTGGATGAAATCATCGAGACTCATATCATTGGCGGAAAGCCGGTGGAGCGGTTGATGCTGCGTGATTCCTGCATCAACACAGAAAAGTGCGAGCATAAGCCACGGACGTCGTAGAACACTAAGTCGTGTCAATTGCGGGTTAATTCTCCCTCTTTCTTGCCGGCTATGGTGACGAAGCGAATCACGCCTTCGCTGTCCTCGAAAATCAGGCCGGTGCCCTCGGAGTTCACGACGGCCGTGACCAGACGACCGTAGGATTTCGGGATGCCGCCGCGGGTCGGAGTCCGATCGTAGCGGGCTAACTCTCCCTCTTTCATTCCGGTTATGCTGACGAATCGAATGACGCCGGCGCTGTCTTCGAAAATCAGACCGGTTCCTATCTGGTCGGCGATCGCTGTAACCAGGCGGCCATACGATTTCGGCACACTGCCTTGCGTTGGAGTACCGGCATAGGCGATCATCGCGTTTCTATTTCCCGCCAGGTATCCGGCGACGAATAAAAGCGCTGTTCCCAGCAAAAACAGAATCTTCTTTCGCATTAGCCCTCCTTGGGTTCTCACCGACGGGTGAAGACGCTCGTCCTCCATCAATTTTATTTTGGCAGGACCAGAATTTTGTGCATCATGCCCAGATCCTCGTGAAGCAGGATGTGACAGTGAAACACAAAAGTACCCGCGATGGTTGGATCTCGGAAATCCATGCGCATCTTCACGCTATGGTAAGGATGACCGGGGCCCTCCCAGAAGGGAATCTCGATGGTGTCGCGTAGATCCTGATCCGCTATTGGCTTTCCATCCACTTCTAATACTTTGAAATGGATCTGGTGCATGTGGAAGGCATGGGTTTCGAGGGCGCGATTTTCGACGATCCAATCCTCCACGGCTCCCACGTGAGTCGTGATCACGGGCTTCTCGTCAGGCTCGAAAACCTTTTGCTTCTGTCCGTCGACCGTGATGTAGAACTGGATGGGTCCGTTGGTGCCACCGAATTCCTCGGAGAAGTAGAGTTTCCGCAGGGTGGTGGGCGTCAGTTGGCTCAAACCCGCGAACTTAATGTTTGCCATGGACAGGTGGGGCGCGGGTCCGGCGGGCTTCGTAGCTGGTGTTATCTCCTGGTTTTCCTCTGCATCGCTGCTGACCATGATCTTCGCCAGTTGCTGTTCGAGGTCCGGGTTCCCGGTGGGGCCGGTTGAATAATTCAGCGCAATGAAAATCGCCTCATTGTTTTCTGGAGGAGCCTGTACGATAAATTCCGCGCGGCCTGCAGGAGGCACCAAAATGGTGTCTTCGAATCTGGGCTTGGCCAAGGGATAGCCGTCGAGCGCGATCACTTCCATCTTCTGCGGCTTGCCGTTAAACCAAAACTGCAAGGGCATGAAATCCTGGATGGTAGCGTTCGCTACCCTCCAGAATTGCTTTTCGTTGGGTTTCATCTTGATGATGGGTGATTGAAAGTTCGGAGAGGCCGCGATCTGATAGTTAATGGTCAGATCGTACGGACCGGGCACCCATGGAACCAGGTACTGCTGGCGGATGACAAAAACACGCTCCGTGAGGCCGGCGACTTCTGGACGAACTTTGTCCATGCCCTCGACAATCAGTGCCCCGGCGGCGCCGCCATTCACCTGAAACTCGGTGAAGCCGTGCACATGGGGATGGTACCAATAGAGTCCAGGCGGCTCGTCTTTCGGAATCTGCAGGTCAAATAAAAATGCTGGTTTGTTAGGTTGAATCAGGGTTGTGAGCACATCGTCCTGATGGCAGGTTGGCGGAACATTCAGGCCGTGGAAGTGAACGTTCGTTGAAGACAAGGTCATGGGTCCGCCGTCGCCGCAGATCTTGCCGGATGGAGCAGACATGTCCATCACGCCTGCAGAATCACCGCTCTCGATCCGATCTTTGACGTGCAGAACCAGATGATCTCCTTGGTTAAGGCGCAACGTGGGGGCCTCTACCTCTCCCTTGGCGGTCTCATAGTTGTAGCAATAGTGATTAAAACCCATGGTGTCGACTGAGTGCCGCATGGTGAATTTGGCGTCAAGGACCCCATTCATGCTGGTGAGAACGAAGGCATCCTTAACCACGCTACCCGGGTCGGGACGCGCTGGACACTGCGCCTCAAGGCTCAAAAAAGAAAAACCGCATACCAGGATCGCGAGAAAATATCTGAACGACGAGCGCATATTCAACTCCTTATCTTTTCCCCAACATCTCGAACGTTGAGGCGGTCTCAACCTTAGTTTTAAAACGGCCGGGGCGGAAATGCTCCAATCGACAGCAATCCCGTGCTGTTCGGATCAGCTGCGGGCGAGTGAGAGGATTCCGTTAGCGTGCACTTCCCACTCGCTGCTTTTACGTTAACCTCTGCGATGGAAGACGGTGCGCCGTACTCAGCAACATACACCACCCCTCCAGTCCCCGTGGTTTCTTCCAGTGCCAACGATGCTACGTACGACCAGTTCGTGACAAAACCCTTGAGCGGAAGGGAGCTGCAACCCTTCGAAAGTTTGCCTGTACTCTTATCAAAAAAAGCCGCCGTGACCGTGCCCGATTGGTTGTTGCTTATATAGAGAAGCGTCTCATCCGGACTCAGCAGCAGATTGCTGGAATTGAGTCGATTTCCCAGACGATAAACGACCGTCGGCGTTAACTTGCCCGAGGAAATGTCCGATACTTCCACTACCGTGAAGGGCGACGTATCCCCAAAGATGGCGTAGTGTCCATCCTGCGTGATGTCGACGCCACTGGGATAGGTATTGCCGCTGCGCGACCCGGTGGAATTCTGTTCATCGCCATTCGCCTTCGGCACGCCCGCGGAAATGTCGAAGGATTCGATCGAACCATCTCCATACGTGACGACCATGATGTTCCCATGGACGGCCATTCCGTCGATCACACCGCCCTGCAGGCCGGCCACCGTAATGTCACCTGCAAACTTGATCTTGCAGCCGGGTTGCACCCGAAACGTTCCTAGGTTGCTCGAGTCGGTGAAGCTGGCATACAGATATTGGGCGTTCAGCGCCAGGCCGACGCCATTGGAGACGCCGGTGTCCTTCTTGGAGCCAAATGCATGGCCATCAACTTCTAGAGTCTTGACGGCGATTCCCTCGATCTCGCCAGTTACCGCCTGGGAAGCGTAAACGCACTCGGCATTTCCACTGTCGAGCACGCTCACCCGGTTCGCCGCAAAGTAGCCGCCCGCAATGCCGCCCGGGTTGCCGATTGGCACTTTTCCCTTGATGGTGAGTAGGCCGTCCGCCCCCACTGCGTAGAAGCTCACCGTTGAAGTAAAGGGGGACGGGACATCGTCATTGGTGAAAAGATAGTGAGGCTTGTCCGCATCAACTGCAAACCCGGCGGCGACACAAACCCCGACCAGCATGGCTGCCACGGCCCACAATGGGCATCTAACCGATGTCTTCGAACGCATATCCGACTCCTGATATCTCTCTCACCTTCCCAGAGGTTGCGACACATCGCTTGGGATTAAAACGGCCGGGGCGGAAATGCTCCAATCGACAGCAATCCCGGGCTGTTCGGATCAGCTGTGGGCGAGTGAGAGGATTCCGTTAGCCTGCACTTCCCACTCGCTACTTTCACGTTAATCTCTGCGATGGAAGACGGTGCGCCGTACTCGGCAACATACACCACCCCTCCAGTCCCCGTGGTTTCTTCCAGTGCCAACGATGCTACGTACGACCAGTTCGTGACAAAACCCTTGAGCGGAAGGGAACTGCAACCCTTCGAAAGTTTGCCTGTACTCTTATCAAAAAAAGCCGCCGTGACCGTGCCCGATTGGTTGTTGCTTATATAGAGAAGCGTCTCATCCGGACTCAGCAGCAGATTGCTGGAATTGAGTC
>Ga0307474_10004056_pt1 | contig 10550 bp, 10 predicted proteins | sample atmos_gasesECM1C_2_FD_203312 | JGI IMG/M metagenome (GOLD analysis project Ga0307474, IMG submission 203312) | Hardwood forest soil microbial communities from Morgan-Monroe State Forest, Indiana, United States - atmos_gasesECM1C_05 | ecosystem: Environmental > Terrestrial > Soil > Temperate...
TTCGTCCGGAGGGCTTTCAATGGAGAGGTCGGAAACCAGATGTGGTCTTGCCAGTGTGTTTCACCCTTGCCCGGTGGCATGATCGCGTTGCCGCCCGGCGGGTCCACTTGCGCTGATCCTCCGCCGGAAAGCATGCCGACATCCGCATGCCCTCCAATAATCGCAATGCTGTGCACCTTGGACGGAATAATTGGGAGTAGGGAGTGGTTATTCTTCAACAGAACGATGCTTCTCTCTTCCATTCGTTGCGCAACTTCGAGCCCCTTCTCGACATCGACGACGCTTTTGTGAGGTGGATCATCAACCACTCCGCACAGGAATTCTGCATACAGAACCCTTCGCGCGTGGTCGTCAATCTCCGACAGCGACACTCTGCCGGAGTCGACCGCTTCTTTTAGTTTCGGACCGAAGTAGTCGGCCATTGGCTCTTCCTGATCAAGACCAGCCGCAGATGCCTTCTCCGTACTGCGAGTTCCGGCCCAGTCTGAGACCACGAAGCCTTTGAAGCCCCAGTCTTTCTTGAGCGCGTCTCGCAGCGTGTATGAGTTTTCGCAACCGAAATCGCCGTTTATCCGGTTGTAGGAGCACATCACCGCGCCCGGATTTGCAATGGAGATAGCAATGTGAAAGGCGAGCAGATCAGATTCCTGCATGGCCCGTTTCGAAATGATGGAATTGACGATGAAGCGCCCCGTCTCTTGGTCGTTCAGCGCATAGTGCTTGATGTCGCCGATGACATGTTGCTCCTGTTCGCACTTCATCATGTTCCCGACCAGCGTACCGGCAAGAAGCGGATCTTCACCCGCGTATTCGAATGTGCGGCCGTTTCTGGGCTCACGGGTCAGGTTCACGCCTCCGCCCAAGGTCATATTGAATCCCTGGGCTCTAAGCTCACCGCCGATCACCTCACCGTATGAGCAAGCCGATTCCGGATCCCAGCTCGATGCCGCTCCCAGGTTGGACGGCATTGCCGTTGCATATCTCCCGTTCGCACCGCTGTCTCTGACTCCGTACGCAGCATCCGAAATGACAATAGGGGGAATGCCGAGACGCTTCACCCCCTCGACGTATCCTGCACCGCCATTTGAAAGATACGTGAGCGGCATTTGCCAGTTCGGAACGTGAGCCATCCCATTTCCATGCACCAGTGCCAATTTCTCTTCGAGCGTCATCTGCTTCAGCACCAGCTCGGCACGTTCCTCCGGCGTAACTCTGGGATTCATCCACGGCCGGTCGGCGTCCTGGGCAACGACTAGAGTCGCTCCCCAGATGATTCCAATTGCGGCAACGAGTATTAAAGGAGAGGAGGATCCGAGATGGCGATTGTTCATAAGTTTGAAAGTCGCCGCCATGCGGCCACTTACAGGATCCCAGCCCTGATCCGATTTGAGGGATTGAGTACAGTCGGGCTCGAACACACTGGCGGACATTATGCAACAACAAGCACGAACATGCAACATCGTGTATTCTCTCGGCAGTATACCGGCGAGACGGTGTGAGAACCGGCCTTGCCCGACCCCCTGGAGAACTAATATCCAGATGGAAAGACCTGGGAAACCGAAACGCCGAGCAATGCGACTCATCTTCGTATTATGCGGTATGGCCCAATCGGCGTTGGCGCAGCTTGTGCCGTATGCCAAGGCCCGCGTTCACGCGAACGATTACCACGAACGATCAGCAATTTGGCCTGCTGCCGCCGTTGTGCTTTGGGGGCTGAATCCTCCCCATGCCAACCATGGGGCGCTTGCGAGCCGCTATGGCTGTAAACGCCTTATTCAAACAGCCGCGGGCGCCATCTTTCTAGGGGTTAGTGGCTGTTTTTGGCTGTTTCGATGGCGCCTTTGTCAACGACTCTCGCGCTATCGCTCTTTCTGGAATGACGGTTTCATCTTGAAGGTCTCCTTATAAGCATTGATCATCTCGAAAAGGTGACCGATGTATTCACGGCCTTTGGTTCGCTCGCAACTTCGGTTGTTTTGTCCTCTTTGCTTACCAGCCCAGACAATCGATGAATTGCCATGGTTGATCGGCACGAAAGTTGGGTCGAATAGAGGATTGCAAAGAACCCAGATCGCAGCGGCACGTGTTTCCGTCCAATGGTCACACGCGGATCGAGGGCAGCAACTCGACGAGCACCTGAAAAGCAGCTCTCGCTTCGCCGATCGCCGATGAGGTCGGGACCCTCACAGATCAACGAAAGATTATTCTGCCGCAGATCCTTGCCCGATGCATGAGAGAAAGAACGGATAGCCGGCTTCCCTGGAACCGAGCAATCGAAGCGAATTGGCCCCGCCGACTCGCATGAAGGTTTGCACTCGAGATTCTACCTCCCCATGATCGTGCAAGACCCGCCCCTTGTTTTGCACGTTGATTCGTGATAATTCTTGTTTATGCACGATTCGTCGTTGCCGACATCCAGAAGAGAAGTGATCGCAGACAGACTCGATGCGGGACTCTCTGTTATCGCCTCCGAGTTGGCGGAAGAGTTCCAGATTTCTGAGGATGCGATACGGCGTGATCTGCGCGCGCTCGCCGCAGAAGGTCGCTGTAAGCGGGTGTACGGGGGCGCCCTTCCTGTGTCATCTGCCTCTGGATCGCTGATAGAACGCGTGCCGGTTCAACCTAGAGAAAAGATTCTGCTCGCGCGTACCGGTGCGCGCCTGATTCAACCGCGAGGGTTAATCTTTCTGGACGGGGGCAGCACGAATCTGGCACTCGTAGCAGAATTGCCCGAGAACAAGTTACTGACCGTCGCGACTAATTCAGTTCCGGTGGCGAATGCTGTCCTTAACCGGAAGGGGCTCGAACTCCTTATGGTCGCCGGCGCAGTAGACGCTGATCTAGCCGCGTGCGTCGATGCCGAGGCTGTTCTCGCCGTGCAGAAAATGAATATCGATCACTGCTTTCTTGGCGCCTGCGCAGTTTCTTCGAAATTAGGGCTTGGAGGATTCAATTCTGCGGATACGCTATTCAAACGTGTCCTGCTATCCCGTAGCCAGAAAGTAACTGCGCTCGTGACGCTCGACAAGCTTGAGACCCGAGCACCGCACGTCATCGGCCCGCTAGAGTTCGTCCATGAGTTGGTTGTTCCACACGATACCCCCTCCCATCTTTTAGCGACACTCGGAAAGGCTGGTACCACCGTTCTGACTGCCGACGAGCACCTCAACCCGTCGCGACGGTAGTATGACATGCCACCCGTCGCTGATCACTCAAAATCACGTCTAGCCACGCGGCTCTGTTTTGCCGCGGCTGGCTTCGGGGTGGCCTGTTGGGCTCCTCTTGTTCCTTTCGCCAAGACCCGACTCGGGGTTGGAGATGGCACCCTGGGATTCCTGCTGCTTTGCCTTGGAGCGGGCTCGGTTGCCGCAATGCCAATTACTGGAATCCTCGCGACGAAATTAGGCAGCAAGCCCATCATCCTTGCGGGTGGCTATGGTGTATCGCTCTTTCTTCCGCTTCTGGCGGTCACGGATCGTCCAGCCTCTCTCGCGGCAGCGCTTATGGTGTTTGGCGCGTCCCTCGGTTCTTTGGACGTCGCCATGAATCTCCATGCAGTGGAAGTGGAACGGGCTTTATCGCGCCCGCTGATGTCGGGATTCCATGCTCTGTTCAGTATCGGAGGATTCGCAGGGGCGGGATTTATGACGCTCATGCTATCCAACCATATCTCTCCGTTCCACAGCTCCGCCATCGGTTCCATCGCGGTCGCATCCGCTGTTAGTGCGGCGGCTCCGCATCTGCTGCGAACAACCGATGGAACCCCAGGTCCCTTGTTTGTCCTGCCCCGCGGTATTGTTCTGGTGATTGCCCTACTTGCGTTTGTCTCATTTCTGGTCGAGGGAGCGCTGCTCGACTGGAGTGCTCTACTGCTTGTAACCACCAGGATGGTCTCGGCTGCCAGAGGCGGAGTCGGCTACATGTTGTTTTCGATAGCCATGACAACGGGACGTCTCACTGGCGATCGCGCGATGACGCGGCTGGGCGATCGCAAGGTATTCCTCTTAAGTGGACTGACGGCGGTCGGTGGCTTTGCGCTCTTGCTTGCTTCGCAATACACTCCGCTCGCTCTGGCCGGGTTCGTCCTTATCGGCCTTGGAGCTGCAAACATAGTGCCAACTCTGTTTCGGCGAGCGGGAAATCAGCGGGAAATGCCTGCCCCGCTTGCTCTTGCGGCCGCGACAGGTGCGGGATATGCAGGCATGCTTGCAGGACCGGCATTGGTGGGCTTTATAGCCCATTCCGTTGGGTTGCGGGGAGCGTTTATCTCTCTCGCACTTCTTATGTGCCTCGTCCCAGCCCTGAACAAGAGTGTGAATGGGTCATAGAGGCGACTCCGCACGCCCGAATGGAGACAACATGGGGATTTATTGGTCATCACGCCGCACGCCAACAAATAATCCGAAAGCGCTAGTTCTCGATATGGATGGAGTTCTGATCGACTCGGAGGCTCTCCACAAATCTACAAAGCGGCAAGCCCTGCGTTCAGCGGGCATCGAGGTTGATGAGAGGGCCTTCTCACAATACATCGGTCGCAGCGATCGGGTCATGATCACGGACATGGCCAAGATGCATGGTCGCTCCAACGACGAAATCGAAGCAATTCTGGCAGAGAAGCACCGTCTCTATGCATTAGGTCAACGCGACCTAAGGCCGGTCCCTGGCGCCATCGATTTTGTGTACTGGGCGTATCGGAAATATCGGCTGGCTGTTGCCACCTCTGCAACCTCCCGAAATCGCAAATGCGCCCTTTCGTCTCTGGGAATGACCTCACTCTTCGAAGTTGCCATCGACAGCAGTTTCATTGTGCACCCTAAACCGTCTCCGGAAGTCTTTGAGAAGGCGATCGCGCAGATGGAAATGGCACCGTCCGACTGTTGGATCATAGAAGACGCCCTCACTGGGGTTGCGGCAGCGACAAGAGTCCCGTGCTTTACCGTCGCATTGACCACGAGTTTCGGAGAGTCCGACCTGCTTCGCGCCGGAGCCGATGTTGTCGTCGATCAGTTTAGCGAGATTCAAACCCTACTCCGGGAAGCTTGTGCATAAGCGCTGAAGAATGGGGAGAGAACACGACTAGGCGACGCGCTTTCTCACAGGGCAAGCGCGGTTCAGCGCGTGTGTAAGCGAACAAGCATATCGCGAGGCTACGGGTCAGCGAACTGGCGGACTGAAATGGAATCGTTCCAGCCACGATAAAAGGCCTTTGCCGCGAGGGAGGTTTAACAATTTAACCTAACTCATTGAAAACATGGTGGCCAGGGACGGAGTTGAACCGTCGACGCCAGCCTTTTCAGGGCTGCGTACTACCAGCTTATCCCCTTCGTTATTCAACAACTTAACTCAGCAGAGTGGCCACAGTTTTGTGACCATTCTGTGACCAGCGCCGATGTTCGCCTAGCGGCGGCTGACTGAAACAAGTAAAGAATCGTAGAAAAAGGAGCCGTTCACGTTCATCGGGAAAACAGGAACGCGATCTGCACGCAGGAGGAGCTGTATTCACCCCGCAAACACTTGGATAGATATTATAAGGAAGCAGGAACCGAGAGGGTCAGCGTCGGGTCCGTGTGATGAACGGAGCCAGTTGAACAACGAATAACATCATGATTTCCTCGAGTCGCGAGAATGACCCGATAATCGATGGGTCCTCTTGCTATCCCTCTTTGCTTTCGCCTTCGACTACACGCCTTGCACAATTACTAGTTCCGAATCAGCCGTGGCTTGGCGCAGCGTCTTTGGCTCGGCGTATTCTGGCGAAGCCCACCACTCTCGCGCCTGCTCCATGCTGAGAAACTCAGCGATGATTAGCCGTTCGCGCGGCCACTCTCCCTCGAGAACAATGGGGCCGCCGCGCGCAACCAATCGGGCACCATACTTCGCCATTGTTCGCAGCAGCATCCGTCTGTAATCCTCGAACCGAACCGCATCCTTGATCGTAAGACTTGCAATGACATACACCGACATGGGTTCCTCCTTTATCGCGTGATCGATGATTTTGCCGTACGAAGTCCTTGAAACTGGCTGCCACGTTGTTTTCTGTTCCGACTAAGAAGCATAATCGCGGTCGCGAGCAGCCAAATTGCCTGAACTCCAGCAACTACTCTGACTACGTCAGGCAAGGTCAGAGTGAATAGAAAAATCGTCCCTAGCGCCGCAAATACGACTGCGAACGGAAGCACCACATATCCAAAGAGCCCGCGCCGCACCTGCGAGCTGAGAAAAACAATCCCCAATGGCAGGAACAGAACTGGAGCTAACATCAGCCAATAGCCGCCTAAAATGATCTTTGCGATGAGAAAAGTGATAATCATTTGCTTTGGTCCTTTCGTCCGGGCCGGTATCGCCCGCCCGTTTTCAGGCTAGCTCCGCCCGCGTTGTCCGGTTCATTCCTCTCGTCTGAAATTACATCCGTTCTTGCTCCAGGCCGCAATTCCATACCCGTAACGGCACCATGCGGACCGCCGTGAGCATCTGCATCGTGCCTCTGGCCGTCCGATCAGACCTGGTTCAGTTGGTCGAGCGGTTTCCCAAACTATGCCGCGCCTGGTGCTTCGGCGCGGTGGCTGGACTTTACTCCGGCTTTTTTCTCCACTAGCCCCGCGAAGGAACCGCGCACCTGCGAAAAAACGACGAACCATAGCGCCGTGACGACAATGGCGGGGGTCATGTTTTCTGAGTCCAAGAACATGTGGAAGCTAAGGATGTTCACGATCACCGGTCCGAGCAGCGTCAGTGCGAGCGGGACGTAGCGGTTGCTGAGTAGCAGCGCGCCGCCGATGAGTTCCGTTCCGAACGCGATCACGTAGTACTTCGAGCCTAAGAGAGCTCCCATGAACTGTCCCGCGAGGCCCGGCACTGGCGGACTCGGGAAGAAATGTAGAAACGCGTTGAGGCCAAACACCGTGAAAATGAGGCCCAGCAATACGCGGGCGATGACAAAGGCGTACTTCATTGTTTTTTCTCCTTTATTTCTATAGGTTGATCAATTTGCGAACGTAGTGGACATTCCTCAAAGCGTTATGCGGCTCGGTCGCGCCCCCCGCTTCAGTGTGTGTCCTGCTTGGTCGAGGCTTCCACGCTGTGCGCATGGTGGGCACCATTTGGACCGCTCATGGCCTTCTCGTGGAGATCCTTGTATGTGCGCTCTCTGGCGGCGGCCTCCTCGGTGGTCAGGTGTTGCGGCTTGGGCGCTTTTTCATAGGCGTCATATTCGTAGCCGAGCTGCGCAACACGGTCGGCCGCGCTGACTGGCAGATCGACGCGCTTGCCGCTCCTGTCTCCATATGCAAACGTGCGGTTGAGATATTTGGGATCGGTTGGATTGGTGTGGCCGAGTCGATTCCAGCTTTCCCAAATTCGGTCCAGGTTGGCGTGATGGAGATAGAACAACGGGTCACCGCCGACCGTGGCGAAGTCGGCCATATCGCCTCCGACTGCAAGATGCGTCAAGAAATGAGGGTTGGTGTCCAACTTGGGATTAAAGCCGTGGCTGCCCGTTGGCGAGTCGATGTAAAAGTCCTCGTTGAGAGCATCCAGACTCAGCCAGTCCCGGTAAAGTATGTCGATCCGTTCGCCGCCGTTGACCCAGGGCCAGCGCGTGCCGTTATACAGTGTGGTGCCAGGAGCCCGGAACACAGCCGGTAGAAACAAATCGGCGTCGTTTCCGGTGACCGGGTTCCAGTAGGGAAGCGTGAAAGTCTCGTCGTGCAGCACCTCGCGAATGACTCCTTCGAACTCACTGAGCATGAGCCGATGCCAGGGCAGGAAGTACCACTGTTGATATTGCTCAGGATTCGACGGGTTGTAGGGATGGGCTTGGCATCCGTCCCATACGGCCTCGGCATCGGCTTGATACTCCTTAGGAAGGGCCGCGATAACCTCTGCTTTCTTTTTCATGGAGTAATCCCATAGGAAAGCCGGCGGGCCCTTGATCCAATGGGTATTCCACCACCAGGTCCAGGAATGAGTGTCATAGTCCGGCAAGGTTCTCATGATCTCGATCGCCTGCGCGTATTTCGCGAGCATCACCTGGCCTTCGGGACTGTTCACGTTGTAGCGTATGTACGGCTTCTTCCCTCCGGACGAAGCCGTACCTACGCTGTTCGCGACCTCGGTCGAAATCGCGCTTACGTTCGTCAGACGAGCGGAAGAAGAAGGTGCGCTTTCGTTGTTCACAACAGCGGAAGAAGGAACGGCACCCGCATTCTTTGCACCCGTGGAAGGCGGCGTTTCTTCCTTCTTCGCACCCGTTTGAGGATTTGGAAAGAAGAAGTTCAGCTCCAGTACGTCATGCTGCCCCGTGTGGACTTCGAGATGCGGGTCGAGGAAAGACAACGCTCCTGCGGATTGAATCATGCCGCTGACGAGATGTAATTCGTTCCCGATCACCGCGCCCGCAATGCCATGCCGCGGCATCGGCATCGGTGGCAGCGAAATCCATGAATTCGTGACCGGCTCGTACGCCTCAACGGCTCGGAACGCTCCGACGAGCTCTTTCGTAGTCACCTCGCCACCCGCTACGTAAATCCTGCGACCATCCGTGCCCCAGGCGCCGCCGCTGCGGGCTGTCGGCATCCGTTCTTTCGGAGCACTCCACATGTCACTTACGGGGCTGTACTCCTCCACCACATCCGTGTTGGTAGCGGACAGGATGAAGGCGTGGCCAGTGCGGCCGCCGATGACGTAGATCTTGCCGTTCACCGCGGCGGCGTACGCGTGATTGCGCGCCACCGACATCGGCCTGCGGCTCTCCCACTTGTTCGTGGCAGGGTCAAAAACCTCGTTGGTGGTGAGAACCAAAGATGGACCGAAGAACGTGAAGTATGGGTCCTTGGAATCTGCTACGGTGGTGGCGCCGCCGATGACGTAGATCCTGCCGCCGACCTCGACTGCTACCGCCGCCCCACGTTTCGTTGGCAATGGAGCCAGCGATTTCCAGGAATCGGCCGCCGGATCGTACTCCCACACGTCGGCGATCGGTTCCCACGCGCCGCCGGTCGGGATCTGAGTGTCCTTTGGAGGCACGAAGCCGCCGATTACGTAAAGCTTGCCATTGGCAGTGGCTATGGCGGCATGGTGGGCTGACCGCGGCATCCCTTTTTTCTGAGTCCATTTGTCGGTAGCCGGGTCGTACTCGTAGTTGATGCCGGCGGCTTTGCCGTCATCCCAGCCGCCAATCACGTACATCTTGCCGTCAACGGCCGTGCCGTAGAGTTCTTCGTCCGGCATAGGGAACGGCGCTGCCTTCTTCCACGGGTTTATTGGCATCTGCGCCAGCGCGGCGGTGCAGAAAACCATGCTGGCGATGAGGGCAAGCATTGCAGTTAGTCGTTGTGGCACTTTTGACATACAAGTCTCCTTATTGAGCGTTGAATAGAAATCAGCTTCTTATCTCGATGGCATTCTGAAGATCAGGCCAAACATTAAGTAGCGGAGGTCTTTGATTCCGTTTGTGTTTTCCCACATGTAGGAGGGCTGAAACGACACATGCTTCTCGATGGGCACGGTGACGCCAGTCCATGCTCGGTTTTTCGTCCACCCGCTTCCCTGGTCGTAAAAGGCTTCGTAGGACGCGAAGGGTTTCCAGACGCGGCCCTTAACCGCGAGGGGATATGCGACCGCGATCTTATTGCGATAGCGGTTGATCTCTTTTGCTGGAAGAGACTTTCCGCCATACATGTATGTTGGAAGAAATCTTCTGACATACATGTTGCGCTCGGAGATTTCGAACTTGTGGATCGAGAACATAACCGTTCCATCGATCCGAAATTGATGCTCCTCGTAAGTGTTAGTAAATCCTCCCGAATGATTCGCGAGTTCATTGAGCCCGTCTGCAGGGACCGAGTAATACAGATAGCTGGGAGTGATCGACAGAAACCTTGTCGCGCGAAAAGTGGCGTCAAACTGCCCTGAGGGTGCTTTCAATTCGCCGATGTAAAACCCATAGAGCTTAAGATCGATCCGCTGTTGCACAGGAGCAATGAACTCTGCCCAGCCCGTGGGCGCAACTACCGAGCCACTTCCGCGTCCACTCGGTACGTCTAGTTCTTGAGCAACGCACCGCCCGCCAAGAAAAACGAGCCACAACACCAGAAAAGTTGGCACTAGATGCAGCACAAATTTTGTGAATCCTCGCATGGCTTCTCCTAGCCCGGATGCGTTGCGTCAACGCGCCCGATTGATCCGATACCTTTACACGTCCACTGGTTTGCGAACAGTTAAGCTGATCACTTCGTCTGTGGGCAGAACTCGATTATTTTTCCGAATCGCGGCTGAGCCGCTGTCCTCAACGCTTTCCGAAACGTCTTCGGTATGTAAAACTCAATCACCTTTGCCATGACATTTCTCCTAGAGCCTGTTGAATCTCGGTGCTCGGGCGGCGGTGCCAGTCGTTCGCTCGCTTTTGTCCGTCGCTATCAGGGCGGATGCAACATTCATTGCAGCCATGACTAGGACTTCGTGTTGCGTGAAACCGCGAGTCGTGATCTTCCACATAAGCGCCTCCCGACCTTGCACCTGTTGTCGTGATGACGCAGCCATTGTTACCCGAG
>Ga0307474_10004057_pt1 | contig 10550 bp, 9 predicted proteins | sample atmos_gasesECM1C_2_FD_203312 | JGI IMG/M metagenome (GOLD analysis project Ga0307474, IMG submission 203312) | Hardwood forest soil microbial communities from Morgan-Monroe State Forest, Indiana, United States - atmos_gasesECM1C_05 | ecosystem: Environmental > Terrestrial > Soil > Temperate...
CTTGGTGAAATTGCGCGGCGGGTGCTCCATGCTGGTGCCTTCGAGCAGACCCTGGCGCATCAGGACGAGGGCTTGTTCGAGCGAATTGACGAGAATCGGGAGCGCGCGTGTTTCGGGACGGCCTTTGACGCGGTAAAGCTCGTCCACGGCGGAGAGATTGAAGGGGTCGGCCGCGAGTCCATAGAACGTGTCGGTGGGGATGGCGATGACACTGCCGCGAACGAGGAAATGAGCCGCGTATCGCAGCGCATCGATTTCCGGTGTCTGCGGGTTGACGCGCAACAATTCTGCCGGCAATGGACTGGCCCTCGGCGAAGTCGGTAGTAACACCCCGCAGCGCTCCGCCGCGCTGCCATCATTTGGGCGACGCTACCACGGATGGTTCGGGGGAAGCAATGGAGAAGGGGAACGCGCTGCGCCAAGACGCGGTGAAAAGCAGATTTTTTGGAATGGTCGCCAAGGGATATTGGAAATCGCAACTGCGGATAGACGATCGAGGCGTGCGACATGGCGGAGGCATCGAAATGGCTTTGGAGGGGGTGGATTTGCTAGGCTCGCTGCTATGGCATCGCCTGTAAAGGCCGGGGGGAACGCGCGTGGTTCGCGCGGCGGAGGCGCGGCTGCGCCGCCCATCACGTCGCGCGACAATCGCTGGCTGAAGGAATTTCGATTAGCTCTGCGGGGCGGACTGGCGACCGAGTCAGGTGCCGTCGGAGTTGAGGGCGTTCGCTTGGTCGAAGAGGCGTTGCGATCGGGTTGCCCGATGGATGCGGTGTTGTTCAGCGAGTCCGGCGAGCGACATCACGAACGACTTGCGCCGGTGATCGATCGACCGGAAATTGCGATTCCGATCTTGCGGACGACGGATCGGCTTTTCGAAGGAGTCGCGGACACCGAGCATCCGCAGGGCGTCGCGGCGCTGGTGCGGCCTCGGACTGCGACGTTTGACGATTTGCTGAAGACGCCCGAGGGAGCCTGTTCCCCGCTGCTGGTTGTTCTTGCGGGCGTGCAGGATCCGGGAAATGTCGGGACGATTATTCGAACGGCATCAGCGTTTGGCGCGACGGGAGCGGCGACCGCAGCCTCAGGACAGAGCGGGACGGCGAGTCCCTATTCGCCGAAGGCGCTGCGTGCATCGGCGGGGGCGGCGTTGCATCTGCCGATCGTGGCGGGGATGTCGTTGCCGATTTTGTTGACGCAGTTGCGTGTGGCAGGCGTGCGAACGCTGGCTTCGGTCGCGCATGCGAGCAGCGATGCGACCGCCGATCCGAATGATGTTGTGCTGGCGCCGTGGGAACTGGATTGGTGCCAGCCGGTGGCGCTGCTGGTTGGGAATGAAGGCGCCGGCCTGCCGCTGGAAGTGGAAAAAAGCGCGGATGAGCGGATTCGGATACCGATGGCGAGCGGGATTGAGTCGCTGAATGCCGCCGCGGCTGCGGCGGTTTTGTTTTACGAGGCCGCGCGCCAACGCAAGATTGTGGTGAACATCGGCGGCAGACGCGCGTGAGCCTTTTCTCTAAATTGCCGGAGCCGATTGAGCCGGATGTGCCGTCGGCGCATCAGCCGCTCGCGGAACGGATGCGACCGCGGACACTCGACGAGTTCATTGGACAAGAGAAGCTGCTGGGGCCGGGCAAGCCGCTGCGTGCACAGATTGAGAATGATGATTTGAGCTCGATGCTCTTGTGGGGGCCGCCGGGCTGCGGCAAGACGACCTTGGCGCGAATGATCGCGAGATTGACTTCGTCTGAGTTCGTCTCGTTTAGCGCGGTGCTGGCTGGAATCAAGGAGATCAAGGAAGTGATGGCGAACGCCGAGCGGAAGGCGCGCGGCGGGCCGCGGACGATTGTCTTCGTCGATGAGGTGCATCGGTTTAACAAGGCCCAGCAGGATGCGTTTCTGCCCTACGTCGAGGCGGGTCACATCACTTTTATTGGCGCGACTACAGAGAATCCTTCGTTTGAGGTGATTTCGCCGCTGCTGTCGCGGACCAAGGTGTACATCCTGGAAGCGCTGCCGACGCCGTTGATCGCAACGCTGCTGCGTCGCGCGCTGAACGACAAGGAGCGCGGGCTCGGCAATGAAAATGTCGAGGCCAGCGAAGAAGTTCTGTTTCGCATCGCGTCGTTCGCGAACGGGGACGCACGGTCGGCTTACAACACTCTCGATCTGACAGTGCGGGCTGCGATTCCCGATCCGTCGGGCGTTCGCCATCTGACTTCGGAACGGCTCGAGGATGTGTTGCAGCGCAAGGTGCTGCGCTACGATAAATCCGGCGAAGAGCACTTCAATCTTATTTCGGCGCTGCACAAATCGGTGCGGAACTCCGATCCGGACGCGGCGCTGTACTGGCTGGCGCGCATGCTGGAGTCGGGCGAAGACCCGCTGTATCTGGCACGCCGCATGGTGCGGATGGCGAGCGAAGATATTGGATTGGCGGAACCGGGCGCGTTGGCAGTGACGCTGGCGGCGAAAGAGGCGTTCGAATTCATCGGGCCGCCCGAGGGCAATCTTGCGCTGGCCCAGGCTGCGGTATATCTTTCGCTCGCGCCGAAGTCGAACGCGCTGTATACGGCTTACGGCGAGGTGATGGAAGATGTACGCAAGACCGAAGCCGATCCTGTGCCGCTGCATCTGCGCAACGCGGTCACGGGATTGATGAAAAACGTGGGTTACGGCAAGGGCTACCAATACGCGCACGATTACGAAGAAAAAGTGACGAACATGTCGTGCCTGCCCGACAACCTCGACGGCCGTAGTTACTATGAGCCGACCGATCAAGGTTTCGAGCAGCGCATTCGGCAGCGGCTGGAAGACATTCGGAAAATTAAATCGCGATCATCTTAATCCTGAGGTGTGTATGCGTTCTGTTCGATACCGGGTATTGCTGTGCGGAGCGGCGGTTTTGATGGCGGCGAGCGCGGTTGGGGTGTTTGTGCCTGCGAAGGTGGGGGCCCAGACTACGGGCGCTGAACGACCGGCGATTACGAATATCGCGCTGGTGCGGATTCGCGTGACGAATATGAAGGCGTCGCACGCGTTTTATTCGAAGATTCTCGGGTTGCCACAGGCGAAGCAGGGATGTTTTACGAAGCCGAGCGCTAACGTCGAATGTTTCAACGTGAATTCGCTACAGAAGATTGAATTGGTGGCGAACGATCCGGGCGATGGGAAGGATGGGATCGAGGCCGTGGGATATCACGTTCGCGACGCCGGGCGGATGCGGGAGTATCTCACTTCGCGCGGTGTGCAGGTCAGCGAGGTAAAGAAGGATCAGGCGGGCGACAAGTATGTCGAGGCTCGCGATCCGGAACAGCATCGCGTGACTTTTATTTCGCCGGGGACGGGAGTGATCAGCAGCTTTGCGATTTCGCCGAAGAGCAATGAGTTGATTCACACCGGATGGGTGATCAAAGACCGTGGCGCGGCAGACAAATTTTACCGAGACGTTCTAGGGTTCCATTTGTATTGGCAGGGCGGGATGAAAGACAACGAGACCTCTTGGGTGGCGATGCAGGAACCGAACGGAAATACGTGGCTCGAATACATGCTGAATATTTCGCCGACCGCAGACCACCATACGCTAGGCGTTATGAATCATATTTCGCTGGGAGTGGTGAGTATTAAGGAAGCTGAAGCGCGATTGATCAAGAACGGATGGAAGCCGACGGAGAAACCCAAGGTGGGACGCGATGGGAAGTGGCAGCTGAACGTTTACGATCCCGACGACACGCGCGTGGAGTTCATGGAATTCAAGCCGGCGGAGAAGCCTTGCTGCAGCGAGTTTACAGGGACGCATCCCGGGCCGCAGTGATGACGCGATGGTTGGTTGGGGTCGGAACTGCGGTTGCGACGGTGTTTGGGATTGGGTTGATCGTTGCATTGTTTTCCTTCGACACGGCGGGCGAGGATCGTCAACCCGCGCGCCCAAAGATCACAGGGATTGATCATGTGAGGATCTACGTCAGCGACGTCGCGAAGTCGCGGGCGTTTTATTCCGACGCGTTGGGATTGCCGAGTTCGGGTGGCAATTGCTGGGGCAGCGCGCGGCCGTGCTTTCCGGTGAATTCGTATCAGAAAGTCGAACTGGAGCGAGTTCCCTCACCCGCGCCTCAGAATTGGTTGGCCGAGATTGCGTTTGCGACAGATGATGCGGCGAGACTACGGCGGTATCTGTTGGCGCACGGAGTAACCGCAGGACCGATTTCCAGCGACGGAGGCGGAGCGCCACATTTTGAATTGCGCGATCCGGAAGGCAATCGCATCGCTTTTGTGCAGAGATTGGTTACGACGGCCGACTACAAGATTTCGGGGAGACAGCTCAGCAGTCGCCTGTTTCATGCGGGATTTGTGGTGAAGGACATCGCTGCCGAGAATCGACTCTATCGCGACATTCTGGGGTTTCGACTGTACTGGTATGGCGGATTCAAGGACAAGGATATCGATTGGTACGAGATCCAAGTGCCGGATGGCGACAACTGGATCGAATACATGTTGAATATTCCAACCAACGCCGACCACAAAGAATTGGGCGTGCAGAATCATTTTTCGCTCGGGGTGAAGGATGCGGGCGCTGCCGCTGCGCAGTTGAAGAAGGCAGGTTTGCAGAATTTCGACGGGCCGGAAGTTGGCCGCGATGGGAAGGACAGTCTCGATGCGTATGATCCCGATGGGACACGCGTGGAAGTGATGGAGTTCACACCGAGGCAGACGCCTTGCTGCCATGCGTATGAGGCGGCGCATCCTACCCCATGACGATGGCTGGAACCTGGTTACAGAATCGAAGATTTCTGCTTCGATGGGCGGGGATCGGGCTGCTGGTGTGCGCGGGCTGCGCTGTCGCAGCGACGAGCCGTGGGCAGGAACTCGAGAAGCCGGTTTCTGCGATCGATGAGGACATCACGGCATTTGCGTTTGCGCCGGACGGGCGGATTGTGTATGCCGTGAACCGGCCGTTCAAAACCAAGCAGTATGACCTCGAACATGACGATGTGTGGATCCAGGAAGCCGGCGGGAAGCGGCGGCGGATTTTTGTTGGAGAAAAGTTTCAGCGTGGCGCAGCGGCGTTTACTTACAGCGCGAATTCGTTTCGGTGGTCTCCGAATGGGCATTTGATCCTGGCTGAATTGTTTACCGCCACGGTCGATGAAAGCGGGAAGACGGTTGACGCGCCGATGACCCTGGTGCTCGATGAGTCGGGCAAAGAAGTGAAGATGGGCGAAGACAACGTCATCAAGGATGCGAGCAAGCCGACCTGGCTGGAAGACAACGCGACGGTGATTTATTTTGCCGAGGTGTTGAAGCCTAAGGTTTTGTTTTCGTTTCACTACACGAACCGGGCGGGCGCGCCGGGGTTGGTGTTTGAGGGGCGAACATTTCTGGACGCGGTGCCTGTGCCGGGGACGAATGACGACTATGCGGTGGAGCGCGACCGGAATTTGTCGGGGCCGCCGCGGCTGCAGAAATTGCAGATGCTGGCGCAGGATGATAAAGAGATCGCGACGCTCGAGTCGTTTGAGGGCGGGTTGGCGCTTTCGCCCGGCGGGACGAAGATTGCGTATTACATCGATAAGGAAGTGATCGAGATTCGCGATTTGACGGCGCCTTCGAAAATTGCGCGAGTGAGGGCGGGATACGGTGTGTTTCGGTGGGCGCCGGATGAGACGCGGATTTTGTTGAAGAGGTCGGTGGAGAAGAAGTCGGGGGATTTGGTGTGGATTGCGATTCCGCCCCTGGTAGCGCACAGCGGGGATGCGGCGAGCGTGGAGGTGGCGCAGCCCGCGCCGGTGCCGATTTTTCGTGGGTTGACGTTTCGGGAGTTTGCGATTTCGCCGGACGGGAAATTTATTGGGGTCATTGCGGTGGGGCGGAGGAATTTGGCGGTTTATCCGCTGCCGCGGTGAAGTAAAGGCAAAGCGGATTGGAGATTACATCTCGCGCCATGGGCCGCAGCAGTGCTGCTCGCGTACATCTTGCCGGACGCCAAGATTGCGCCAAATGTTCTCGCGATTGCTCCTGCGGGTCACAAGAACATTACAGAGACGAGCGGCGTCGTTTGTGCTCTACGAAGAAGCAGGCATCTTCCACTACGACCAGGCCGGCAGCGACGGCTTTGGCTGCGGACTCGGCGCGCTCGATGCCTAGTTGCATCCAGATGACTTTGGCGCCGATGGCGATGGCGCTGTCGACAATGGGCGGGATGTTCTCGGGGCGCCGGAAAATGTCGACGATTTCGATTTTTTGTGGGGCGATTGCGGCTGCGGCGGATTCGAGGTCGGCGTAGGATTTTTCGCCGAAGACTTCCCTTTCGTTGGGATTCACCGGAATCATGCGATAGCCGGCGGAGTTGATGTATTCGCCTACGTGGTTGCTGGCGCGGTCGGGATTTGAGGAGAGGCCGACGACGGCGACGGAGTGACAGCGCTTGAGGATGTCGGCGATTGGGTCGGCGCCGAATTCTTGCTTGAGATTTTCTGGAATTAGGATCTGCATCGGTGAGCTCGTTTCGAGTCCGCTATTAGAGTGCCTTCAGTTGCGCCACTTCCCTCACAGTTAACGCGCGAAATTTTCCTGGCTCGAGGTCCAGTTTTAGCGGGCCGATTTTTGTGCGCTTGATTTTTTCGACGTGGAAGCCGATGCGATCGAACATGCGGCGGATTTGTCGATTGCGACCTTCGATGAGCACGACCTCGTACCAGGGATTGGGTGCGTCTTCGATTAATTGGATGGAGGCGGGCGAGGTTTTGACGCGGCGGCCGTCGTCGAGTTCGATCGTGACGCCGGCGCGGAGGCGGGCGATGGCGGCAGCCTCGGGCTTGCCGCTGATTTTTACGAGGTAGGTTTTGGGGACGTGGGAGCCGGCTTTGGTGAGTTTTTGAGCGAGCGCGCCGTCGTTGGTCATCAGCAGGAGGCCTTCGCTGGCGTAGTCGAGGCGCCCGACGGGGTAGAGGCGGGCGGAGATGTTTTTGATGAGGTCCATCACGGTGGGGCGGCCTTCCGGATCGGTGACAGTAGTGACGTAGCCTTTGGGTTTGTAGAGGGCGAAATATTGGGGGAATTCTTTCGCGGCGAGAGGTCTGCCATCGATGGCGATTTTGTCTTGGGCGGGGTCGGCTTTGGTTCCTTGCTCGGTGACGATGGCGCCGTTTAGGGAGACGCGGCCGGCGGAGATTAGTTCTTCGGCTTTGCGGCGGGAGGCGATGCCGGCGGCGGCGATTATTTTTTGGAGGCGCTCGAGGGGCATTTAGGGGAGTTTAGCGTACATGGCGAAGGAGACGAAGACGGGCACGGGGGTGCCGTGTCCCTACGATTTTTTGAGAGCGGGGCGGGGTTTGGGTTTGGCGGATTCGGTTAGGGCTGTGACTTCGGACCGCTTTAGGGTCCGGTAGCGGCCGCGGGGGATGCCTTCGACCGTGAGAGAGCCGAGGGAGATGCGGATCCATTTCTCGATGGGATGGCCGGCCTTGTACATTACGTTGCGCAGCGATTCCTTTTTTGTGTCGCGCATGCGGACTTCGTACCAATAGTTGGCGGCGTGGCCGCGGGTGGAGTCGGGCTGGCGGAGGGTTTGCATGCGCACGCCGGCTTCCTTGCCGAGGTGCGTGAGTTCGTCGCGCGTGAGCATGCCTTTGACCTTGATGTGATAGCCCTGTTCGAGATGCTCCCAATTCTTGAGGATTGCAGCGGCGAAGTCGCCATCGTTGGTGAGGAGGATGAGGCCGCTGGCGGCGTATTCGAGGTTGCCGACGGGATAGACGCGCGCGGGAAAACCACGGAGCGAGTTGCGGAGGGTTTTGCGGCCTTCGGGGTCGGCCATGGCGGCGACGACTTCGGTGGGTTTGTTGAGGGCGAGGTAGACGTGGTCTTCTGAGGCGGTGATTACTTTGCCGGCGGCTTCGACTTTATCGGTGGCGAGGTCGGCTTTGGTGCCGAGTTCGGTGATGACCTTGCCGTTGACGCGGACCTGCCCGCTGAGGATGAGTTGCTCAGCGTGGCGGCGGGACGCGATGCCGGCGCGGGCGATTAGTTTTTGTAGGCGTTCGGATGGCATGGCTGGAAAATGGAAACTCGAAAATCGTCACCCGGATAACCATGCGTTGCGCGGATCGTGGCTACAAGCTATCGGTTCCGATCGATGCTTTGTATCCCTCGGACGGATGCTTACGCTGCCTACTCACCTACTCGCCGGCGGCGGCTTTGCGTGATTTTTCCGGTTCGGTTGACTCGCTTTCTTGTGTAGCGGCGTGCTCGGTTCCGGTTTCGGTTGCTTCTGGCGCGGGCGGCGGTTGGGGCTCGGGTTCGGCGTCGGACGAGTAGAACCGGGTCGGGGATGCTTCGGCCGGGACCTCGGTTGACGACAAAGCGGCGAAGGAGTCGGCGGAGACTTCGATCTCGATGCCTTGAGTCAATTGGGCCAGGATTTCGTCGGAGATTTCGCGTTCGGCCAATTCTTGCTCGGGTGAGGATTCGTATACGGCGGAGGACTCCGGACCGTCGGGAGACTCCGTGCTACCCACGGCGTGTGTGGGCTCTTCGGCGAAGACTGGCGGCGCGGATTTCGACTGAGGCGATGCAGGCTCGGGTTCGGGCAGCTGTGCCTCCGACGGCTGCAAGTCGACTGCATCAGTCTGTACCGCTTTGGATTCGCGCAATTCGCCCAAGTCCGGAGCTTGGTGAGCTTCTGCCATGGCCCCGGCCGGCTCAACCGGGCGTTCGGACGCCGCAGCGGTAGCTTCGGTTGGCTCCGCTTCAGATTCTAAAGTTGCGGCAGCTTCGACGGGTTGTGAAGCGATTACGTCAGCTAGGTCAGAAGAAATGCACTGTTCGAATTGTTTTGGTGCGGGCGACTCCTGCGCTGGTGCGGAATCCGCTTCGTCTGCAGATGGCATGGCGTCGGTGCCATGGACGGCATCTTCGGATGCGGAGGCTTCCAGTTCGGCTGCGGCTTCGGCTTCGGTTGGCTCCAGCGAGTCGAGCACGCTTTCGTCGCCGGCATCGGAATCGGCGACGCCTTCGTCGGTACCGAGGGCTTCACGCGCGAGCGCTTCGAATTCCTTGAGGCTCGGGAGTTCGCCGAGGTCGCTGAGACCGAAGCGCATCAGGAATTCCTTCGAAGTGCGATACAGGATGGGGCGGCCGATGACTTCTTTGCGGCCCGCGGTCGTGATGAGTTTTTTGTCGAGGAGCGTCTTGATGACGCCGGAAGTGTTGACACCGCGAATTTCCTGGATTTCAGGAGCGGTGACGGGTTGTTTGTAAGAGATGACGGCGAGCGTCTCGAGCGCAGGCATTGTAAGGCGCAACGGCGGGCGCAGGCTCTTGATGAAGCGACGGACAAGATCGTGGTGCTGCGGCTTGGTGTACATCTTGTAGCCGCCGGCGACGCCGCGAATCTCGATCCCGCGACTGTCCGAGGCGTAGCTGGCGACGAGTTCGTCGAGCGCGGCCTGGACGAGGGCTTTCGGTTCACCGAGAGCGGTAGCGAGTTGCTCGATCGTGGCAGGCTCGTCGGCGGCGTAGATGATGACCTCGAGCGCGGCCTTGCGCTCTTCGTCGCTCATCGAGCTAAAGGGCTCTGTCGAAGCGGCCTTGGGACTTTCCTGGCTGGCTGCCTCGGGTGGCGGTGTCTCCTGCCCAGAGTCGAGATTGGCGTCCGGCGAGACGTCGGGATTGGCTTCGGACTTCGGGTTGTTATCGTCGATTTGTTGGGTATGGTGGTCCACTATTTGTACTCTTCGTCGATCTGGCGGAGCCCGCCGGTTTCATCAAACACAAGGTCGAAAGATTTGCCCTTCTTGAGAACAATTTCGCCGAATTGCTTTTCCTGAGCAAGAGCAATCGCTTGCATCTTTACCATTTCGAGGACGGCGAGAAACGCGACGATCATCGCATGACGCGAGGGGCAAGCTTCAAAAAATTCGATCAGGCGGACGGTGTTGTCGTCGCTGGCGAGGACTTGGGCGCGAAGCTGCGCCATCATTTGGGCGACGGTGAACGTTTCGTGCTTGAGGTCGATGCGAACGTTCTCTTTGCGACGCTCGAGGACCTGCTGAAAGACCTTGACGAGGTCGACAAGAGAGACGACGAGGTCGCCTTCGGTCCCTTCGTCGTTGTAGAGCGATTTGTCGGGCCGGGACCAGACGTTTTCTTCGATTTGCTGCTTTTGGTAGAGAAGCTGAGCGGCGTTCTTGAATTTTTCGTGTTCGACGAGGCGCTGGACGAGTTCGGCCCGCGGGTCGGTGGCTTGCTCTTCCGGGCCGGCAAGTGGGTCGGGCGGGAGGAGCATCTTGGACTTGATGTAGATCAGCGTGGCGGCCATGTAGATGAAGTCGGCCGAAACGTCGATGTTCAACTCTTCGAGCTTGTGGAGGTAGTCGAGGTATTGCGAAGTGATTTTGGAGATCTGGATGTCATGGATATTCATCTCCTGCTTCTTGATGAGGTCGAGCAGGAGGTCGAGGGGGCCCTCGTAGGTCGGGATCGTGATTTTGTACGGGGAGGCCATTTTAGTGACAGGTGCCTGGATGCAGCGATTGGCGAGCGGCGGGTCG
>Ga0307474_10004058_pt1 | contig 10550 bp, 10 predicted proteins | sample atmos_gasesECM1C_2_FD_203312 | JGI IMG/M metagenome (GOLD analysis project Ga0307474, IMG submission 203312) | Hardwood forest soil microbial communities from Morgan-Monroe State Forest, Indiana, United States - atmos_gasesECM1C_05 | ecosystem: Environmental > Terrestrial > Soil > Temperate...
CTCCAGGCGCGACCGTCCCCTCGATCGTGGCACTCAGCGATTGCGGTTCCCCAAATGACGTTTTTTAAATCCGCCTCCAAAATAGACACGCCTGATTTTCGATATCGGATAAGGGGTTATCAAAAAATCGGGGAGTGGAGGCCGTTCCGGTTAACAGGCCATTCAGGTTGTTCCTCAATGCACCCGTAACCAATGGAATTTAGATTCCAGGGGCCAGTTGAGGCCGTGCAAGCGCTCGGGGCTTGCGAGCAGGAGTTTTCGATGCTGCACCTGATTTCGCGATTCCTGAACGACGAGTCCGGGGCGACGGCAATCGAATATTGCCTGATCGCGGTCGGGCTGAGCATCGTGATCATCACGGCCGTCAACGGAATCGGCAGCACCCTCAACAGCAAATTCAGCACGGTCAACACATCGCTGAAATAGCGGCGTTTCGCTTTATCCGGCCTTCTTCGATCGGACCGAAGTGCGCACGGTCTTTTTTGCTGCCGGCGCTTTTGTTTCTTCCTTGGCTGCCCGTTTGCCGCTGATCGGCAACAGCATCTCGCGCTGGCCTTCGATGCGCTTCTTTGGCCTCTTACCCTTGACCTTGGAAGCGGGGGGAGACGCCTGCCGTTCATTGGCCAGACTGCGTTTGAGTGCATCCATCAAATTGATGACGTTGCCGCCGGTCTTGGGTGCAGCCTTCGCCGCAGGCTGGATGCCGCTTCGCTTTTTGTTGATCAGGTCGATCAGCGCGGATTCGTAATGATCCTCGAATTTGTCAGGCTCAAATGATCCGGACTTCTTCTCGACGATGTGCTTGGCGAGATCCAGCATGTCCTTTGTGACTTTGACGTCCTGGATGTCGTCGAAATACTCGTTTTCGCTTCGCACTTCGTAAGGGTAGCGCAAGAGCGTTCCCATCAGACCCTGGCCGAGCGGTTCCAGTGCGACAATGTGCTCGCGGTTGGTCAATACCACACGGCCGATCGCAACCTTGTTCATGCTGCGAATGGTTTCGCGGATCACGGCGAACGCGTCGTGGCCGACCTTGCCGTCGGGCACGAGATAATAGGGACGGATCAGGTATCGGCTGTCGATATCGGCCTTGGGCACGAACTCGTCGATTTCGATGGTGTGGGTCGATTCGAGCGCAATATCCTCGAGCTCATCCTTGGAAACCTCGATATACGTATCGGTGTCGACCTTGTAGCCCTTGATGATGTCGTCGGCGGCGACTTCCTCGCCGGTATCGGCATCCACCTTGGCGTATTTGATACGATGACCGGTCTTGCGGTTGATCTGATTGAAGCTGACTTTTTCGGTGTCTGACGTCGCCGGGTAAAGCGCGACGGGGCAAGTTACCAGCGAAAGGCGTAGGAAACCCTTCCAATTGGCGCGGGGGGCCATGGGATACTCCTCAAACGCAACACGCGAAAACCCAACGATATCACCGGCGGGACGGGGTTTCAAACAAGCCGGGCGGGAATCTGATAACGGCGTTAACCGCGATGGGTTGCGCCATCATGGCAGGCAGCGTTGGCTGCGCGAGGAGGGGTTGGCTCGGCTTTTGACGCCACGCTCTATCCCGCTGCAGCAAGGCACGGAACATGACCGGAAATCGCGCGTTGCCCCATCGCGCCGCGGCAGAGAGCGGTGTGCGCCCGAAAGTACATCCCGCAAGTACATTGAGGCTACCATGGCAATGCAGCGACAACGTCAGATCGTCGAAACTCCGACCGAGGCACGGCAGGCCGAGCCCGGACCATCGGTGCTCGCGCTATTGGCCATTTCGACCGGCCTTGCCGTTCTGATCCTGGGTGTCGTCTGGTTTGTGTTCTTCCCTACCTGAGAACAAGCGTCCGCGAGGCGGTCAAGCGGCCTATTTGGGCTGGCCCCTTTTAAGGGCCAGGCCCGTGGTTTTCCGGTTTTTCCGGAAGCGCGAATCACGGCATGATCCGCCGTGAAAATTTGCTCCTGACATTTGTGATCAACCGCAAGACGCTGTCGGGCAGGGCAGGTTTTCGGCAGTTCCAATCATGATATCGCCCCATATCCGGGCGATGGAGACGCTTGGGAGGATATTCGGATGAATTCCGTGCTCGCTCTTCTCCTTCAATCTTCGATTTTCATCGCGGGCTTCCTTGTTGGATATTTCGCTTGCGCATGGCGGCGGCGGCATCGGACGCAGTTCGCCACCCTTGAACCGCGTATCTCGATGTTTGGGCATCCTCGCCGGGCTTTTTAGAGCCTGGCAGCGCCCCTCTTGCGGCTGACAAGCGTGCGCTTCGAGGCGAAGAGTTGAGTTGGTTCCGGCTGATCGGGGATGCTGAGAAGCCGCAACAATGCGGTCAGCTCAGATCGAGTGATCCGGCTGGATCGGTTTGACGCGGAGCAGGAAATACATCAGTTGCCCGGCGCAGATTCCACTGATGCCGCCGAGCGACTTTACCAGCGCATCGGCGGCCCGGGCATGGCGGTCTGGTGTCAGTAGTTGAAGCGCCTCCAGGCCGAGCGCCGCTCCTACCACAATGACCACAACCAGCAATATGCGGTTGGGGTAAGCCACCGCGAACGCAAGGCCCGTCAGCGCGAAAGCGGCGAAATGTTCCAGGTGAGGACTCGCGACCGAAGGACGGGCGCCGATCGGCGACAGTGTTGAGAAGGCAATGAAGGCGAGCGCCAGCCAGGCTAAAATGACAGCTATTCTCTGAATCATGCGTCGTTAGGTAAGCCACATCAGGCTTGAGCTCAACCGGTTTGCAATTCTCGGCTCAGCTACAGGAGTAATTGGTAAATATCTTCAGGTCGAGCCTTAAGATGATTTCCCGCGGCTTTGACCGCCGGGACCTTGCGTTCCCCGGCAGTTCCACGGATTCTGGCGCTGGACATCACCGGCGTGAAGCAGGCTTGCGTATGTTGACATCGGACCAGCGAGTGCAGCCTCAGCCATGAGCCAGACCTTCGTCATTCCGGACATCCATGGTCGGCTCGATCTGCTCGATAGCGGCCTTGCCGAGATTGCCGCGCGATCGAACGGCGAAAAGGACACCATTGTCGCGATAGGCGACTACGTCGACAAGGGACCGGCGAGCAAGGGCGTGATCGACCGGTTGTTGCCGGGGGTCGGCGACGGGTTTGTGCTGGTGGCGCTGAAGGGCAACCACGATGCCATGATGGCGGATGCGTTGCGGGACGCGTCGAAAATGGCGGGTTGGCTGGCGAAAGGCGGCGATACGGCGCTTGCTTCCTACGGAGGCCATCCGGCCAACGTGCCGCCGTCCCACATCCACTGGCTCGATCATCTGCGGCTGTTCTACGCCGATACTCATCGCCTCTACGTTCATGCAGGCGTTGATCCCAAGGTTTCTCTGGAGCGTCAGCACCTGCAAACGCTGCTGTGCAAGCGCTATCCCAAGGGATTTTCCGACGGCTTTGACAATCTCCATGTCGTCCATGGCCATGATAATTGTCCCGACGGCCCGCTGCTTTACACGGGCCGAACCAATCTGGACACGCTGGCCTGGCGAACGGGACGGCTGACAATCGGCGTTTTCGACGACGAAAGACCGGGTGGTCCGGTCGATTTCATCGTCATCAAGGGAGCTCCGGCAGGGCGTTAACGCCTCGCCGCCTGGCTTTTCGGCCGGAATGCCGTTGAAAGCGGTTGTGAAGAAAAAGTAATCTTGCCCACCGCCGCCGTTCATAGCCCGTTCACGGCGGTCGCGCTCATCTTGCGCCTGAGGGTTTGGTTCGCATTTGGAGACCTGCGTGCGCCTACTTGTCGTCGAGGATGATCCGGATCTCAATCGCCAGCTCACCACGGCGCTGACGGACGCCGGATATGTGGTCGATCGCGCCTTCGACGGGGAAGAGGGGCACTTCCTCGGCGACAGCGAGCCGTATGACGCGGTCGTGCTCGATATCGGCTTGCCGAAGATGGACGGCATCTCGGTGCTGGAAGCCTGGCGGCGCAACGGGCGCTCGATGCCGGTCCTCATCCTGACCGCGCGCGACCGCTGGAGCGACAAGGTCCAGGGCTTCGACGCCGGCGCCGACGATTACGTGGCAAAGCCCTTTCACCTTGAAGAGGTGCTGGCGCGAATTCGCGCGCTGCTTCGCCGCTCGACCGGTCATGCCCAATCCGAGCTGACATGCGGGCCGGTCTCGCTCGATACCCGCACCGGCCGCGTCAGCGTGTCCGGCAACCCGATCAAGATGACGTCGCACGAATACCGCCTCTTGGCCTACCTCATGCATCACACCGGGCGGGTGGTCTCGCGAACCGAACTGGTCGAACATCTCTATGATCAGGATTTCGACCGCGATTCGAATACGATTGAGGTTTTCGTCGGCCGCATCCGCAAGAAGCTGGAAGTCGATATCATCCAGACCGTCAGGGGACTTGGCTATCTGCTGACGCCGCCGGCTGCGGGCAGTTGATCGGACGTCTCCTGTTGTGCTCTGTTCGGGCATGGCCCGCTCTGAGGTTTGGTATTTCTCAATGTGGACGCGGCGCGACGGCAGATCGTTCGGGGTGATCCCCTGATGCGCCGCAGCTCGCTTGCTACCCGGCTGTTTCTGTCTGCGACCGCCTGGGTGGTGGTCATTTTGCTGATCACCGGCGTCATCCTGTCGTCCGTCTATCGTGACGCCACCGAACGCGCCTTCGATCGCCGCCTTAATCTCTATTTGCGAACGCTGGTCGCCGAAGTGGCGACGCCTGACGAGCCGCCGGATCATCAGTTCCAGTCGCTGGGCGAGCCGCTGTTCGAATTGCCGCTGTCGGGCTGGTATTGGCAGATCATCCGCACCGATACCGACAAGGAAGAAGTGCGCGCGTCGCGTTCGCTCTGGGACAAGAAGCTGCCGAAGCTGGAGGACCACGGCGCCGAGTTGAGCGCGGCAGGCATACGCCTCGGCTACGTCGAGGGTCCCGAGGGACAGACGCTGCGGATGGTGGAGCGGCCGGTCGATCTCGGCGCCGACGGCAAATTTCTGGTCGATGTCGCCGGCGATGCCTCGGAGATTTTCGACGAGACCCGCAACTTCGACTACTATCTCGGCGGTACGTTCCTCGCGCTTTCGATCGTCCTGGTCCTGACCACGATTTTCCAAGTCCGCTTCGGATTGGCCCCGCTCAAGCGTATCTCGGATGCGATCGCCGATATCAGGTCCGGCCGCGCCGAACGGCTTGAGGGCGAATTCCCCGTCGAGATCGCGCCGCTGGCACGCGAGACCAACGCCCTGATCGACGCCAACCGGGAAATCGTCGAACGCGCCCGCACCCATGTCGGCAACCTGGCCCACGCGATCAAGACGCCCTTGTCGGTGATCGTCAACGAGGCCACGGCCCATTCTTCCGATCTGTTCGCCACGAAAGTTCTCGAGCAGGCGGACGTGATGCGCGATCAGGTTGCCCGCCATCTGGAGCGCGCGCGAATTGCGGCACGTCTCACCATCGTCGGCACGATTACCGAGGTCGGTCCGGTGGTGGATGCCTTGCGCCGGACCATGGAGAAGATCCATCGCGGCCGCGGCGTCGCCATCGAGGTTTCCGCCGGATCAAAGACAAGGTTTCGCGGTGAACGCCAGGACCTCGAGGAGATGGTCGGCAATCTCGTCGACAACGCCTGCAAGTGGGCGACCTCGCGGGTCTTTATCGAGGTTCTTGCTGAGCAGTCCGGCGGGTCCGGGGCGACACCGATGCTGCGCATCATTGTCGACGATGACGGGCGTGGCCTTTCGGAGCAGGAACGCGCCCAAGTGTCCCGCAGGGGCCAGCGGCTTGACGAATCCAAGCCCGGTTCCGGTCTTGGCCTGTCGATCGTGGTCGACCTCGCCGGCCTTTACGGCGGCAGCCTGACCCTCGGCCATGCCCCGATCGGCGGGTTGCGGGCCGAACTCCTGCTGCCGGCGATATAGATATTCGCCGGAAATGCAACTTGGGATAGATTTCGGCCCGGCAGCTTCCTGTACGTTGATGATCCTAAACGACTTCTTAACGCGGCGGCTTCTACTATGCCCTGTGGACGTACTTTTGCCGTCCGCGCCACACAAGCTTGCAGCTCAGGCGCATGAGCCAGACATCAACCGAACGGCTGAGAGACTATCTCACCCAGCTTTCGCCGCAGTCGCAGGCGCTGCTGATGCGGGAGTTCGAGCGCGCCATCGAACGCGGCGAAGAGACCACGGTCGCAACCTTTGTGCTTGAGCAGTTGCGCAAGATTGTGCGCGGCGCCGATGACGTGGCGCGGCCGCGCACGGACAACCCGAGCCGGCTGCTGTTCCGCCCGCTGGAACCGTTTCTGATCGAAAATAACGCGGTGGTACGGCCGGGCCAGATCCGCCGCGGGTCCCTGGTGCCGGTCTGGCAGTGGCTGCTCCGCGAGGGGGCGCCCGATCTGGCGAACGAATTCGAGGCGGCGCTCTCCCGCGGCCCGGAAAGCGGGACCTCGCCCGAGATCGAGGCCAAGGCGCGGAAACTTCAGCTTGCTGCGGGGGCTGCGCTGCAGGCCCTCACCAACCCTGGGCCGGGTACCGACAACCGACGTGCGCTCTCTCGCATCGGCCCCGCGGAGGTGGTCGAAGACCTGCCGTCGATAGCCTGTGTATTGCAGGCGCGAGAAACCTTCGACACCCTCGGCGGCCGGCTTCCCAGCTATGTGCGGGTCTTCAACGACGCGCAGATCGAGTCGGTGACTTCCGTGCTCAACGTCCCCTCCTTGCAGACACCGCAGTTGCTGCCCCTGGCGCTGTCGCTGGTCATGCAGCGGTTAGCTGCGCCGTGGCAGATTATCCGCCTGGCAATCCGCATGTCGGCTTCCGACGACGAGGTGCGCGTCGCCTCGACGCCCTATGGTGTCGCGGTTACCATCGCCTTGCATGATCTCTCTTGCCTGGCGGCAACCCTGCGGACCGATATCAAGCGCGGCCGCTTTGGCGAAGTTGCCGAGCACCTGAAAACCCTTCATGACGGGGTGCGCGGCCTGCGGACCGAACTCGATCTCCGCAACGATTCAGCCTGGGGCAGGCAGCTGGCGTCGATCCGCGCCGACATATCCAGCGCGCTGCAATCGGAAATCGACAGCGTTCCCGGCCGCGTCAGGCGCCTGCTGCGCCAGCGCACCGACAAGGATATTGCGGCGGGAACTGCGATCAAACCAGGCGACGTCGACGAAACCATCGCCTTGATCGAATTCGTCGCGGTGTGCCGCACCTATGCCAGCGAACTGGCGATCAACGAAGTCACGATGCGGACCTATTCCGATCTCCAGCACTACGTTGAGCAGTCCACCGAAGCTTTGGTGCAATCGCTCCGAGGGAGCGAAGGCAAGGGGCGCGCCTACCGCCAGATGCAGGTGGCCGCGGCTATCCGTTTTTGTGATGTGCTGTTCGGCGCCGATTATGCGTCGCTGATGAGCAGAGCTGCCGAAAATGCCATGACGGGTGAACGCAAATCGTCGCGCGCGGGATAATCCGGCTCGGTCATGCGGCGCTTGCCGAGCGGCAAAATTCCGGGCTTCGAAACCATTTTTCGTTAAGTATTTCAATGTTTTGTGTCTGTCCCGTCAAATTGATAATTGTCAATTGCCGGCATTGCCGCCTGTAGTGTAAAGCGGCGGCAGGCGCCCTGTCGATTTGCGCCGCTCCACCGGAACCCGCTTCGATGATGCTGTGGTTTGTGTTCGCGCTGATGACGGCCGCGGCGATCTTTGCCGTGCTCTGGCCGCTCGGGCGCGGCAACCGCACGCAAGATGACGGAAGCGAGGCCGCCGTATACCGGGATCAGCTCACCGAAGTTGAGCGCGACGTTTCCGCAGGTCTCATCAACCCGCCAGAAGCCGCGGCCGCGCGCGTCGAGATCAGCCGCCGGTTGCTGGCGGCGGCCGACGATCAGCGAAAGCAGCCCACGGGAGCGAATGTCCGATTGCGCCGGATAGCTGCCGTCGTTGCCCTGCTAGGATTGCCGGCGGTCGCGGTTGGACTTTACTTTCCGCTCGGTTCTCCCGACCTGCCTGATTTCCCGCTAGCCCAGCGAGCCCGCACCCCCGAAGCAACGCGGTCTCTCGACAATCTCGTTCTTCAAGTCGAGCAGCACCTGGCGAATAACCCGACCGACGGCCGGGGCTGGAGCGTCATCGCGCCGGTGTTGGCGAGGCTTGGGCGGCTGGATGATGCAATCCGCGCGTTCCGGAATTCACTCACCTATAATGGCGAAAGCGCCGATCGGCGGGCCGATCTGGGCGAAGCCCTGGTCGCTGCGGCAGGCGGCGTCGTCACCGGCGAAGCCAAGGCCGAGTTCGAGCGCGCGGTCGCGTTGAATGCCGACGAGGTGAAGGCGAGTTATTTCCTTGGATTGGCCGCCGAGCAGGACGGCCGCGCTGCCGACGCAGCGTCGATCTGGCGCGCGATGCTGGACAAGGCGCCGCCGAACGCGCCCTGGCGTCCGCTGGTTCAGGCCGCCTTGGTGCGGGTCGGCGGTTCGCCGGCGCCGGCGTTGTCGAATGACGCGATGGCCGCGGCAAAGGACATGAGCGAGACGGATCGCAGCGCGATGATCCGCAGCATGGTCGATCGCCTTGCCACCCGGTTGAAACAGAACGGCGATGACATCGAGGGATGGCTGCGGCTGGTGAAGGCCTATATGGTGATGGGCGACGCCGACAAGGCCAAGGCAGCTGCGTCCGATGCCCGGCAAGCGGTTGCAAAGGACCCGCAGCGGTTACAGCAGCTCAACGAGGGCCTGAAGAACCTCGGACTCGACGGGTAGGCGCGATGAGCAGGATGGCGCGGCATTTGTGGTTAACATCTTGCGTCAAATCGGAACGCATAGGCTGCCGGAAATTTGAAGCATGCGCCGGACAGTGTTGGCGCAAAAGAGGCGATCAATGACGCGCAAGCAGCGGCGTTTGACTGTTATCGGCGGCTCGCTCGCGGTACTCGCGGTGGCGGCGGCGCTGGTGCTGAATGCGATGCGCGATTCAATCGTGTTTTTCTCGACGCCGAAGATGGTTGCGGAGAAGCATATTCAGCCCGGCAAGCGGTTTCGGCTCGGCGGCCTCGTGCAGCCGGGGTCGCTCGTCCACGGTGACAATCTGAAGGTCACTTTCGAAGTCGGGGACGGAAGCGCCGCTCTGCCGGTTTCCTATCAGGGAATTTTGCCCGACCTGTTTCGTGAAGGGCAGGGCATCGTCGCGGAAGGTGCGCTCGACGCCTCGGGCGTATTCAAGGCCGATACGGTGCTTGCCAAGCACGACGAGAACTACATGCCCAAGGAGGTCGCCGACGCCTTGAAGAAACAGGGGCTTTGGAAAGAACAATACGGCGCATCGCCCAAAGGCGGCAATACCGCTGCCGCCCGTGCGGCGCAGCGCGAGCAGGGGGACGTGCGATGATCGCCGAAAGCGGACATTACGCGTTGGTGCTGGCATTGGGCCTGGCGCTCATTCAGTCGACCGTGCCGATTCTGGGGGCGCGCTGGCGCGAATTTTCGTTGATGAATGTCGCGCGTTCGACCGCCGTGGCGCAGCTCGTGTTCGTCGCGGCGTCGTTTGCGGCACTAGTCACGCTTCACGTTTCATCGGATTTTTCCGTCATCAACGTGTTCGAGAATTCGCACTCGATGAAGCCGTTGATCTACAAGATCACCGGCGTGTGGGGTAACCACGAAGGCTCGATGCTGCTCTGGGTCTCGATCCTGGCGTTGTTCGGCGGCCTGGTTGCGATCTTCGGCAACAACCTGCCGATATCGCTGCGCGCCCATGTGCTGGCGGTGCAGGCATGGATTGCCAGCGCCTTCTATCTTTTCATCCTGACGACCTCCAATCCCTTCCTGCGGATCGCCAATCCGCCGATCGAGGGCCAGGACCTCAATCCAGTCTTGCAGGATATCGGTCTCGCCGTGCATCCGCCGATGCTCTATCTCGGCTATGTCGGCTTCTCGATTTCATTTTCCTTCGCCATTGCGGCGCTGATCGAAGGCCGGATCGACGCGGCCTGGGCGCGCTGGGTGAGGCCCTGGACGCTGGTCGCCTGGATATTCCTCACGCTCGGCATCGCGATGGGGTCTTACTGGGCCTATTACGAACTCGGCTGGGGCGGGTGGTGGTTCTGGGATCCGGTGGAGAATGCCTCGCTGATGCCATGGCTCGCGGGCACCGCGCTGTTGCATTCGCTGGTCGTGATGGAGAAACGCAACGCGCTCAAGGTCTGGACCATCCTGCTGTCGATCCTGACCTTCTCGCTGTCCTTGCTCGGCACTTTCCTGGTTCGCTCCGGCGTGCTCACGTCGGTCCATGCCTTTGCCAATGATCCCCGGCGTGGCGTATTCATCCTGTTGATCCTGTGCATCTTCATCGGCGGCAGTCTTTCGCTCTATGCCTTTCGTGCGTCGTCCCTGAAGCAGGGCGGCCTGTTCGCGCCGATCTCGCGCGAGGGTGCGCTGGTTCTCAATAATCTGCTCCTGACGACCGCGTGTGCCACGGTTTTTGTCGGGACGCTTTACCCGCTCGTGCTGGAAGTGATGACGGGGGACAAGATCTCCGTCGGCGCGCCGTTTTTTAATC
>Ga0307474_10004059_pt1 | contig 10547 bp, 5 predicted proteins | sample atmos_gasesECM1C_2_FD_203312 | JGI IMG/M metagenome (GOLD analysis project Ga0307474, IMG submission 203312) | Hardwood forest soil microbial communities from Morgan-Monroe State Forest, Indiana, United States - atmos_gasesECM1C_05 | ecosystem: Environmental > Terrestrial > Soil > Temperate...
AAGTCTCTGGCATGGTCACAATTTCCGTAGGAGTGGCGGCCTTCCCGGAACATGGAATGTCGCCAAAGGAGTTGATGGCAGCGGCCGATGCAGCGTTCTATGAGGCCAAGTGAGGCGGACGCGACCGGGTCATCGTGACGTCGGCGAACACGGTCGATGAGCTGTCGATTCCCGGTCAAGCGGTAACGGATTCAGCAAAATTCGCCGCCAGTTGGAGTTAGACGAACCGCGATTCGGAAATCGGAAAGAAGACAGAAATGCGCGGTTCGCAGCGACTGTCCGTAGGCAACTGGGATTTACTTTTTTCTTTCGTCGCGCTCGACTACGCCATCCTTAATATTGACGATGCGGTGAGCGTACTCCGCGATGTCATGCTCGTGTGTGACCAGCACGATCGTATTTCCTTCACTGTGCAGCCGATCGAACAACGCCATGATTTCGTTTCCGGTTTGAGAATCCAGGTTTCCGGTGGGTTCGTCCGCCAGAATAATCGAGGGCTTGTTCACCAATGCGCGAGCGACGGCCACGCGCTGGCGCTGACCGCCGGAAAGTTCGTTCGGTTTGTGCGTCATGCGGGATCCCATGCCGACGGCGGTTAATGAAGCTTTAGCGCGTTCAATGCGCTCGTCGGTGGGAACCCCGGCGTAGATCAAAGGGAGTTCCACGTTGTGCAGGGCGGTGGCGCGAGCCAGCAGGTTGAAAGTCTGAAATACGAAGCCGATTTCTTTGTTGCGGATGCGAGCCAGTTCATCGTCGTCGAGTTCGCTCACCAGCTGGCTGTTGAGCCAGTATTCGCCTTTGGTGGGCGTGTCCAGGCACCCAATCAGGTTCATCAGGGTTGACTTGCCGGAACCGGAGGGTCCCATGATGGCGACGTATTCTCCGCGCTCGATGCGCAAGTTAACCCCGCGCAGGGCATGGACCTGCTGCTCCGAGCCCATGTCGTAGGTCTTCCACAGATCGACTGCCGCGATCATGCAGGATTGGGGCGACGCTGCGACGGCGGTTGAGTGCATGCTGATTACTTCGGCGGTAGCCATGTTTTTCTCCTGCTCCCGTGCCACTGAGTTCTCCGTAAATGATCGAATTCGATTCCCTGGGCTCCGTTCACTGTCGGGACCATGAAACTTGTCATTCCAGACTGCGGTTTAAAACTTGTTTTGTTTCGCCAGCCTCCCCGTTGGACGGATGAATCGGTGGAACGTCATGACGATTCTTCTTCCTTCTTGGGAACGGAGTTATCGATTTTGACGCTACTTCCAGAACGCAGCGTGCGCAAAATCTTGTAACTCCCGGTGATGACTTCGTCGCCTTCCTGCAAGCCGTTCAATACTTCGATGTCGTTGGTGCCTGTGATGCCGGTACCGATAGGTACGAACACGGCCTTCTTGTTGCGAATGACGAAGACCCCCTGCAAGTCCTGCTGCTGATCCTTCTTCGATGTCTCTTTCGGCGTGGGCCCAGCTGCATGCACTGACCCGGGGGTTGATTTCTCCTGCTCCAGCTGCGCCTTGCTGCGGAGCGAGAGCGCTTGAATGGGGATCGAAAGCACGCTGCTGCGGGCCGCGGTCGTGACCTTGGCCGTGGTAGAGAGGCCGGGTCGCAGATCCTGCGGAGAATCGGTGACCGTCACTACAACTTTGAAATCTTTGGCTTCTTCGCTGGCCGTGGTCTGCTGCGAAGTGGCTACGCCGGTGGAGCGGACGATGGCATTGTCTCCAATCTCGGAGACCGTGCCGTGAAAAATCTTCTTCGGGATGGCGTCGATGGTGACTTCGGCAGGTTGACCGAGGTGTACGTTTACAATGTCAGTCTCATCCACCTTCACTTCGGCAGTGATTACCGACATGTCGGCGAGCGTCATGAGCGTGCTGCCGAGCGCATTCTGAATGCCGATGACCACCGACTCACCTTCACGAACTGGTAAGTTCGTTATGACCCCGTCGTAGGGAGCTGAATAAGTGGTTTTCTGCAGCACGTCAGCGACGCGAGTAAGGTTGGCCCGCGCTTGGGCAACGTGGCGATCCGCGGAATCTTTCTGAGCTTTTGCCTGGGCGAGGCGGGCCCTGGCTTGTACTAGCCCAGAGTCTGCTGTGGCCCAGGCATTCCTGCGGCTGTCGAAATCAGATTTTGAGATCAGACCATCCTTGAACAGATCTTGGGCCCGAGCCCAGTCCAGCTTGTTGCGGTCGTAGTCGGCTTGGGCGCGCTGCAGGTCGGCGTCGGAAGTGTTAAGGGCAGCTGCGGAGGCGATCGCATCGGTTTCCGCAGCCTGCACTGAAGCCTGGCCAGCGCTCACGTCCGCCGTGGACTGCACGTTTTCCAGTTGCGCCAGCAATTGACCCCTCTTTACGCGATCCCCTTCCTTAACGTACAGGTGGGTGATCTTTCCGTAGGCGTTGGCGCCGATGTTGACATAGGTCTTCGGCTTAATTTCTCCCGAAGCACTCACCACCGAGGACAGGTCCTGGCGCTCGACCTTTCCAGTCTGCACCGTGACGGTGTTTTTGCCGCTCTGGTGCACCGTGATTCCGACAATGATGGCTAACAGCACCACCACGCCGGCGCCGATCGCGATTTTTTTCCAAGGTTTCATTGTCTCCGTCGCTGTCCGGGCATTTGGCATCTCTTAACCCAGCGGCCTTTTCGATCCCATGCAGCCCGGTCCACCGGTCTGACGGACACGCCTTCTAATACGATCCTGGTGACAGGAAAGTTCCATTGAGAGACGCTTTGCTGAGACCTGCCTGGGAACCTAAGGGCCGAGGGTAACGGTCCCGGGATCCGCAATTATAGCCTGAAGCGCTGAGGCGAGGCAGGGGTGGGCAGTAACGCGAGTGAGGCTGCCTCCCACCCGTATGGTTTTGACCGGGTTTTGGCGGGTGGGAATGCGCCCGGCCTCAATGGTGGTGAAGAGCTACTATGAGACGCCTTAAGCTCCGGCACGCCTGCGTTCGACCCGAAATGAGTTCCTTTAAGACTGCAATTGGTCGACTTACGATTTTCACCAAGTTGATGCCTCGAGATCTATGGCAAATAAACCGGCCCCCGAGACCCTTCGGGCAACCTGGAAGGGCTACCCCCGCATCCAGCCAACTGATTGGGCCGGCTGCTCAATCCGCTCTTTTAATGTGACATAACCTTGCTTTCGCTCAATTGAGAGCCTAAAATGGGAACGCAAACCGTCGTAGGAGTCCCTCTCATGGTTCGGGTTCGATCACGTTACCTCTCATCGCTGTTCGTATTAGCGGTTGCGGTCGCCCTGGCGATTCCGACCCACGCGCAAAGTGACAAACCGGATGCTTCGAGTCAGCCGCCTTCCAGTGCGCCGACATCCACCGCGACGGTGACCAGTTCTCAGGCGCAACCCACGGATGAGGTCGATCCCCTCAAGCGCAAGCCGAATGAGAAACAAAAGAAAGCTCAGAAAAGATCGCTGAACGTCGAGCTCAGCAAAACGTACAAGAAATGGCTGAATGAGGACGTAGTCTGGATCATCAGCGACGAAGAGCGGGCGGCCTTCAAACAACTTTCCAACGACGAAGAGCGCGACAACTTTATTGAAGCTTTCTGGCAGCGCCGCGACCCCACTCCAGACACCGAAGAGAACGAATACAAGGAAGAGCACTACCGGCGCATTGCCTATGCCAACGAGCATTTTGCCGCCGGCATCCCCGGCTGGAAAAGCGACCGCGGCCGCATGTACATCATGTATGGTCCGGCCGACGAAGTGGATTCGCATCCCTCCGGCGGATCGTACGAGCGCCCCATGGAAGAAGGCGGCGGCGAGACTTCTACCTTTCCCTTTGAAGATTGGCGCTACCGTTATCTAGAAGGGATCGGCCAGGAAGTGATTATCGAGTTCGTGGATTCTTGCATGTGCGGCGACTACCACATGACCATCGACCGCTCCGAAAAAGATGCCCTCAAGTACACCCCCAATGCGGGGTTGACCATGTATGAGTCGATGGGCATGTCCAGCAAGGCGGACCGCTTTAGCGGTGGAGGGCTGGAGCAACTCGGGGCAGGCCCGATGAGTTCGCAACTGCAGACCAAGCAATTTGACCGCCTCGAGCAGTTTGCAAAGTTGCAAGCGCCGCCGCCGGTCAAATTTAAGGATCTGGAAGAAATCGTTAACACCAAACTGATCACTAACTTGATGCCTTTCGATGTCCGCTCCGATTTTGTGAAAGTGACCGGCGACACCGTGCTGGTGCCAATCACGATCCAGATGAAGTACCGTGACATCACATTTGCCAACAAGGATGGGGTGCAGCGCGGCACGGTAAACATTTTTGGCCGCGTGAGTACGCTGACGGGGCGTGTGGTTCAGACCTTTGAAGACACAGCCCAAGTCGACGTTCCGGCGGAGTTGCTGCCGCGTACGGCGGAAAATTCCTCGGTATACTGGAAGGCACTTCCTCTGCGTCCGGGACGTTATAAAGTTGAGATTGCGGTCAAGGATGTGAACGGCGACCGCAAGGGGTTATGGAGCCGCGGTATTGTCGTTCCGGAGTACTCCGACGACAAGCTGTCGACGTCCACGCTGATTGTGGCCGATCAGATGGAATCCGTACCTACGAAGGACGTGAGCACCGGCAGCTTCGTGATTGGCGTGACCAAGGTTCGTCCCAGAGTGGCTCCGGCAAATGGCAAGCCTGCACTGTTCAAGCGCAGTCGCGACCAGAAGGTAAATTTCTGGATGCAGGTCTATAATCTTGGCGTTGACGAGAAGACGCATAAACCTTCGGCCACTTTTGAGTTTGACATCGTCAATGTAGCGACCAACAAGCCGGTAGTTCAGAAAACGGAATCGACCGAACAGATGGGCAACGTGGGCGAGCAGGTAACGCTGCAGAAATCGATTGCATCGGCGAATCTGCTGCCCGGTATCTATCGGATCGAAATCAAAGTGAACGACAACGTCTCCAAGCAGACTGTTGATCCTTCAGCGACGTTTGCTGTTGAGTAACGGACTGCTTAATTCCCCGGGGGTGGGAGTGAAGCTTCGCCAGCTCGGAACTTGGGCGGTGATCGTCGCATTGTCGCTTCCTGTGTTGGCTGCGGAGAGGCCGGGAGCGCTCTCGGGATATGTGCGCGACGCCTCGGGCATACCGCAGATGGGCGCGATCGTGGAGATTGTCGGAACCGCGGCGCGCACGCTGACCGTGTTTACCGACGGGGCCGGATTTTATTCGGCTAAGGACTTGCTCCCGGGGCTTTACTCGGTTAAGGTTTCTGCCCCTTCGTTCTTGCCGGCATGGCACGACAAAGTAGGATTGCATCCCGGCGCCAGTACCCACCTGAATATCACTTTGAATACTCTGCTGAATGCTATGCAGGTGGGAGCGCAGCGTGGTGGCAGTGATGATGACGATTGGAAGTGGACCTTACGTTCGGTGGCGAACCGTCCAGTTCTTCGCGTGTTAGAGGATAATCCAACCTCCGGCAATCCAGCATCAGGCGATGGGAAGCAGGGGAACGAGTTAAAGGGAAGCCTCTCGTTCCTGGCCGGGACCGCCGCTGGCGGTTACGGCAGCGGGTCCGACGTGAGCACCGGCTTTTCGCTCGAGCGCAACATTTTTTCCGTGGACCGAGTGGGGCTACGGGGCAATATCGGATATGGAGACGGTCTTCCCGCTGCGGTTTTACGCGCTATGTACTCGCATCGGCTGCCCGATGGTTCGGGTCCGTCCATGGCGGTTGCCGTCCGACGATTCGCACCCTCGGATCCTAATCTGCACAACGCGTCGCTGCAGTCGATGGCGCTTTCTGGCGGGGATGATTTCGTGATCGGCGATGCGCTCGAGTTAAGGGTCGGCAGTGAGCTGCAGACCATTCAGTTCCTCGGTCGCGTGACTGCGTTTCGGCCGTATGGCTCGGCCAACCTTCATGTCTCTCCGAACACGGTCGTTGGTTACAGCTACGCGACCGCATTGCCCAACCGTCGGGACGATGGTTTCGAATCGGCGTCGGATGCGGATTCCGGCGGTGCTGAACCTCGCATCAGCCTGGCTAACTTTTCGACGAAGCTCGAGCGCGCACGTCATCAGGAATTGAATGTCTCGCGGCGGATGGGCAAGAACAACATGCAAGTCGCGGTGTTCAGTGATCGCGTGGACAATACGGCGCTGCTCGGTGCGGGGGAGGTGACGGCTGCTGGTGGCGACCTGCTGCCCGATGTCTACTCAGGCACCTTCACCTATGCTGGCGACACCCTGGCTACGCACGGGCTTCGAGTAGTGCTTGAGCGCAAGCTTTATTCAGATCTCACCGCAACCCTCGACTTCGCTTATGGCGGCGTTCTCGACCTGGCCAAACCTGACGTCGCGATTCAGGACGCCGGTCAGTGGATCAAGACCCAGCGGCGCGAAGCCGCGGCCGCCAAGCTCAGTGGCACCATAAACTGCACACACACCCATTGGGTCGCATCCTACCGCTTTGTCAACGGTTCGGCATTGACGCCCGTGGATATGTTCAACGCGTCCCCGGGACAGAGCGATCCATTTCTGAACCTGTTCATTCGCCAACCGCTTCCAACACTCGGTTTCCTCCCAGCTCACATGGAAGCGCTGGTTGACTTGCGCAACCTGCTCGCGCAAGGCTATGTGCCAGTGATGGGTCAAGACGGCCAGACCGTGTATTTCGTCCAGTCAGCTCGTTCCGTTCGCGGCGGCGTAACCATCACCTTCTAAGTCGGCGAAAATCTTGCTCGATTCCTCTTGGCGTTAAACAGGTTCTCGCAACGGAGGCAGGTGCAGGTAACGATCGCCCGAAATACTCCTGAGGCACTATTCATTCGTAAAATCTATCCTTTGGATCGCAACTCGATGGTTGACTGTTGGGATAGCCTTTCGATAATGTGCAGGGTGCAGTCGGGGCGCTGCATCTCAGTCGCCTGCAAGGAATTGCTCGCCTCTCAATGAGGGCCGTAGACTGACCGCCGCATCGTACGTCACTCCCGGAAACCATCAGCTTCAAGGAGATTTTTATGAGAGCGCGCATTGTCCTGATGTTTGTGCTGCTGGCGTCAGTCGCCCTGTCAGCGCAGAGCTTTCGCGGCACCATTCTCGGCACCGTAACCGACGCGCAGGGGGCGGCCCTCGCGGGCGCTAAGGTCACTGTAAAGAACCTGGGCACGGGATTAGAGCGGAACACTGACACCAGCACCGACGGCAGCTACGCCCTGCCCGAACTGCCAATTGGCACCTACACCGTCACGGTGACCCAGTCCGGTTTCCAGACGTCGGTGGTCACAAACGTAGCGGTGGATGTAGGCTCAGAACGCCGGGTCGATGCAGCGCTGAAACCTGGCCAGGTATCAACCAGGGTCGAGGTCTCGTCTGATGTGCTTCCTCTGGTGGAGACTACATCGAGCGAACTGGGTGGAACCTTAACTACTGAAACAATCGAGAATTTGCCAGTGAATGGCAGGGACTATACCAAGCTTATTTACTTAAACCCGGGTGTGGCTGGCTCGCCAGATCAAATATCGGACTCTCCCGGTTCGTTCGGCGAATTCTCGATGAATGGTTCACGAGGTCGCTCCAATAACTATTTGCTCGACGGAACCGATATGAACGACGGATTCCGCAACGACCCTGCTATCAATGAGGCAGGAGTGTTCGGAGATCCAGCCACCATTTTACCCATCGATGCCGTAGCCGAGTTGGAAGTAAGATCAAACTACGAAGCGGAGTATGGGCGCAACAGTGGCGCGGTTGTCAACATAGTCACCAAGAGCGGCACGAATCAACTGCACGGCTCGGCACTGGAGTATTTGCGCACCGATCAGTTGGGCGCGCGAAATTTCTTCAACAGTGTTGGCGGAAAGAACCCTTTCCACAACAACCAATTTGGAGGTTCGTTGGGCGGGCCGATCGTGAAGGACCATACGTTCTTTTATCTGAACTATGAGGGACAGCGCGAAACTGGAGCACAGGGAGGCCTTAGCTGCGTACCGGATCCCGCGCAGATAGCGGCTGATCTAACTGCCAACGGAGCTCCTAATGCGGTCTCGGCTGCGTTGCTGGCCCGCAATCCGTGGCCGGTGCCGAATGTTCCTGGAACCTTCGGCAACCCATCGCCGATCGCTGGAAACGGCGAGGACGCCGGATGCCCAAACGGCCCCAATCTTTCCACGGCTACGACCTTCAGCAACCGTGTGGACAGTCTGATCGCCAAGATTGATCAGAATTTTGCTTCTGGGTTGTTGACTGGCCGTTACTACTTTGGAGACAGCACCCAGAGTTTCCCCTTCGCGCAGCTTGCCGGCGGCCTGCTGCCCGGCTTTAATACAGTAACTCCCACGCGTGTCCAACTAGTTTCCATATCCTACGTGAAGAACGTGAGTTCATCTCAGGTGAATGAGGCCCGTTTGGGATGGAACCGGTTCGCCGAAAGTTTCTTCCCTCAAGACAATAGCTTCAACCCCAATTCGATTGGGCTCGATACAGGCGTTACCAGTCCGTTCGACTTCGGATTGCCGAAGATTACTGTGACGGGCTTTTCGCCGATTGGAGCGACCACTTCCGTTCCGCGCTCACGTGTCGATTCCAACTGGCACTTCATCGACAACTATTCATGGAAGATGGGCCGACACAACGTTAAGTTCGGTTATGAGTTCCGGCGCTCGGCCATTGAACTTCTACAGGACAATACTTTCCGGGGGAAGATCGGCTTCGGAGACCTTAGCACGTTCTTGCAGGGCACACCCAGCAGCGGAAAGATTGCACAGGGCGACACGTTGCGCCATACAGCGGAGAACAGTCACGGACTTTATATTCAGGACGAATTACGCTGGACGCCGCGGCTAACGGTTAACTATGGCATGCGATGGGATTATTTCGGAGTTGTCCACGAGAAGAACAATCTGTTTTACCAGATGTCTGCAGCCAACGGCGGCACGGAGCTCCAGGTCGGAAGCCCGGGGGGCCCCGGCAGCCTCTACAACTCTGATTACAACAATTTCGCGCCGCGCATTGGCATTGCCTATGACGTCACTGGCAAGGGTAAAACCGTCATCCGAGCCGGGTGGGGGCTATTCTACGACGCCTTCTCCCAGGATATTTTCCTCGGCCACGCACCGTTCAACTGCGCTTTCTGTCCCGGACCGGCTTATGCTGGAACCGGACCTGCTGCGATTTCGTTTGCGGCGCTGTCCGGCGCCAATTTGGGTGCCGGCAGTGTCTTTGCGGCCCCTTCCCCGCTGGGGGATTTCTTCGGAACCAATCCAAATATCCGCACGCCGTATGTGCAGAATTTCAACCTGAACGTGCAACAGCAGTTGGGCAACAGGATGGTGCTGCAGGTAGCCTACGTCGGTTCGAAAGGCACCAAGTTGTTCCGCTTCCGCGACATCAACCAGCCTACTCAGGCACAAATCACTGCTTTTGATTTGGGACAATGCGCAGCCAGCGGACAGACTGCTCCGAATTGTTTCATCGGGGGCTTCGACGGTCCGGATGGCGCAAATTTCAACGTGCCTCGAACAGCATTCTCCAATTTCTTTTATGTCAATCAAGAGGAGTCAACCGCGAACTCCATTTACCATTCTCTGCAAACCAGCCTGCGGGTGAGCAGTTGGCACGGCCTGACTTCGCAAGCGAACTTCGTCTGGTCGCACTCGATTGACAATGCCAGCGATCTGGAAGATTTCATTCCTAACGCATCACAGCCAAACAACAGCTTTAATACCGCGGCAGAACGTGGTCAGTCGAATTTCGACATTCGCCGCCGCTTCAGCTGGAACTTCGGCTACGAATTTCCCAAGCACAGTGGGCACCTGGCGAAGTTGAAGAACGGTTGGGGTGTAGACAGTGTTGTAACTTTCCAAGATGGCCAGCCCTTCACTTTCAATTACAACTTTGAAGGCGACTACTCGGGCGGCGGTGAAGGCTTCGACCGTCCTGACGTGGTCGGGCCAATCCAATACGGAAGCGCTCCATTCAACTTCATAAATCTTGCTTCTTTCCAGGTGCCGTGCACGTTTGGCAACACAACAGCGACCACCTCATCCGGTGATAGCAACTGCCAAGCTGGCACCCGTCACTTCGGAAACCTTGGTAGAAATGTTCTCGTTGGGCCGAGCTTCAAGGAGTGGAACTTCTCGGTGTTCAAGAACACGGTTATCGCTGAGAACGTCGTGCTGCAACTTCGCGCGGAGTTCTTTAATTTCCTGAACCACCCGAACTTCTCGAATCCGGAACTGCCGAACTTCATCGCCGATCCCGCCACGAACGGGCTTGACGCAAGTGGTCGCGGCGTCGGTAATCTGGCCTTGACTGCGACCGGCGACGTCGGCATTGGCAACCCTTTCCTCGGCGGCGGTGGACCAAGGGGTGTGCAGTTCGCAGCCAAGATTTCGTTCTAGGTTTGCCTGTTTCAGATTGATAAGCCCCTCTGGGCGGGAGGGGCTTTCGCTGGTGTGCCAAGCATGTTCAACAGCTAGGAGGTGAGAGCCCTCTACCCAGTCTGATGGAGACGAAGGGTTAGTGAAGCGCAAGGGTGAAATAACACTCGCCGCGAGGCGGGGCCTGAAAGAAGCG
>Ga0307474_10004060_pt1 | contig 10547 bp, 8 predicted proteins | sample atmos_gasesECM1C_2_FD_203312 | JGI IMG/M metagenome (GOLD analysis project Ga0307474, IMG submission 203312) | Hardwood forest soil microbial communities from Morgan-Monroe State Forest, Indiana, United States - atmos_gasesECM1C_05 | ecosystem: Environmental > Terrestrial > Soil > Temperate...
TCCCGAAACTGCAGCGGATCGGCGCGCACGCCAAAGAAGAATTCCGCGATCTTCAGATCGCATGCCGACGTCACGCTTACGAGTACGGGATCGACAGTTCTGAGATTAGCGGTTGGAAGTGGCCTTACGACAAGCGCTGACTGGTGCCTACTATCGCTACCGTTCGACCATGCGCGTAAGTTCGCGACGTAGGTATTGGAGTACCGACTGAAGTGGGATATCGGGAAACTCGCCGATTCCGAGAAATCGCTTAAGGAGCTTGAACATGAGCACGAGTGCAACGGCCAAATGGCCGGCGTTGCCAGAGGAAGCTAAACGTCTTAGTAGCAAGTATGGCTGTGGCCCAGTGCAATTCTCTGGAACCGACGAAGCGCTCTATGAGCGGCACCTGCTGTTCGACAGCGGAGTTGATCTGGCGGAGGCGACAGCACGCGATCGCTTCGAGGCCCTTGCCCGGTCCGTGCGCGACATCCTTTCGCAGCGATGGCTTCTCACTGAGAAGACCTATGAACAACAAAATCCTAAGCGACTCTACTACCTCTCGATGGAATTCCTCATCGGTCGCTCACTCGCAAACAATGTCACGAACCTTCTGCTCGCTCCGCTCACAGACCAGTTTATACAGGATAAGAAACTGAACCTCATCGAGATCTTAGAGCAGGAGCCGGATGCCGGATTAGGCAACGGCGGTCTTGGACGGTTGGCCGCCTGCTTCATTGAATCCGCTGCAACCATGCAGCTCCCGGCCATAGGTTATGGACTCCGATATGAATACGGCATCTTCAAACAATCCATTCAGAACGGATGGCAACAGGAAACACCGGACAATTGGCTCCGTTCTCCGGACCCGTGGGAGATTGCCCGCCCGAACGAAAAGGTGGAAGTCAGCGTGGGCTGCTCGTTCGAGCTCAGCGGAGGCACCCTGCGCCCGGTACCGGGGCGCCCAACGACTCTGATCGGCATCCCATTTGACCGTCCCGTGATCGGGTACGGTGGTTCCACGATCAATACGCTTCGACTCTGGGCAGCGGCAGCGCCCGACTACTTCAAATTTGAAGAGTTCTCGCACGGCGATTTCGTAGAAGCATTTACTCAGACCCTTGGGGCCGAAACCCTGACCCGCGTCCTTTACCCCGATGATTCAAGAGTAATGGGGCAAGGGCTACGCCTGCTGCAGGAGTACTTCCTCGTTGCCTGCTCACTCGCAGATGCGGTGCGCCGCTTTCAACACTCCAACTCGGATTGGAGCTTATTTGCCGGCAAAGTGGCAATTCAGATGAATGACACGCACCCGGCTCTGTCGGTTCCAGAACTCATGCGAGTTCTTTTGGATCAGGTGCACCTCGAATGGGACGAAGCCTGGCATATCACACAGAGCACGCTGGCATACACGAATCATACTTTGTTGCCCGAAGCCCTTGAAAAATGGCCCGTGAAGTGGTTTGAGGAGATGCTGCCCAGGCAGCTGGAGATCATCTACGAAATCAACCGCCGTTTTCTGGGAGATGTTCGCGGGCGGTTTCCTTGCGACAAAGACCGCATTCAGCGCGTGAGCCTTATCGAAGATGGCTCCGAGAGCAAGGTTCGCATGGCAAATCTGGCGGTCGTAGGTTCTCACAGCACCAACGGGGTGGCAGAGATTCACTCCAAGCTGTTGCGCGAAACGACACTGAGAGACCTGGCTGAAATCTTTCCCGAGCGTTTCAACAATAAGACGAACGGAGTCACACCCCGGCGCTGGTTGCAATTATGCAATCCCGCACTTTCTGGACTCATCACTGATGCCATTGGAGATGCTTGGATCCGTGATTTAAGCCAATTAAGCAGGCTCAAAGCATTCACCGAAGACAAAGGCCTCCGTGATGACTTCCGTAAAGCCAAGCGAAATGCCAAGCGACAGTTCTGTGATTGGCTGCGCTGGTCGACAGGGCAGACCGTTGATCCGGAGTCGATCTTCGATTGCCAGGTCAAACGCATCCACGAGTACAAGCGCCAATTGCTGAATGCACTGCGAATCGTTGTTATCTACAACCGCCTGCGCCAGGACCCGGGGCTAAACCTGCACCCACGTACGTTCTTTTTCGCTGGCAAGGCCGCGCCTGCCTACCGGCTCGCGAAGGTGATCATCAAGTTCATTAACAATCTGGCTGCGACCATCGATGGCGACCCCACAGCACGCGGGCGGCTGAAAGTTGTATTCCTGCCTGATTACTGCGTCTCCCTTGCGGAGCACCTCATTCCGGCCAGTGACGTCTCCAACCAGATCTCGACGGCAGGCTATGAAGCCAGCGGGACCAGCAACATGAAATTCATGATGAACGGCGCATTGACGATTGGCACACGCGACGGCGCGACGATTGAGATGGCTGCAGAGGCGGGCGAGGAGAACTTCTTCCTGTTCGGTTTGACGGCTGAGCAGGTGATTGGCAGTCGCGGGTGGTACAACCCGCACTGGCACTACCAACACGATCCGGAGACCCGTCAAGCCCTGGACTTGATTTTCTCGGATTTTTTCAGCTGCGATGAGCCGGGTGTTTTCGAGCCGTTGCGGGACATGTTGCTGACGCACGGCGACCACTACATGCATTTGGCGGACCTGAACTCATACCTTACGGCAGACGCGCAGATGAGCGCGTTATATGCCGATTCCGAGAAGTGGGCGCGCAGGGCCATCTTGAATGTGGCAGGCTCGGGGAAGTTCTCCAGCGACCGCACCATCGCTGAATACGCGGCAGAAATCTGGCATGTACAGCCATGTCCAATACCAGAGACAACGCAAAACTAGACCCGCCAACAAGGAAGGGTGGAACCATCATCGGTGCGCTTGCAGGGGGCGGGAAAGGTGCGGCCATCGGGGCGGGAACGGGGGCAGGAGTGGGGGCTGGCTCGGAAATCATCACCAAGGGAGACCAGGTAAGATCCCGAGCGAGACCTTGGATTTCACCCTCTAACAGGGCGTGATAATTCCGAAACACGCGGCCTGATCGCTCTGCTTCAGAAGTGAGTCTCGCAGTCAAGTTCGAACGCGCGTCCCTCTTGATTGAGAAATGCGAAAGTTTGCTCCCGCTCACAGTGGGATCTTAGTCGTTTCATAGGAAGAGGACCATGCAGCGTGTCCGAATGGGGAAAAGCATTGTGCTTGTTGGTTTTGTCGCCGCCTCCCTGCTGCTCTGCTCTGCCCATTTTCAGCCGGCAACGAAACTTTATCGCGCCAAGCCGGAGGAGGTGCCACCGTGGGCGGAGCAGGGGAATTTTCGTTTCATGCGTCTGGATGGCGGACAAATCGAGAACTGGAAGGCCGAGCGGACCTGGTGGGGCAAAAGGTTCAGCGCTGAAGAGAAGGAGGCGCTAACCCACATCTATGACCGCGATTTCGAGCAAATGCTCGGGTTGCTCAAGCAAGCGGAGTTCAACTGGATCTGGGTCACCTGGAGCAGCGGCTGGTCGCTTAAGGACGAGAACGAGAACCGGCAGAATCTGAAAAAGGTAATTGCCCGGTGCCATGAGAACGGCATCCACGTCTCGGCTTACCTGTCAGCTTCCAACATGTTCCGCACGAGCGCCTACCGCGATGACCCGGAGACGAAGAAATATGGCCTGTGGATGCATCGCATCCCTATGTTCTATGCCGGCCCGACCAAAACCGATCTGCAGATTTCCTGGGACCGCCGTCTGGCTGACGCGCGCAAGCCCGGCTGGCGGGCCTATCTCTTGAAGAAGGCGGAGTTGGCGGTGGACGCGGGCGTGGACGCGATCCTGTGGGACAACATGATCGGTTACAACGAAGGCCTGGCCCAGTTGCTCGATGACACCCAGCGGATGGCGGAGCGGAAGGCGCGGGAGACCGGCCGGCCCAAGGCCATCGTTTATGCGAATGTCCACATTTCGCCGGATCGGTTTGCGATGAATGACATCAACGAAGTGATCTGGGAGGAGGATGGCAAGGACACTCCAGGGGTGTGGGACGGACATTGGCAGGTCGACAACGCGCGCAATATCAAATTCCTGAGCGGAGAGAAGCAGCTTTGGCAGCCCCTGATCTATGAAAACGACCTTTACCACTGCGGCCCTCGCGAACGCTGCATTCCTAGCCCGGCCGAGCAGAAGCTCTCCATCGGCGAGGCCTATGCTTTTGGCGCGGCCACCTCGCGCAACATCGAGGGCCGATTCCTCTCAGCGCTGATCAACGGCGAGCCGGGGGCTCAGGAGACCTGGACGGCCATCGCTCAATACAACCATTTCCTGGTCGAGCATCGCGAGCTATATCACCAGGCAGAGCCGGCGGCGCGGATCGCCTTGATCTCCGCACAGCCGCACAACCCGATGGCCGACGAATTCCTGAAGCAGAGTGTCTTCTTTGAGACCAAGGTGCTCGCGCACCTTGACAAGGGAGTCCCGCTGGAGCGGTTCAAGGTACTGGTGATGCCGGCTGACCTGCCCAAGCTGAGCGCCGATCAAAAGATCCGGTTGAATACGTTCACCGCCAGCGGGGGGGTCATCCTCAGGGCCGGAAAAGCGGAGCCGGGAATTGCGGCGCGCGCCGAAGCCGCTGCCGGAGGACCTCGCCTCAGCTTGGAGTCCCGCGGTTATGTGCTGGGCCATTTAACTCGGAAACCCGACGGTCGGACTTTGATCCTCCACTTGCTCAACTACGATCACCAGGCCCCGGCAGAGAACGTCAAAGTCCGGCTGGAGCTGAGCGGGCTGGTCCAGGACCTGAGCCGCTGGGAGGTGAAAGTCTTTTCGCCGGACGCCGCCCAGCCTCAGTTCGCTGGCCTCTCTCTGCACGGGAGCGTCAGCGAGTTCACCCTGAGGCGGATCCAGCACTATACCGTAGTGACTCTCTCGGCCAGGCCGGCGCGGTAGTTTGAAATTGGCCCATTTGGCTCAGACATGTGAGGAATCTCGGTGAAACAGTGAACCGGAAATTCTTAGTAACTGTCAGTGAGTAGTCGCGGTCACGCCCATGATCGAAGCAGTGTGTGCCCGTATTTGGGCGCGGGAATCAGCGTCATTCGGTCTAAGTCGTTGTGCTCGAAGGCGTGCAGAGTGGCCCACATATTGCCTCCTGAGGACGCGGGACCGCCAAGACTAGTGACGCGTTCGTACTTCAGCCCGCAGCAATAAAGGCCGGCCTCTAAACAGGCGCCCGACACCGAGGAAACCAGAAAGAACGATGAGCAAAAATCGAAGAAGAAAAAGAAACAACCATCAGGGCTGGACGGCAACACTCAAGGTTCTGGCGTCAACGCTCAACCGAAGATCGGCAAAAAGGAGTACGAGGCCGAGATTTTCAAGCTACAAGTTGAGCTGGTCAAGCTGCAGGACTGGGTCAAGGCGACCAACGCCCGCATTGTGATCATTTTCGAAGGACGAGACGCTGCCGGAAAAGGCGGCCTCATCAAGCGCATCATGGAGCGCGTCAGCCCGCGAATCTTCCGCGTGGCCGCCCTCCCGGCGCCAACCGAGAGGCAGAAGACACAGCTCCATGCGCAGCGCTACATTGAAGAACTCCCCGCCGGAGGTGAAGTCGCCATCTTCGACCGGAGCTGGTACAACCGCGCCGGTGTTGAGTACGTGATGGGTTTTTGTACCAAAGAAGAGCACAGGCAATTTCTCAGGGACTGTCCAGCGTTTGAGGGATTTCTGGTCAGCCAGGGCATCATCCTGCTGAAGTACTGGCTGGAAGTATCGAAAAAGGAACAGCACAAGCGCTTCCTCGCGCGTATTGAAGATTCATCCAAGCGCTGGAAGCTCAGCCCAATGGACTTGGAATCGCACCGCCGTTGGTACGACTACTCACGCGCCCGGGATGCCATGCTTGCAGCCACGGATACGGCAGCGTCGCCCTGGTACATCGTTCCGTCAGACGACAAAAAGCGTGCCCGCCTAAACTGCATTGCGCACATACTCAGCAGCATCCCGTACGAAGAGATTCCTTTTACACCTCCCAAGCTTCCGCCAAGGCAAAAGCCGAAAGGGTACGTAGAGCCGAAGCAGATGCATCGAACCGTCCCGCAGGTCTGGTAGGCCTGCAGCATGTCAAATCGTCGGTGGTTGCGTCTCTTACCAGAATGGCTGTTCTCAAGCCGTGCGGATTGGCTGCGGCCGGACATCGTCGCAGGGCTGACCACCGGTGCGGTAATCATTCCCAAGGCGATGGCGTATGCCATGATGGCCGGGCTGCCGGTCCAGGTAGGCCTCTATACCGCCCTGGTGCCCATGGTGATCTACGCGGTGCTCGGGACCTCGCGCGTGCTCAGCGTCAGCACCACCACAACGTTGGCGATCCTGACCGCCGCTCAGTTAGGGCAGGTCGTGCCCAACGGCAACCCCGCAGCCCTGCTGAGAGCCTCAGCGACGTTGACGATGCTGGTAGGAGCCGCACTTTTGCTAGCGTCTCTGTTGCGCCTGGGAATTGTGGCGAACTTTATCTCCGAGCCGGTGCTCGTTGGTTTCAAAGCCGGCATCGGGCTGGTCATAGTGGTAGACCAGATCCCGAAGATCCTTGGTATCCATTTCCCGAGAGGCATTTTCGTTCAGAACGTCTTCTCAATTGTTCACGATCTTCCGAAAACGTCGTTAGCAACGCTGGCCGTTGGGCTCACGATAATCGTGTTTCTGCTGGGAATGGAACGGTTTTTGCCGAGGGTCCCAGCGCCGCCGCTAGCCGCGGCTGCTGCGATCGCGGGCGTGCACTTGTTGAACTTGCAGCATCGGGGTGTCGAACTGGTGGGTCATATACCGCAAGGACTCCCTTCGCTGATCAGGCCGGACCTTTCGTTGATAAGCGTGCTATGGCCGGGGGCACTCGGGATTGCTTTGATGAGTTTCACGGAGACGGTTGCGGCCGGCCAAGCTTTCGCGCGAAAGGACGAGCCCGCGCCGCGAGCAAACACAGAGCTGTTTGCCACAGGACTCGCCAATATTGGAGGCGCACTTCTCGGTGCGATGCCGGGCGGCGGCGGCACCACGCAAACCGCGGTCAACGTCAGCGCGGGAGCCCGCACGCAATTAGCGGAGATCGTGACTGCGGCGATGACTCTGGTGACGATGTTCTTTCTCGCTCCATTCGTCGCGCTGTTGCCGCAATCTGCATTGGCAGCGCTGGTGATTGTTTATTCCTTCGGACTTATCAAGCCGATCGAGTTTCATGACATTCTTCGTATTCGCAGGACCGAATTTTCCTGGGCGATCGTGGCTTTCGCAGGAGTCGTGGTTGTCGGCACGTTAAAGGGAATCCTCGTCGCGATAATTGTTTCCCTGGTTACACTGGCATATCAGGTAGCCGATCCTCCAGTGTATGTCCTGCGCCGCAAGCCAGGAACCAACGTGTTCCGGCCGCAATCGCCGGAACATCCCGACGACGAGAGTTTTCCTGGCCTCTTACTACTCAGGCCGGAAGGTCCAATTTTCTTTGCTAATGCGGCACAGATCGCACACAAGATTGAGCCGCTGGTCAGGGAAGCGCAACCGAAGATCGTTGCCGTCGACGCGAGCGGAGTCCTCGACATGGAGTACACCGCGGTGAAGATGTTCGCACAACTCGTGAAGAGGCAAAGCCAGCACGGCGTTCAACTGTGGCTGATTGGCATGACTCCCAGAGTCTTGGCCATCGTACAACGATCCCCGCTGGGGCAATTGCTGGGACGCGAACGAATGCATTTCAATCTGGAGATTGCCGTTACACGCTACCTGGATGATCCAGCCACGCGCGACCAGCCCTGAGATATGGCGCGTCGAGCTGATGCAATGAACCGCTACTTTGACCATTGGGCGACTGCGAGCTGCGCTTTCATCCTGCTGCGTATTCAACTATCCGAAACGCACAAAGTCGCCGCCTTCAAGGATCTGAACAAGATCTAGGTCACGGCATGAGGGGAGAAGTACCGTGTCGGCTTCAATGCACGAAAGCGTCATGAATCGCCTGCGCGAAGGGTGTGGCTGCAATTGTCGCCGTTTGTTTCTCACCCTCGCCAACGTTTCAAGCAGGGATAACCGCGTTCGCCGAACATAAGGTCCAGCGTGGCTGGTTTTGACGCGTTTGGTGAGATTGACTTCTTTGGATTGGGTATTGGCCGCGGGTGACACCCCCGATTCAACTCGGAATCAGTCTAGGTATCACCGGCTTGCAAGTACTAGATAACTAAAGAACTGGCGGAGAGGGAGGGATTCGAACCCTCGGTACAGGTGTTAGCCCGTACAACGGTTTAGCAAACCGCCGCATTCGGCCACTCTGCCACCTCTCCGCGGCTTTTGCCAATAACGGGGTGGGACGATTGTCCTTTCGAACTCGAGTCCGAGAAGGCTGCGGCTTCGATACTACGATACCAGAACCTGGGCTGCGCTTACACTATGCGATGCAACCCGGTTCGGGATGGCAGAGAAGCCAGCACCTCACTAGCCATTCGTTCTGAGACGGCCTTGCGGCAGAATCGTGGGACTCGGAACCCGCTCCTCCATTCAGGTTCAGAGACTCTCTTTTGAGAGCTCAAGCACTAAGTTCTCCGGGTTCAATCTGGTCGACATAGCACCATACCCAAGCCTCGCCCGGTTCGATCGAGCGGATCAGAGGGTGCTCGGTCTTATGAAAGTGTTTAGTGGCGTGGCGGTTCTTCGACGAATCGCAGCAGCCGACGTGACCGCAGATCAGACATAACCGCAGGTGGACCCAGGTGTCGCCGGTCTTAATGCATTCTTCGCAGACGCGTTTTGTGGTTTCCCGGATTTTGATCTGATTGAGGTGCGTGCATTTTGCTGGCATGAATATTCTCCATGGCGAGTGCGAGATTTGTCCCGTTCCCATGAACTTACGATTCAACGACGCTGGATGTGAGTGTCCCCCGGAATTCGAATCGGTCTTCGCACAGTCAAAGTCTTTTGCAAGTGACCTCCGTCACGTAACGAAAGGACCAAAGTCGCAGATTCCGACACTGTTTTCGAGCAGAATGAATGGTTCAGGAGGTCATTCATTCGTGTTGCGGCTTGATTACTTATCTTGCATTCTAACCATCGCCTCCACTGTTCTCGTGGGACGTCGGCGGTGGGAAGGCTGGGCGCTGGCAGCAGCGAATAGCGTACTCATGTGTGTCATTGGAGTAAGGACCGAACAATCGGGTTTCATTCCGGCCAATGTATTTTGCATGGTGGTGAGCGCTGTGAACCTTAGAGCCTGGCGCAGATCGAAAGCGGCCTGACCGGGTATAGATCTTCTTTCTTCGGCTTACAGTGGCTCACGCTACTGTTGAAGAAAAATCACTCTGCGACCAGCAAGTTTTCCGCAAAGGGCCACTGCGCGTCGATCCATTGCGCCTTGCATTGAAAACCCGTATCCCGCGCGAACTGAAAAATCTCGTTCTTCGAATACTTGTGGCTGCTCTCGGTCCAGATCGTTTCGCCTTCCAATAAATCAACGACAACTCCAGCCACAGGAATGCGTACGGTTTGGCGTCGCGTTGACTGCAGGTGCATTTCGACACTGCGGGCCCAGTAATTCATTTTAGCTACATGCCGGAACTGAGCCAGATCGAAGTTGGCGTCCAGTTCGCGATTGACGCGGCCCAGCAAGTTTAAATTAAACGCAGCCGTGACCCCGAGGCTATCGTCATAAGCGGGAATTAACTGTGCCGCCGGCTTTTCCAAATCAGTGCCCAGCAAAAGAGAGTCGCCTGGTTCGAGAATCTGACGCACGCTGGCGAGGAACTTGATCCCGCAGGGACGGTCGAAATTCCCGATTGTGCTACCCAGGAACAGAACAAATAGGTGTTGTCCGGCCCGACGGTGCGTTGCGACTTCCCGCAAACCGTCAAGATATTCCCGTTCAAACCCAACAATGCTGAGCGAATCGATGTCTCCCAGTTCGCGCTCACACATTACGAGAGCGGACCGCGAGATCTCGACCGGATAATAGATCGTCTGCTGCCGGCGGCTGAGAGCTTCCAGAATCCAGCGAGTTTTCTTTCCGCTTCCACTGCCCAGCTCCGCAACCGCGACCGGACCGGGAACACCGTCGACAATTTCGTTGGCGTACCGGCGCAACAATCGCTCATCGGCTCGGGTGAGGCCATATTCGGGGAGATGGCAGATTACTTCAAACAGGGCCGACCCGACTTCGTCATAAAGATATTTCGATGGAAGTTCTTTCTGTCCGCGTCGGGTGAGGCCGGCGCGGACATCCGCGGCGAATTCGTAGTTGGTGCTCGGGGCGATCGCAGGAACAAGCATTCTTTCACTCCTCAATCAGCGGCTCACGCAGCGGAAGCCGGCATAGACATACTGGTAATGGGCCTGGAACCAGTTGCGAAATGTCGGCCGCAGCATGCACGCGGCAGTGCGCGCTGAGCCTCCTTTCATGACGAAGTGTTTCCCATCGAAGAAGTCAGCGGAGTATCCCTTGTAAAACGGAAAGGGCTTGAAACCCGGCAAGGGTCCGAAGATGCTGGAAGTCCACTCCCATCCGTTGCCTAAGATGTCATGCACTCCGAATGCGCTCGCACCGCGGGGGAAAGCGCTGACCGGTGTGGGGTTCCAGTGCTGAAAATCGAAAT
>Ga0307474_10004061_pt1 | contig 10547 bp, 12 predicted proteins | sample atmos_gasesECM1C_2_FD_203312 | JGI IMG/M metagenome (GOLD analysis project Ga0307474, IMG submission 203312) | Hardwood forest soil microbial communities from Morgan-Monroe State Forest, Indiana, United States - atmos_gasesECM1C_05 | ecosystem: Environmental > Terrestrial > Soil > Temperate...
GCTCAACCGTCGTCTTAAGATCCTGTCTCCAGCCCCGCGCAACAGCTTTGTGGTGCCTACGTTCCGTCTCTGTGAACGGAGGAATGCCTGCGCCCAGTGTCATTGACAACGAACATCAGAGTTCATGCGCGACAACTGGCTCTCGAACCGTGTCTTCCAGTCCTACGAGAACATACTCGACCACTGCTGTGATGCATGGAACGGACTTGTCGATCAGCCTTGGACCATCATGTCCATCGGGTTGCGCCAGTGGGCACATAGGTTCTGATCAATGGGCGTTGGTATTAGAGGACGGGCTGTTCAGCGGATACAAGGAAGACGCCCATGCCTATGATAGGTCGAGTTGGGACTACGAACTCGACGCGCAGGGCTACTCAAAGATCGACGACACGTGGCAGCACCCGTGCTGCGTGATCAACTTGCTCCGCCAGCATGTAAGTCGTTACGTGCCCGGGATGGTGTCGCGCATTTGTGGCACACTGCAGGAAAATACCTGCAGGTCAGCGACTACCGCCGCGCCCGACAAGACACTGGCGAGCCTGTTCGCCCTCGGCCAGATGACGGAGGGGCCGTTCGCTGAGCATTACGAGCCATTCGAATCGCAGGTGTCGAACGTGCCCCACCCAAAGGTCCAATCGAATCCGGCAGCGCGGGTATTCGCCGACGACAGGGCGGCGTTTGGGAGCGCGTCGGAATTCCCGTATGTGGCAACCACCTACCGGCTGACCGAACGATTTCATTTATGGACCAGGCACGCGCTGATCAATTCGATGGTGCGGCCGATGATGGTGGACGGCAAAGCCACCCACGTGATCGGCGTGCCGATCCATTGGGGATTCACCTGTCAGTCGCGCAAGGGTTACGGCGCCGACACGCTGCCCCCTCCGTCGGCGACACCAATACGGAAACCCCCGAGTTGAAGGAGTTCCTGGTGCACATCCAGAAGACCAGCACACCGGTGCCCTGAAGGAGCGGATTATGGCTCATCTGCAGTCTCTGGTTTATATACACTGGTCGGCATCGACCCCGCCGTCTGTCCGGCATCATGACCTGGAAGTGGCGAAGCTAATCGATGTCAGTCGTTGCATCGGCTCCGAGATAGTTCGTCAGCGGCATCGCGATCTGGGATGTCGAATTCTCCTCCTACACCACGGTCGAGCAGCAACGGGTTGCCGTCCTGGTGCATTGCATGGCGGCTGCGGCGGCAGTCATAGTTTGGATCATCCATGTCTAAGCGGCGATTTGGGTCAGGGGCTCGGGCCGGGCGATGACGCGAGGCTATGTGACTCCCGGCTCAGCCTGGCGACATCATCGCAAGTGGTTGCGGCCTGGTGCAACTGGCTCTGTCGGGCCGCGACCGCGCGACCATCCGCCACGCGCATGATGCAAGGTGAAGTCGCGTTGAAGGGCGCATGGAAGGGCAGTCCTCTCGGTGGCATGATGGCGTCGGACGCCATCATCCTTCCAGACCCGTCCACGCGGTTCGCGCACACAGCATCGCGGCTGGAGGCACTGTCAGCCGGGCATCCGATGGCGGAGTGGCTGTGCTTCATGGCGCGACCTGCGGCAGCCCAGCACGCCACCGCCACAACGATGGAACCTGCTGCAGGTCCGCGCCAACGTCGACCCATCGCATTCACTTTGCGCATAAGCGCATAAGTCCTCTGCTCGCGCCGGCAATAGCATGGGGGATGTTATGGGCCATATGCACGGCATCCGGAAGGTCGACCGACCTGGCCGATCAGGAGGCATGCAATGGATGGCTCGCAATTCACCGCCGCGCCCAGGGTAGGAGCGTGGACTCCGGCAGGCGCGCAGCGTCGTCGATTGTCGTTACGCCAGCTTTTCGTCGGAATCGCGGCGCTGATCGTGGTTACCGGGCTGAGTTTCTACGGCCATTACTACTGGACCACAGGCCGCTACCTTGTCTCCACCGATGACGCCACTGTCGCAGCCCATTCGGTAATCATCAGCCCCAAGGTCTCCGGCTACCTGGCTGACGTGTTGGTGGACGACAACCAGACGGTGCACGCGGGGCAGACGTTGGCGCGCATTGACGACCGTGATTATCTCACTGCACTCGCCGGATCGGAGGGCAATGTGGCCGCCGGCCAGGCCGCCATCGATAACCTCGAGCAGAAGATTGCCCAGCAACAGCTCTTGATCGTGGAGGCGCAGGCTGCCGTCACAACAGATCAGGCGGCATTAGCATTCTCGCAGCAGCAATACGGGCGCTATGCTGGCCTCGCGCGCACCGGCGCTGCCACCGTGCAGGACTCACAGCAATGGCAGGCGGATCAACGCGAGAAAGAGGCTGCGCTATCACGTGATGTCGCGGCCGTTGGGGTAGCCCAGAAGCAGATCGAGGTATTCGGTTCCGAAGTCGCCCAAGCCAAGGCCACCCTCGCGCAGCAACAGGCGATGCTGCATCAGGCCGAGCTCAATCTCAGCTACACGACCATTACGGCACCGGTGGACGGTACTGTAGGAGACCGCACTCTACGCGTAGGGCAGTACGTCCAGGCCGGCACTCAGCTGATGGCGGTCGTGCCGCTGTCCGCTGTTTACATCACCGCGAATTACGAGGAGACGCAGCTGACCAATGTGCAGCCTGGCCAGCCAGCCACCATAGACGTGGACACATTCCCCGATGCGACCGTGCATGGCGTGGTGAACAGCATCGCTCCGGCCAGCGGCGAGGAATTCGCATTGCTGCCGCCCGACAACGCAACTGGCAATTTCACCAAGATCGTCCAGCGAATCCCCGTGAAGATCACGATCGACCCGCACGATCCGCTGGCCGGCCACCTGCGTCCAGGCATGTCGGTCGAGCCCACGATCGATACCCGGCCGAAGGGGTGACGCAATGGTCGATGCCGCATCGGAGCCGAAGGCTGTGGTCTCGCTGAAGACCTGGATCACTGTCGGTGGCGCCCTCATCGGTGCCTTCATGGCAGTGCTTAATATCCAGATCACCAACGCCTCGCTGCCGTATATAGAGGGCGGCATCGGCACAGGTGGCATCAATGGCGCCTGGGTGATCACTGCGTACCTGATCGGCGAGATCATCGTCATCCCGATGACGGATTTTCTGAGCCGTGTTTTTTCACTGCGCCGCTACATGATCGCAAACACGGTGCTCTTCCTGTTCTTTTCCGCCGCCTGTGGCCAAGCGAGAAGCCTGCCCGAAATGATCGTGTTGCGCGCCCTGCAAGGCTTCTCCGGCGGCGTGCTGATTCCACTCGCCTTCACTCTCATCGTTGCCATGCTGCCTGCGTCGAAGCGGCCACTTGGCCTTGCCGGTTTCGCGATCACCGCGACCTTTGCGCCGGCGATCGGACCGACGATCGGCGGATGGCTCACCGATAACTACGGCTGGCAAACGATCTTCTATATCAATCTCGCCCCAGGCACTGTGATGCTCGCCGCATTGATCTACGGCTTACCGCAATCGCCAGCGCAACTCGGCCTGCTGCGACGCGGCGACTGGCTTGGCATCGCGCTCATGGCAGTCGGTCTAGCTGCATTGCAGACGGTGCTTGACGAAGGCACCGTATATGACTGGTTCGACTCTCCCTTCATCGTCCGGTTAAGCCTGATCGCCGGTGTCATGCTGACGGCGTTCATTGTCGTTGAACTCATGACCAAAGAACCGCTGGTCCAACTTCGTCTGCTCGCGCGCCGCAATTTCGGCTTCGGCACGCTGGGCAACTTCCTGGTCGGCTTCGCGCTCTACGCCTCTGCCTATCTGCTCCCGCAGTATCTCGCGGCTTCGCAAGGGTTCAACGCGCAGCAGACGGGCGAGGTCATGGCCTGGACCGGCCTGCCCCAGCTTATCGTCATCCCCTTCGTGCCCTTCTTGATGCGCCGTATAGATCCGCGGTTGCTGGTCGGCGTAGGGCTCATGGTATTCGCCACGAGCTGCTTCATGAATTTGCACCTCGACACGAATTACGCAGCGCCGCAGCTTTTTGTGCCGGACGTAACGCGGGCGCTGGGCCAGTCAATTGTGATGACACCGCTCTCCGCGATCGCCGTGGTCGGCATCTCACCGGCCGAGGCGGGCAGTGCTTCAGGCCTCTTCAACATGTTGCGAAACCTTGGTGGCGCAATCGGCACATCCGCGGTGGAGACCTTCTTCACCAAGCGCGAACAGTACCATTCGTTCATCATCAATGCCCATGTCTCGGTGTTGGAGCCAGCAACTCGGCAGCGGCTGGTCGAACTGCAGCAGTATTTCATGGCTCACGGCACGCCAGACGCGGCCGGGGCCACGCACCTTGCGATGGTTGCCATCGGCAGCAGCATCCGCGCGCAGGCAACATTGATGGGCTATGCTGACTGTTTCGCGCTGCTGGGCGTCGTACTCCTCTGTGCCATCCTCGCCGTCGCCATGCTGAAGAAAGGCGCCGCCGCGGCTGGCGGGGCGCATTGAGCCAAGCGCCGCTACTTCGTGCCTTTGAGGTGGCTCAGATAGTCAACGATCGCTCTGACATCCCCCGGATCGACCGGGGTTTTGACATCTGCGGCGCCGCTCCAGGTTTCGGCAGCCTGGTGCGGAAACGTGCAGGTGGGTCATTCGAATATGTCCTGTGGGCTGTCCAGCCGGAGATTCGTGCCCAGTTCGGTGCCCAGACGAATGGCGTCATCCGAAGCGCCTTAGACGTCTCGTTTCCATAGGAACGATCCGTCGGCGGGCAATCAAGCCAACCAGATACAGGTTCCCACTGGCAAGAAAGCGCGCGAACGCGCCGATCGGTGTCCGACAGGATCCGCCGAGTGCATGCAGGGCGGCACGCTCCGCGGTCGCTGCCAGCTCTGCCCGGTGGTTGCGGATCCGATGGAAAAGTTCGCGCAGACGCGTATCACCTTCACGCACCGTGACGCCCACAATGCCTTGGCGGGAAGCCGGAACGATCACGTCAGAATCGAGAATGACGGAGGCAACGGATTGCATGTTCAGACGCCGGAGGCCGGCAATCGCCAGGAGGGTGGTAGCGGATAAGTGGTTGATTATCTTGGCGAGACGGGTCTCGACATTCCCTCGTATCGTCTCAATTTGAATATCCGGACGTAAGGCAAGGAGCTGCGCTTGTCGTCGCACAGATGATGAACCCACCAATGCGCCAAGCGGAAGTGTTGCGTATGGGCGGTTTCCGGTTTGGACCGGCGCGCCCGGGGCAAGGATCAATGCATCGCGCGCATCTTCCCGTGGCAAAATGCTAGCTATACTGACACCCGGTGGGAGCTGGTTTCGAGATCTTTAGGCTGTGGACTGCAAAATCGATGCGGCGATCCAGCAACGCTTCGTGGATTTCCTTCGAGAAGAGTCCCTTGCCACCGAGGTCAGCCAATCTGCGACACTGATAGGTATCGCCCGTAGTGCGAATGATATCTGTGCTCGGGACGCGATCCGGATTCGTCTGTCGTAGCAGCGCCAGCACTGCCCGGGTCTGCGCCAATGCCAGCGGTGAGCCTCGCGTGCCGGCTGACAACGGCATTTCGAAGACTGGCGGCCGGCAGGCTGCGCCGACCAATTTCAGCTCGCGTTGTGGTAAGTCAAGAATGGTAGCGGACATTCGGGACCCTGAACAAACCGGCATACCGGAATGTGGCCCGGATTCCCCTCTACATAGTTATTAAGCCGAGATTTGTACCGGCCCACGTGGCGAAATCTCGCTATCGGCGTCAGATATCAATGGCGGTGGCGACAATTGAACGACAGTGCAGCGCATGATGCAGAAGAGGCCGGTCAACACCGGCTCGCCTGCGGACGCGCACCGAATTTGGTACATCCACTTTAAGGATGAGCAGCGCCGGCGGGCCAACTGCCCCGGTCAAGGGCGTGGCGAACTCGCACCGTCTGCGGTGGCTGCATCGTCGAGGCCGGCATCGCGCGCCGCGAGCAGACCAAGCGCCGACCAGTCAAGATCAGCCCACCCACGTGCCAGCATTCCGACAAGACGATCGTGGACGAGGCTTGCGGCAGGCATCGGAACGGCTTCGCGTTCAGCTTCCGCCAGAGCGAGCCAAAGATCCTTCACGGCCAGCGGGACAGCCATTCCTGCCGGGCTGTAGTGTTGTTCGACGATCTTCCTGCCGTAGGTTCTGTGGACCTGAGAATCGAATAGCGAGTTGGTGATGACGTCGAACGCAACCCCCGGATCGACGCCACCCTTTCGCAGAAGCGCCAGCACCTCACCCATGCTCTCGAGCGCAGTCGCGGTAAGCACGTTGCCAGCGAGCTTGACAAGGTTCGCAGCTGCTGCGCTTTCAGCGATGACGAACAGCCGTTGGCCGAAACCCTCCAGCAACGGGCGCACCTTTTCCACGGCCGCGGGCCTGCCGGCGGCAAGCACGAAGAGTTTGCGAGCTTGGGCTGCATCCGGGTTGCCCAGTACAGGTGCCGCGACATAGGCCTGGCCATGTAACGCGTGTTTCTCAACGAGACGACCGGACAGGGCAGGACTGACAGTGCTCATGGAAATGTGGACAGTTTGCGCAGCGAGGACGCTCACCAGGCCTTCGGCTCCAAGCGCTACGGCCGCGAGTGCATCATCGTCGCTAACCGAGGATATGACCGCGTCGTAGTGAGAGAGATCTGCGAGCCGAACTGCAGCATGGGCGCCGGAACGTTGCAGCACGTGCGTGCGTTCTGGGTTCCTGTCCCAAACGAAGACCTGATGGCCATCGGCGATCAAATTGGCCGCGAAGGCTTGCCCCATGTGTCCGAGTCCCATCACGCCAACGCGGCGGTGGACGAATCTCGTTTGCCCTTGCCGTTCCGGTAGCGATCCAGGTATCTCGGGCGCCACTGACGAGGGCCGAGCGGAGTCGGCAATTGACGGATTCATGAGCATACTCCTTGCATGATTTAACCCTGACCGTTCGCCTGGAGCTGTATTACAGTCTCCCAGGCGACACCGACACAGGCGTAGTTGCCGGTCGCCCCCGCTCCAAACCAAATTCCCGGACAGCCAGTGCATTGCCTCTGGCTCGGGTCCAGACGGCGGGTGGCATAAGAAATTGCCGCGGCGAACGCGCGACAGCAGGGAAAGAGAGGACGGTTCCCAGAGCAGCGCCGCGGATGATGTGCGGAGCCGGCAACATCAGTTTCCTTCAATCGCGGCCGAGAGGCGCCGCAGGCGACGAGTGAGGAGCGCTTCCGCGTTTTCTCGAATCCGAACCATGGCACGGGGAACATGGTGAGCCGAGCCTGATGAGGGATATTCGCTGATGTTATGACCAGATGCGGTTCGTCTGTTTGAGATGGCTGCCCCCGAATGCCGATATCGTCTGTAGAGGCCGGCCATCTGGGCAGGCCGTCGGACAGCAGATGGAAGCCATGAAGAAACGCATTATCATGCTCGGCCTCGGTGTTGCAGTTTGCGCCGGTGGCCTGGCGTCTTGGCATCTTTAGGGCGCGCGATCGGTGCCACAGCCGCAAATGTCGGTGCCTGCCGTGCCTGTCGTTGCGGAGAAGCTCCAGGCCTCCGATGGGCCGATCATCATGTCGGGTATCGGCACGATCGTGGCGTGCAACGTCGTGGACATTCACGCGCAGGTGACCGGTACGATTGACCATATCGGCTTCGTGGAAGTCAGACCGTGCATCCGGGCAGCCTCATTGCGCAGCTCGATCCGCGTCCCTTCCGGGCTGCGCTGCGGCAGGCAGAAGCCAACTTGGTGCGCAATAACGCGAACCTGACCAACCCAAAGACAGATCTTGGACGCTATACCCCCCTGCTGAGGCAAGGATTCGCATCGGCACAGCCGGTTATCGATTAGGCCTCAGCGGTGACCCGGCTCGAGGCATCTGTTGCTGGCGACAAGGCTGCGATCTTCAACGCGCAAACCCGACTGGGCTACACCACGATCAGCCCACCCATCGATGGTGTGACCGGCATCCTAAGCGTCGACATTGGCAACATTCAGGGCTTTCGCTGTTTGGATGATGCCTCCGCTTCATGGCCCCATAATTACCAAGCATTGGCACTGAAGACCTGGAGCAACGATGTTTCCAACAGGAAATGCAGTTCAATCCGTGGCGTTAAGGCCCTTGTCATCCTCGGGTCAGGTCGCCGCCAGACGAAGGGAGCCTTCCGTTGGCCTTTGCCGTTATCAATGTCACCCCCGAGGGGAGCCTCGCACTGTATCTTCAGGAGATCCGCAAGTTCCCATGCTGTCTTCTGAGGACGAGTTGGCATTCTCCCGAAGATGGCACGACAAGGAGGACGTGGAAGCCGCAAACACGCTTGTCACATCGCATCTGCGGCTCGTGGCGAAGATCGCCATGGGATACCGCGGCTATGGCCTGCCAGTCGCGGATCTGATCTCCGAAGGCAATGTCGGTATGATGCAGGCCGTACAACGATTTGATCCGGACCACGGCTTCCGCCTGGCCACCTACGCTATGTGGTGGATCCGCGCCGCGATCCAGGAATATATCCTGCACAGCTGGTCGTTGGTGAAGATGGGCACCACCGCGGCGCAGAAGAAGCTGTTCTTCAACCTGCGCCGGCTGAAGGGCCAGATGCAGGCGATCGACGATGGCGACCTGCGATGCGAACAAGTGGCGAAGATCGCCCATATTCTGGACGTGCCCGAGCAGGAGGTGGTGAGCATGAACCGCCGGCTCGCAGCGCCCGACCACAGTCTGAATGCGACGGTGCGTCAGGACAGCGAAGGCGAGTGGCAGGACTGGTTGGTCGATGAGACCGACAGCCACGAAACCGCCTACGCCGATCGCGAGCGCCACATCTTAATCGAGCGGCGGTTAACGGACAATCCGACCACCCTCGAGGAGTTGTCGCAGCAATACGGCATTTCGCGCGAGCGGGTGCGGCAGATCGAGGTGCGCGCATTCGAAAAGCTCCAGAAGGGCATGAAGGCGCAGATCGCAGTGCGCGAACATCACATTTCTTATCCAAGGAACCTGCTCCCACACAGCTCCATCGTGCGGGTTTGACGGCAAGTGTGCGGCCAGTGTGGACAGCGCCACGGAGCGGTGCAGCTGCTGCAGTCTCGGCAGTATCCTAGAATACCAAGGGATATTTCGCGGCCAGCCACTTGCGATCGATACAATTTGGGCTATTTATTCTGGCTGCGGTAAGCCACCATGCGATCCGGACTATGGCGCCGTGGACGGCAGTGACGAGCAACCATGAGCTGGAATTCATTTGACCTGAATCTCCTGGTCGTCTTTGACGCGGTCGTGCACGACAAGAACCTGACTCGAGCGGGGCAGCGGCTTGGGATGAGCCAGCCCGCTGTGAGCCACGCGTTGGCGCGCCTGCGTCACTTACTCAACGACGAGCTTTTCGTACGCACGCCCGAGGGCATGCTCCCAACCCCACGCGCGGAGCGCATGGCCGGGCCTATCCGTGCCGCGCTGCAGGAGCTTCAGGTGACACTGGAGTCGGACGAGTTCGATGCATCACGGGCATCTCGAAACTTCACGATTGCCGCGAACAACTACGGCGCCCGTGCGGTCATCCCGGCACTTGCGCGTCGGATTGCGAGGTTGGCGCCTTCTGTTGTTCTCGATGTGCGACCGCTCGGAATGCTGCATGTCCTCGACCAGCTTGATAGCGGTGCGGTCGAACTGGCACTGAGTGCACTGACCGATGGGGGTGATCGGTTCAAATGCGTCGGCCTGCTGGAAGACGAATATGTGGCGATCATGTCGGACGATCATCCGATGGCGGCTGATACCGACCTGTCCGTCGAAGAGTTTGCCGCTCTTCCACATATCACCATAACCTCCAGTGGGGACGACACGCATTTTATCGACGATGCTCTCGCCGACCGTGGTCTCGCGCGTCTCGTCTCAGCAAAGGTGCCGCTGCATTCGCTGATTTTGATGCTGATCGGCTCCGAGGCGCTTGCAGTGGTGCCGCGCCGCGTCGCTGTCGACCTCGTCGCTATTTGCCCGCTGGCCATGCAACCACTGCCATTCCCATCGCCGCACGTCACGCTTTCGATGATCTGGCATCGCCGACTCGACAACGATCCCGCTCATCGCTGGCTGCGCGGAACGGTGCGCGCTACGGTTACAGGAGCTTAGAGTCCGTCCGGAGACATCATGAAGGATTGCAAAGCTTTCTAAGCATAAGGCGAATCGAAGCGGGGCGGAGAAATGCGAGCGCATTGTGGTTGCGATTTTCCCAATCCTTGGCGAGCCGGCGACGACGGTGGAGCCAAGGCGATGGTGCGCTCGACGATCAAGCGCTTGGGCTCGACGACGAAGCCTTTGGCGTGATCGCTGCGTCTGACGATTTCAGTCGGCCGACCCGGCATGGCATTGGCAAGACCATCCTGGAAAATCGGGCCGGCATAGGCGCTGTCGGCTAACGGCTTCTGGAGGAATGGGAACTGTCCGAACAAGGTGGACATCAGAAGTATGCCGTCGCAACGGTCCTGAATGTCGGCGGCGGTCACCAACGCCGCCAGCAGCAGACCCAGCGTGTCGACCGGAAGATGGCGAGTCGCGCAGGGGAATCTCACCCCCACGCGCTCCTAGATCCGTACGTGAGCCTCTCGGCTCA
>Ga0307474_10004062_pt1 | contig 10546 bp, 7 predicted proteins | sample atmos_gasesECM1C_2_FD_203312 | JGI IMG/M metagenome (GOLD analysis project Ga0307474, IMG submission 203312) | Hardwood forest soil microbial communities from Morgan-Monroe State Forest, Indiana, United States - atmos_gasesECM1C_05 | ecosystem: Environmental > Terrestrial > Soil > Temperate...
TTCGTAAAGTTGTCTCCTGGGGCAATCCGTACCAGGCAGAGGGACAGTTCAAAAGGAGAAGGTACCCTATTGAATCCGAGAACGTTGCGCCGGCAAATGCATAGAGCGCTGCGGGCATCTTCCATTGCCAATGGTTCGGCGGCTCGAATGCGATTCCGAACCATACGATCAAAAGGAACGGGGCGCCCAGAAATGCGGTGGCGGCAGTCACAAAAAACCCCGGGATGTCGATTTTCAGAACTTCCATCCACATCGGTTGCTCTTATCTCAGCCATTCACAATCCGTTCGCCTTATTTGGAGGTTTTGACTATTCCCATCCGCCACCTCACCCCCCTTAGGGTCAGCTCTTGCCTCGCTCCACGGCGATGGTCATGGAGATGTCGGCGGCGCGGGCCGAATGAGTAAGCGCGCCGACGCTGATGAAGTCGACGCCGGTTTCGGCGTAGGCTCGAACAGTGTCGAGTACGATGCCTCCCGAGGCTTCGGTGGGAATCCAGCGGCCAGGCTCTGCCGAGCTCGCGGCCTTAATACGCTCGATCGAGCGGCGGACCTCGGCCGGCGTCATGTTATCGAGCAGGATAGCTTCGGCGCCGTGAGCGAGCGCTTCTTCGAGTTCCTGCGGCGTGCGGACTTCAATCTGAACGCGTTGGCCGGGCTTGCGCTGCGCGAGCGCGCGCTTGAGAGCGGTTGCAATGCCGCCGCCGAGCGCGATGTGATTGTTCTTGATGAGAATTCCGGAGGCGAGATCGATGCGGTGATTGGTACCGCCGCCGCAGAGGACTGCATACTTCTCGAGAGCGCGCATTCCAGGGACGGTCTTGCGCGTGTCGAGCACGCGTGCATGAGTGCCTTGAATCGCGTCGGCGAATTGGCGCGTGAGCGTGGCGATGCCGCTCATGTGCTGGAGCAGGTTAAGAATGACACGCTCGCAACTGAGCAGCACGCGCGCGTTGTGGCGAATGACGGCGAGCACCTGGCCGGCGTGGACGCGGACGCCGTCGAACATTTCGGGATGGCTGACGACTTCGAAACGTGTTTGCCCTTCGGGGCTGCGGTCGAGACGAGCATATATCTCAAAGAAACGCGGAATAGCGCCAAGGCCAGCGACGACCAGCTCTTCCTTGGCGATGATAGAGCCGGCGGCGCGGAGGTTGGCATCGATGGTGAGATGCGTGGTGGCGTCGTGCGGAGCCTGGTCCTCAAGCAGGGCCTGCTCCAGCAACGCATCGATGCGGTGGCTCTTCCAATCCATAGTTTTCCTGCGGAAAACAGTTCGCAGTTCTTAGTTCACAGTTCTCAGTTTCCCGACCTCAGCTTTTCGGCAGCGCTGCCAAAGCGGCGCGGGCTTTTTCAAGCAGGAGGCGAGTTTCAGCTTCCTGCTTTTTGAGGCCCTCGACTATTTGCGCAGGGGCCTTCGCTAGAAAGCCTTCGTTCCCCAATTGACGCTCGGCTGCTGCCAAGCCTTTTTCATACCTGGCGATATCCTTTGTCAAGCGCTCGCGCTCCTCCGGGACGTCGATTGTGACCTCGTAGACGACCGCAACGTCGAACAAGGGCGTCGAGGCGACCGTCAGGCCGGAGGAGAATGTCTCGACGAAGCGGACCTCGTTGGCGCGCGCCATGCGCTCGATGATGTCGAGATTGCTTTCAATGTTCTCCGCGATCAAATCGAGTTGAATTTTGAGTTCGACCGGAACAGGCGTTTTTTCACCCACGCCCACATCCTTACGAAGCCCCCGAATTGTTTCAATCAGCGCTTGCACAGCGCTCATGGCGTTGATGGTCGCTGTGTCCGTATTCGTGAGGACTGCAGACGGGAAGCGCGTCAGCGCGATCGACTTCGCCGGAGGGTTGCCGTCATAAACCGCGTACCAAAGCTCCTCGGTAATAAACGGCATGAAGGGTGAGAGCAAGCGAAGAGCGCATTCGAAGACTTGCACCAGCGTGGTGAGCGCGGATTTCGTGTCGGCTTTGTCTGCTGCTTCGGAGAAATCAAGGCGCAGCTTGACGATCTCGAGATACCAATCGCAGAAGCTGCCCCAGAAAAATTGATAGATCGTATTGGCCGCGTCGTCGAACCGGTAATTCTCGAGGGACTGGTTCACTTTTGCCGCGGTCGCGTGCAGTTCGGCAACGATCCAGCGCGCTTCGAGCGGGGCATCTGCCGGAACCGTCGGCATTTGGCCGAGCGTGCCTCGGTCGACAGTAATGCCAACCTCAGCGGCGCGGTCCACGTTCATAAAAATGAATCGCGCCGCGTTCCAGATCTTGTTGGCGAAGGCGCGGTAGCCCTCGGTGCGGGCGACGTTGAATGCAATGTCCGTTCCCGGCGAGGCCATGGACGCAAGCGTGAACCTGACTGCGTCAGTTCCAAACTGCTTGACGATCTCGATAGGGTCGACGACGTTGCCCTTGGTCTTGGACATCTTTTCGCGGTTGGCGTCGCGTATGAGGGCGTGAATGTAGACCTCGCGGAAGGGAACGGACTCCGCGAGCGAACGCGGGCCGCCGTCCGGCATGGGCACATCGCGCGAGAACCAGCAGCCGAACATGATCATGCGCGAGACCCAGAGGAAGAGAATGTCAAAGCCGCAGACAAGAACGCTGGTCGGGTAGAAGGCGTCGAATTGCTCCCGCGTTTCGGCGGTGATGTTTGGCCATCCGAAGATCGACACGGGCAGAAGGCCCGACGAAAACCATGTGTCGAGAACGTCGGTTTCCTGCGTGATTTTGCCCGATCCGCAATGCGCACAGGCGGTGGGATCCTTTTGGCCGGGCTCGGGTACCGTGATCTTTTGGCATCCGGCGCAGTGCCATGCGGGAATGCGATGGCCCCACCAGAGCTGGCGCGAGATGCACCAGTCGTGGAGGTTCGTCATCCAGTCTAGATAGATCTTTTCGTAATTCTCCGGCGTGATGCGGATGGCCTTTTTGCCATCACTGTCGGGCCCATTCGCGCCAGCTCCATTTGCATTCGACTTGACGGAATCCGGCCAGTCCGCGCGAGGCTTGGCGGCGGCGATGCCCCGCTCGGCCATGGATGCTCCATCAGTGTTGGGCTTTTTATTGACGGCGATGAAATACTGCGTAGAGAGCCGCGGCTCAACGACGGCTTTGCAGCGGTCGCAATGGCCAATGTTGTTGGTGTAGTCCTTTACCGCCGCCAATAGCCCTTGCTCTTCGAGGTCGTGGACGATGTGCTTGCGCGCGACGTATCGATCGAGCCCTGCGTATGGCCCGCCATTTTCGTTGATTTGAGCGCGTTCGTCCATCACGTTGATCGCCGGCAAATGATGCCGCTCGCCGAGCGCGAAATCGTTGGGATCGTGCGCGGGCGTGACCTTGACTGCGCCGGTGCCGAAATCGCGGCTGACCCACTCGTCGAGGATGATGGGAATCTCACGATTCATTAAGGGCAAGCGCAGCTTTTTGCCGTGAAGATGCAGGTAGCGTTTGTCCTCAGGATGAATGGCGACGGCCGTATCGCCGAGCATGGTCTCGGGGCGCGTGGTGGCAACGGTCAAGAATTCGCCCGAGTCTTTGCCGTCGGCGCCGATCACCGGATATTTGATCTCCCAAAGATGGCCCTTGTGCTCGGAGTGGATGACCTCAAGATCGCTGAGAGCGGTTTGGCAGCCGGGGCACCAGTTGACGATGTACGCTCCGCGGTAGATGAGTCCCTGATGGTAGAGGCGGACAAAGGCCTCGCGCACGGCAACTGAAAGGTGCGCGTCCATGGTGAAGTATTCGCGGCTCCAGTCGACGGAGACGCCGAGTCGCTTCATCTGCTCAAGGATGGCTCCGCCATAGTGCTGCTTCCATTGCCAGACGCGCTCAACAAAAGCTTCGCGGCCGAGCTTCTGGCGCGATGTTCCTTCAGCGGCCAGTTGGCGCTCGACCAGCATTTGCGTAGCAATGCCTGCGTGATCCGTTCCCGGTACCCACAGGACTTTGCGGCCGAGCATGCGGCGCCAGCGGACAAGAATGTCGATCTCTGTGTGCTCCAGCATGTGTCCCATGTGGAGGTAGCCGGTGACGTTGGGTGGCGGCAGCAGAACGACGAAGGATGACTCGGCGTCGGAGGCCTGGCCAACCGGGTCTTGATCTGGAGCGGAGGGAGTTTTGGGCGTCGGTTGTTCGAAAAGCTTCTCGCGGACCCAGTAGGCGGCCCAGTGATCTTCAATGGCGGTTGGGTCGTATGCTTTAGGCAGGTCGTGAGGCATTTTATTGGCCGGAAGTCCCTGGGAATGTGCGCCAACTCCTCATGGCGAAAGGGGTTTTGCGCGACAGGACTACTTTTCAGGTTAGCAGACGGCGGTCGTGTGAAATCTCAGGGCGCGATGAGTGCCACGGTGGGAAAGTAAGTTGCGTAGCGGCTCGTATCGCGCGTGAGAATTGAGCAGCCCAGGACCGTTGCATGTGCGCCAATGAAAAAATCAGGCAGGATGCTTCCCTTCGCTCCTCCCCGCTGCCGGTACAGAAAGTGAGCTTTGCCGGCAAGAAAAGCCGCGGATCGCGGAATCTCCGCAAAATCCAGTTTTAGTTCCTTCAGCAATTCAACCACGTTCGCCTCGTATCGATATCTTGGCGAAATCTCTGCGTAGACAATCGCGTTAACCGTCATCCGGCCGAGCTGAGCCCATCGCTGTAACTGAGCGCCCGACCAAGCACACCATTGTGGATCGTTGTCGAGCAGATCAAAGATCACATTCGAATCAACGAGGATCATCGGAATATCCGCGAATCAACTCCATGTATTCGTCGGTGGTGCCCTGCCATTTGATCTGCGCGGAGCCAATCACTCGATCCAGATTGATTGGTCCAGTAGGTGCGGGTCGACCAGCGGCCCGAATCACTGTCTCACCCGCCTCGTTGATATCGAACACCACCTTGGAACCTGGCTTGAATCCCTTGGCATCACGGATGCGCTTAGGGATGGTTACCTGCCCCTTTATTGTGACCGTCGTCGCCAAAGCCTTCGCCCTCCGGTTCGCATTGGTATTACCGCAAATTTTATTGTAATACCGAAAAGATGGCGAGCCAAAATCTCATGAAAGCAAAAGCCGCCCGAAGGCGGCCCATTTTCTTGTTCAAGCTTATGACTCAGAACGGGTTCAGCTTCGCCAAGCCCTTCTTCTTTTTCTTCCTGCTGGAGGAGTCTTCGCTCAAGTCCGCCTTGGGCTTTTTGGTTTTGCCGCTCGCGACATCGGTGGGCGGTGCAGGGTTCTCGCCGGGTTTGATGTCGTTCGTCTGAATCGGAGCTTCGGCCGGTTTTTCAGCGGCTGGCAGGACGGTGTTGGTGGGGCCAACCGCCTTAACCACCGCGTTTGGATCGGCGGTTGCGTCGGGCGCAGTGGCTGCGCCTGATGGCGCGCTGATGACCTCAACGCCAACGCCGGAGCCTCCACCACTGGGCGCCTGCATCTCTACTGGAGCGTTTGAGGGCTGATCACTGCGCGGTGGCTCGTTAGCGCCGGTTGGCGTGACGGTTGCGGCAGGCGCCGGTGGCTTGCCCTGGTTCACCGCCTCCATAAAGATGGCCTTGTTCTGGTTGGTAACGTCGGGGGCGAGCGTGCGCGTGGGATCGTCGAGGGTGGGTTCGCCCACGTGCACAGCCTCAACCACGGTTGGTCCGCGCTTGATTACGCCGATCATGGTGTCTGTAAAGTGGAGCGGCTGGCGGCTGCGCTCTTCTGCGTCGCTTTCGGCAATGGCGGCCGGCGTGGGCTCGGGAACGGCGCGGTTCATCGCAACCAGGCGGTCGCGGGCATCCTCAACGTGCGGCGCCATTGGATAGCGCGTGATGACCTTGGCGTAAGCAGCGGCGGCCTTGTCCTGGTAGGCGGAACGCATGCGCTCTTTGATCGCGGCAGGCAGGCCGGGAGCTATCTGGATGGCGTGCGCCTGACCGGCATACGCATCGCCAATGCCAATAAGCACCTGGTCGCTCTTGGAGTAGAGAGGGTAGGAATCGCTCACGGTTTCAAGGCGGGCAATGGAGGCGATAAAGTCTTCGCGGCTCAGGTAGTAACTGCCGATCTGATATTCGCGCTCGGCCAGAACCTCCTGCACATCGCGCAGCCTCTGCTTGGCGCGCGGCACAAGGGTCGAATCCGGGAACATGTTGATCATCTCCCGATATTCGCGTTCCGCCTGCTGAGCATTAGTAAAGTCGCGATCGGGCTTTTCCATCTGCTCGTAGTAGATGTCGGCCACCTTCATCTTGGCTTCGGCGGCCTCTGGCACGTTGGGGAAGAAGGTGATGAAGTCCTCGTACTCGGCTTCGGCCTGTGTAAGGGCTGCTGAGCCACCTTCTTTGAACCACGTATCTCCCACCGAGAGCTTGGCGCGCATGCGGTATTCCGACTCGGGGTAGGTATTGAGCATGGTTTGCAGGTCAAGGCGGGCCACGTCAAAGCGGCCCTTCTTCATCGCCACCATCGCCTTGTCGTAGAGTTCCTTGTCAGGCTGGCGAGATTGAACGCCGGCCAGCGGATTGGCATTCAGGTCGTAGGCTTTTTTCTGCTTTCTCTTCCTAACAGCCCTCGGGTGCTGGACGTCGTCCTGGTTCGGGCTGGCCTTCTGGTCTGGAGCGGCGCCCGGTGCAGTGTTTTGGGCCGCGTTTTGCGTCGCGTCCTGGGCCTGGGTTTCAGCTGTAATCCCGCTGAGAAACAACGCCAGAAGGGCAATCGTCACATTCTTGAGAGACAAACGGTTCATACCACCTCTTGGAAGGGTGACCCTGGGAGGGCCATCCGCAGCTTGCATGCTCCTGCGATTCCGGGGTTGCCGCACTTCGAAACCGCAATCTCTGAGTGGCGTTTTCCTTAGGGAAATGCCACCCCGCAACCTCTGAAAAAAGACTCGTTAACCTTCGAATCGCTCTAGTGAATTCTACTCTTTCCGGCCGCCGCTTTGCCGGCGATGATCCGGTCGTCCGCCTCACGGGCAGCTGCCAGTAGTGCGTGGGCATCGCGCTCCGGCTCGCCCCGGCCAAAAACGGCATTGCCGGCCACGAGCAACTCCGCACCGGCTTGGACGATGGCTGCGACGGTGTCGTGAGCCACGCCACCGTCAACCTCGATCCTGAAATCCAGCTCGAGATCGGCGCGGAGCTCGACGAGACGGCGGATCTTGTTCAGAGAAAACGGGATAAACTCCTGGCCACCGAAACCGGGATTGACGCTCATGATCAGCACATGATGCACCATGGGCAGGATATCGATGATGAGGTCGACGCGCGTGGCCGGATTGATGACCACGCCCGGCTTCATGCCGTGCTGAAGGATCATCTCCAACGAGCGGTGCAGGTGCGTGCAGGCCTCGTAGTGAACGCTGAGCCAGTTTGCGCCCGCGTCGGCGAACGCCTCAATGTATTCGTTCGGATTCTCGATCATCAGGTGGCAGTCAAGCGGCAGGCTAGTGACTTTGCGCAGGCTGGCAACGACGGGCGGCCCGATGGTGATGTTGGGCACGAAGTGGCCGTCCATAATGTCGACATGGATTGCGTAGGCGCCGCCGCGCTCGGCCGCTGCAACCTGGTCGGCCAGATGGGCAAAGTCGGCGGACAAAATCGAAGGTAGAAGCTCAACCATTTCCCAACCACCATTTAACTCGCCGGCAGCCGCACGACAATGCAATCAAGCGCGCAACGCCTTGCGGGGACAGTGTATCAGGCGGAAAGGTGCCTCGGAGGTAGCGAAGATTATGCCGGCGCAGGCGCCAGCGACAGCGTGAGCACTGTGATGTCGTCCTGCTGCCCGAACTGAACGGCCGCGTCGGCAATTTGCTGCGCGGCGCGAGAGCTGAGTTGCCGCGTGCGCTCAAAGCCGAAAAGCTCGCCTACAGCGTTGCGCGCCTCGACGACTCCATCGGATAAAAATGTGAGCTTATCGCCCGGCGCAAGCTGGAGAGACGACTCAGCGTATTCGACTGCCGCGTCGAGGCCGAGAGGAAGCCCTGCGGGAATCTCGATTTCCTGGCCGTTGCGATAGGGCGGCAACTGGCCGGCGTTCGCGATCAGCAGAATTCCAGTCGCCGACAAATCCGCGCATAGGCAAGTGGTAAAGCCCTCGATGCCGCTATGGCGCAGGGCCGCGTTCAGTTCTTTTAGCACCGCCGCGGGGCGAAGATCGTCGCATCGATCAGCCGCACCGAGCAGTAACGCCGATGTGAGCGCAGCCGCTACGCCCTTGCCACTTACGTCACCGAGCAGCACGCGTTGTGCGCCGTTCGAGAGAGCGCGGCATAGATAAAAATCCCCGCCGACTTCGCTGGCCGGCAGAAAAGCCGAGCTGACTGTGACTCCGGGCGCGACCAGCATTTTGTCGGGAATGAGCAAATGCTGCACTTGCCGCGCGGCGGAGAGCTCCCCGCGCATCTCGGCGCGCTCATCGGCGGCAATTCTCTGCTCATGAAAGATGTAGCCGAGCAGAGCGATCACCAGTGCGGCGATGGCGAGCGACATCCAGTCCTCCACACGGTTGGACCAGGTCTGGCGGTTGAGGAAGACTTGCTGCAGTTGGAACCAGCCCTCAATGACTGCCCAAACGGTGCAGAGGGCGGCCACCATGCGCATACGGCCGCTTAGTCGCGACCACGGCCAGAACGCGACAAACGGAGCCGTGCACGCGAAGCCCCAGATCCACCAGATGGGCTTAAAGCAGGTGACCTGCACAAAGATCGAAAGCGGTAATGCTATTTGCGCGGGCAGCATCACCGGCAAAACCGAACCAACGAAAATAAACAACCATGCGGCGAAGACCAGCCAATACAGGATCGGCACGCGGCGCTGGGAAAGCGCAAAGTTGACGCGAACCAGCGCCCACGACTCGAACATTGAAAGGCCGAACAGCACGCTGTCCAACGCTATGGAAAGACCGCTGCGGGAAAGGTCGGCGAGCATGATGTTGACTCGGGTGACGCAAACGCAGCAACAGTAAATGCCGAGCCAGAACGCCCCCTTTTGCGAGCGGTCGAAGAGAAAGAGCCCGAGCAGGAAGAAGCCGGCTGATCCGATGACGAGATAGCTGGAGTAAGTGGGCACAAAACCTCTGAGACCTGTGCCCAAATGGGCCTCGGAGTATTCCAGCAGACGCGGTCCATCTCCGAATACGAGATAGAGGGGACGGCCAGGCGAATTGCCCGGCACGAGCAGTTTTTGAACAATACGCGCGGCGAAGATGCGCGCCGGGTGACCGCCCTCCGGCGGGGGGAAATAATTCCAGGCCGGCAGGCTCACCTGGCCCCATCGGCGTGCCGGTTCTCCATCGACATATAAGTCAGACTGCACCCGTACGTCGCTGGTGGCGATCACCACGGGATGCTCCATTCCACCGGTGTCAAAACTGGCGCGGCAGCGCACCCAAAGCACCCATGCGTCGCCCGTCTCGCGGTAATCGGAATACGGTTTCCAGCCGCTCGTGTCGAGATTCGCGGCGGACCATCCGGAATTGTCTCCAAGTTTGTAGACGCACTGATCGACTGGCACCAGAACGAACTGCCCGTAAACTGCGCCGGGCAAAGCCATGAACAGGACGAGCAGCCAATTTCGCACGAGAGAACTCCGCGGAATAATTCCTGCTTGCGACGGACAAGAGGCGGGCAAGAATTTGCCCGCGAGAACTTGATCGGATGATAGACCGTGAGGGCCGCGCAGGGCTATGGATTTGTTCGCGCGGCAATCAGGATTGAGGCGGCGGAGAAATCGACTTTGCGGCGACGCGGCCAATGCCGCGAAGAATGGATTTGATGGGCCAATGATCTTCGGAATCGGGGAAGAAGATTTCGCCGGCGCGCTTCGCTTCAGGCCGATAGTACCAGCGCTTGAGCAGCGCGAGATGGCCTTGACGGATGGTGGACGAGGGCGCGGGTCCTGATCCGATCTGGGCGAGCGCGGCAAGCGCGGCTTCGAGGCGGGATTCGAGAACGCCGCGAGCGAGTTTGTGCGCAGTGGGCGCTTGGTTTGTCGCTTGCGCTTCCTGCCCGCCACTTTTGCCGGTTTCTTCCGCCTGTTCGACACTTTCTGCCGCTTCCGGAATCGGCTCAATGGCCAACGGCTGCGCGAAAAGCGACGTCGAACCGGACTGCTCGTTCTGGATTCTCATTCCGAGAGTCGAGAAAGCGGCTGGTCCGCGCAGACGGCCGCTGTCAAAAAGAAAGACGGCGACTTCGTCGGGATTCGCGCAGGATTGAAGAATGATGGCGCGGAGTTTGCTGAGCGGGCGGACAAGCTCTGCGGCCAATGCGTGCACGGCTTCAACGCGCTGAATTTGTGCATGAAGAGTGGCCGCCGATTCGAATGCGAGATCGGCCGAAGCCTGATCCCGCTCAGTGCGAAGCGTGACGAGTCGGCTTTCGCCGCGTGTCGCGAGAAAGCCTTCGACGGCCGCCGATTCTTCGGCGTAACGCTCGTCGGTGCAGCCCTTGAAACAGGGCGCGAGGCACATCTTCATCTCGGAATAAACGCAGCCGGGATAGCTTGGGTCAGGATCAAGTTCAAATGTGCAGCGGCGCAGCAGAAACAGCTTAAGCATCTCTTCGGCG
>Ga0307474_10004063_pt1 | contig 10542 bp, 5 predicted proteins | sample atmos_gasesECM1C_2_FD_203312 | JGI IMG/M metagenome (GOLD analysis project Ga0307474, IMG submission 203312) | Hardwood forest soil microbial communities from Morgan-Monroe State Forest, Indiana, United States - atmos_gasesECM1C_05 | ecosystem: Environmental > Terrestrial > Soil > Temperate...
AGGCTATCCCGCCGGCGCGCAAGGACGCTATTCGCACGCGCATTCTTGATACCGCGCACTCGATTGCTCATCCGGTTGAGTTTTCGATCCTTGATGGGTTACGAAATCGGATTGTCGCTTGGGCGGAGTCCCAATTGAGGGATCGCAAGATTGTGCCGGCGGATATTAACCGTGCGATGAAACTTGTCGCTGATGAGAAGGCCAAGCTGAATTGGATCGGCCCACAAAATTGTAGCGGCAAGCAAACCTAGCGACCGAGGCCTAGGGGCTGACCTAGGGCATCGTGAGCGGAGTGCTATTCCGGGTCAGCGTCGGCTTCCGAGGACCCAAAAAATCAACGCAAGTGACTGTTTGTATGGGGCGTACGCTTCATGAGACTGATTCTCTTCGTCGACTTGTCAAGATGGGTTCGATGGGGCCTTTTTAGGGGCTCGCATAGTACCCAGCGCATCAAAAACCAAGCTGATTCAGCCTTGTAGGCAACGGGTGCGATGGGTAGCCGAACCACCGAATGGCAAGTGTAAGTGATTGATTTAAGTGAAGTCGGGTCTTTTTTGCGCGGACCGGTATCCGTTATTCATTCACGAGCGCTCTAATGACACCAAGTCTAAGTGTTTAAAGGCGTCTCCTTGCCAGCCGACGAGAAACAGGCGTTTGTCACCGAGGTCGCGACCCAGCATGGGCGCAAGCTGCGCCGCTATCTCGCGGCCCGCCTGCGCAACGCCGCCGACGTGTCCGATCTCGTGCAAGAGGTGTTCCTGCGCCTGCTTAGAGTCGATCGGCATGAGTCGATCCGAAATCCCGAGGCGTACGTGATGACAGTCGCCGGTCACGTCCTGCACCAGCACACTTTGCGTCTAGCTACCGCCCCTCAAACCGTCGCGGCGATTGATGTCATCGTGGATCTCCATAGCGCAATCGAAACGGATCCTGTCGCCCAATTCGATGCTCAGCGGCGACTCGAACAATTGGATCATGCCCTTTCGCTCATGACACCGAACGTCCATGCGACCTTCGTGCTGCATCGGCGCGATGGCTTGACACTGGAAGAGATCGGCAAGCGCTTGGGCGTCTCGCGCCCAATGGTTAAGAAGTATTTGGCCAAGGCGCTCATTCAGTGCCGAGCGCTTGGCGAGGACGCGTAGGGACACGCCGCTATGACATCCGAGTTAAAAATTGATATGAATCTTCCGATCTACGAACAGGCGGCCGACTGGCTCATCGAGCTTCGCGAAGGTGAAGTGGACGCCGCTGCGCGCGAACGCCTTGATGCGTGGTTTCGGACCTCGCCAGAAAATATCCGCGCGTACCTCGAGCTTTGCGCGATCTGGGAAGACACCGATGATCCCGACCTTGATCGCGCTCACAGCACCGATCAGCTTATTGCCAAAGCGCGCGGCAGCAGCAACGTCGTTGCACTCCACTCGGGCGCCGGTAACCTGTCAGGAGGCGCGAGTGAAATCCCGTCGACGGCGGCGGAGAGTTCCTGCGAACCCCTGGTCACGCCAGTGTCAGGCGCGACCCTCGAGATTGACGCTCCCGGGGAGGCGATTCCGCCACCGGGCGAAATATCACCAGATTCGCGCTACCGGGCCCGCCGCTCATTCTGGCGCGGGCGTCGCCGGCCTGTGTGGATGGCCGCTACGTTGCTCGCCTGTGCGGTGGGGAGCGCAGTTATGTACCTCTATGTCCAGCGCAATCTCACGTTTACGACGGACACTGGCGAGCAGCGTTTCGTAAAACTCGTTGATGGTTCGACAATAGATCTCAACTCGCGGTCGCGCGTGCGCATTCGATTTTCAGACGGACAGCGCGATGTGGACCTGCTCGAGGGCCAGGCTCTCTTTCACGTGGCGAAAGATCCCGCGCGCCCCTTCATCGTTCGCAGCGGCTCGACCCTGGTCCGGGCGGTCGGCACGCAGTTCGATGTTTACCGTAAGGCGTCCGGAACCACCGTTACGGTTGTCGAAGGACGCGTGGCCGTGCTCTCGCCTATCCTGGAAGGGGAACACCGAGGAAGTCCATCCGGCAGTGCAATTCCGTTGCCTTCCACCACTTCCGTGCGTTCTGCATCCGCGCCACAATCTGGGAATGCTCCGCATGCGGCATCCACCGCACCGTTGAAGATGGAAGGGTCGGTGCCGAGCGATACCGCACTGTCCGGTGACGCCAACGCAAACGCGATCTTACTCTCGGCCGGTGAGCAGATCACTGTAACTGCTCAGTCTGTCCCTCATCCGACGCACACAGACACGGCCGTGGCGACCGCGTGGATCCAACACGAATTGGTGTTTGATTCAACTTCCTTGAGCGACGTTGCACTTGAATTCAATCGCTACAACACGCGCCAAATCATCATTCGCGATCCGGCCCTCCGAGACTTTCACGTCACCGGCATTTTTTCGTCTGCTGATCCGGCGTCGATTCTGAAATTCCTGCGTGCTCAGCACGACATCGTCGTCGACGAAACCGATGACGATATCCGCATCTCGAAGAAGTAAGCCATCGGCCGGGTTTTATGCACCGCCGTGCATCCTCGTGAGCACAGCATCGTGCTTATTCAAATCTGCAATTCAGAAGTCACAAATATTTAATGACTTTCACCGGTATCCACTGACGCGATGCCAACGCTCTATAGACGCATGAACTCGCCGGGATGGCTGGCGAGCATAACGAATAGCTTCTTTAGAAGCCTAGGGGTACTCATGCGTCTCGCGGTTGTAGCGGCAGTGTGTTTGTCGATGGTGGGATTGGTCGTGGCAGCGGACGCGCACGCCTCGATAAAAATGCAGACAGACATTCCCGCGCAGGGGCTCGGCCCTGCGTTGAAGACCCTAGCCAAAGACCGTGGCTTTCAAGTCGTGTTTCGAACAGAAGTGGTGGGTGATGCACGTACGCATGGTGCCACGGGCGACTTGACTACACCGGAGGCGCTGACAAAATTATTGGAAGGGACGAGCCTCACCTATACTTTCTTGGACGAGAACACGGTGACGATTCTCCCGCGCGCGGAGCTGGAATCCGGTTCTGCGTCGGACCGCAAGAGCGGTCCGACAAGTGGCGGCGCGGCCCAGGGAGGTGATAACAAGGAGGGACAAAAAAGCAGCTCCTTTCGGCTGGCTCAGGTGGATCAAGGATCGCCTCAAGGAGCTGCTTCAGTGAGGGCGACAGAATCGAGCGCCACAGCGGAATCGCCGAGACTTGAAGAGATCATCGTTACCGCGCAAAAGAGAGAGGAACGACTGCAGGATGTACCAGTGCCAGTAACGGTCCTGAATGCCGATACCTTGGCCGAAAATGGCAAGGTCCTACTCACCGACTACTTCTCCAGCGTCCCCGGCCTGAACCTGCAGCCCAGCATTCTCGGATCGACTTTCCTAGCGATCCGTGGAATCACCACCAGCGGATTCACTAACCCCACCGTCGGAGTGGTGGTCGATGACGTACCCTTCACTTCTTCAACATCAAGCTTCGATTCTCAGGAGGTACCGGATATTGACCCGGGTGATCTCTCTCGCGTTGAAGTCCTGCGGGGACCGCAGGGCACGCTATACGGCTCGAATTCAATGGGAGGACTGATTAAGTTCGTGACGCGCGATCCCTCCACAGATGCATTCACTGGGCGCGTGGAGGCGGGGACCAATGACGTTTACAACGGCGCGAGTCCGGGGTTCAGCTTTCGCGGCTCGGGAAACGTGCCGCTCAGCGATACGACCGCAATTCGAGTGAGCGCGTATACCCGCCAGGATCCGGGTTACATCGATGACCCACCCACCCACAGTCGGGGTGTCAATGAGGCGGAGAGCTACGGAGGTCGCGCCGCGTTTCTCTGGCGACCTTCAGAGGATTTTTCACTGAAGGTCAGCGCCCTGTTTCAAAACACCAAGGCGCTCGGCAGCGCCATGGTTGTTTCGGCGCCCGGGCTGGGTGATCTGCAGCAGAACTTTGCACCCGATAGCGGAGGCTACGATCGAACCGTCCAGGCCTATAGCGCGCTCGCGACCTACAATGCCGGCCCGTTTCGGCTGACCTCCGTCACCGGCTACAGCGTCAATCACACTATAAACACCATTGATACGGCGAGTGAACTCGGTGACTTGACTCAATATGGTGTTCCTGGTGTGTTCGATGGTTTCGGGGTCAGAGGCACGGTCTATGTCAATAATTTCAACACGGAGAAGCTGTCCCAGGAACTCAGGGCCTCCGCCTCCCTCGGGCCATGGGAATTTCTGGTAGGAGGGTTCTACACGCGCGAGACCGACCCCGGCGAGGAAACCACGGTGCAAGCGGAAGATGAGATCACCGGCAGAGTTGTCGGTGTCGCCTTGAACACCCGCCTGGTCGCAGATGCGTCGAAGTTTCAGGAATACGCTGCATTTGCCGACGTCACTTACCACGTAACGGATCGCTTTGACGTTCAGGTCGGTGGACGCGAAAGCTGGGATAGCGAATCGGATGCCCCCCAAGTCAGCACCGGTCCTTTCGTTCCCGTACTTGATGGAGCCGCCTCTCCGTTTGTGTCCTTTGCCCAAAGCGCGAAGGCCAGTACATTCACGTATCTCGCTACGCCGCGCTTTAAGATCACGCCCGATCTCATGGCGTATGCACGCTTCGCATCGGGATTCCGCCCGGGTCTCCCCAACTCCCCTAGTCTGATTGCCGAGGGCGCACCCGCGAGTGTAGCCCCTGATAAGACGCAGGACTATGAACTGGGGCTAAAAGGGGATTTCTTTGAGCATACCCTTTCCGTAGACGCCTCGGCCTACTACATCGACTGGAAAAACATTCAAATTCAATTGATCAACCAGTTCGGCTTCGCTTACGGTGCTAATGGAAGTGCCGCAAAAAGCGAAGGTTTTGAGTTGTCAGTCACCGCCCGCCCCGCCACGGGGCTAACGCTATCCGCTTGGGGCGCCTTCGACAACGCCGTGCTCACCAAGGACTTTGTCAACAGCCCCAGCTACGGCAGGGCCGGCGACCGGCTTCCGGTCAGTAGTCGACTCTCAGCAAATATGTCTGTCACGCAGGAGTTTCCACTGGGAACTCTCGCGACAGGGTTCGCCGGTGGGGAGCTCAGTTACGTGGGAAATCGGCTCGGTCAGTTCAACGGATTCGAGGACGCCGCTATGACCATCCCTTTGCCGCGCGAGGTCTTTCCTGGTTATGCCAAGCTCGATCTGCAGGCGGGAGTAAAGAAGGATCTGTGGAAGACCCTTGTCTATGTCAATAACGTGGTGGACAGACGTGGAGTCCTCAATGGCGGCCCCACGGATCTGTACCTGCCAAATGTCACTGTCTACATTCAGCCGCGGACCGTCGGGCTTACTGTGACCAGAGCATTTTAGTTCTTGGGCATCTTCGCGTGTTGTCATCCTGGCGCCCCTGGCTCTTTGTCTTTATCGCGGGGTTTGGACTTTCCGTAGGTGCGGCACGCGCCCGCGCTCGTCCGTTGGCTCTTGAGGATGAATTCCAGCTGGCGACGGCGGGTGACGCGCAAATTAGCCCGGATGGTCGATGGATCGCGTTTCTTCGGTACTCGAGCGAGCTTCATACCGACAGCAAGCTCTCTAAGATCTGGCTTATCGATACCGCTTCCGGGGTGATGTCTCCGATTGGATCTCTGGGGGGATGGGAATCCTCGCCACGATGGGCGTCCGACGGACGGCATCTCGCCTACACCGACACGTTGAACGACGTCACGCAATTGGACGTGTTTGATGTGGAGGCTAAGAGTTCCAAGACCCTGGCAAGCAGTGAAGACGGTATCGAGGACATTTCCTGGTCACTGGATGCGGACAGAATCGCATACGTTGCGCGTGTGCTCATCGATCCGCCGTTCTCCTTAGGCCATCGCCTGACGATGCCGCAAGCCCACTGGGCTTCGCCCCTGCGCTATTCGACGGCACTCAAGTTTCGAGAAGGATCGTCTCCCAAGGCGAGCGAGCTCTTCGTCGTTCCTTCGCACGGTGGGCCTTCTACGCAGCTCACTCACGATCATCGCTTCTATTTCGGCCCCTTATCTTGGACAAAGGACCGAGAGCACCTCCTCCTCACGGCGACCGATCTGAACGAAGAAGCGTTCGATCCGACGCATCCTGTGCGCACACAAATCTACAGTCTCGCGGTTTCGAGCGGAGAGAAGCGGCCGCTCACAAATCGCGCGGGTTCCGATTACGGCCCCCGCGTCTCACCGGATGGATCGAAGATCGCATTCCTGGGATTCGATGACGACGGGCGCGCCCATAACAACGCCCATGCTTACGTTATGAACCTGGACGGTAGTCACATGCGGGCATTATCGAATAGCCTGGACCGTCACATATCAACCCTGCAATGGGCGAGTCCGGACTCGCTTTTGGTTTCCTATTCAGATCAGTCCTTTCAGAGACTGGCGAGACTCGACCTCGCGGGACACCTGGCGGTTCTACCACCGACCCTGGTGGATGCGGATCCGAACCGCCCAGCCTCCGGGGACTCATTCGGAACATTCTCGGTGTCGAGGGGGGGCGACATCGCGTACACAGGCGGCGATGCCAGTAGTCCGGCGGATGTGTATCTCGCACGCTCCACCGGTGAGACTCGACGTCTTACCCGGTTGAGCGGCGATCTCCTGCGGCAGATCACGCTGGGTAGGGTCAACAGAATCGTCGCAAAGGCGCACGATGGCACGTCCATCGAAGCATGGATCGTGACACCGCCGGGCTACAAACCCGGCAAGCGACTGCCGCTCATTCTGAACATACACGGCGGCATCCTCTATGCGTTTGGCCCCATGTTTTCATTCGAGATGCAAGCCTATGCCTCGGCGGGATACGCCGTCTTATATCCCAACCCGAGGGGCAGTACCGGGTATGGTCAACGCTTCGGTGATGCCCTGCCACGGGGCGATGTCGACGAAGCCTGTAATGATCTCTTGGCGGCCGTGGATGCAGCCATCGATGCAGGGATTGCCGATCCCAACAATTTATTCGTCACCGGAATGTCCTGGGGCGGCGTGGAAGCGGCTTGGTTGATTGGAAAGACCGATCGTTTCAAAGCGGCGGCGCCCACGCACTTGCTCGCCAGCTGGGGAAGTTGGGCGCTCCTCAACGATGATCCGGACCGGTACTGGCGGGCGTGGCTGAGGAGCCCTCGGCCTTGGGAAGATCCGCTTGGATATTGGACACGCTCGCCCTTGAGCCAGGTGGGCCGGATCTCGACGCCGACCCTTCTTCTCGTGGGCGAACTCGATACGGTCGCGGTGCCCAGTGAAGCGGAGCAGCTGTATACCGCGCTCAAGATGCGTCACGTACCTTCTGCGCTGGGCATCATCCCCGGCGCGGCTCATTCGTATGGCACGATTTCTCAGCACGGCGAAGCCATCGCCGCAATTCTCGACTGGTTCGGGCGCTACCGGACGGTCTCGGAATGAGCGCCTTTGCTTCTTCTCCCTCGAGAGGCGATCCCCAAGTTGCTTTTCGGCGCCGGTCACCGCGTGCTCGATTCGCAACGTTTTTGATTCTGCTGACGGTATTAAGTCGCGGGGATTGGGCTCGGGCAGGTGAGTCGGCTGCCACGACCGGGCAGTCAATGGCGCTGACACAAACTGAAGGTACGTTGCGCCAGAGCGGTGCATCCCCGGCCGAGTTGGCTTACTGGGAAAGTTGGGTCGAGAGGATGCCGGCTTCGCGCGTCCACTCAATCGAAGCGTATGCCCGGCGATACCCATCAAACTTCGTCCGGTATTTGAGGCGGCAGGTTCATGATGAGCAGTTGGCACGGCCATCGGCCGCCGTTCCCGGAGCCGAGCCAGAGAGATCATGTGAAGCCATGCGCAGGATTCCCATTTCGGAGGCGAAGATCGACTCCGCGACGATGTCGTCCGATGGCTCCTGCCGGGTCACGGTCAGCATCAACCATGCCCTCGCCAACAACCGCATCCACGTTTTCATCTCGCTCCCGAGTATCGCCTGGAACGGCCGGTTCATGGGGACCGGCGGCAGCGGGTATGCCGGGGGCAGCATCGAAAATCTCGATGCGCCCACTCGCAAGGGCTACGCGGTCGGTGCCACCGATACCGGCATTCCGGAGGGCGCGGCAAGTTTCGCATTGGATTCGCGCGGGAAGCTCGCCTGGCAACGCATGCGCGATAACGCGTATATCGGCATTCATGACATGACCGTTGTCGGCAAGCTGTTGGTCGAGGCGTTCTATGGCAACGCGCCGCGGTATTCCTACTTCGTGGGCAACTCCACCGGCGGGCGTCAAGCGCTCACAGAGGCGCAACGTTACCCGGCGGACTATGACGGCATTTTGGCAATTTCACCCGCGATCGCGCGCGACCGGTACGTTCCAGCGCAATTGTGGCCTCAGATCATCATGCTTGAGGCGCAGGACTTCCTCCCGCGCGAAAAGCTTGAAGCGGCGACTGCGGCAGCCCTCAGGGCCTGCGATGGAGCCGACGGGGTTGCCGATGGCATCATCAGTGATCCCATGCATTGTGATTACGACCCGAGTGCACTCGTTGGCACCCGGGTCGGCAATGGCCTATTCAGCACGACCGACGCGCGGATCATTCGGGACATCTGGCGGGGACCTCAGGCGCATGACGGCAGCCGACTATGGTGGGGTCCCACCCCGGGCACGGATCTGTCGAATATCGCCGACACCGAGGGAACGCCGCTCGTGGGCAGGCCCTGCGAGGAAGGCCTGGACTGGTTTCGCTACTTCCTCGCGCAGGATCCGAAATGGGACTGGAAGACGCTCACTCGCAAAGAGTTCGAGCTCCTGTTTATGCAATCCGTCCAGGAGTTTGCTAGCACCTATGGCGGCGATGACCCTACCCTGACCGATTTCCGCGATCGAGGCGGCAGGTTGCTTGTGATCCACGGCTTGGCTGACGACTTCGTACCGCCTCAGGAAACCATCGACTACTTCAACGAGGTGCAGAAACGTCTGGGCCCGTCCGAGACCGCGCGTTTCATGCGGCTTTTCCTGGTGCCCGGTGCCGATCACCGCTATGTCACGCCTGTGCCCGCACCCAGCTTTGCTGCAGCCCTGAATGCGCTCCTGGCGTGGGTCGAACAGAAACAGGCACCCGAGCAGCTGCTCTCCGAGCTGACGGGCGAGGACGGCAGACCGCTTCGAACACGTCCCCTCTTTCCCTATCCGCAGAGCGCACGCTACTCGGGCAAAGGCAGTCCGGATCATGCTGAAAATTTCGCGGCCGGACCGACCTCCCCGTGAGACGTATGCTCCGACAAGCCAAATCGTGGACTGACCTCGCTGATTTGAAGCACGTCGCACTCGCGCTGGTGAGCGTTCTCGGGTTCCTCGGTGCACCTACGTGCCTTTCCGCGATACCGGCTGATCAAGCCGCTGGACCTCGTTTCGAAGTCTCCTTTCCACCCTCCGTCCATCGGGGCGCCGTCACGGGCAGACTGTTTGTGCTGATCAGCCACCGTGGCAATCCAGAGCCGCGGCTGCAGAGCCTGTGGTTCAATTCGCCCGAAATCATTGCCGTCGATGTCTCTAGGCTGGAATCGGGCGAGCGAGCGATCGTGGATTCGAGCGCGCTTGGTACTCCGCTCGCGAGTCTCCATGACCTCGAGGCGGGTGACTACTATGTCCAGGCGGTTCTCAACGTTTATACGCAGGTTCACCGAGCCGACGGACACGTACTCTGGGCTCACCTCGATCAGGGTGAGGGTCAGCAGTTCAACAAGTCTCCGGGGAATCTCTACAGCAAAGTCGCGCGGCTTCATCTAGACGGCTCGCGAAATCTGCAGCTGAGTCTCACCGAAGTGATGCCGCCGATCTTGCCGGAGGCGGACACCGAGTGGATCAAACACCTGCGTCTGCAAAGCAAGCTTCTAACCCGATTCTGGGGCCGTCCGATTTATCTCGGCGCCGTCATTCTGCTGCCCCGAGACTACCACTCGGATTCCAACCGACAATATCCCGTCATTTATTACCAACCGGAGCATTTCCGCAGCTTCCCGCCGTTCGAGTTCACGACAGACCCAACACCTGAAGACCCTGCGCTCAGTCGCGAACGGCAAATGGAGGGAATCGAGTCCGGCTATGAATTCTATCGCGCGTGGGCCTCGGACGGATTTCCGCAGCTGATCGCAGTATCGCTCCAGACGCCGACGCCACTCTCGGACTGGTCCGGCGCGATTGACTCGGACAACACCGGCCCCTATGCGCAAGCGATCATGACGGAGCTGATTCCGGCCATCGAGGAGCAGTTTCGTATCATCCGCAGCACCTACGCCCGTGTGGTCACTGGCAAGGACTCCGGCGGAAGGGCCGCGCTCGCACTTCAGTTACAGCACGCGGATTTCTTTGGGGGCGCTTGGATCTTTCACCCGTGGCCGTTCAATTTCGAGCATTGGAGCAGCCTCAACATTTACGATAACCAGAATGCCTTTCGAGTCAAGGCGACCGATCTACAAGCTTTGAGCACGATCGCCGAATGGCTTCCCATCGAGCGTATGGTGGCTCGGACAGCCGCGGATGTCCCCCTCGTGACGTTGCGGCAATTGAGTCGACACGATGCGG
>Ga0307474_10004064_pt1 | contig 10541 bp, 8 predicted proteins | sample atmos_gasesECM1C_2_FD_203312 | JGI IMG/M metagenome (GOLD analysis project Ga0307474, IMG submission 203312) | Hardwood forest soil microbial communities from Morgan-Monroe State Forest, Indiana, United States - atmos_gasesECM1C_05 | ecosystem: Environmental > Terrestrial > Soil > Temperate...
GGGCGCCATCGAGCATCATTTGATTGACGCAAAGAGCGCGTACTTTGACCAGGTGCTCAAATTTCTGATCATGGGCAATGTCCGCCGCGGCAATGTGTATCCGCTGTGCGTCGGCGCCGAGCGCGTCCTGCAGGCGCAGACGATCGCGCAAATGGCGCTGTCTCTCGGCACCAAAATGGTCGCGCACGGCTGCACCGCCGCCGGCAACGACCAGGTGCGCTTCGAAGTCGCCCTGCGCACGCTGGCGCCCGACCTCGAGATCATCGCGCCGGTGCGCGACCGGGCCTTCAAGCGTCCCGAACAGCTGAAGTATCTCGAGGAGCACAAGTTGCCGGTGCCGCCCTTCGGCGCAGCTTATTCGGTCAATCGCGGTCTTTGGGGCGTCACCATCGGCGGCAAGGAAACCCTGACTTCCCAGGGCAGCATTCCGGACGATGCCTGGGTGCTGTCGAAGGATGCCTTCACGCATCCGCGCGCGCCGGAACGCCATACCATTGGCTTTACCCAGGGCGTCCCGGACAGTCTCGATGGCAGGCGGCTGTCCGCGGTTGCGGTCATCGAAGCGCTCGAAACCCTGGCCGGCCCGTTCGGCATCGGCCGCGGCATTCACTTGGGGGATACCGTGATCGGCACCAAAGGCCGCGTCGCCTTTGAGGCGCCCGCCGCCGAAGTCTTGCTCACGGCGCATCGCGAACTGGAAAAATTGGTGCTGACCGGCAAGCAGTCGCGCATCAAGGAAAGCGTCGCGCAGCCGTACGGCGACCTGGTGCATGAGGGCCAACACCTGGATCCGGTGTGCCGGGATATCGAAGCGCTGCTCAAGTCCTCGCAGACGCGTGTCAGCGGCGAGGTAAAAGTATTGTTCCGGCCGGGATCGGTATTCGTGGAAGGGGTGAGTTCGCCCTATTCGCTCATGGCGGCCTCGAAGGGCGTGTACGGCGAATCCGCGGGCGAATGGACGCCGACCGACGCGCTGGGCTATTCAAAAATGCTGGCGCTGACGGGCGTGTTTTACAAGCGTGCCGGTACCGGAGCTTAGCCAATGATGAACAGCATGCGCACCATGGTCGTCGACAAGATTGCGTCGGTGACGCAGGCGTGCGGCTTGTCGCATGAGCTGCGGGTCGCGCCGGAGATTCCCTGCGAGGAAGGTCTGGTGCTGGTGGTCGAAATCCTGAACAACAAGGCCAACTACAACACCCTGGAACTGATCAGCGGGCGCATGGCGAAGGTGGTTCGCGGCGACATCGTGGTCGGCGCCTTGGGTCACCGCAAAGCGCTGTTCGGTTATTCGGGCCACATTCCCGCGACGCTCAAGCCGGGCGATGTCATTCAAATGCTCAACATCGGCGGCGTGCTGGGAATATGCGATTCGGCGACGCAGGACAAGGGCAAGCCCTTTGATTGCAAGGTGCTGGGCACGGTGCTGACGTTTCCCTACTTGGGCGAGCGCATCGGCGTCCCCGCCAAGGTCGGGTACAAGGCGTTGGACTACGACGCACCGCTCGAGGCGCGCGGCGTCCCGGTCGTGGCCCTCGCCGGCACTTGCATGGAGGCCGGCAAGACCGCGGCCGCCGCGGCCATCATCGCGCGCATGCGCCACCGCGGCTTGATCGTGGACGCGTTCAAGGCCACCGGCGTTTCCCTGCGCCGCGACATCATGGCCTTCGAGGACTCGGGCGCCCGGCGCACCATGTTGTTCACCGATTTAGGGATTGTCACCACCACCGAGAAATGCGGACCCGCGTTGACCCGCACCATGCTCACGGAAATGGCGGGCGGTCAGCCGGACGCCATCGTGTTCGAGTTGGGCGACGGTTTGCTCGGAACCTACGGCGTCGAATCCATCCTGCGCCAACCCGATATCAAGGCCGCCCTCACCGCGGTGGTGCTGTCGGCCAACGATCCGGTCGCCGCCTGGGGCGGCGTCAAATTGCTGCGCGAGCGCTTCGGCATCGAACCGTGCGCGGTGACCGGTCCCGCCACCGACAATCAGGTGGGCATCGAGATCATCCGCGAGCAAATGAATGTCGAGGCTTTCAATGCGATCAGCCATCCCGCGGATCTGGGCGATCACATCATCGCAGCGCTTAGGATAAGCAATGTGCGCGAATCCACGGTGGCCGGCGAATGAGCGCCCCGACACCGGCCATAGTGCTCGGCGGCACCGGTTATGTGGCCGGCGAGCTGCTGCGCCTGATCGCAGGACATCCACAGCTCACCGTCGCGGCGATCCTGTCCGACAGCCAGCCCGGCGCCGCCGTCGCCGACGCGTTCGCGCATCTGCGCAGCGCCTATCCAGATCTTAAATTTGCGGCGCCCGATGAACTCCATGCCGTGATTCGCCGCGAACCGCTGTCGGCGTTGTTTTCCGCGGCACCGCATGGCGTGTCCGCGGCCATGGTCGACCGTCTGCTGGCGGTCGCGGCCGCGGCCGGCACGCGGGTGCATTGCGTGGATATCTCCGCGGATTTTCGCTACGCGAGCCAGGCTGCGTACGAAGCCGTGTACAAGCACGCACACGGCGCGCCGGCGAGAATCCGCGAGTTCACGTGCGCGGTGCCTGAGCACCTGCAGAAATCACCGACACCGCACGTTGCGCATCCCGGTTGTTTCGCCACCGCGACACTGCTCGCCAGCGTGCCGTTGCTGGCGCTCGGCCTGACCGATACGCGTCTTTTCGTCACCGGCATCACCGGCAGCACCGGCTCGGGTCGTAAACCCGTGGAGGGAACGCATCATCCGCATCGGCACAGCGATCTCTACACCTACGGCGCGCTGAGTCACCGGCATGTGCCCGAAATCGCTGCCTGCGCGAAGCTGGCGACGGGCATCGACGCGGATTTTAATTTCGTGCCGCATTCCGGGCCCTTTGCGCGCGGCATCCACGTCACCGTGCAGGCGAGCCTGAAGACTTCGCTCTCGACGGCTCAGGCGCTGGACGCCTTGCAGTCCTACTACAAGGGCTGTCCCTTCGTGCGCGTCGCGGCCGCCGCGCCGCGCGTCAAGGATGTGGCGACGAGCAACTACGCCAACCTGAGCGCCGTCTCGAATGGCAATTCCATCGCCGTCATGTCGGTGGTCGACAACCTCAACAAGGGCGCCGCAGGCGGCGCGATACAATGGATGAACCGGCTCTTGGGCTTGGCCGAAACCACTGGCCTCACCTCGCCCGCACCCGGATGGACTTGAACGTATGTCAGCAACGAATCCCACCGCGACGGCGCACGCGACTCATTTGGCGCAAGTGTTTGCGCAATACCCCATCGAAGTGGCGCACGGCGAGGGCGTGTGGCTGTATGCGCGCGACGGGCGCAAGATTTTGGACTTTTACGGCGGCCATGCGGTTGCGGGCTTAGGCTACGGACATCCGCGCTGGCTCGCGGCGCTCGAGCGCCAGGCACGGCAAATGGCTTTTCAAACCAATGCCCTGCCCATGGTTATCCGCGAACGCGCGGCCGCTCGCTTGACCAAGTTCGTGGGTCTCGGCCTCGACACCGTGTTCTGGATCAACAGCGGCGCCGAAGCGAATGAAAATGCCTTGAAGCTGGCATTCAAAATTACCGGACGTGCCAAAGCGGTGGCGCTGGAACAGAGTTTCCACGGCCGAACCGCTGCCGCGGGCGCCGTGACCTGGGGCGCGCTCGAAAAATGGTACGGCTTTCCGCGCACGCCTTTTGACGTTCGCTTCACACCGCGCGATGACCCGAATGCGGTTCCGGAGCACATCGACCGCGAAACGGCAGCGGTCATCGTTGAACCGATCCAGGGGGTCGGCGGCGCCTATGATGTGGGCAAACCGATGCTGGAGGCGCTGCGCCGGCGCTGCGACGAGGTCGGCGCAATTTTGATCTTCGACGAAGTGCAATGCGGCATGGGCCGCACCGGTGCGCCCTTCGCCGCGAATTACTACGGCGTCGTGCCGGACATCATTACCGCGGCCAAAGCCTTGGGCAACGGCTTTCCGGTATCCGCGCTGCTGCTGTCGCGGCGCATTGCCAATCAGCTGAAGTACGACGACATGGGCACGACATTCGGCGGCGGCCCCATGGCCTGCGCAGTGGCCGAAGCGGTGATCGATACGATCGAGTCGGAGGCATTGCTGGCCAACGTCCGCCAGGTTTCCACTTACATTCGCTCGAGCTGCGTCATCGGCCCGGTCACGGGCGTGCAAGGCGCCGGATTTCTACTGGGCCTGAAGACTTCCCGTCCCGCGAAGGAGGTTCAAGCCGCGCTCATGGCCAAGAACATTCTCACGGGGACGAGCGGCGATCCGCACATTCTGCGCCTGCTGCCGGCCTACATTTTGAACGAGGGCCACGTCGACACTTTGAGCGATGCACTGGCGAAAATATCGGCATGAGACGCTTCCTCGACCTCGCCAGCTTCAGCCGCGAGCAGGTGCTCGATCTTCTAGCCCTGGCGCAAGCGCTGCAGGACAAGCCGGAGCCGCGGGCGCTCGCGAATAAAATCCTTGGCCTGGTGTTCTTCAACCCGTCGCTGCGTACGCTGGCCTCCTTCCAGGCCGGCATGGCGCGCCTCGGCGGCAGTGCATTCGTGATCAATCCGGGATTGGGCACCTGGCAATTGGAAACCCGGCCGAACGCCATCATGAAGGGCGCGGCCGCGGAACATATCCGCGAAGGTATTCCGGCGTTGGCCTCGTACTGCGACGTCCTGGGCGTGCGCGCATTCGCCGACGGCAAGAGCTTGGAGAGCGATTTGAATGAAACGCTGTTCGGCATGATCGACAAGCTGTGCGACAAGCCGCTGATCAACATGGAATCGGCCATGAATCATCCCTGCCAGGCCTTGGCGGACTGGCGCACCATGGATGAGCTCAAGATTCCGAGTCGCGCCAAGTTCGTCTTGAGCTGGGCCTATCATCCCAAGGCCTTGCCGCTGGCGGTGCCGGCGGCGACGGTTCACATGGCCGCGATGCGCGGGATGGAAGTCGTGGTCCTGCGCCCGGAAGGATTCGCCTTGCCCGAACAGGTCATGGAGAAGGCTCGATTGGCGGCAAGCGCGGCCGGCGGTTCGGTGACCGAGTCCGCGGATCGCGCCGCGGCGCTGAGCGGCGCGAGCGTGGTCTATGCCAAGGAATGGGGTACGACCACCTACTACGGCGATGTGGAAGCCGACTCGCGCTTGCGCGCGGACCTCTCGGACTGGTGTGTGCGCGAGCGTTGGTTCGAGCGCGCGTTGCCGGATGCGAAATTCATGCACTGCCTGCCGGTGCGCCGCAATGTGGCGGTGGCCGATGAAATTCTCGATGGTCCGCGCGCGCTGGTGAAGCGCGAGGCCTTCAACCGCTTGCCGGTGCAGATGGCTGTGCTGCATCGCATGTTGGCTTAAAGTGTCTACGACTGTGTCGATCCAAGCGTTTGCCGTAGCGGAGTATTTTCAATGATTCTGAGCCGACCCGATCCGACCGTCGCCGTGCGCGCACTCAAAAGCGCAGCGCCGTACATTCGCATGTACAAGAATAAAATCTTCGTCATCAAGGCGGGCGGCGCGGTTTTCAGCGACGAAGCCTCGACCCGTGGTTTGATCGAGCAAGTCGCCGTCCTGCACCAGGTCGGCATCAAGACCGTGCTGGTGCACGGCGGCGGTCCGCAGCTCGATAGTTTACAGGCGAGCCTCGGCATCGAAACGCGCATGGTCAACGGCCGGCGGGTCACCGACCAAAAATCGATCGACGTGACCGCGATGGCGCTCAACGGCCTGATCAACACGCGAATCTTGGCGATATGCCGCGCGCTAGACATCGAGGCGATCGGCTTGAGCGGCGTCGATGCCGGTTTGATTCGGGCCCACAAGCGCCCGCCGGTGGCGCTCGCGGGCTCGAACGAGGTCGTCGACTATGGATTCGTCGGCGACATCGACTCGGTCAACTCGGCGGTGCTGGAAAAACTGCTCGAGAATGGCTTGATGCCGGTGGTCAGTCCTCTGTCCGCGGATGCCCACGGCACCTTGCTCAATATCAACGCGGACACGGTGGCTGCCGCGATCGGCGGCGCCCTGGCGGCGGAAAAGCTGGTACTTTGCACCGGCGCGCCGGGAATTCTGGAAAGCGCGCAGGAGCCGGGCTCCGTCATTTCTTACACCGACATCCAGGGGTTGAAGCGACTGCGGGACCAGGGCAGCTTGAAGGATGGCATGCTCCCCAAAGCGACGGCCATCGAAAATGCGATTCGCGGCGGCGTGCGCCGCGTGCACGTGATCAGCTACAAGCACCCGGACAGTTTGCTCGCGGAGGTCTTCACCAATGAGGGCACCGGCACGTTGGTGGTCGCGGACCTGAAAGCCTTGAGCGCAGCGGAACAGCTGGCGCAGCATTGATGCCAATGTCATGACTCGCCTCTGGGACAAGGGAAATTTGCTCGACGCGCGAGTGCTCGAATATACCGCGGGCGATGACCACGCCCTGGACAGTCGCCTGGTCGCCTACGATATCCTCGCCTCGATCGCGCATGCGGAAATGCTCGGCGAGCAAAAATTGCTGTCGGCGTCGGACCTCGAGGCGATACGCGCGGCGTTGACGGCCATCGGCGAGGAGCATGCACAAGGCAAGTGGCGCATTTCGCTCGAGCAGGAGGATTGTCAGACTGCCATCGAGAATTTGCTCACCGAACGCCTGGGCGCCGCCGGCGGCCGCCTGCATGCCGGACGTTCGAGAAACGATCAAGTGCTTGCCGCCTTGCGGCTCTACCTGCGCGATGCCGCGCAGGCGCTAGCGCAAGGTGCGCTCGCCGTGGGCGAGGCGCTCAATGCCCTGGCCGCGCGGCACGGCGATCAAGAACTTCCCGGCTACACTCACATGCAGCAGGCGATGCCGAGCAGCGTCGCGCTGTGGGCGTTGGGATTCGCGGCGGAACTTCGCGACGATGCCGAAGGGTTGCTGCTCACGCAGCGGCGCAGCAGCAAGAACCCCTTGGGGTCCGCGGCAGGATTCGGCACCCCGCATCTCGGTATCGACCGCGAAGCCACGCGCCGGCGCTTGGGATTTGCCGTCACCCAGGAGCCGGTCACCGCCGTGCAATTGTCGCGCGGCAAAGCCGAGGCGCAGCTGTTGTTCGAAATTACCCTGCTGACGCAGGATCTGGGCCGGCTCGCCGCCGACCTGTTGCTGTTTTATACGCGAGAGTTCGCTTATGTGAGTTTGCCGGAGGCCTTCACCACCGGTTCTTCGATCATGCCGCAAAAACGCAACCCTGATGTGTTCGAGTTGATGCGCGGCCGCAGCGCGGTCGCGCACGCGGCGCTGAATGAGGTCTTGGGCATCACGCAAAAATTGACCTCGGGTTATCACCGCGATTTGCAGCTGATCAAGCCACCGCTGTTTCGCGCGATCGATTCGTGCCTGCAGACTTTGGCAATCTTGCCGGACGCACTCAACGGTGTGCGCTTTCGGCCGGAAAATATCCGTCTGGATCCCAGCATTCACGCCGCGGCCGCCGCAAACGCGCTGGTGGCCAAGGAAGGCATCCCCTTTCGCGAGGCCTACCGGCGGGTGGCCGCACAACTCAAGGACAGCGAATGAGCATTTGGCGCAGCCTGCGAACCGTCGAGGAGTTGAACGGCAACCGGGAAGGAACGCTGATCGAGAATCTGGGAATTTTGTTCACGGAAATCGGCGCGGACTTCATCCGCGGCACCATGCCGGTGGACACGCGTACCGTGCAGCCCTATGGACTCTTGCATGGCGGAGCCTCGGTGGCGCTCGCCGAAACCCTAGGAAGCATGGGTGCATCCATGTGCGTCGATGCGGCGGAGTTTCAAGTCGTGGGTCAGGAAATCAATGCCAACCATGTGCGTGCCGCGCGCGGCGGGCTCGTCACCGGAACGGCGCGAGCGGTGCACTTAGGCGGCCGCACCCATGTCTGGACCATCGACATTGTCGATGAGGCGCAGAAGCTGGTCTGTATTTCGCGCATCACCATGGCGGTCATCAAGCGCGGCGCCCTCACGCCTTAAATTTGCGCTGGCATTTGTCACATCAGGAGGCGTATCTTTTGCGCCATGAAAAAACCCACCGTTGGATTTTGGCGCCCGGCGCTCTGCCTCGTAGTTATCGTAGGCTTCGCGGGATTTGGCGAAGCACAGACTCCCCCGCCGGCCGTGAAACCGCCGCCGGCCACCGCGCCGGGCGCGGACCCGGGACCCGCGCTCACGCCCGATCAAATCAGCTATTTGATCGGTCTGGTATTTGGCGCGCAAATGCACAACACGGGCATCACGCCCGACGCGATCGCCCCCGATTCCGTCGTGCGAGGCATCAAGGATGGCTTGCAGGGCAAACAACCTTCGGCCGCGGATCAACAGCAACTGGCTGCGTACGCCCGTTCAGCGGGCGATGCCATGGTCGCGCGCAATGCAAACGCCGCGAAGGAATTCCTGGCGAAGAATGGCAAAGCAAAAGGTGTGGTGACCACCGCCTCGGGACTGCAATATAAAATTCTCGACGCCGGCGACAAAAAAGCGCCTCCCATCACGCCCACCGATACGGTGACCGCGCACTATCGCGGCACGCTGATCGATGGCACGGAATTCGACAGCTCGTACTCGCGTGGCGCGCCCACCCCTTTCCCGGTAACGGGCGTCATCAAAGGTTGGCAGGAGGCGCTGGTGCTGATGAAGCCGGGTGCGAAATGGCAGCTATTCGTCCCGCCAGAGCTTGCCTACGGCCCAAGAGGACAGGGAAAAATTCCGCCCAATTCACTGCTGATTTTCGACCTGAACGTGATCAGCGCGGAGGCCGCCGGTGCGCCCCCCAAGGCGCCGCCCGGCACGCCACCGCCGGTGAAGCAAAAGTAACGCCCTCGCCAGTCCGCGCCGACGCGCGATGCCAGAACCGGCGCCGCGATCAGCGCAGTTCGAGTGCGTTGGTCAGATCGCCCATCGGCGGCGCGCCGTGCGCGCGCAAGCCGGCGTCGCGCTGGGCAATCCCGGGCAGCACTTCAAGATCGAAGCGGCGCGTGATCAGGCGCAGGATCGATTCGGTGTCGTACTGCGTGTGATCGACCGTGCCGCGCTTGGCGAGGGGCGAAATAATCAACGCGGGAATGCGTGCCCCGGGGCCCAAGAGATCGCCCTGCGGCGGCGCGACGTGGTCCCAGGCGCCGCCGAATTCGTCGTAGGTGATCACGATCAGCATGCGATTCCACTGCGGGCCGGCGCGCAGTTTCGCCACCAGATCCGCGATATGCGCATCGCCCTCGGCGACCGAGGCATAGCCGGCGTGCTGGTTCAGATTTCCTTGAGGCTTGTAGAAACTCACCGCCGGTAAACGGCCGGCCGCGGTGTCCGACAGCAGGTCCTCGTAATCTCTCAGGTGCGCCGCGCGTTGTTCCGCGTGCGTAGTGGGATCAAAGCGTGCGTAGTAATTGAACGGCTGATGATGCGCCTGAAAATCCGGATTGCCACCCGCGGTTTCCGGCGCGTAGATCACCTCGCGCGTTTTCGACCGCGGCCGCGTGCCGTCCTTTACGGCGGCGTTCCACGCGCCGGCGTACCACGCCCAAGCGATTCCCTTCGCATCCAGCGCATCGCCGATGTTTCGCCGGGTCTGCGGCGGCAGCGTGGTCGGATTGTTCGGATCCGCATAGGCGAAGCTCGCATCCTGCGCCGCCGGCCTGTTGCGGCTCGGCTGATAGGCGGGCTGCATGGTATTCACCGCGTAGAACTTGCCGTCGCCGAAATAATTGAGCGGTGCGATATCGCCGCTCCTGGCGAAAGTCGGCGGCTCATCGAGCGCCGAGGCCGGTGGCGTGGTCGCCGTCTTGAGCCGCGGCAAGTAGCCGCCGCCGGCATCCCTTTCCAGCACCGCGATCGAGGGCTTCGCCGCGGCGGTGTCGGCATTGGGATATTCCGGAGCGCAGGCGCAAATCAAGTATTGATGATTCAGAAATGAGCCACCGAAAGCGCCCTGAAAGAAATTATCGGCGAGCACGAATTGCCGGGCCAGCGCGTACAGGGCCGAACGGCTGTAGTCGTAGTGTCCGAGCGCAAGACCGCCGGCGTCCGACCAGGCGGCGTAGCCGTCGTTCTTGCCGCCGTCGATTTGCATTTGATGTTCGAAGAATCGATGCCACAAATCGCGGGTCACGGTTGCTGTCGATAGCCTCGCCTGCGACTGCGGCGTGAAGCCCTGCTCGATCGAGTAGGGAGCATTGGGCAACCCGACGCTTTGCTGCTGGGTCACCACCGGCGTGACGCCTGCGGCGGTCACGCCGCCCCAAGTGGGCGGCAGTACGGATAATACGCTGCCGTCGCGATCCAACTGCGGGTGGTAGCCGGACAGCGGATGGCCATCGCGATCGATGACTTCGCTTAAGTTTCGGGCGCCGGGAAAATTGCCATATAAATTGTCGAAGGCGCGGTTCTCGGCATAGATGATGACGATGGTGTCAATGTCGCTGCGCAGCGCGCGCGTCCGCTCGAGCGGCGTGACGGCGCCGCGCGGCGCGGTTGGCAAATTCGCCGGCATACAGCTGCAAATGCCGGCGGCGATGCCGGCACCGCAGAGAATCGCGAGGGAT
>Ga0307474_10004065_pt1 | contig 10540 bp, 9 predicted proteins | sample atmos_gasesECM1C_2_FD_203312 | JGI IMG/M metagenome (GOLD analysis project Ga0307474, IMG submission 203312) | Hardwood forest soil microbial communities from Morgan-Monroe State Forest, Indiana, United States - atmos_gasesECM1C_05 | ecosystem: Environmental > Terrestrial > Soil > Temperate...
GCCCCCCTTTGTGGTGGCCAATACCCAGGACGGCATCGCCCGTTCCCATGACTGGATGCGGCTCGGCTTGATGCCGCAATTCATCGTTCGTCAATCGCTGATCATCGGCATCACGGCCGGCATGTTCGTTCTTGGCTTCGATTTCGGCGCCGCGGCCGCGATGCTCGCGAGCGCGGCGGCGGTCTGGTTCGCCATGATCGGCCAGATGGTGGTTCTGAACCGCCGCCTTGGCAACCATGTCGAGGACGGTCGCCGGGACTATGACATCCGTGGCTGGCTGTCGATCTCGCTGCCGATCCTGATGGTGGAGGGATTTTATCTTTTGTTGTCCTACACCGATGTGCTGGTTCTGCAGCAGTTCCGCTCCTCGCAAGAGGTCGGCGTCTATTTCGCGGTGGTCAAGACGCTCGCGCTGGTATCCTTCATCCATTATGCGATGTCGGCGACCACGGCGCATCGGTTCGCCGAATATAACGCGCTGGGCGATAACACCCGGCTATCGGCCTACGTCGCGCATGCGATCGAATGGACGTTCTGGCCGTCGCTCGGTGCAACCGTGCTGCTGTTGGCCTTCGGCAAGCCGCTGCTCTGGCTGTTCGGTCCGCAATTCGTGATCGGCTATGACATCATGTTCGTCGCCGCGATCGGGCTCGTCGTGCGCGCGGCGGTCGGCCCTGTCGAACGACTGCTCAACATGCTCGGACACCAATATATCTGCGCACTGGCCTATGCGCTCGCCTTCGCCATGAATTTGATGCTGTGCGTAGCACTGGTGCCCCGCTTCGGCGGCCACGGCGCAGCCGCAGCAACCTCGATCTCGCTCGTGTTCGAGACCGGCCTGTTGTTTTACATCGCACGCCAACGGCTGGGGCTGCACATGCTGGCGTTCGGGAAGCATCGTTGAATTCGCCGTGCCAGTACGACACCGCCGTCATCGCGGGCGCAAGCGAAGCGATCCAGTGTGCGGACAAAGCAGACTGGATTGCTTTGTCGCTGCCGCCCCTCGCAATGACGCGAGCCCAATTCCGGCAATAATGGGCCGCGGCTTCATCACTCCGCGGTCCAGCCGCCGTCGATCGAGAGATTGGCACCGGTGATCTGCGCTGCGTCCTCGCCACAAAGATAAAGCGCAAGCGCTGCAACCTGCTCGGCCGTGACGAACTCCTTGGTCGGCTGGGCTTCCAGCAGCACGTCGTGGATGACCTGTTCCTTGGTCATGTTGCGCGCCTTCATGGTGTCGGGAATCTGCTTCTCGACCAGCGGCGTCCAGACGTAGCCCGGGCTGATGCAATTGCAGGTGATCTTGAAGGTTGCAAGTTCAAGCGCCACCGTCTTGGTGAGACCGGCAATCCCGTGCTTGGCCGAGACGTAGGCCGCCTTGAACGGCGAGGCCACCAGCGAATGGGCCGAGGCGGTACTGATGATGCGGCCCCAGCCGCGCTTCTTCATGCCGGGGACTGCAGCGCGGATGCCGTGAAACGCCGCCGACAGGTTGATCGCAATGATCGTATCCCATTTCTCGATCGGGAATTCCTCGATCGGCGACACGAACTGGATGCCGGCATTGTTGACGAGGACGTCGACGGAACCGAAGGTCTTTTCTCCCAGCGCGATCATCTCGGCAATCTCGGCGGCCCTCGTCATGTCGGCGGGCGAATGGATCGCCTTGACCTTGAAATCGCTCTCGATCGCCGAGCGCTCCCGTTCGATGTCGGCGGGAGCGCCCATGCCATTGAGCACGATGTTGGCCCCGGCGCCGGCAAATTTGCGGGCATAGGCGAGCCCGATGCCGCTGGTCGAGCCGGTCACTACCGCGGTCTTGCCTGTCAGGATACCCATTTCGTTTACTCCTTTTTGACGGGGCTTTCTTCGTCCAAGAGATCGTAGGTCACCATGGTTTCATCGGATTGCGGCCGTTCCAGCCACTCCTTGTGGCGCATCGATCGATGCACGTCGCGCACGCCGGCTTCCCAGTGTTCCACCATCGCGACACGGGAGAAATCGTAATCCTTGGAATTGCTCTCGTAGTTCTTGCTCTTGTAGATGAGGTGCACCACCGTGACCGTGCTTTCCCTGGCGGCCTCGCACAACAGCTTTACCGACGGCTCTTGCTTCAGCCCTTCGGGCAACTTGTCGATCAGGTCGCGAATGGCCTTGCGCGCATTGTGGATCTGCCGGTTCTTGTCGGTATTCATGCGGGTGCGGCTGGAGAAGCGAATATCCTTCTCGCGCTCGGCAGCCTCCAGCATGGTTTTCGGCAGCGGTCCACGGGCGCTGAAGAGATCGACCTGGAAGATCATGAGGTCATCGGCCGTCTCGGTATCCAGCACGAAATCCAGCGGCGTGTTGGAGGCAAGGCCGCCATCCCAATAGTGCTCGCCGTCGATGACGATGGAGGGAAAACCCGGCGGCAACGCGCCGGAGGCCATGATATGCTCTGGACCGATCAGCTTGCCGAGCCGCTTGAACTCGACATTGTCGAAATAGCGGAAATTGCCTGACGTTACCCCCACTGCACCGACGCTAAGGCGAGTTTCCAGATCGTTGATGCGGTCGAAATCGACGAGGCGTTCCAGCGTCCTGCGCAATGGCGAGGTGTCGTAATAGCTTTGCGCCTCCGCGCTTCCGACCGGCCACAGCGGTGCCGGCGGCACGCGCGGGGCGAAGAAGCCCCGCGCTCCGAAGGTGGCGACGAGGGCTGCGCTGGTTTCGTTGAACAGCGACCGCTCGCCGTCACCGCGCGTGATCGGAACGAACGGCACCGGCGATGAAACGGTTTCCCAGAACTCCTTCAGCCTGTCGACACGCTTTGACGGTTCGTTGCCGGCTATGATCGCGGCGTTGACCGCCCCGATCGAGATGCCGGCAATCCAGTCCGGTTGAAAACCGCAATGGCAAAGCGCCTGGTAGGCGCCCGCCTGATAGGAGCCAAGCGCGCCGCCGCCCTGCAGGACGAGCACGCGCTGCGCCTTCGCGGGCGTCATTGCGAGTGGCGGATCGGCCGAATTCATCATGCCTTCAAGGTGATCGGAAAATTCAAAAATGCAGCGTGGCGCTTGTTCGCGGTGGCGTCAATTGGCGAGAACAGTCGAAGGAAGCCTTATGCCGGGCGTGTCGCGCGGCTCGGTCGATGCAAGGATGAGCGTCCAGAACACCTTGTATTTGGTATTCGGAGCGTAGCTCGCCGCAATACCCATTTTTGTGACGCCATTTTGCAGCATGTTCGCCCGGTGAGGCGGCGAATCGCGCCAGCCGGAAAATGCCTCGGCGAGCGTATGATATCCGGCCGATACGTTCTCCACCGCGAGTGTCGCGGGGTACCCGGCTGCCTGCAGGCGCTTGGGCAGCGGCGCCTTCACGTCGTGATCGAGCTTGTTGCGGCCGGCCATGGCCTGCGACTGCCCCTCGGCGACCTTCATAAGTTCCGGATCGATCACGACGCCAGGAAGACCGTTGTTCTTCCTGTACAGCGAAATCATCGTTGCGGCGGCCTCTGGATCGAGTTTGGCGCCCTCGGCCATGTTGAAATACATGCTCGGTTGTTCGTTCGAAACGTCGCCCGCGCAGCCGCCAAGCGCCAACAACGCGACGATCGCAGCCCATGCGCGCATGATTCAAGGTTCCCCAGGGTTTTCCGGGGCGGTTGTTGCATGTCAACCGTGGCTGAATGGTGAACGATTGCCGGGATTCCGGCGCAATTTCCGCGAGGTGTGTGTCGCCCTACGATGTCGTGACAGTATGGATGCCGCACTCGGTCTTGGACCGGCCACGCCAGCGGCCCGCGCGCGCATCCTCGTCCCCAGAGGTCCGGGTGGTGCAGGGCATGCATCCCACCGACAGAAAGCCCGAGGCCAGCAGCGGATGCGGCGGCAGCTTGCTTTCCGCGTAAATCTTCTCGATCGCTTCGCGCGAGACATTGGCGAAGGGATTGAACTTCAACCGAATACCGTCGTCCTCGACGACCGGGATGGCGATGCGCAAGCCGCCCTGGAAGCGCTTGCGCCCATTGATCCACGCACCAAAAGGCGCCAGCGCGCGCCGGAGCGGCTCGACCTTGCGGATGCGGCAGCAGGCGTCAGGATCGGAGAACCACAATTCGCGATCGGGATCCTCGCGGCGCAGCGTCTCCCCCTCCGGCTTGACTGAACGGACGTCGCGCAGGCCGAGCGCGGCGACCAGCGTGTCGCGATAGGCAAGTGTCTCCTCGAACAGCCAGCCGGTGTCGAGAAAGATGACGGGAATCGCGGGATCGACGTCGGCCATCACCTTGAGCAGGGCGGCAGATTCGGTGCCGAATGACGACACCAGCGCAAGCCGCTCGCGGCCGACGATCCCTAGCGCAGTCTGGATCACCTCCAGCGGCGTGGCATGCCCCAGCACGCGATCAAGTTCAGTCGCAGCCGGCAAGACGGGCGCACTTTCGGCGTATTCGGCAAGCACTGGCTGCGCAATCTCGCTCACTGGCCGGCACTCTCCGAATGCCGCTGCTGCATGCGACGGTTAAGCGCAGTGACACGGCCGTCGCCGGTCGGCTGATAAAACACCGAGTAGCGATTTGCGGTGACGGCAAAGGCCTCGGCATCGGCCTGCTTCTTCACCTGAAAGGCGTCGAAGCCCGCGCGCAGCATGAACACGAACTGGTCGCGCAGCACCTGCCCCGTGGCGCGCAATTCGCCGTCATAGCCGTGACGCTCGCGCAGCAGCCGCGCCTGGCTATAGGCGCGGCCGTCACGGAAAGTCGGAAACACGAGAGCGACCACCGCGAGACGGTCGAGGAACGGCACCAGATCGTCCACGTCGCGATTGTTGGGCCAGATCACTCCCACCTCTCCCGAACGCGTCGACAAGGCTTCGGCGTCTTCCAAAAGTCGCGTCGCCGTAACCAGCACCGCGCCATCGCCCGGCAACTCGGCGCCGTCGGGAACGTGGACGAAAATGTCGGTGGCAATCTTTCCGTTCTTAACGAGTTGCATAGACCCGCTCCCTGAAGGGTTCGACGCCGAGCCGCTTCACCGTGTCGACGAAAAGTTCGTCGGGGCGTTCGCGCAGCGCCAGATAAGCTTCGACGATATCCTCGACCACGTCGGCAACGTCGCCATACCGCACGGCGGGCCCGATCAAGGCGCCGAGCTCGGCGTTTTCGTCGGCGCGGCCGCCGATCGTGATCTGGTAGAATTCCTCGCCGTTCTTCTCGACACCGAGAATGCCGATGTGGCCGACATGATGGTGGCCGCACGCGTTGATGCAGCCGGAGATATTGATGTGCAGGCGCCCGATCAGCTCGGCGGTGTCGTGATTGGCAAAGCGCCGGGTCAATTCCTGCGCGATCGGAATCGAACGCGCGTTGGCAAGTGAGCAATAATCCAGCCCCGGGCAGGCGATGATGTCGGAGACCAGATTGACGTTCGGCGTCGCCAGCCCGATTTTGTCGAGTGCCTTCCACAACGCCGGCAGGTCGCGCCTGGCGACATGCGGCAGCGCAAGGTTCTGCTCGTGCCCGACCCGGATTTCGCCGAACGAATATCTGTCGGCGAGGTCGGCAATCGCATCCATCTGGTCTGCGGTGGCGTCGCCGGGCGGTCCGCCCACCGGCTTGAGCGACACGGTCACGATGGCGTAGCCCTGAACCTTGTGGGTGAACACCGAATTCCTGCGCCACCGCTCGAACAGCGGGTCGCGCGCCGCCTGCTTCAGCTCGTCAGGCATGTGCGGCAGCTTCTCGTAGCGCGGATAGGTGAAGCGCGAACGGATCTCCTCGATGACCGAATCATCCAGCGTCAGCGCGCGGTCGCCCATCGCACGCCACTCATCTTCGACCTCGGCTGCGAATTTATCGACGCCGAGTTCGTGCACCAGGATCTTGATGCGTGCCTTGTAGATGTTGTCGCGGCGGCCGTACTGATTGTAGACGCGCAGGATCGCCTCGACATAGCTCAACAGATCGCGGCCGTGAACGAACGGCTTGATCGTCTTGCCGATGAAGGGCGTGCGGCCCAGTCCACCGCCGACCAGCACCTCGAAACCGGTCTCGCCTTGCGAGTTCCTGTGCAGGCGCAGGCCGATATCGTGAATCTTGATCGCGGCGCGATCATGTGCGGAAGCGGTGATCGCGAATTTGAACTTGCGCGGAAGGAACGAGAATTCCGGATGCAGCGTGGTGAATTGCCGCAACAGCTCCGACCAGATGCGCGGGTCCTCGATCTCGCCCGGCGCCACGCCCGCCCACTGATCGGATGTGACGTTGCGCGTGTTGTTGCCCGATGTCTGCATCGAATGGATGCCGACCTCGGCAAGATCGGCGAGCGCGTCCGGCAATTCGGCGAGCTTGATCCAGTTGAACTGGATATTCTGCCGCGTGGTGAAATGCCCATAGCCGCGGTCATAGCGTCGCGCCACGTGCGCCAGCCGCCGCAACTGCTTCGAGGACAGCGTGCCGTAGGGGATTGCGATGCGGAACATGTAGGCGTGCAGTTGCAGATAGACGCCGTTCTGCAATCGCAGCATCTTGAATTCGTCCTCGGTGAGTTCACCGGACAAGCGCCGCTTCACCTGATCGCGAAATTCCTCAACCCGTTCGTTGATGAGCGTGCGGTCGAGTTCGTCATAAGCGTACATGATCAATTGACCTCAAACGGGAACCGAAAGATCGATAGTGACCCCGCGCGAGCGGATGTATTCGCGCAAATTCCCCGGATTGATCTTGCCGCCATCCTTGATTTCGACAGGCGCGATATAGGCACCGACCGCACCGAGATCGTCGGCCACGGATTCGGCCAGCAATGCCCGCGCTCCGTCCGCGTCGCGAACGATCGCCGCATCCGACAGGTCGGTCGACCAGCTCTTTGCCGCGGTACGATAGATCACGGCACCATCGAAAGTGCGGTTGGCTGTGATCATGGAAGGACCGGTGATCCTGATCTTTTGTTCGAGCGGAGATGTCATTCGGCGGCGACCTGAAAATAAGAGGCGAGTTGGGCGAGTTGGGCATGGCGCGATGGCGCGGCGTGCGCGACCACATCGCCGATGATGAGGATGGCGGGACCACCGTCGATCTTCCCGACAAGTTCGGGCAATCCGTCGAGCGTACCGATCGCGGCCTTTGCATCGCTGCGTGTGACGCGGGCGAACACGCCGACCGGGGTGTGCGGCGAACGACCCGCGGCAAGCAGGCCGGACCGCACCGACAGCGCGGCGGTCATGCCCATATAGACGACGATCGTCATCCTGGTATCGGTCAGGTTGGACCAGTCGACGGCTTCCGCGTCCTTGGCCTTGTGGGCGGTGAGAAACGTGATGCGCAGCGCCTCGTGGCGGTAGGTCAGCGGCACTTCGAATTGCGCAGCTGCCCCCAGCCCTGCGGTGATCCCGGGGATGACCGAGTAGACGACCCCGGCTTGCCGCAAGGCCTCAATCTCCTCACCGCCGCGGCCGAAGATGAAGGGATCGCCGCCTTTGAGCCGCACCACGCGCTGTCCGGACTTCGCGGCTTCGATCAACAGGCGGTTGATCGCTTCCTGGCCGATGCCGGGCTTGCCGACACGGCGGCCAACCGGCACGCGCTCCGCATCGCGCCGCGCGCGATCGAGAATTTCCGGAGCTACCAGTTCATCGTAGAAAACGATGTCGGCATCCTGCAGCACGCGCAACGCCTTGACCGTTAGCAGGTCGGGGTCGCCTGGGCCCGCGCCAACCAGCGTCACGTTGCCCTCTGCGCGGCCCGACGCGAGCGCGCCGGCAAAGCCTGCAGCATCGCCGATATTTCTCAACGCCGCTTCAGCCTCATCCGCACGCCCCGAAAGGACCAGTTCGCCGATCGGGCCGTCGATCAGACGCTCCCAGAAGCGGCGGCGCAAAGCAAATTCGGGAATCAGGCCATGGATCGCCTTGCGCCAGCGTCCGATGAAGCCGGCGAGTTCGCCGATGCGAGCAGGCAGCACAGCTTCGATACGCTCGCGCACACGCCGCGCCACGACCGGCGAGGCACCGCCGGTGCCGACCGCCACCACCACCTCGCCGCGATCGACGATCGCAGGAAAAATGAAAGTCGAATGTTCGAGATCGTCCATCACGTTCACAGGCAGCCCAAGCGCCTTTGCCCGCGCCGACACCGCCGCAGCAACATCGCCCGCGCCGGCGCAGACGACAGCGATCACTCCGGCAAGATCCGCGGTCAGCGGATCTCCTGCGGCGAACTCGATGCCGGCTGCGTCCTCGACGGCAAGAACGCGTGCGTCATCTTCGCCATCGGTGGCGTACCAGCGAACCCGTGCACCTGCGGAAACAAGCAGGCGCAGTTTTGCCTGCGCCGGATCGCCGGAACCGACGAGGAGCACCACGCCGCTTTGCAGATCAAGAAATACCGGCAGGAATCGCATGCGACACTCACTTCCCCCGCTTGTGGGGTTGACGGAAATTATTTTCCATTTATGTCTCGTTCAAGCCCTTCAAAGAGAAAATTATTTCTTCTCTATTGCAGTGCAACTATAGAATTTTCCACTCCCAAGGCCAAGGGCCGGTAGATGCATCTTCTCGACACCGATCAAGCAAGCAACCACCCGCACCGGGCTTTTCCAATCGATCGATCCCCGGTCACGCAGATTTCAACAGATGGGCTCTCCCGGGTCGCTGCGATGGACCACCTCGACGCGCTCGAGGCCCAGAGCATCTACATTTTCCGTGAGGCCTTTGCGCGGCTTAAGAAACTCGCGCTGCTGTGGTCGCTGGGCAAGGATTCCAACGTGATGATCTGGCTCGCGCGCAAGGCATTTTTCGGCCGCGTGCCGTTCCCGGCCTTGCATGTCGATACCGGCAAGAAATTTCCGGAGATGTATGCGTTCCGCGATCACTACGGCAAGGAATGGGATCTCGATTTGCGGATCGAACCTTGTCCGCCGATCGAGGCGGTCGATGCGACTCTGCCGCCAGCCGCACGCTCGGCCGCGCGCAAGACCGAAGGATTGAAGCTCGCACTCGCCAAATATGGTTTCGATGGCCTGATCGCGGGCATTCGCCGCGACGAAGAAGCCACGCGCGCCAAGGAGCGGGTTTTCTCGCCGCGCGGCATTGAAGGCGGATGGGACGTGTGCGATCAGCCCCCCGAATTCTGGGATCAATTCAACGCCTCGCCCCCGCCGGGCGCACATCTGCGCATTCATCCGATCCTGCATTGGACCGAAGCCGACATCTGGGCCTACACTAGGCGCGAGAACATTCCGATCATTCCACTTTACCTCGCCAGGGACGGCAAACGTTATCGTTCGCTCGGCGACGCCGACATCACTTTCCCCCTGGCCTCTACCGCCTCCAGCATCGAGGAGATTCTGCTCGAGCTCGAGCGCACGAAGGTACCGGAGCGGGCCGGGCGTGCACTGGATCATGAAACCGAAGACGCATTCGAGCGCCTTCGCGTTGCCGGCTACCTCTGATGAAACTGGTTTGAGCATCGCCATGAACATGATCGTCCCCGCCGCGATATCGGCAACGCCAAACGGCACTACGCGCGGCCAGGTGCGCATCGTCATCGTCGGTCATGTCGATCACGGCAAATCGACGCTCGTGGGCCGTCTCCTGCATGAGACCGGCAGTCTGCCGGAAGGCAAGCTCGAGATGCTGAAGGTCGTCAGCGCAAGGCGCGGCATGCCGTTCGAGTGGTCGTTCCTGCTCGATGCACTGCAGACCGAACGCGATCAGGGCATCACCATCGACACCACGCAGATCCGATTCCGCACCGAGTCGCGCGAGGTGGTATTGATCGACGCGCCCGGCCACGCGGAATTTCTGCGCAACATGATCACCGGCGCCTCACAGGCCGATGGCGCGCTTCTGATCATCGACGCGCTGGAAGGGGTTCGCGACCAGACCCGCCGCCACGGCTATCTCTTGCATCTTCTCGGCGTCAAACAGGTCGCGGTGGTCGTCAACAAGATGGATCGGGTCGATTTCAGCGCGGAGCGCTTTGCCGAGATCCGCGACGAGATCACATCGCATCTGACCGGCCTTGGCGTCACGCCTTTGGCGGTTATTCCGATTTCGGCACGCGATGGCGACGGCGTTGCCGAGCGCGGCAGGCGGAGCCCGTGGTACCAGGGCCCGACGGTAGTCGAGGTGCTGGACAGGCTCGAACCTGCGCCGCCGCTGGAGCAGCTTGCGCTGCGACTGCCGGTGCAGGCGATCTACAAATTCGACGACCGCCGTATCGTCGCCGGGCGCATCGAGTCCGGCCGTCTTGCTGCCGGCGACGAGATCGTCGTGATGCCCGCTGGAAAAATTGCCAGGATCAAAACCGTCGAGGGCTGGCCGGCGGCGGCAGAAGGCCTGCAGACCGCAGGCCGATCGGTCGGAATCACGCTCGACCGCGAACTGTTCCTCGAACGCGGCGATATCATCGCCCATGTCGAATCGAGCCCGCGCGACACACGCCGGATTCGCGCGCGCATTTTCTGGCTGCACGACAAGGAACTCGCCAAGGGCGAACAAATTCTGGTCCGCCTTGGCACGCGCGAAAGCCGCGCGAGCGTAGTTGGGATCGAGAACGCCGTCG
>Ga0307474_10004066_pt1 | contig 10539 bp, 4 predicted proteins | sample atmos_gasesECM1C_2_FD_203312 | JGI IMG/M metagenome (GOLD analysis project Ga0307474, IMG submission 203312) | Hardwood forest soil microbial communities from Morgan-Monroe State Forest, Indiana, United States - atmos_gasesECM1C_05 | ecosystem: Environmental > Terrestrial > Soil > Temperate...
GACCCGATACACAACGAAAGCGTTCCCCCAGAGCGAAATGGGACTCGACACACTCGATCTCGCAATCATCGCGCTGTACCTGGTTGGCATTACTTTATTTGGGCTGCGTTTCCGTAAGCGGCACCGCTCGCTGCGCGATTATTTTCTCGCCGGACGCGATATCCCATGGTGGGCCATCGCACTCTCCATCGTAGCCGCCGAAACCAGCACGCTCACCATCATCAGCATTCCCGGGCTCGCCTACGACACGAACCTTACCTTCCTGCAAGTTGTGATGGGATATGTTGTCGGCCGCGTGATTATCAGCTTTGTCCTGCTGCCACATTATTTTCGCGGCGATCTCTACACTGCCTACGAACTCATCGAACGGCGCTTTGGGCGCGGCTTACGCTCCTTAACGGCCGGCCTGTTCCTCTTGACTCGCGCCGCAGCCGAGGGGGTGCGCGTTTATGCCGTTTCAATTGTCGTTTCAATTGCTCTGGGAACCGGTGCGATCGCCTCGATCGCTATCATCACTGTATTGACGCTCATCTATACATTCGAAGGTGGCCTGGCCGCGGTGATCTGGACTGACGTTGTGCAGACCGCCATCTACATAGGTGGAACGTTGGTAGGGCTGGTGACAATTCTGCACCTTGTCCCCGGAGGATGGACCGCCATTCACGCCGCGGCCGCAAGCGCCGGCAAGTTGCAAGTCTTCGATTTCACGCCGAGCTTTTGGATTCCATATTCCTTTTGGGCTGGTGTGATCGGCGGCGCAGCCTTCACCACCGCGAGCCACGGCACGGATCAGCTTTTTGTCCAACGTTTGCTCGCCGCACGCACCCAGAAGCAATCCGCCGTTGCGCTGATCTCCAGTGGCGTGGCGATCCTGTTTCAATTTGCTTTGTTCCTCATGGTAGGCGTAATGCTATGGGCGTTCTACCGCGTGCCCTCGGCGAGCTTCGGAAAATCTGACCGCATCTACCCAACGTTTATCGTAAACCAGATGCCCCACGGCATTTCCGGGCTGCTGATCGCCGCAGTTCTCGCCGCGGCCATGTCGAATCTCAGCGCGGCTCTGAATTCCCTTTCATCCAGCTCGATCATGGATTTCTACGTCCGCCTCCGTCCGAAAGCCGACGAGCGAATGCAGATGCGTCTCTCCCGCCTGGCGACGTTTGGATGGGCGCTGCTACTGTTTGGATTGGCAGTATTGGCATTGCACAAGGTTGGGCGCGTGGTCGAGGTGGGGCTGCAAATCGCTTCCGTGGCCTATGGTGCGCTCCTCGGCGTATTCCTGCTTGGCGTGCTGACGAAGAAAGCGAATCAGCGCGGCGCAATGGCAGGCATGCTATTCGGTTTCGGCACGGAATTGTACTTGTGGAGAATCCATGTTCCGTGGACCTGGTGGGTCATCGTTGGAACACTCGTCACCTTTGCCGTGGGATATGTTCTGAGTTTATTTCTCCCGGAACAGCGCTGAGTAGAGCGCCAGTCCTCGCGTATACTTGTTCACTCCACACATGCCGGAACTCATCCAGCAACGCTCAACCACCGTCCGTCCTGAACTCGCCCGCGATCTCGGCGTCAGTCACGCTTCGGCGGTGGTCGTCGGCACAATCATCGGCAGCGGTATTTTTCTCGTTCCCGCCGAAATGATGCAAGCGGTGGGCTCGGCGAAACTGGTGTATCTGGCATGGCTGGTTGGCGGATTGCTCTCTTTTTTCGGCGCACTCACCTACGCGGAACTTGGCGCCATGAAGCCGCAGGCTGGCGGCGAATACGTTTACGTTCGCGACGCCTACGGCCCGCTGGGAGGTTTTCTCTACGCCTGGACCTGGTTCGTAATCGCCAAGCCGGCGTCGATAGCAACCGTCGCAACCGGGCTCGTGCGCATTCTTGGCACCTTCACGATCTTTTCATTTTTCCCGATCCATATCATTTCCGTTCCGTTCGCCATCACCTGGGGTCAGCTTGTGGCGATCGCCGCGGCGATTCTGATTTCCCTCCTCAATTACCTTGGAGTGAAGAAGGCCGGTGAATTCCAGCTCGTATTTACGATCTTGAAAGTAGCAATCATCCTCGGCATCGTGGTCGTCTGCTTCAGCGGCGCCGGCACAGCAACCGGACGAGGCTGGAGCAACTTTGCGGGAACATTCACGGGCGCAAAGGGCGGGATCGCCGGCTTCATGGCTGCGCTGGTTGCCGCCCTCTGGGCCTACGACGGATGGAACGACCTGAACATGGTCGCTGGCGAAGTAAAACAGCCCGGGCGAAATATTCCAGTCGCTCTAATCGCAGGAGTGGCAACAGTCGGCGTGCTTTACGTTTTAATGAATGCCGCAGTGCAATACGTACTCCCCGCAAATGTAATCGCCGCCTCGCCACGCCCCGCCTCTGATGCTGTCGCCGTGGTCATGGGACGCATGGGCGCCAGCATTGTGTCTGCTGGCATGGCTATCTCGATGCTCGTCACCCTGAATGGCACAATCATGAGCGGCGCACGCGTGCCCTTCGCTGTCGCCCGCGATGGATATTTTTTCTCCGCTCTCGCTGAGGTTCATCCCCGCTTTCACACTCCCTCGGTTGCCATAGTCGTGCAGGCGCTGCTGTCGATCGTTCTCTTGCTGCTCGGAGCAAACTTCCGTCAGCTCTTTTCTCTCGCCATCTTTGCGGAATGGCTTTTCTACATGATCGCCGGCAGCACCATTTTCGTCTTCCGCTGGCGCGATCCGAATGCTCCCCGGCCCTACCGCATGTTCGGCTACCCCATCATTCCCGCCGTGTTCATTGCAGTTGCCGCCTTTCTTCTCTACTACACATTTCGCGGAGATTGGCCGAACTCTTTGTATGGGTTACTCGTAATTCTGGGTGGCATACCAGTTTTCGCCTGGTTTCGCAGGCACCGTCCGGTGCAGATAGGTTCTTAGCCGCCCGTTTGGGAGATCGATCCCATTCTGAAACGAGAACCCGTAATCGCTTCGACCAGTTACTTTAGGTCAAGAGCCGTGGACACGTTTACCCCCTGTCCTTTCTCCCGTAATGTGAAATTTCCAATCTAGGCCTGCTCCCTCGGCCTGGATCCCTTGGAGTTTATACATGGCTACGTCTCAACAGGGCTTTCAACTCGGCATTTTGCCCGAGCGCAAGATCGACAGGCGCGCGCTGGCGACGGGCTACTCGTTCCTCGTGCTGGTGACCTTGCTTCTCATTAATGTGGGACTCTTGTTTCCGGACAGAATCCAGCTCAAGCAGTATCGCGTCACCGCATTGATTCCGCTTCCTGCCATGAAGCCGGGGCCTCAGCCGATCAAGGTGAAGCCTGTGGTGAAGCCGAAGCTGCTGCCTCCGGCCCCGGCGCCAGTTTTCGAGCAGCCAAGATTGATTGTGCCGCGTGAAGTTCATCGCACGCCGGCCCCAGAGCCGGTGGAAGCGCCCAAAGTAGTGGTAAATCAGTTCGCCGCTCCGCAGTTGAAGATGGCTTCAGCCGGCGGAGCGCGTCCTCAACTCCTGCATACAGGAGATTTTGCCGGCAGCTCGGTCGCACCGACGGTCAACGCCGCGGTGCAGAAAGTTCAGACCGGAGGCTTCGGCGATCCTAACGGCCTGAAAGGAACTGGTAAAGAAGGCGCCAAGCTCTACGCCGCTCAGACCGGCTCGTTTGAAATGCCCGCTGGTCCCGGCCAAGGAAACGGATCGGGAGGCGCGAAGGGCATCAAAGGCACCGTTGCCAGCGCCGATTTCGGCAACGGCATCGCAACCGGAGGAAATGGAGACGGCCGCAGCAATGGCCGCGGCAACGCGGTCGCGACCGGCGGATTCGGAACCGAGCAGGTGGTTCACAACGGTCCGAAAATCGCGCAGGCTGACTCCGGCCCCGCCACAAGTTCGGTGGAAATCACTTTCAAGCCAAACCCGGTTTATACCGAAGAGGCTCGCAGTTTGAAGTTGGAAGGGGAAGTTCTGTTGGAAGTAATGTTCGGCGCGAACGGAACGCTGCACGTAAATCGCGTGGTCCGCGGCCTGGGCCATGGCCTGGACGAGGCCGCCATTACGGCTGCCAACAAAATGCGCTTCAAGCCTGCGCTTCGTAACGGACAGCCGATGGATTCAACAGCCGTCGTACACGTCGTGTTTCAGATCGCGTACTGAGAATTGATGGAAGTTTCACGGACGATAACATTTCGGTTCACAGCTGGTTCAAGACACACTGGTTCAAGACAACTTGGAGAGAAAGTTATGCGCACTTTGAAATTGATGTTCACGGCCGCACTGCTGATGTCGGTGAGCGCTGCCGCACAGCAGGCTGCTTCCCAACCCACGGTACAATCCGATCCCGCGGTCCCGACCTCGGCGGCACCATCGCCGGGTTCTGACATCAGGCCAGCCTCACCGACGGTTACCGACATTCCGCCGTCGGCTACGGCCGAGAGTGCGCAATCGGCAGCGGTGGCACAGTCGTCGCAGACGCAGCCGTCTTCGCAGACGACCGCACCGGCGCCCACGCCCTCCGTGTTGCCTCAGCCCGTCACCATGGATCAGGTAGTCGACCGTTTCATCGAGCGCGAACACGACCTCATGAAAGCGCTCTCGAGCCGCACACCCGTGGTCGAGACCTACTTGCAGAACCTGAGCGCCGATGCGCAACTGGGCCCGGTTCCCCGCGAGGATCACTATTTTCTCGGCCGCATGGACATGGGCGAGACGGTTGACCGCAAAGATTATCTGAAGAAACAGGACGAGGGCATGGAGACCCGCCTGATGGGCGGCTTCCACAAGCTCTTCAAAGTACAGTACCAGCCTCTTGGTTTCTCTTGGATGGTCTACGCCGACCGCAGCGACTTTGACCGCTCACATTACGAGTTCCACTACATCCGCCGTGAATTTCTCGGTGACGTTCGCTGCCTGGTGTTCGACGTCAATCCCAAAAAAGATGCCGGCCGGGGACGCTTCCAGGGCCGCCTCTGGGTGGAAGATCAGGACTTCAACATTGTCCGGCTCAACGGTACCTACGCTCCCGCACCCAAGAATTCTTTCTTCTTCCACATGGATAGCTGGCGCCTGAACCTGATTCCCGGCTACTGGGTTCCGGCTTACATCTACAGCGAAGAAGGAGACTTCAGCGCTGGCGTCAAGAACAAAATGGCCTTCAAGGCTCAGACTCGCATCTGGGGCTACGACCTGAAGAAGAGCGACAAGGATGACGAACTCACCCAGATTCGCGTCGACAGCGTGAAGGATGAAACCAGTTCGATGCAGGATGCGTCTCCGCTGCAGGCCGAGCGGCAGTGGCAGCAGCAGGCCGAAGACAACGTGGTTGAGCGCCTGACCCGCGCCGGATTGCTTGCGCCCGATGGCGACGTCGACCGCATTCTCCAAACCGTCGTCAACAACCTGGAAGTCACAAACAACATCGACCTGCCGCGTCCGGTACGCACTCGCGTCCTGCTCACGGCGCCGCTTGAAACATTCAGCGTCGGCAATACCATCGTGATCAGCCGCGGATTGATCGACGTGCTTCCTGACGAAGCCAGCCTGGCCGCGGTGCTCGCTCACGAACTGGCGCACATCGTGCTTGGCCACAATCTCGGCAGCAAGTATGCGTTCAATGACCGCATGCTCTTCTCCGATGATTCCACCTACAACAATCTCGGCTTCCGGCACATTCCGGAAGAAGAGACCGCGGCCGACAAGAAAGCTGTCGATCTTCTCAATAACTCGCCTTACGCGCAGAAGCTCGATAACGTTGGCTTGTTCCTGAAAGCGCTGCAAGCCCGCGCCACTCAGCTCAACGCATTACTGACTACGCATCTGGGCAATCCGCTGGCGCAGAACGGAACCATAGTCCGGTTGTCCGCTCTCTCGACGCATGGCCCGGCCCTCGACAACAACAAACTGGATCAGGTCGCAGCTCTCCCGCTGGGCGGTCGCGTCAAGATCAATCCCTGGGACGACAAGGCAGAAATGGTGAAGACGGCTCCGGTCGCCATCACATCGGCGCGCGACAAGATGCCGTTCGAAGTCACGCCCTTCTATCCGCGGCTATCCCGTTGGGGCGCATCGAACCCATCGAGCACGCCGGCCACAGCCGCCAACTCAAACTCTGGAAATTAAGCTCTACAACAAGTTGCACTAAGACGAGGCCGGGATCCGGAATCACCTTCCGGGATACCCGGCCTTCGTTTGTTTAAATATCTGTCATCCTGAGCGAGGATTTTGCTTCGCGAAGGCGAAGCAGAACCGCAGTCGAAGGATCCCTATTTCCTGCCGCACATCCCTCAATCTCGCAAGGCTTTTCCGCACTCTACTTTTTGTTCTTCCCCGGTAGCCCAGCCGGATTCTCATGCGTCCGTTCCCGAAACGTCCCACGCATGCCGGTAGCCAGCTTCACGCTGGACTCGCCAAATTTATCCCGTAGCCGGTCCGCCGCAGCCAGCGCGTCTTTCCAGCGCTTCTGCCGCCCTTCTTCGAGCAGATTGATTTGCTCCGCCTGCTGCTCGAATGATGAAGTCTGCACTCCAAGCAGCCGCACTTCCCTGCCCGGCTTCCAGTTCTTGCGAAACAGCCGCCGCACTTCCTCGAAAATTTCGCCATCAAGCTGCGTGGGAGCCGGCAAACTATGCGCCCGCGTAATCGTCGTGAAATCCTTGTAGCGCAGCTTCAGTTGAATGGTTCGCGTGTAGAAGTTAGCCTCTCGCAACCGCCGCCCTACCATCTCGGAAAGCCTCATCAGCGTAGCCTCAAGCTGACTCGCGTCCGCCGTATCTTCGTTATACGTATGCTCGTGACTGATCGATTTCGCTTCGCTATCCGCGCCCACTTCGGAATCGAACCATCCCCCGGCATCTTCTCCTCGCGCCTTGGCCGCCAGCGCTAATCCCCATTTTCCGAATCGTTCTTCCAGTTCCCCTTCCTCCAGCCGCGCTAAGTCTGCCACTTTCTGGATGCCCAACTCGTGCAGGTGCTTCTCCATCACCTTGCCGACACCAGGAATCTCCCGCACATCGAGCGGCGCGAGAAACTTCGCTTCTTCTCCCGGAACAATCCACAGCACGCCATTCGGCTTGGCTTGCGCCGACGAAACCTTGGCGATCAGACGCGACGACCCAATTCCAATCGAGCAATTCAATCGTGTCTCGTCTTTCATCCGCTGATGCAGTTTGTGCGCGGCCAGCAGCGGAGGTCCGTGCAACCGCGCCGTCCCCGTCATGTCGAGATAAGCCTCGTCGATGGAAGCCATCTCCACCTGCGGCGAGAACGCATTCAACACTTTAAAAACATTCTCCGAGCACTCGCGATACCGCTCCGGATGTCCATTTACAAAAATAGCCTGCGGACAAAGCTTCGCCGCCGTGCGCAGCGGCATCGCCGAATGCACTCCGAACTTGCGCGCCGCGTACGACGCCGCCGACACCACCCCGCGCTCGTCGCGCTGTCCGCCCACAACCACGGCTTTGCCTTTCAGCGACGGATCGTACAACTCCTCCACCGAAACGAAGAACGCGTCCATGTCGACGTGAAAGATGGTTCGGGGGAAAACCGAGATGTGCGACGGCGCGGCCATGCTGAACAAATTTTAGCAGCCGAGGGAATGGGCGCGAGGCCATAGGCGACAGGCAGATGTGTCTCCGTATGTCGCTATCTGAGGTCATTCAGCGAAATCGCCTGTTAGCGATAGTTGACAATTTCTGCTGACCGACGACTTAGAAGAATCTTCTCCACAATGTTCGTTTTTTTCACCGCACAAAGAAGCTCTTCCCTTGCTTCTTTGGGCCGCGCGAGGTTTGCGTTATCGGCAATCATTCCCTATCATCAAGTGGTTTCGCGCTATTTTCTCCATTTCTTCGGGTTACGTTGCGTCCGCAATTCTCTAAGGTGGAAAGACGCATGCCTGACACTCCCGATCACACGACTCTGAGCCAGAGTGCCGTCCAGAGATCTTTCACTGTCATCGGCCCCTATCGGCTAACCACGATGCTGGGCGCAGGCGGCATGGGCGAAGTCTGGCGGGCCGAGCAGACTGAGCCCATTCATCGTACCGTTGCCCTGAAGCTGATCAAGGCAGGAATGGATACGCGGGCCGTCGTGGCGCGCTTCGACTCGGAGCGGCAGGCTCTCGCTTTGATGGAGCATCCGAACATCGCCAAGGTTTTCGAGGCGGGCGCCACACCGGAGGGCCGGTCGTATTTCGTAATGGAGTATGTGCATGGCTTTCCCATCACCGACTATTGCGACAAGCATCGGCTCACGATCAAGGAACGCCTGGGCTTGTTCATGCAGGTGTGCGACGGGGTACAGCATGCGCACCAGAAGGCAATCATCCATCGCGATCTGAAGCCCTCCAACGTGCTGGTGGAAGAAGTAGACGACAAGCCCGTGCCCAAAATCATTGACTTCGGGCTGGCCAAGGCGATGGGGCAGCAGCTCACCGAGCTGACTTTGTTTACGGAAGCGGGAGCGATGCTGGGCACGCCGGACTACATGAGTCCGGAGCAGGCCGACCGCAACGAGGGCAACATTGACACTCGCACCGATGTGTACTCGCTGGGCGTGATTCTGTACGAATTGCTGGTAGGCGAACTGCCCATCGGATCGCGGGAGCTGCGCGCGGCGGGAATCGAAGCCATGCTGCAGAAGATCTGCGAGCAGGAGCCGCTGCGTCCCAGCACGAAACTCAAATCTTTGGGTCCGTCCGCGAAAGGTTCGGCGGAAAGGCGCAAGGAGGCGCCTGAGTCGCTGGAGCGGCATCTGCGCGGCGATCTGGACTGGATCACGATCAAGGCGTTAGAGAAGGATCGCTCCAGACGATACGGTTCCGCTTCCGACCTGGCGGGTGACCTGCAACGCTACCTGCACGACCAGCCGGTTTCTGCCGGACCGCCGAGCGCCAGCTATCGAGCACACAAGTTTATCCGGCGGCATCGCTTCGGCGTCGGAGTGGCCGCGGCGGCGGTGGTGGTGTTGATTGGGTTTGCGATCACCATGGCCCTGCAAGCCCGCCGCATTGCCAGAGAGCGGGACCGGGCAAACCGGATAGCCGATTTCATGACGCAGATGTTCAGGGTTTCAGATCCGAGCGAAGCGCTGGGGAACTCGATCACCGCGCGAACGATTCTGGACACAGCGTCGAATGAAATCCGGGCCGGTTTGACCAAAGATCCCGAGGTGCAGTCGGACTTGATGTTCACCATGGCCCGCACCTACGCCAGCCTGGGACTTTACGCCACCGCGCACAATTTGTCCTCCGCCGCTCTCGACAGCCGTCGGCGCAGGCTCGGGCCTGATGACCGCAAGACATTGCAGTCCCTGGCGCAGCTCGCCTGGCTTCTTGACCGGGAGGGAAATGACGCGGAGGCCGAGAAACTGATCGACCAGGCGATCGCGCGGTCGCGTCAGGTTCTTGGGCCCGACGATCCAGTCACGCTGGAGGCGATGGATCGTCGTGAAGTCATCCTGCAAAAGATGGCCCGCTTCGAAGAAGCAGAAAAGTTCGGGCGGGAATTGGTCGAACGCACAAGCAGCCGGCTTGGTCCGGAAGATCCGCAGACACTGCGCGCGATGGTAAGCCTTGCTGACGCGTTAAGTTTTCAGGGCCGCGACGCGGAGGCGGAAGGAATCTATCGCAACGCACTGGCGATCGAGCAGCGTGTACTCGGTCCCGAACATCCTCAAACGCTTGGCACCATGCACAATCTGGCCAACAGGATTCAGGAGCAAGGGCGCTATGCCGAGGCCGAGGGCCTTTATCGCGAAACGCTGGCCATTGAACAACGAGTGCTTGGGCCCGAACATCCCGATACCGCCGATACCATGACGGCGATGGCCAACACACTCTACTATCAGGGTCACTCGGCCGACGCGGAGAAATGGTATCGCTCGGCGCTGGCCATTGAGCAGAAGGCGCTCGGGTCCGACAACCCTTCCATGACCAGGCCGCTGGAAGGCCTCGCCAATGCGCTGTCTGCAAACGGAGACTACGCTCAGGCGGAAAAAATTGATCGCCAGATTCTTGAAATTCGCACGCGCAAGCTTGGTCCAGAACACACCGACACGCTGCTATCGAAATACAACATCGGAGACATTCTCTACCAGGAAGGCAATCTGCCCGAAGCCGAAAAATTCATCCGCGAGGCATTCGACGCCCAAAGCCGTGTGCTTGGACCAGCGAACGCAGATACGCTGGCCTCGAAGGCGGAACTCGCGCGAATCCTGATCCGAAAGGGTAAGTATCAGGAGGCTGAGGAAATGGCCCAGCAAGCCTTCGAGGCCCAGGTCCGCACCCTCGGGCCTCTGCATCTCGACACGCTCAACTCCCTGCAATTCCTGGGAACGGCGATGGTCTACAACCATCGTTATGAAGACGCGAAAAAGCTCTTCGCACACACCTTCGAAAATGCGCCGAAAGCCCAGGAAGGCAATGTCTCACTCGTCTGGTATAACTTTGCCTGCGTAGCCGCAGCCGCTCACGACCGCGATGCCGCGGTTGAGCATTTACGAGAAGCGGTCGACCACGGGTACAAGGACATAGACCACATGCGAACCGACGACGACCTGAAA
>Ga0307474_10004067_pt1 | contig 10539 bp, 8 predicted proteins | sample atmos_gasesECM1C_2_FD_203312 | JGI IMG/M metagenome (GOLD analysis project Ga0307474, IMG submission 203312) | Hardwood forest soil microbial communities from Morgan-Monroe State Forest, Indiana, United States - atmos_gasesECM1C_05 | ecosystem: Environmental > Terrestrial > Soil > Temperate...
GAGTGAACCGGCCGGGTTGGTGCTCGGCGCCATTATTCGAAGTTGGCAATACCATCGCCCTTTTTCCGCATCCCGATGGCGTTGCACGCCAACTGCAGGGTGACAATCCCTGATAAGGAGTGACCCTGGCCTGGCCAATCCGAACAGATTCAGTGGGCCGTTCGGATCCGGTTCCAATCTGGCGAAAGAGAAAGGGCTTCCCGGTGTTCGAATCTGCTTTAGTTAGCCCGTTTCGTCGGCGCGGCGGATTGTCGAACACACAGACGCTCATTTCTATGTACGCGGTTTTCATTTGGTACGGGAGCTTGACCTCAGTCAGGTTTATTCGCGGGCAAGATGAAAGAATCAGATCAGGCCACCAAGACAACTGTTCCTTCTGCCCGGCTTACACAGGGGAGCACATAGCCTGCTTTTTTCTGCTCAGGCGTCAGCCCGGCTTCGACATCCATTTGAACGACGCCGCTGAGAACTCGCGTGGCGCATGTGCCGCATAGGCCCTGGCGGCAGCCATACGGAATCTTCACGTCGCTTTGTTCAGCCAGTTCGAGCAGAGTGCTTCCGGGGGCAAGCTGACAAACCTTCTCCGCGTGACTGAATACCACAGTCTCGACCGGGCGAGCTTTCATGGGATGCGACGCCATGGACTGTTTGCTTTCCCCGAAACTCTCCTGAAGGATGTGGTCCTGGTTTACACCGAGAGTCGAGAGAATCTGGCGCGCGTTGTCCATAAATCCCTTCGGGCCGCAGAGAAAGGAAGTGCGTGATACTAGATCGGTCACGTGCCGGGAGACAAACTTCCCGGTTAGGCGACCGGCGTGACCCTGCCAGGTTGAGTCCGGTTGCGACAGGCACACCTCGTACTTGAAGTTGGCGAGAGACCGTCCAAGTCTGGCCAGTTCGTTCTCGAAAATGATGTCCGCAGCGGTTCGCACACAATATAAGAGCGTGACCGAAGTAGCCAGTTTAAGATCATCCATATAGCGCAGCATCGAAATCATTGGAGTGATCCCGCTTCCGGCCGCAATGAGAACGATGCTTTTGTGGAGTTTCTCGTCAAAGTAAAACCGGCCGTACGGTCCGCTGGCTTTCACCCTCAGACCTGGCTCCGCCCGTTCATTGAGAAAAACGGAGACGCAGCCATTTTCCATGCGTTTCGGTGTGATCTCCACATAGTCCTGGTGTAGAGGCGAGGAGGAAATCGTGTACGATCGCGTGACTCGTTGACCATCGATTTGCCACTGGAACGTCAGGAACTGACCTGGCTTAGCAGAAAGTCGGCTTTCTTCCGGAAGCCGGAAGCGCAGCGTTTTTGCATCGCTCGTTTGCTGCTCGGCCTGTACTAACAGAAGACTCATCAAGCTGTTCGCGTTTTCGCGCGAGGTTGATAAAATCGCTTGCCCGGGAATCTCCCGCATACGCGATGACTCCGGCAAAGCGGGCGACTGCTTTCTTTTCTTAAACACCAAGGCGCACTGCACCAGGCACACCATGACAACCACGCCGGTCGCGAGCCTTAACCACAGGCTCCCGGGGTTCGCCGCACGAATAAGCTCCGAGAATGTGGGGATGGCCACCACCACGAATGCAACCAGAAAGATCGTCACTCCTAGCGCCTTCAGCAACGAATGACTTTGCTTGTAGCGGCGTGCGATCAATATCTTCAGGAAAACCAGAGGCACGAGTGCGAGTACAAGCACGATGTGCAGAACCAGGTGGATTGGCAGATGACTTGTTATCCCCAAACTCGCAAGTCTCTGACTCATACCGTAAGCCATGAGGCACAACAGCATCACAAACAGGTAACCACCCGCCCGGTGAAGTGCGATCAATCGGGCTCTGGTCGCTCCGCTGCGCGCGGGTTGGGAAGCCTCCAGCATCACGACCACGTTGGTGGCGGCAAGCGTGACAAAGGCAACTCCGGCTGCAATCGCTAAAATATTCGACATAGGTGATCGAGTTTCGCCGTTCCCTGAAGGTGTTTCTACTAAAAGCGGTGGCACTGTGCGGGCCAACTTCAGCGTTTGACTCGATATCAAGTAGCGCGCCGCCGCCATCTCGCGCCCTTCGACGTCAGGGGAATTTGCACCCTGCTGGTGTTAACAGCATCGTCCACGATTTATTCCAGAACTGGATGTCTTTGGTTCGCGGGACACGGTATGGATATTGCGGGAGCGCAAGATTTTATGAAGTTGAGACTTCGGTGAGGCAGCGCACTTCCACGCTCACTGCGAGCGGCGATGGATGCCACTTATATCGAGAGGGCTACCCCCCCCGATCATGTCGCTTCTTGGCTGGTCAAATGCTCATCCTGAGTTTGCGCATCCCATCATGAATCTGCCGCACATCCGTGCCGCCGTAACCAAGAATCAAGCCGCCCCGCACAGGCGGTTTCGCGTAGCATGAGGACAAAGGCATAACCGATATTCCCCTCTCGGCGGCCTTCCTCGAAATCGCTACGTCACTAACCCCCGGCCGCAGGAGCGCCACCAGATGCATCCCCGCTTCAGCGCCGATGACCTCGAGCTCATCCCCCATTTGTTTCTGAATCGCTTCGACCAGCGCTGTTCGCCGCTGCATATAAAGTATGCGCATCCTTCGAATGTGCCGCGCCAAATGTCCTTCGCGGATGAAATCCGTCATCGCAGCCTGATACAGAGTGGATGAAAATTGGTCGGTAGCGTCTCGCGCGGTGGAAAATGCGTCCGCCAGATCTTTGGGAGCAACGATGTAGCCGAGGCGCAGCGCGGGAAACATTACTTTGCTGAACGTGCCGATGTAAATCACTCGCGCATCCGTATCTAACCCTTGCAGCGAGGCAATCGGGCGGCCGCCCAACCTGTATTCGCTGTCATAATCATCTTCAATAATCCATGCCCCGCTGCGCAGGGCCCAATTGAGCAGCAGCATCCGTCGAGTAGCGGTCATGGTCACACCCAGCGGATATTGATGCGATGGGGTGATGTAGACAGCATGCGCGCGACGAGCGCGGTGGATTCCCTCGGCTACGTTGAGCCCTTCGTGATCGACAGGCACGGGGATGAGTTGTGCCCCGGCCATAATCAGAGCTTGACGCGCTCCCGGATATCCCGGCTCTTCGATCCACACCCGGTCATTTGCATCCAATAGAACTTGCGCCGAGAGTTGCAAGCCCTGCTGTGATCCGGTTGTCACCAGAATCTGCGATGGCTCGCATCGCACCGCGCGAGCTGCCCCTAAATATTCGGCGATGGCTTCCCGGAGCGGCATATATCCCTTGGCATCCCCATAAGCCATCAATTGTCTTGTAGGTTTTCGCGAATAGCGATTTACCAGCTTGGACCATACGCTAGTAGGAAAATGTTCAAGTGCAGGCAGGCTCACTCGAAATGCAACCAGTTTGTTTGACCACGTTTGTGCGGGCACGCGCATCAACGCCACGCGGCCGGAAACCTTTCGCAGAGCATTGCTTTTAGAAACCTGCGACGCATTCCGTATCTTCCCGACCGCTGGTTTTAATGCGTCGTCCGGGATCGACCTCGACACACACGTTCCAGCCCCAACAAATGTCTCGAGATACCCCTCTGCGTGCAATTGTTCGTACGCGCTGGAGACGGGAATTCGCGATATCTTCAATTCCGCCGCGAGGTTTCTAGTCGACGGCACTCTTTGGCCAGGCCGCAATTGGCCGGCAACAATCGCTTGTTGAAACCATTCGTACAGTTGGCGGTACATTGGAATCTTCCTGCTGGAGTCCAGTGCAATCGGTGGCAGGAAGCCAGCGGAGATTCGTTTCATTTCATTGAGATACAGCCTGAAGTGGCTATATCGTATCAGATCGGAATGGCTGCTAGGGCAGGCCACATACGGGGGATTGACAAAACCCGCCCGCTGGCGTTTGCTTCACCTCCGGCAACCGATTCACCGAAACACCGTGGGAGAACGTTGAGAGTCGTGCACGATCTGACCTGCCAGGCTGGGACGGTTACTGCTGGTCCCGCTTCTGTGAGAGTGCGCGCTCCTTGGCTTTAGACGTAACTCGGCGCAGGAGGAACTCCTGCGCCAGATTGGCGGCCCCTCGCTGCCCGGTTCCGATCAGGAAATTCCCGATGAACAGCCCCACGCCGCGGTTTGAGGCGGGATAGTAAGCATTGGAGAGGGCGGCCGACGCCAGATCGCCGCCGATCGTCGAATAGTTGGGCTGCCACTCTCCGTTGTCTCCCTTACAAACGAACGGGCTCGTGAGTGCGTGGACCGCACGGGACTTATTCGTCCCCGTGCCCTGGTAGAAGTAGCGCGGATCCTGGTGCAGAAGTGATGGCAGGATAGCGCCACCGATCATGATGTCGCTAAAACCGTTGGCGTAGGAAGCGCCATAGCGCTCAGCGTAACCCTTCATACCCTGGGGATAGTCGGGGTGGTCCCCCGCCTGCCCGGCGGCGGCAACGATACCCACCCCGAAAAAGGTGACGGGGTCGAACGCCACCTTGGCGGCAAGCTTGAACTTCAGCTTCGTGGTGAGCGGCGCGGCGTTTGAATCATAAGCTACGTAGAAATTAGGGATGATGCCGAAAACGCGCTGATGCTCCTCGATTTTGACTTGCTCGGTGGCGAGCTCCTCGGCGGAATAACCTACGGTCACCTTGGTCACCGCCTCGGCAACCCTTAGCTTATTGACCCTCAGAATTGCATACTGGCCTGGCTGGAGGGTGACGTCGGGGGAAGTCCAGCTGGCAAATCCCTGAGCGCTGATGTTGACGTGATAGGGGGCTCCCGGCTCTAGATCGTTGAATTCAAAGAATCCGTTGTCGTTCGACGCGACGGTGCGAGGGCTCTTGAGCGTAGGGCCTTGAAGAACGACGGTGGCGCTCGGAACAGCGTCATTGTTCACATCGAGTACAGTGCCAACAATAATTCCCGGCTGCGCCCGGGGCGCGTCAGGCAACGCGGTCTGTTGCACCTGCGCCGCCGAAGTCTTCGATCCGTAAAGGAAGAAGAGGACGAGTGCAGTGACAAAGGCAAAGACAAAAACAAAGACACGGCGATTCATTCCGCCTTCTCCTGTAAGTGACAAAAAAACTAAACGCCAGCCGTCCAAGACCAAATTGGATCGGAGCAACTGACCGGCCAAAGCCACGCGCTATGGAGACGTCTCGTAAATCGCTGACTCTAGGGAAGAAGAGGAGGTCGGGCGAGGAAGGTGTCGGCAAGTGTCGAAAGCGTCCTTCGACATTCGTCAATAATGTCAACGGTTGGTCACGGTCGGTAAATCTGGAGGAGCAGCCCACGGAAGAAACCGAAGGGTAGTGCCGGGGGGAACGCCTCACGGAGGCCGCTAAAAATCGTTCTTCTCAATGCGTTGCATGGGAAAGTTTCAACCCGCGGCAAAAACTCGTCTGGCAACCTGGCTCAACCAGGGGCGACGGACCGGACTTACCGGGTTGGGACTTTGGCATCTTCCTTGCATGACCCCCAGTGGCAATGCCGACGGTTCACTCGGAGGAACCGCTTTCTGCAAATTCTGCTAGAGGTGAATTGCAAATGGCCACAGCCGCAAAGTTCCGCATCGATGTAGCAATCCACGATCTCCTGATGAATTCCGCCGCGCGGCCTCCCGCGCCGGCGGAAGCCAGGGGTTTAACCCTCCCTCAGCCCATCTTCCCCCAGCACCCGCAGCGATTCAACGATCCCGGGCCTGACACACCGCCGGAGAAGCGCAAGTGGGGTGCAAAGGACGTCTATCGCTATTCACGCGGATGGCTAGGTCCCTACGTTCGCTCGCGAGTTCTCCCCGGAGAGTTTCACCCGATCACCGCATATTTATTTGTCGAGTACAAGTGCAATCTCGATTGCTGGTACTGCTGGTCCTACAACAACAAAGTCAAAGGCATGACCGAGGACGTGGCACGGCGTTCGATCGACTGGCTGCACGACAACGGCTGCCGCGTACTGGCGCTGATGGGGGGCGAGCCTCTTTTGCGCCCAGAATTCATTCATAAAGTTGTCTACTACGCGGCGAAGAAAGGCTTCTGGGTTTATATCGCCACCAATGGACGGCTGCTGCGCCCCGACGTAGCCGACCGTCTGGGCGATGCCGGCGTGGCGGTTTTCAACTTCGCACTCGACTCGTGGGACCTGCAGCCCAGCCTGCCCAAAGCGTTTGTTCCCTCGCAACAGAATCTGGAACACATCCTGCGTAAACAATATGTGGACGGCTATCTGGTCTTTTTCAACATCAACATCTGCCGCAACAACATGGATGACGTCAGAAAGCTGACCGAATACGCCCATGACCATCGCATTGCCACGGACTATCACATCAATGAGACTCCGATGCTCGAGCAGGACGACCACTTCAAGCACCTGTATGACAACCCCACCTACATCCGCCCGGAAGACTGGCGCGAGATCGACTCTCTGGTCGACTGGCTGATCGAGAAAAATAAAGCGGGCTATCAGATGGTGAACTCAGTGCAACGGCTGCAGGAGATTAAGGCCTTTGTGCGCATGTCGTCCGGGCTTGACCTGAGGGAGTATGGCTGGAACGGCGATGGCACTCATGGAAACGGGCACCAGGCAGAACTGCTCGCCTCGATGCCCGGGATCGTGCAGGAGGAAAGCGGCGAATTGCGTTTCGCGGAATGGAATTGCCGCGCGGGGCAGAACAACGTCATCATCCGCACCGACGGCACCGTCGCCCCCTGTTTCCCGATGTATGGTGCAACCTTCGACTGGGGAAACATCGATCATCCAAAATTTGACCAGGCACAACTCTCGGCCATGAAATCAACCTGCCAGCAACACTGTTTCTCAACTCTCAACCACAACCTGGCCTACTGCTACAACGACGCCCGAGTAATCAAGTGGCTGTGGTCCAACGCCAGGAACAAATTCCAGGGGGGGGTGCGCAGCTTCGAGGACTGAAGCGGGAGGACCCAGGGTGCGGGTAAAGATATGACAATGCCGAACACGAAAGTCAGTTTGTCCGTCGTCGCCGCCCTATGGGTTGCGACGACGGGGTTCGCGATCCGAGCGCAAGCGCAGCTTACTTACGAGCCCACGCAAAAGAGCGAAGTGGATCTCACCACTCCACTTCAGCCCTTGCGGTCCGACGTCACGGAAGGCCAGATTTTTCCCGAATTACTTGCTCACAACGAGCTTCGCAACGCGAAGCTGCTCGGCTACACATCCCTCAGAACCTATCAAGTGGTCGATTTGAAAGGGAAGGTGCACGCCCAGGAAATTGGGCACATGGAGTACCGTGCACCCGACAAGAAAACCTTCGTGGTTACATCCGAAGAGGGGTCGGGCCTGGTTCGCCGCATGGCGTTGAATCCGCTTATCGCCAGCGAGATTGAAACCGCGGCTGGCAGGGAGCATCATGACAGCGCTATAGTTCCCGCAAACTACACCCTGAAGCCCCTTGGCGAGCAACAGGTAGGGCCTTACCACTGCTTCGTCGTGCAGGCGATTCCCAAGCGGAAAGACAAATATCTATTCGAGGGCAAGGTATGGATTGATGACCGCGACTATGCCGTCGTCCGGATCGACGGCCATCCGGCAAAGAAGCTTTCTTTCTGGATCGAGCGCGCCGACTTCGTCCGGCGATACCAAAAAATCGGCAGTTTCTGGCTTCCCCAACGAGATGAGACGTTTGTCCAAGTCAGACTTTACGGCAAGAAGGCTCTGACCATTGCCCACGAGGATTACGTCGTCAGTCCCTCATCGGATAAGCAGGAATCGGCAGAGAGCGTACGCAGCTTTTGACACGGATTTGAAACCGTTCCGACAAGCCGACGTGATCGCCTTGTAATTACCAGGCAGCGATCGGTCTGCGATGCCTGCAAAGGCAGACTCGCTCCCTCGGGAGTCGTGCTTTCCTCTCTGCAGGCTGGCACTTCCCTCTCGAGTTACTTTTTCATTGCAGCAATAGCAAGCGTCGCTAACTCCCGCAGGCTTCGCTCGAGTGCCTTGCGATCGCCCTGCATCTTGGCGTCGTGTTTGGCCCCCTCTGCCGCCCGCACCACGATGTGGACTATCTGCTCCACAGTGAGTCCCGGCGGAGGCCCTCCGATTTCGCGGGTCTGCTGGAGTGATCGCAAAAACCTGGCGATCCGCCCCTCGTACTCCGTATTCATGTCGCCGATCCTGGCGCGCGCCAGCTTTGAGAAAGTTTCTTCCAGTTCCGGCATGTGTTCGGACTTGCGGGAGAGCTCGAACCCCATTCCAAAGTAGGCGTCGAGCAAAGCCGTCAGACGGTCCACCGCCGTGCCACCCGCGCTCTCGGCGGCAGCGCAGCGCTGTCGCACCTGGTCGCCGAGATATTCAAGGATTGCCAGAAAAACCGCTGCTTTGTTCTCAAAGTGCAGGTATACCGTGCGCTTGGCCACCTGCGCCGCCCGGGCAATATCATCGACAGAAGTCTTACGATATCCGTATTGGGTAAACAACTGCAGTCCCGCCACTACGATGGCAATGGGCTTGGCGGAAGCGCTTTCCCCGGCTCCATTTTTTTTCTGAGCCTTTTTCACTGGCATCCCATCCAACGATACTGAGTATACCAACAATGACTACACGGTATACTTGGAAAGGAGATGAATTGCATCGCAGTTTGCTTCCTGTTTGAGGAGATGGGATTCATACGGCGTATCGGCAAGCAAATTGCCCGCGACATCCTGGCAACGATACGAATCGCGGGTTGAGGAATCTAATGGCGCCAAAACGTTTGATCGTTCCAGTCGCAATCATTCAGTCGGTTCTTTGTTTGGTCCATCTGCTTCTCTATGAGACGTGGGCATTTTCGCCTGAGGGACGTGACACTCCTGGCGCTTTCTGGATCAAAATGGTCCTGGGCTTCTTGTCGCTGGGGTTTGTCTCCGCTTCGTTACTCGCATTTCGCTACACCAACCCCGTTCTGCGCGCTTTTTACCGGGCCACTGCGGTTTGGATGGGTCTGGTGAGCTTCCTCTTTCTCGCGGCGATTTTCTCCTGGATTATTTTCGCAGTGGCGCGGCTAACCGGGCTGGATGTTGATTTCCATCGAATCGTGGAATTTCTGTTCGCCGCTGCAGTCGTATCCGGACTCTACGGAGTTTTCAACGCCGGTTGGACGCGGATTACGCGAACCACAGTGCAACTCGCAAACTTGCCGGCTTCGTGGCAGGGTCGAAGAGCGGCTCTGATCAGCGATGTTCACCTCGGGCACGTCCGAAACGGCAATTTTCTGCGGCGCATGGTGGCGAAGATTTTGAAGGAAGAGCCAGACGCGATATTTATAGCGGGCGATTTGTATGACGGCACGGCCATCGATGCAGGACGTGCGGCGGAACCGTTAAATAAGCTAACCGCGCCTCACGGCGTGTACTTTATCGCGGGAAATCACGAGCAATTTGGGGACGATAGTAAATACCTGCAGGCCATTACGGCCGCCGGTGTACGCGTGCTCAGCAATGAGAAGGTGGACGTGGACGGTTTGCAGATCATTGGCGTGCCCTACCGGAATGCGGTGCGGGGTGGGCAGCTTGCGTCGGTGTTGCAGGACGTCCGCGTGGATCGCGACCGTGCAAGCATTCTACTGACGCATGCCCCCGACCATCCGGAGATCGCAGAGGCCGCCGGTGTTTCTCTGCAGCTATCCGGTCATACCCACCTTGGGCAGTTCATCCCCTGGAGCTGGATGGCGCGGCGGATTTATCGCCAGTTTGTGTACGGCTTAAGCCGGATCGGCAAGATGCAGGTTTTCACTTCGAGCGGAGCCGGAACCTGGGGACCGCCGCTGCGGCTGGGATCAAATCCCGAGATTGTAATGCTCGAGTTCCAATAGAAGTCTAAGAGAGCCGAACGGCCACGACAGCCAACGGCTTGTTAGGCATTTGCAATCGCAGTCGCGAAAACGCGCCCCACACGGGATCGGATTTCGAATCAACCGGCCTGGTGGCTTGCGCCTCAGCTTGAAACCTTGCAAAAGCTTATTCGGGGTCGGCGGTATGGGGTAGGAACCAAGAGGCTCCTCCAATTGGACTATGGCTGGCAAAATCTGGAACCGGCGGGACGTAACGACTCTCCGGAGTCTCTTGCATCCAACCAGGATTGTACGGAACGCGCTGCCCTACCTCAGACCAGCAACATGCGAGTTGTCCTGTCTCCGTTCGCCATGATGATCTCATTGCAGTGACCCACGACACTTCTGCCGTCCCAGGGTGCGGCGAAAAGCTATGCAATCTTTTTTTTGTATGGGCCGCTCTGGTTGGATTCAAGCATGTAAGTATCGGCCACAAGTACCATTTCCCTCAAGGCTCAAAACCTGGCCACTCCCGCCAGCAGACCTGGACCGGCGACGATGGGAGTGATGCGCCGCGTCTATTCAAACTGAGGCCGACTAGTGACGTCTGGCGGAATCGGGAGCAGCAGAATGAGGCACCACTAGCTGGTCTGCATTTGCAGACAAGTTCGGGACGAGCCATCGGAACACGAAGGTAGCACAAAGGGCGCCCGCGATCTGCGCCAGGATGAACATTGGAACATCCGCAGGTCGAATCCCGGCGAAAGTATCAGACAAAGAGC
>Ga0307474_10004068_pt1 | contig 10535 bp, 8 predicted proteins | sample atmos_gasesECM1C_2_FD_203312 | JGI IMG/M metagenome (GOLD analysis project Ga0307474, IMG submission 203312) | Hardwood forest soil microbial communities from Morgan-Monroe State Forest, Indiana, United States - atmos_gasesECM1C_05 | ecosystem: Environmental > Terrestrial > Soil > Temperate...
TCGTCAACCGCATGGCGATTTCCGACCTCGTGCATGCGTACTGCCAAGGCGTCGACCGGCGAGACCCCGAGGCGGTGGCGCGGCTCTTCACCGAGGACGGCACCTTTGTCGCCTTCGCCGAGCCCGGCGCGTCCGAACCCACCAGCCGGAGCCAGGGCCGGGCGGAGATCACCAAGGCGATCGGCATGGCCCGGTACTACAAGCGGACCACGCACACCGTCGGCAACCACCTCGCGGTCGTGGACGGTGACCACGCCACGGGCGAAACCCGCGTCGTCGCCTACCACGTGCTCGGCGACGAAAGCGCGGAGACACTGATGATCTGGCACATCCGCTACCTCGATGCCTACGTCCGCAGCGCCGAGGGATGGCGGATCCACGAACGCGTGTTGCGCGTCGACATGGTGAGCAACCAGGCCCTCGACGGGAGCTACTGACTCAGGCCGGCGGGGTGAGGCCCGTTCGTTGGGCCGCCTGACCGAGCTCGTCGAGGGCTGCCGCCAACTCGGCGGAGCCCAGGTTGATCACCACCCGCCCGGCGCCGAGCGCAGCCGCCTCCTCGAGGGTGGCCCGGTCGACGGTGGCCGAGGTGGTCACCCCGCTCAGGGTGACCTCGATGCCCGCCGGGTCGCGGCCCGCCGCCGAGGCTTCGTCCGTCAGCTGGCGCATGGCCTCGGTGAGGCGGTCACCCCGGAGCCCGAGCGACAACCAGCCGTCCCCCCGACGCGCGGCGCGGCGGATGGCAGGCGGGCTCGTCCCGCCCACCTCGATCGGAACCCCGCCGGGCCGGACCGGCCGCGGGAACGACTGCACCCCGCTGAACGAGAAGTGGCGACCTTCGAACCGCGCGCCCTCGTCCCGATCGGCGCTCCACACCGCGCGCATGGCGTCGATCGTCTCGTCGGCGCGCTCGCCCCGGCTGTCGAAGTCCACACCGCCGGCCTCGATCTCTTCGCGCATCCATCCGAGGCCCACCCCGAGGCGGAGCCGGCCGCCCGACAGTCGGTCAACGGTGGCGGCGCGCTTGGCGAGCGCGAGCGGGTGATGCCAGGGCAGCACCAGGAGACCCGTAGCGAGGCCGAGCGTCCTCGTGACCCCGGCGACGTAGGCGAGCGTGTCGATCGGATCGGGGATCACGCAGTCGGACGGCAGCGGCACCCGCCCGGACTTCGAGTAGGGGTAGCGGCTCGTGTAGGCGACCGCGAGCACGACGTGTTCGGGGAGCACCAACGACTCAAAACCCAGTCGCTCGGCTTCCTGTGCGAGGGGACCGATCCATGCGGGATCGGCGAAGTCACCGACGCTCACGGGCGGGATGACGGCGAGGCCCGCCACGGTGTGTCCGGTGCTCCCCACGGACGACATCTTGGCCCAGCCCTGCGGAGCGGTACCCGATTCCCTTTCAGAGCCGCTGGACCGCGCTCACGCCATAGGGTTGCGGCTCACCATCCGGAGGCGGGCTCCGAAGCCCGGCGATGGGGTGGAGAGGACCATTTCATGGACAACCCGATCGACAAGCAGGAGCTGGCCGAGCTGCTCGCCGTCCTCTCCTCGGCGGTCGACCGAGCCGACCGCGACCGCATCGCGTCCTGCTACACGGAGGACTCCTTCGACGATCACGGGACGTTCAAGGGAAGCGGGCAGGAGTTCGCCGACTTCGTCTGTAGCCCTGGGCCGATGAGTTCGATGCACCACCTACTGGGCCAGTCGATCTTCGACGTCGACGGAGACGAGGCCTGGGGCGAGACGTTCTATGGCTTCCACGGCACGGTCGGCTCGAAGCAGGTCACGGGCCATGGCCGCTATGTCGACTACTTCCGGCGGATCGAAGGATGTTGGAAGCTGGCCTACCGACGCGTTGTGCCCGACGCGGTACCCGCAGGTGACGATGCGAGCACCTATTGGTCCCCGCGTCGCGACGGTGACGATCCGAGTTACGACAGGCGACGTCAGCCTGGCGACTCCGCCATCACCTGAGACGAAACGCGGGTCGCTCCGGCTTCCCGATGCGCTTGACGTCTTTACGAACCGCTGGCCGCGATGATCGAACCGTTGAGGCGCGTCCCCGACATGTCACCGTCGTTCGGTGCGTCTCCGAAGGTGAACACTTTGCCGTGAGCGTCGGACACCCAGTAACCGCCACCGTCGGAGGTTGCGAAGATGGCGCTCGCTGGGTTGAGCCCACCGGTGGACCCGGCCGGGGTGTTGCCCATGTAGGCGGCGTCGCCGAAGGCAAACACTTGCCCGTTTGCGTCAAGGATCCAGTACCCGTGCCCAGACGGTGTGGGAACAGCCGAAGTGATAGGGGAGGACTGGGACCCTGGTCCTCCCAGGTAGGGCGCGTCGCCGAAGGCGTAGACGTTGGCACTCTGCGTGATGAGCCAGTAACCCTTGCCCGTGGCATCTGGTATCACCGCGACGGCTGCCCCCGAACACCCGCCGATTCCAGGGCAGCTGCCGGAGAAGTGGGCATCACCGAACGCGAAGACCCCGCCGTCTGAGGCCACCATGAAATAGCCGCCCTGGTCGTGACTCGGCACCATACCGACAACAGGCGCGTTGAGCGAGCTGGGAAGTCCGGAGCCCGCCGGGTGGAGACCCAGTCCGGGAATCGAGCCGTAGAACTGGGTGTCACCGAAGCTGAACACACCGCCATCGGACGCGTCGAGCCAATATCCGCCTTGATTCCGCGTCGCCACGACGCCAACAACCGGGCGCTGCAGGGGTGTTGCGCCCATCGAGCCATGGAACGCGGCCGAGCCGAAAGAGAAGATGCCGCCGTCGGAACCCACCAGCCAGTAGCCGTGGCCGTACGTGAACTGATCGACGCTGGTTTGCTGGCTCGTTCCCCCGGGCGTGGTGACCGTGACGTCGACTACACCCGAGGAGTGCGCCGGCGACGTCGCGCTCACTGTTCCATTGGCCACGTCAGCTGTGAATGCAGCCGAAACATTTCCGAACTCCACCGAAGAGACGCCAGTCACGAAGTTGCCGCCGATGGTGACGGTAGTGCCGCCCGCCGCCCCCCCGCCGCTTGGACTTACCGACATAACTTGCGGTCGAGGCGACCCGTAGAAAACAGAGAATGAGGCCGTTGCGGTGTCGAAGTCCGCCGGGTACGAAATGATCGCCCCCGATTGGTTGTCCATATAGATCGGGTTCGTAAACGCCGAAGAGAGTCCGGTCCCGTTTATCCCTAAGTCCGTGAATATCGTCGATCCAAAGTCGGCGAGGGTGGAGATACTTCCGCCGCTCGTTGGTGCCTCCTCGATCCATTCCGCCGATAGCCCCGGGGTGCTGTAGAGAAACGACTGAGAAACGGACCACGGCCGGGTCAGGTCGTCGAGGGCGATGGTCCACGTACCAGGAGCGCTCTCGGACACGGCAGCGTGCATGGTGTCGCCCGGGAGAACCGGGAGGCCAATGACCACTGCTGTGTTGGGGAGCAGCTGATACCACGCGTAGTACTGCGTCCCGCCCGGCCCACTGTTTTGTTCTGTTCCAGTTTGGATCAATGAGGACGCGAAGACCCCGTCGATACCGATCCATGTGCTCGAAGCGGTGTCGATGGCGGAGGGCTTGACTGCCGGTACGACCCAGTTCGCAGCGACGTCAGTAAAGGTTGCGCCGGAACCGGAATCGAACTCGCCGGACCAGTTGCTCGACAGGTTCAATGCGGAGTTCGTCGGGACGTTGTGTGGAATATCCCCACCCACGCGATCTAGGGGATGGCTATGTGGCTGTGCCGCGCTGAGCGGTGTCAGAGGTGTCGTCGGGTTCGCCTGGGTGGGCGGATGAGCTGCTCCGCTACCGATCAAGAGTGGGATGTTCGTTGAGTTGTTGATGACGGCCGCTCCGCCTCCCATCGCACCGATCAGAGTCACAAGCAAAACTGCGCTGGCCGTGAGGCAACCCCAACCGATCGATCTCGCACACCTCACTGCGGCACAACTGTCGTAGTCGTCGTCGTTTGAGGAACCAAGGGCCCTGTAGGCGGTGCCGTCGTCGTGGTTGTGCTTGTCGTGGTTGGTGGCGGACGCGTCGTGGTTGTTGGCGGACGCGTCGTGGTTGTTGGTGGAGGTGTCGTGGTCGTCGTGCTCATGGTCGGGTTGAGCAGGGGTGGGGTTCTTGCTGATGACGTGGCCACGAGCGGTCGACTCAGCACGTCCAGCAGCGCGCCAGGGAGCAGGGTCGGAGTACTACTGCTGGACGGAGCCAAGGGCGCGAGTGCCGCGCCATCGCCACCTTTCGTGTCCCTATTCGCTTTCGCAGTGGGCACAGTCGTGGTCGTGCCGTTCACATGGTGGACAGCAAGCGTTGGCGGTGGCTGGGTACGGGCCTCAGCGAAAGTCCACACGGCGCCACTCACCGCAAGCGCCGCGACGACGAGTGCCACGCCGGGATACCAGATCCCATCTCGATAGTGAGGACGGAGTCTCAACTGTCCTCTTCGCCGTGGAGTGTGCCCCTCTTGACGCAAGCCCACGGTGCGGACTCGCCATCAATCCCTGGAAGGAGTGAGCGATTGGTTAAGAAGAGCCAGCTCCGAGATCCCCGGCAACGCATGGTCTTCGCAGCATCTGCGGTCTTCGCCGGTCCGGTCGCCATCGGGACCTCCGGCCGCGAGGTGGTGCGATGTGCCCGCGCCCCGGTACTTCTACCGCAGGCGTTGCGCGCAGTTCGCTGTCCCATCGAAATGGTCCTCTGCTCTTTTCCCGGCCAGGTGCACTTCTGCGGGAATCGGGCATGTGGGACGCCACCCCAAGCCTCGGTCATTTGTTTTCAAAAGCACCGGCCAAGTTCGTCTCGGATGAACGTCCCTGAGCATCCTTCCTGCAATAGACGTTGCCAACGAGGCGCCGTTCCCTACCCCCCAGCTTCGCGCCGTCACAACACTTACGACGGGAAAAATGCTGGCGCACTGCTGGAGGCGTAAGGAGACTCGTGAGTGCGTGGCCTCTGGGGGTTCGTCCATCCGCGGTGTGTCGCTAGAGGACAAGAGTGGGCGAGGGGGGACTTGAACCCCCACATCCTTTCGGACACAGGAACCTGAATCCTGCGCGTCTGCCAATTCCGCCACTCGCCCGAGTGACCGGCCAACAGTAGTCGCTACCAGGGGTCGCCCATGTCAGCCAAAAGGCTGATTCTGGGTATAGGTGACCAGGTCAGACGGTTGCCGGGGCCCAGCGGAGGAGCCCGGCCCAGTAGTCTTGCGAGGACCATGGGACTCCAGCAGTTTGAGGAGCGACTTGAGCGTCTGGTGGAGGGAACGTTGGCCAAACCATTTCGGAGCAACCTCCAACCGGTCGAGATCGGGCGGCGACTCACTCGGGAAATGGACCTGCACCGCCGGGTCGGCGTGCGGGGCTTGATCGCGCCCAATTCGTTCGCGGTGACGCTGTCGCCGGCCGACGTCAACCGGTTCGCCAACTTCATCGACGCCCTTTCGCGCGAGCTCTCCGACGCCGCCCGCGAACACGCCCGCATCGAGGGCTACTCGTTCGTCGGGCCGGTCGAGGTCGAGATCTTCGAAGGCTCCAACCTCAAGCCAGGCCGCTTCACCGTCACCGCCGAGGTCCACGAGAGCGAGGACGGAGGCATCCTGGCCGAACTCGTCCTGCCCGACGGCCGGCGCCTGTCGATCGGCTCGGATGCCCTGGTCATCGGCCGTCTACCCGAGTGTGATGTTGTCCTGTCGGATTCCAACGTGAGCCGGCGCCACGCCGAGCTGCGGCGCAAGGACGACGGCGTCTTCGTCACCGATCTCGGGTCCACCAACGGCACCAGGGTGAACGGCACCCCGGTCCGGGAGCAGCTCCTCGCCAGCGGGGACGAGGTCAGCGTGGGGTCGACGAAACTCATCTTCGAAATGTCGTGACCGCACCGAATGCGGGGGCGGTGCTCATCGCCACGCAGAACCTGAACGCGGTCCTCCACGTCATGCAGTGGGGGGTCATCGTGCTGATCTTCCTCTTCTTCCTGCGCGTCATCCGCGCCGTCTGGGTCGAGATGAGCCCGGCCACGATCCGGAAGCCTCGTTGGCAGAAACGTCAGGAGCGGCGCGAGGAGCGCAACGCCAACCGCGCGGCGGCGCCTCCTAAGCAGAGTCGCCGCCGCCAGCTCTACCTCAAGGTTGTCCAGCCGCCGTCCCATGCAGGCCGGAGCTACGACCTCGACGACGAGCTGACCATCGGCCGCTCACCCGGCTGCGGTGTCTCCATGCCCGAGGACATCTACACCTCGACGCTCCATGCCCGGCTCTTCCGGAACAACGACCAGCTCTGGGTCGAGGACCTCGGCTCGACCAACGGCACGTACGTCAACTCGGAGCGGATCGCCAAGGCAGTCCGCCTCGGGAAGGGCGACATGCTCCAAGTCGGATCGACGGTGTTCGAGGTCTCGCGTTGACCGTGCTGCGGTCCGGCTCGGCGACTGACGTCGGGCGGGTCCGCCCGATCAATCAGGACATGCCGCTCGAGCGGCCGAACCTCTACGCGGTGGCGGACGGCATGGGGGGCCATGTCGGCGGCGAGGTGGCGGCGCGGGTCGCCGTCGAGACGTTGGAACAGGCCTTCGAGCGCGAGCCCACGGTCGACGGGCTGCGGGACGCGTTCTCGGAGGCGAACGCCGCGGTGTGGCACGAGAGCCAGAGCAACGCCGACCTCCGGGGCATGGGCACGACGCTCACGGCGGTGGCGCTGGTCGGCGGCGACGGGGGCCAGGACACCCTGGCCCTGGCCAACGTGGGTGATTCCAGGGCCTACGTGTTCTCGGACGGGCGGCTCTTCCAGGTGACGGCCGACCACAGCCTCGCCGAGGAAAGGATGCGCCACGGCGAGATGACCGAGGCCGAGGCCGCCGTCCACCCCCAGCGCCACATCCTGACCAGGGCCTTGGGTGTCTCCTCCGATGTGGAGACCGACATGTGGGAGCTGCAGCTGCGCACCGGTGACCGCGTCCTGCTCTGCTCCGACGGCCTGTCCAACGAGGTCGGCATGGACGAGATGGCGAGCGTCCTCGGCGACGTCCGCGACCCCGAAGAAGCCGCCGGCCGCCTGGTCGACGTCGCCAACGAGCACGGCGGCGCCGACAACATCACCGTCATCATCGTCGACGTCCAGGTCGGCGAGGACGGCCCCGACGGCGCGTCCAAGGTGACGCCGATCGGCGCGAGCACCGCCGCCATCACGATCGCGAGTGCCACCGCGGCCACCGCTGCCGTCCCCGCTGTTCCGAACGGTGCCGCTCCGTCCTCGGCACACGAGGAAGAGGATGGCCCCGGCGGCACCGCCGAAGACGACGAGCCTTCCGACGTCACGCAGACATTGCCGTCGAGCGGCATCACGCCGCTGCCGGCGTTCACCGACTCGGACACACTCGCGCCCGGAGCTCGCATCGGCTTTGGCAGCGAGACACGTACCCTCGGCGAGGACGGGCCGCGCAGCGACGAGTTCTTCGCCGGTACGGGCGCGGTGTCGGTGGCGCGCACGTCGACCCGCGTGCCGCTCGCCGAGCAGACCCCCGCTCGCGACACCTCGACGAAGCGGAAGGAGAAGGAGTCCCGTCGCGAGCGACGCCGACGCCTCGGCATCCCGCGGCGCGTGACGTTCCGGGTGCTCGGTTTCATCATCCTGGTCGCGGCGGTCCCGATCGCCGCCTACTTCGTGCTCCGCTGGTACGCCTACGACAATTGGATCGTGACCCTGCACGGGGACAACGTCGTCATCTTGCAGGGTCAGCCCGGCGGGGTGTTGTGGTTCCACCCCAAGGTCGTCGATCGGACGGGCGTCAAGAAGGACCAGCTTTCGACGGCCGCGGCCAACGCGCTCGTCTTCGGGATCCAGAAGTCCTCGCTCAAGGCCGCCCGAACCTGGGTCTCGACCGTGACGACGACAACGACGACCACGACGACGACCACGACGGTCCCGAACGGATCGACCACGACGACCACGACCACGGCTGGAGGCCTTTGATGACGCCGGCCCCTCGATTCGGCCCACCGCTACCCCGCGCGCACGCGCGCCCAGCGTAGGCTCGGTCCGACATGCAGCCCGTCGAGACGCCACGCACCTACATGGGTCGCTACGAGCTGACCCATTTGGTCGCCCGCGGCGGCATGGCTCAGGTCTACCGCGCCATCGATCTCCAGCTCGACAGGCCGGTCGCCCTCAAGGTCCTCTTCCCCGAACTCTCGGTCGACAAGACGTTCGTCGAACGCTTCCGCCGTGAGGCACAGGCCGCCGCCAACCTTTCGCACCCCAACATCGTTCCCGTCTACGACTGGGGCGAGGACGACGGCGTCTACTTCATCGTCATGGAGTACATCGACGGCCGCTCGCTCTCCGCCGTCCTCCGCGACCCGCAGAGGCTGCCTCCCAACCAGATCGCGCAGATCGGGGCCGGCGTCGCCGCGGCCCTCGCGTTCGCCCACCGGCACGGCGTGGTCCACCGCGACGTGAAGCCCGGCAACATCCTCATCACGCCCGACGGCGAAGTGAAGGTGACCGACTTCGGCATCGCCCGCGCCGTCAACACGGAGGAGAGCCTGACCCAGACGGGTGCCGTCATGGGCACGGCGGCCTACTTCTCACCCGAGCAGGCTGAAGGCAAGACCGTCGACGCGCGGAGCGACATCTACTCGCTCGGCGTCGTGCTCTACGAGATGGCCGTCGGCCGTCCGCCCTTCAGCGGCGACTCACCGGTCGCCGTCGCTTCGAAGCACGTGCGCGACGAACCCACCTTGCCCCGCGTCGCCAACGCGGCCTGCCCCGCCGCGCTCGAGGCCGTGATCATGAAGGCGATGGCCAAGGATCCGGCCGCGCGCTACGGATCGGCCGAGGAACTGAGGGCGGACCTCCTTCGCTTCGCCGACGGACGCCCCGTCGAGGCGGGCGACCCCAGCATGACCAACGTCATGGGGGCCGTGGCCGCCGGCGCGGCCGCTACCACCATGATGTCCACCTCCACGGGCCGCACCATGGCCGTGCCCGCGGGCGGCGTTGCCGCCGCCGGCACCAGCCGCGAGGACGAGGCCCGCAAGAAGCGGACGCGCAACCTCATCTGGCTGCTTATCCTCCTGCTCGTCGCGCTCGGCGTGATCGCCTATTTCCTCTTCAGCTCGCTGGCGGGCAACAAGGTGAACGTGCCCAATGTCGTAGGGCAGACGACGGCCGCCGCCACCCAGACGCTGCAGAACGACGGGCTGACCGTCAAGCTGCCTTCGCAGAGCGAAGCGAGTGCCACCATCGCCGCGGGCCGTGTGATCAACACCAATCCGAAGGTGGGCACCTCCGTGGCCAAGAACTCCACCGTCCATCTGATCGTGAGCACCGGGCCCAACATCCCGACGGTGCAGGTTCCCGCGCTGACCAACCAACAGCTGTCCGACGCCGTGCAGAAGCTGAACGCGGCGAACCTGCAGTACAAGGTGAAATACGCCCCGAGCACGCAGCCCAACGGATGGGTGTTGAGTCAGGACCCGGCCGCCGGCGCGACCATCAAGGCGAACGTCCCGATCACGCTGACGGTGTCCAACCAGACCGCCGTCTCGGTCCCCTCGGTGTTGGGGCAGAGCCCGACCGCGGCTGGCGCATCCCTGGCGCATGCGGGACTCAACGTCGGGTCCACGTCGCAGGGCTGCCCCGCGGCCTACCAGAGCGGCACGGTCGCCGCGCAGCAGCCCGGTGGCGGTCAGAACGCACCGTTAAACAGCTCGGTCAACCTGGTGATCTCGAATTGCGTCAGCGTGCCCGGTGTCGTCGGGCAGACCGCCAGCTCCGCCCAGAACATGATCTCCAACCAGGGCCTTACTGCGAACACGACGTTCGACACAACGTGTCCGAACAATGCCCAGCCGGGCAATGTCGACAATCAGAGTCCGGCAGGCGGCGCACAGATCGCGAGCGGCGGCACGGTCAACATCTCGGTCTGTCAGCCCAACACGACGACGACCAGCTCCTCGACGACGACCTCGACGACGGCGCAGGGGCTTCGTGGCACCACGACCAGCAGCACCAGCCAGACCTCCGGCCTCCTCCGCCACGACCATTCCCGCTGAGCGGGCGCCGCTCCGGCCACGCCGGCCGGCCACGCCGGCCCTACGTGCTGACCGCCTCCACCCCCAACTGACCCAAGAAGTTCCCCAGCAACGCCGGCCCCGAGGGCGTCAGCACGGACTCGGGGTGGAACTGCACGCCCTCGATCCGCAGGGTCCGGTGCCGCAGCCCCATCACGACCCCGTCCGTCGAGGTCGCCGTCACTTCCAACTCCGAGGGCACGGACTCGGGCCGCACCACCAAGGAGTGGTAGCGCGTCGCCACGAACGGGTTGGGCAGGCCGGCGAAGACCCCCTTCCCGTCGTGGTGGATCTCGGAGGTCTTGCCGTGCATCAGGTGCGGCGCGGCCTCGATGTCACCGCCGAACGCCTGGCCGATGCACTGGTGGCCGAGGCACACCCCGAGCAGCGGGAGCTCACCGCCGAGCTGCCGCACGACGTCGAGGCTGACGCCGCCGTCGTCGGGCCGGCCCGGCCCGGG
>Ga0307474_10004069_pt1 | contig 10534 bp, 7 predicted proteins | sample atmos_gasesECM1C_2_FD_203312 | JGI IMG/M metagenome (GOLD analysis project Ga0307474, IMG submission 203312) | Hardwood forest soil microbial communities from Morgan-Monroe State Forest, Indiana, United States - atmos_gasesECM1C_05 | ecosystem: Environmental > Terrestrial > Soil > Temperate...
GTCCCGCAACCATCAGGCTGGTCAGCACCGGTCCCAGTTCTCGCACCATGGAAGTGGACACCAGTTGCCCGACCAGCGTGATCGAACCGAAACGCTCCAGCGTATTGGAGGCCTGCAGCGCCAGCACAGCGCCAGTGAAGAAGCCCGTTAGCACGACGATTGGCAGAGATCCTACGCCGATGGTATCTGCCTGCTGCACCATGTCGATAATGTACAGAGGCTTGCGAAAGAGATTTGCGACCGCGTGCAGGCAAAACAGAATGTAATCCTGAACTGTCTGAACTCTTTCCTTGGCGAGATCGGTGGGCGAAGTCAGTTCCATGCTGGTCTGGAAAAAGCGCGGTGAGCTGCGACACGCTTTTTCGAACTATAGCAGAGAACCGCCTGCGTCTTCAGGCCGCCGGCATGGGAAGATGTTGCCCGGCTGGAACGGAGTCATCCCCGCGTCTTCTTTTTTATTTCAATATTCAGTCGGCGGATCTTCTGATTCAGTGTGGAGAGCGGCACCTTAAAGCGCTCGGCGGCTTCAGTCTGGTTCCAGTTACACTTTTCCAGCATGTCGCTGATGATGCGTTTCTCGACGTCCTCGACGATTTCAAACAGCGATGCATCCGTGGGCGGATCATGCAGCGTGAGCGACGAGCCGCGACCCAATAAATTGTCGGGTAATAGGTCAATGGTGATGTCGCTGCCGGAAGACAGCACGACGGCGCGTTCAATCACATTCTCCAGTTCGCGCACATTGCCCGGCCACGAGTAGGACATCAGCGGACGTAAAGCCTCCGGCGTAATCCGACGCACCGGCCGGTCGTTTTCTTCGGCGTATTTCTTCAAGAAGAATTGCACCAGTAACGGAATGTCCTCTCTGCGCTGCCGTAGCGGGGGCAACTCAATGGTGATCACGTTCAGGCGGTAAAACAGATCCTCGCGGAAGCGGCCTTCGCGCACCAACGTCCGAAGATCGATGTTGGTAGCGGCGATAATGCGAACATCCACCTGAATTTCCTGTATCCCGCCGAGATGCATAAACCTGCGATCTTGCAGCACGCGCAGGATCTTAGCCTGAGTTTCCAGACTCATGGTGGCAATTTCATCGAGGAACAGCGTGCCGCGATCCGCAATTTCGAACAAGCCCTTTTTGGAGGCGATAGCGCTGGTAAACGCACCCTTCACGTGACCGAAGAGAGTGGACTCCAGCAGGTCGGTGGGCATGGAGCCCGTATTGACCGGAACAAACGGCCGGTCGTGGCGCGGAGAATTCAGATGCAGAGCTTTGGCAATGATTTCTTTGCCGGTCCCGCTTTCGCCTTGCAACAAAACCGTGGAGCGGCTGTTGGCGACTTGAGCGACGAGGTCGAAGATCTTCAACATCGGCTCGCTCTTGCCGACGATGTTTTCGAAATTGTAGCGCTGCTTGAGGGCGCGCTTTAGCTGTACATTCTCTTCTTCGGCGCGGCGCCACCCGACCGCGGCTCGCACATCGGCCAGAAGCTTTTCGTTATCCCAGGGTTTCTGAACGAAGTTGACAGCGCCCCCTTGCATGGCGCGAACTGCATTCTCCACGGTGCCAAAAGCCGTGATCATGATGACGGGCAGTCCGGTTTCATAGGTGCGGATTTCAGCCAATACCTCCATGCCATTGCGTCCTGGCAATGTAAGGTCCAGCAGGATCAGATCGAAAGGATGTTCGCCGATGCGCTGCAATCCCGCTTCGCCGCTGGCCGCCGTTTCCACGGCGAAGCCTTCAAGTTCGAGCAAGGTCTGGAGAGATTCGCGAATCTCGGCTTCATCGTCGATGATGAGAACCGCGCCCGCCAGACCGGAATTCCCGTTCGCTGTCGCGCGCGGGATGATTGCCAATTCAGACATATTCGGCCTCAGTCCTCTGGTTGGACATGTTGGGTTTATCCATGCTCACGTAAAAATGTTTCGCCATGCTTTGTTTAAAGATGCCTCGTTTAAGGACGCTCAGTTTAAACATGGACCGCCTTCCTGCTCAGCGGGAAATCCAAGGTGAAAGTTGTGCCCGCCCCAGGATGGCTTTCCACGCGAATCTTTCCCGCATGTTCCTGGATGATGCCGTAGGTAACGGAAAGGCCAAGGCCAGTACCGCGCGCCTGGCCTTCGCGAGGCAAAGTCTTGGTGGTAAAAAAGGGATCGTAAATACGTTGAATGTGCTCGGGTGCGATGCCCGATCCGGTATCGGAAACGGAGACGCTGACACTCTCGCCATTCATTGTTGAAATGCGCAGTTTGCCGCCGCCCGGCATGGCATCTTTGGCATTGAGAAAAAGGTTCAGAAACACTTGTTGCAGTCGGCCCGGATTTCCCTGGATCGCAGGCAGCTTGGGAGCAAGCGCATTTTCCACCTCTACCTTAGCCACTCTGAACTGGTGTTCCAACAGAGCCAGCGTGTCGCCGATCACTTTGTTCACGTCCACATCGCCAATCTCACTGCCACTGGTGCGGGAAAAATTCAGCAGGTTGTTTACGATCTCAGATGCACGGAAGGTTTGCCGCGTTATCTTCTCGAGCAATCCAGATTTTTGCGGATCTCCCTGCAGTTGTTTGGAAAGCATCTGCGTGTAGGAGGAGATCACGGCTAGCGGAGTATTGACTTCATGAGCCACGCCTGCGGCCAGCAACCCGATAGAGGAAAGTTTATCGGCCTGGGAAAGCTGAGCTTCTAACTCGATGCGTTCGGTGATGTCGTCCATGATGATGAGCCGGCCGATGACCTGGAACTTACGCGTGACCAGGGGCGCGATGGCCACATTCACGGTGCGGACTTCGCCGGCAGGGGTTTGCAGGCGGAACTTGTAAAGATTATGGATGCCAGGGTTCTGCCGCATGCGATCGAACTCGTCAACGAACTCTGGAGGAAAAATCGCCTTCAGAGGCTGGGTTAACGTCTGCCACCGCGGAACTGCGTACATCACTTCCATCTGCGCGTTCCAGCTCTCGATGCGATCTTCCATATCGAGAGCCATTACGCCCACATTGATCGATTCGACGATGTTCTCGTTAAAATCCTTCAGGCGCTCGTACTCTGCCGCCTTCTGCTGCAACGAGGCGTAAAGTTGCCCGTTCTGAATGGCAATACCGAGATAGCCACCCAGAGTTTCAAGCAATTCCATATCTTCGCTGGAGAGAAAGTCCCCTTGGGTGGTCTTGCCCAAGCCGAGAACGGCTATGGTCTTTTGTTGGGCGTGGCACGGGATGTAGTAATTGAGCTCCAAACGAGCAATGGTTAACTGCGCGCCTGGACTCTCGCGCGGCACCTGGTGCGTGTTTTCGAAGAAGAGATGGCCCGCGGGCTCAGGTCGCGGTGCGCTCAGGAAAGAAAGATCGAGGTTGCCCGGAGAGGCAAGACCAAACGACTTGGCCAGCACAAATCGCTCTGCTGTCTCACCGGCCAGAAAAATCGCCATGCGGTCGACCCCGAGCGTGCGCGATAACCGATCGATCAGCGAGGAAAGCATCGCATTTAGATCAGTCTCCGAACTGAGTTCGCGTCCGAACTCAAGCAAGGTGCGGCGATAGTCGTAACGGGTGCGATAGAAAAATTGGTCGATGCGGTCCTGTATCCACTTACGTACCGGGTCGAACAAGAGCGCCGTAACCACCACGGCGAGGATCAACCCCACCGGACCGCTGCTGGGCTGACGCATATGCACCAGTTCGGCGACGCCGGCCACCAGTCCGAAATACAGGCCCACTACGATCGCGGCGGCCAGCGTGTAAACCACACCGCGCTTGAAAATGAGGTCCACGTCCATCAGGCGGTAGCGGAAGATGGCATAGCCGAAGGTGAGCGGAAGCAGCGCCAGTGACAGCGCAGAAATCTTCACGGTCGCGCCGGGCAGTGCGCCCATCAGATATGGAACCACGTACAACAGCGAATAGGGAATGATGGCAAGAATGGTCCCGCGAGTGACCCACTTCAATTGCTGACGCAGAATGGTAGTGCTGGCACGGCGGTAGCTGTACCACAACACGCCAGCAGCAGCCAGAAAGAAGAGCGAACCGTAGGACATCTCCATACGGTCCAGGTTCCAGCGCAGCCGCTCACTTGCCTGCAGCCAGCGCATGGCGCTGATGTGGGTCGTCAGCAGGATCGCTCCCGGCACATAAACCAGCGCCAGCAGCCAGGGATGCTTGCGCACAACCTGGCGCTTCTCCGGAAAGGTTAAAGCAAAATGAAGGAAGAGGGCCGGCTGCAATACTCCGGCTATGATGTTGCCCCAATAGATTGTCCAGTCGAAGTCGTTCAACTTACCGGTGTACTTGAAGGAGTAAGCAATAAATGACACCAGGCAGAAGATATAAAAGTGGGTGGAACCTGGCGCTGTCCAGCGGCGCAGCAGGACATACAGTCCAATACCAAGATAAATCAGCGCAATCAGCCGCAGCCAGTTGTTGAGCGAACGTTCCGCTGGAATGAGGATGACGCTGGAATCAAGCGCGACGGATTGTCGCACCAGAGAATAGGCCGCTTTGGACCACACACCGTTGCGGTAGAGTTGCCGCTCCAGACCGGAAATATTCTGGACTTCCTGTCCATTAATGGAAACCAGTTGATCGCCTGTCTTGATGCCGCTTCGGGCACCCGGTCCGCTGGGATCGACGCGGTCAGCGGTGAGTCGGCCACCATGTTCGACCCACCAGACTCCGTCATCGGGAACCGCAGATTTCAGTTCGGCATCAAAATTGAAGCCAGCGAATACAACCGCAGCCACTGTCAGCAGAAACAGAAGAACGGCAACAAAGCGGACTTGGCTTTCCCGGTTCATGGGCTTCGGCGGCGGTCCCGAACCCTTCAGGGGCTGGATAGGCGTGGCTATCACGTCCCGCCGGTCATCCATGAGCAACTTCGCTGCCATGTTGTTTCCCGCTTTCGGAATCCTAAATACCCGCAACGGAAGCACTTCCGCGATTATAGATGGATTTTCGAACAGTGATTACGGCTTTTGGGAGGTTTCTGTGGAATTCTGTATGTTGAGATAATTCAATACCTTAACGGAGTGCAGCACACTGCTTCGCGGTATGACTTCGCGACCCGAGCGGGTACTCATGCCCGTCTCCTTTCGATACATCGCCGACCCGTTGCGAGCCTTGTTCTGCGATCAGCCTCGATTTGGGCCCTCCGGCCGGGGACGGCTTTTGTCGTTCGTTACCGTCCTAAGCGCGCGCGAATCCCCAGAGTAATGAGGAACGCGCTTTGAAGGCGGGAGTGTCGGCATTTTTTCAGAAGCCCGCCAATCATGACGAATTGATGAACGCGATACAAGGGCGTGTCTGCGATTGCGGGGGGACAAGCTCGCCTTGGGAAAATCCTTCGCCTCAGCCGGCCTTGCGTTTACTCTCATCTCCCGCCGGAAGATTATCTTCGTCCCAGTCAAACGATAGCGCCCGCGCCGTGGTTTCGATGGGCTCGAGTTCCGGAATGTCGTCGGCCACGGATGCGCCGAGTTCGGCAAACTTGCGCGCCGAAACCAATACGCGACTCTCGAGCGAACCTACAGCCTTGTTATAAGACTCGACGGCGCGGTCGAGTCCGTTACCGACGGAAGTGATGTGTTCGGCGAGAAGGCGCAAGCGGTCATGTAATTCCTTGCCTAGCGCGCTGATCTGCTGCGCGTTGCGCGCCAGTTTTTCCTGATTCCATCCGTAGGCCACGGCCTTCAGCAAAGCGATCAGCGTCGTCGGCGACGCGGGAATTACGCGCAGCAGCACCCCCTGCTCGATCAATCCGGGATCTTGTTCCAGCGCTGCACTGAAAAATGTTTCGCCGGGAAGAAACATCACAACAAACTCCGGCGTGGCTTCGAATTGTTCCCAGTAGTTCTTGCCACTGAGAGCTTTCATGTGATCGCGGACCTGGCGCGCATGATTCGCAAGACATGCACGCCGGGCATCTTCGTCAGTGGTTTCGAATGCATCAAGGAAAGCCTGCAGCGGGGTCTTGGCATCCACGACAACGTGTTTGCCGCCGGGCAACTTCACCACCAGATCGGGACGCAGTCGACCGCTCTCGGTAGTAACGGACTCCTGCTCAGTAAAGTCGCAGTACGGAAGCATGCCCGCGATTTCGACCACCCGCCGTAACTGGATCTCTCCCCAGCGTCCACGCACATTGGGAGTGCGCAGAGCCCGCACAAGATTGCCTGTCTCCGATTGCAATTCTTTTTGTGTGGTAATCAGGGACTGCACTTGAGCGCGCAACTCGCCGTAGGCGTCGCCGCGCGCCACTTCCATCTGCTGAATTTGTGCATCCACTTTATTCAGCGAATCGCGCATCGGCGATACCATGTCGGCGACAGCTTTCTGCCGCGCATCGAGATCACCCCTAGCCTGGCTTTGGAAGCGCTTTAGCGTCTCTTCGGCAATCACCAGGAAGGATGAGTTATTGCTCTTCAGAGCGTCCGCAGCCATGGCCTTGAAGGCGTTACGCAATTCTTCGCTGGCACGCGTGACTAGGTCGATCTTTTCGTTGCTGGACTTTCGTTCAGCCTCCAAGGCGGATTCCGCTCTGGCCTTACCCGCAACCAAGTCGGTGTGAGCCTGCTGAAGCCGCGCCAGATCAACCTTCCCCATCCCTAATTCCTTCTCCATCAGGGACAAACGTGCGTGCAGCGCGGCGCTTCGTGAACGCAGCGCCAGCCAAGCAATCAAGCCGCCAAACATCAGGCCAATGACCCCAGTGATGCCAGGTTCCATAGCGAAGGTAACTTCTCTGAGTGGTTTTCAGATTCTAGCGTAGCACCAGCGACAATTGTCAGCCTGAGTCCGCATCCTTCCCCGGATCGAGTTGATTAGGACAATCGATGCTAAGGACCCTTAGAACCGGTAGAAGGTTCGTCACCGCGTCGGTGCTGGCGTTTGCGCTGGCGTTTGTACTGGCAATGAGCGCCGCGTCAATTCAGCCATCGGCCGGATTGATAGCTGCTACCGATGCCGATGCTGCTGCCGATGAAGGTGCGGAGGCGGCTGGCGAACCCACGCAACATGCGAGTCTGAAAGCGGCCGCGGCAAACTCCCCCAATATTCCCCTCAACTTCGATAGCCAGGCTGAACAGACCCTTCTGGAGCTGGCAAATCAGGCCAGAACGCAAGCCGGTGCGCCGCGGCTGGCTCTCGATGCCGGCATGTGCAAAGCAGCTCGTACGCATGCAGAAGCGATGTTTGCTGCGCGCCAACTTTCGCACCAATTTGACGGTGAACCTTCCCTGCCCCAACGTCTGGCGGCCGTATCCCACAATCAACTAGACCAGGAAGGCGAAAATGTCGCCACCGATTTCGACGCTGAAACGGGTCATCAACATCTCATGCTTTCGCCCCCGCATCGCGCGAACCTGCTCAACCCGGCTTATAACGTGGTCGGGTTGGGCGTGGTCCGTAGCGGTGACAAGCTTTACATCGTGCAGGATTTCGGCCACGCCCTCCCCACCTATTCCTTGGCGGAAGTGAAAGATCGGATCGCGGCGACGGTGGCGCAAGCTCGGCGTCGGACGAACCAACCCGCTTTTGTCCGCCGCGATCTCCCGACCACGGACGCTGCGGCCTGCTCCATGGCGCAAGCAGACAAGCTTGGCACATCTCCGGTTCATCAACTCGCGCAGCACTACACAGTTCTGGCTTATACCAGCCTTCGTCCAGAAACGCTGCCAGACAACGCCTCCCAACTACTCGGCAGCCACATGCTGCGCAGCTTCTCCGTGGGAGCCTGCCACGCCCGCACCGAGACCTATCCAAGCGGCGCGTATTGGGTAGTATTGTCGCTAGACTGAGCGGCAGAAGAAATTAAAAATCTGTACCCGATAGAGCCACGATATTTACTGCCTTGGTTGGCCGCAGTCGACAATCCACAGCGGCTCAAGGCCTTCGGTCGCGCACCCTACATTGACAGCACCTGTAAGTCTTTTCGGCGAACCGTAATTCGAGATTCTCACATCCTCAGCAGCATGAAAAATGGAGACACCACACGGCATCAAGTTGGTGTCCTGCTAATTGGCCATTGGGGCCAATACTGTGCAAGCGGGATAGCTGGGAACCAAAGTAATGGTACCCGGAGCCTGGAGAGGCACAGTACCGCGTCCTGAATCGAGCAATAAGAGCGTGTGCCGGACCGTGCGTTTAGGGGCGCACCAGTTGAATAGAATTGGTCGTTGACTAACGCTGCCGGCGCTTGGCGAGCCGGCAGGGGTTAAAGTTGCAACCGCTTTTGCCGAGGCCGCCGCCATTTGGCCAGAGAGTCATCAATCAGGCAGCCGCAACGATGAGAATGATGGCTACCACTCGCAGCAACTCAATCAGTGAGAAACCTTCTGTTGCCGCATCGGGCGCTGTTCTCTCTTTCAGTACCGCTCCGAGGGCGAAATGAACGCAGACGTAAAGGTTTAGTGGCATGCGGAGGGGCAAGCCGAGGGCAACGGGTACCTCGGTTACGATCTGGGCAACCGCCTTACTTTCAACCCCGATGCAGGTCCGGAGCAACATTTACAGCTACAAATCGAAAGCTCGTTTGGGAAGATGCGCGTTCGCCGGCTTGACTAATTGTGTCACTTTGCGAAGGCACGCGCACGCCGGCCTTGGCTTAGAATGCTTTAGACTAGGAACACCCAAAAACAACGCGGAGAAAGCGTAGTCGCCTCCGCTGCCCCCGGGTTTCACCCCGAACTGAACTACCTTAGTTCGCCAGCGGAGCCAGAGCCTGGCAAGCTGCGGAGGTGGCGACGAGGGAGATAACGCCGACAGCCTGAGTGCGCACCACATCGTCTTCCGTCGCGCAATACGCCTTGCTGCCAGTCGTCGCGCTCACCGGAGTACCAGTGGTCAAGAACGTTTTTGCGGGAACGGCTCCGATGCCTGCCGCGGCAAACTTGTAGCCGCTCTTGCCGGCGCCGCCGGGGCCGTCGTTGGCCAGGTTGTTATCGAGCAGGCAGGCTGTGATATTGCTAGGAACGCAAGCTACGCCTACAGCTCCACCCAGGGTCGTCATGGCCGCAGGATAGCCTAAAGTCGGAAAAGTCGAAAAATAGGCTACTTCGGCAGTGACGATGGAACGTTCGGAAGCGGCCGCAGACGAATCGTTGGCTGCCATGCGGGCGCGCATCAGGTTAGGAATAGCAATCGCTGCAATGATCAGGATGATTGCCACCACGATCAGCAGCTCGATTAGTGAGAAACCCGTCTGTTTTTTCATCGGAACAGCCAGCTCCCTAAGAAGTTAGATTCCTTAAAATCATGGTCGATTGTTGGGTGGCACGCTGCGGACCAAACCGGGCCGAAGCACGATTACGCGTGACGAGTGCTCGGTCTTTCGTTTTCAACAAGCAGTGACCAAGCCAGAGGTGGGATGGATCGTCACATCGAAAGAGCCTGACAATATGTGCGCGAAGATAAAGCGTGGAAAAGTCCTTCGCACCAAAGAAGCTAAGGACAGCGAACTTGCGTTCGCTGTCCCTAGCTAGCTTTGTATCTTCCTCAAGTACTCGCCGAACTTAACTACGTTAGTTCGCCAGCGGAGCCAGAGCCTGGCAAGCTGCGTAGGTGGCGACGAGGGTGATAACGCCGACAGCCTGCGTGCGAACCACACCGTCTTCGGTCGCGCAATACGCCTTGCTGCCAGTCGTCGCGCTCACCGGAGTACCAGTGGTCAAGAACGTGTTTGCGGGAACGGCTCCGATGCCTGCCGCGGCAAACTTGTAACCGCTCTTGCCGGCGCCGCCGGGGCCGTCGTTGGCCAGGTTGTTATCGAGCAGGCAGGCTGTGATATTGCTAGGAACGCAAGCTACGCCTACAGCTCCACCCAGGGTCGTCATGGCCGCAGGATAGCCTAAAGTCGGAAAAGCCGAAAAATAGGCTACTTCGGCAGTGATGATGGAACGCTCGGAAGCGGCCGCAGACGAATCGTTGGCTGCCATACGGGCGCGCATCAGGTTAGGAATAGCAATAGCTGCAATGATCAGGATGATTGCCACCACGATCAACAGCTCGATTAGTGAGAAACCCTTCTGTTTCCGCATCTCGATTTTCCCCTTGTTTTGAACTTTCGTTGAATTTCGTTTCTGCTCACGAATGACGCAGTCGGACATGATGATCGCACTTGCCGGGCCAAAGCCGATAGTTACCTTGGTTCCTATGAGCCTTCCAATAATTCCCTTGCTTTCAATGACCAGCAAAACTCTAGTCCTATTGTACCGCCCAGCGGAAACCGCAAAATGCCAAAAACCGTCGCGAAGCCTGACAATTCGTGTCAGTTCAGCATTCCCATTTTAGAACGTCGATTGAATCCGGGCTTGCGCGAAAAACCCCGGGTAGTGGCTGAGCTTGACAGCTGGTGACGAGGGAACCGTAGAGCTTCGCTCAACCGGACAGCCGGGAGCTTGCCCTGAGCTTGTCGAGGGGGGGCGGCTGTCCCCACATCAGCATGTCCCAAACTAAGCCACGACCTGATTATTATTACTCCGCTTTTACAAGCAGGCAAGTCACATCGTCGTGCTGCGGTGTGTTCCCGACAAATAAATCCAAT
>Ga0307474_10004071_pt1 | contig 10526 bp, 13 predicted proteins | sample atmos_gasesECM1C_2_FD_203312 | JGI IMG/M metagenome (GOLD analysis project Ga0307474, IMG submission 203312) | Hardwood forest soil microbial communities from Morgan-Monroe State Forest, Indiana, United States - atmos_gasesECM1C_05 | ecosystem: Environmental > Terrestrial > Soil > Temperate...
CGGGCTGCAAGGGTTCTTCGGCTGCACCGCCTCGGATATCTCCACCCACGATGACGATCGGTTCGGAAGCTGTCAGCGCGACTGATCACTTCCTGTCGGAATCTATAATCACGGTCCTCGACGGCTTGTTCGTCGGGGACCGCTTTGTTTCTGCGCTCGACAATCGAGCCAGGGTCGCCTGTCGGCCCTGGCTCGATTGTCGGGGTCGCAAAAGCTGCGTGGGCTGGTTCCAACCAGGCGAGGCTCATTCGTCGGCGGGCGCCAGCAACGCGGAAATCCGCAGTTGCACGGGATCGCGCTCGCCTTTTGCCGCTGCCGCCAGAATACGAGACGCGAGCCTGTTCCTCATCCCCGCCGTGCGGTTTGCGGCCGGCAGGATGGTCAAAACCTCGTCCAGCGTGGTCTGCAGCAATTGAATGTCCTCGGGCACGAAGATTGCCCCTTCTGCAACTCCCATCATCGTCTCCCTGTCGGGAATATCATCAAAAGTCAGCCCCAGGCCGGCTTCCGAGGGATGGGACCATCAATCGCAAATCCGAATTGGGATTGTCTTTCCGACCGTGATGGTGTTTTCGAAAAATGAAAGCTTTTTTTAACCGACCGTAGTTACCGCGACCGCCCCGTTCAAAGGCCGGAAGGACTTTCGTTAACGGCTCCGGCGAGGACCTACGTCAGCAGGACTTATGACCGCCGGAACGCTGGCCGGCACGGGAACCCGGTGCTTCCAACGGGCTTGCAACCAGAGCCGAGCTGCACTTGCAGCATGAATTTGGAGGAGCGCCATGGTCGAGCCCATCCCGATTTTCACGGTCAGCGATTTGAAAACCGAACTCCGCCGCTGGTCCGATGATGCGCCGGTGACTTTCTTCTCCCCGCTCAAGGAGCAGGAGTTCCGATTCTATCGCTATCGCTCCGGCGCAGATTGCCTGGTCCTCGAAATTAACGAGTTTCCGGAGACATCACCTGAGGTCTTGCCGGGCACAAAGCTTGGCTGAAGGCGAAGAACTTCCGGCACAGAACCAGAGCCTTGATCAAGTTGTTCCGAAGTCGGCCACCGTCTTCGGCGGCAGTCCGTTTGCAGCCAGAGTGCGCATAATTTGAGGAACCCAAATCCTGGTCGCAGGTTTGATACGCACCATTCATCTCGCAGAGGAGGCTTCCATGCGATCCAAGCTCCTAGTCTCGGCCCTCACGGTCGCGTCATTTCTTGCCACCACGGCCATTGCGCCAGCGCAAAACGAGCCGCAGTCCGCGCCTGGCGTCTCTGGTGAAACCGGTGCCAAGTCCCACGCCAAACACCACCGGATGAAGTCTACCCATCTGAAGAAAGGCACGACCACCGGAATGAGTCACCGATCCAGCACGGCGAAGCCAAGTTCGGCTGGCCCATCAACTTCGAACAAGTCCTCGGGATACTAGTGTCCTGATTCCGAAGTTCGTATCATTGCGCGGCATATTCGTTTACGAACTTCGGAATCGAAAGGACACTAGCAAATCTATGATTCTAGTGTGGCTTCTGGTTCAGAAGTCCGCATGATGAACTCGCGGCAATGTTGATGCGGACTTCTGAACCGCCACACTAGCTCTTCGCGGGGCCCTCCGGACCCCTCCTTCGCGAGCCAAGGCCAATACGGAACGATTCGCTTCGCGTCCGTATTGGCATCGGGGGGCTGTTGCCGGAGGTCGTGACAGCGTCATCACTTCGCGCAATCCGGGCGACCTCGACGCCTTCGAGCAAAGATCATTCGAAGAGGTCAAGGAAAGCAGACAACACCAAGCGTAGCGCGGCCTAGTGTCCCGCTTCCGACGTTCGTATGACTTTGCCGGGCGCACTTTTACGAACGTCGGAACCAAAGGGACACTAGCAGCTCTATGATTCTTCTAGTGTGGCTTTGGATTTGACGTTCCTATAACGCACTCGCGGCGAAGCTGATAGGAACGTCAAATCCGCCACACTAGCCGGCGCGGCGGACGCGCGACGGCTATCCGCCGCTACCCCAATCGTCAGCTTTGATGCGGTCCCCGCAACATCTTCATGGCGTCTTCGATGTGACGCCACTCCCTGGCTTCTTCGGCATCGCCTTTCCGCTCGCTGGCCAGCGCATTCTGGGCCGCCTGCGCGATCGCTTCCGGACCATGCTTTTCAAGCATCTGCCGCGCGATGGTGTGAATCTGCATTTCGGATATCATGTCGCTCTCCTCATGTTCTGCCATTCGGAGCCGCAGAGAACGGTAAAGTTACTCTGCAATTGCGTTCAAACCGCGATGTGGGCGCTCTCGTTCCACTGACCGCCCAAGTATTGCAGCGTATTCCAGCGCGCCCTCCTCGTGCGACGCGATCATCCTCGACCCATGACGCAAGCAACCTGAGGATGCCATCGAGCTTACGTAGCTTCCCGGCCTGTGCTAGGTTGGCACGATCTCCATCCGGAAAAACAATCCGCGAGAAGATAAAGGGAGGATTTGGATGCCGATGAGCGTGCGCGGTAGCGGCTGCATCAAAGCGACGATTGCTGCCAGTTTGTTCCTGGCCCTGGCGCAACCGGGCTTTGCAGCGGACCAGAAATTCAAGCCCATCAGCGTGAAGACGCCCGACGGTCTCACCATATCCGCGCAGGAGTGGGGCAATCCGGCCGGTCCCGAAATCCTCTTCATTCATGGTTTCTCCCAGAGCCATCTTTCCTGGATGCGCCAGGTCGACAGCGACCTTGCCAAGGAGTTCCGCATCGTGACCTACGATCTGCGGGGCCATGGCAATTCCGACAAACCTCTGGATGCCGCGCGATACCGGGATTCAAAGGCCTGGGGTGACGAGGTTCAGGCCGTGATCGATGCCGCCGGCCTGAAACGGCCTGTCCTGGTCGGCTGGTCCTATGCGGGGCGGGTAATGTCGGATTATCTCGCGACCCACGGCGCCGGCCAGATCGCCGGCATCAATTTCGTCGATGCGCCGATCAAGGCCGATCCCGCCCTCATCGGGGACAATCTGAAGAACCTGCCGCTGATGGCGTCGGAAGATCTTCTCACCAATATCTCCGCGACCAGAAACTTCCTCCATGGCTGCTTCTCCGAACAGCCCACCGCCGACGACTACGAGACCATGCTCGCGTTCAACATGATGGTATTGCCTAAGGTGCGCGCTGGTCTTTCCGGCCGACCGCTCGACGCGACGGAAATGATGTCCAAACTGAAGCTACCGGTGCTGGTGACTCATGGCGCGGAAGATCGCAACGCCAGGCTCGGTGCCGGCCAATACACCGCCTCGGTGATCCCCGGGGCAAAGCTCTCGGTCTATGAGGGGATCGGTCATTCCCCGTTCTACGAGGACGCGCCGCGCTTCAATTCCGAGTTGGCGGCGTTCGTCCGCGCCGCCGCCAAAACCAACTGATCGACTCCGTCAATGAACGGAGCCCGCGCTAACTAATTCCTGGTGCGAACAAACCCGGCAAGCTTGTCTTTCTGGATTTCACACCAGGTATTCATGCCAAGGCGCTTCTGGTCGAGGTCCGTCGACTGCGTCGCGATCGCGACTTCCGACATCAAGTCGTCCGCCTGACGCTCGCCCATTCTTCCGCCCGTATGCATGTAAGCGATGGCTTTCCGCACCTGTTCGGTGGTTCCGTCCGGCAACTGCATCTCCTGAGCCTTCTGAACCAGATCCTGGTACACGACGTCCATGCCGGGGCATTGCACTTTTGCAGCGAAAGCCTGCAACACCATCGTCACGTATTCCGCGCGCGAGGCCGCATGTGCCGGCGCGGAAAGGACCACCAGGCCTGCGATCAACAAACCAAAACGCATCAGCGCCTCCATGTTTCGCCAAAAAGCTAGCTCTGGCGAAAGCACGGCGCAACCTCGGGGGCGTGCCGACGAGATGATGATTGTGTGATCGCTGAGGGCCCTAATGCACGACGTCAAGCTTGACGTTCGTAACGCCCTTATGGACCATGCCGAGCGATTCCGCCGCTGAATAGGAGACGTCGACAACCCGACCACGAACATACGGACCGCGGTCATTGACGCGGACAGTGACCGACTTGCCGGTGGCGACATTCGTCACTCGCAACCGCGTGCCGAATGGCAAAGTGCGATGCGCAGCGGTCAGTTCATTCGGGTCGAATTTCTCGCCGCTCGCCGTCTGCGTGTCCTCCGTGTAGAAGCTCGCTATGCCTCCGGATGCCGTTGGCGTCTCGCCTGTGTTCTTGTGGCGTGCAAAGGGAGTATGCCTGGCCGTGGCGATGCGCGTCCTCTGGTGAGGCAACGATGCATGACGGCTCGCGCCTGGAGCTTCGAAATTCCGGGTCGCGACAGAAGATTGCGCGCAGGCCGCGAGCAAGCCCGCTCCGAGCATCACCGTCGATAACCGAACGCCTTTCCCGACAGCCCGCGTCGAGATTTGCGAAACGGAAAAACCAATATCCCTCGTTCGAAAATCGATCCGTAAAATTCGGGCATAGTGGACAGAAGACATAATAATCCCCGGTCTGTGCCGCCAGCGCGACAAGAGCGAAGCCCAATCGAGGCGGAACAGTGACGCAGTGCCAGATCACACAGCGCCGGCAGCGCGATTTCTGGCGGGTGTGCCAGTTACGCCACACGGGGTGGAGGTTTAGAACTCGCCGAGATCAGGTGGCTGGAACCAGTTGGTGAGCGAAAGGCCGCCGTCGACCACGATCGCGGCCCCCGTGACGTATGCCGAAATCTCATTCGACAATAACGCAAGCGCCATCGGTGCGAGGTCCTCCGCCCGGCCGAGACGCCCCAGCGGGATGTGACGCGCCAGCGCCGGATCGGCGACGAAACCACCGGCGGCGACGGCGCCCGGCACCAGCGCGTTGACCCGGATTCCGAAACGGCCAAGCGTTTTCGCCAATTCCTTCACAAGCATCGCCATCGCGGCTTTCGCGGTCGAATAATGCGGCAGGTTGCGCGGCGTTTCGGCGTGCAGCGACGTCAAGAACAGGAACGAACCACGCTGTTTTGTCGCGATGAGCTTTCGCGCAAGTTCGCGCGCGAGGTAAAACCCGGCGTCGACATTGACCGCCCGCATCCGTTCCCAGGTCTCTTGACCGACCGCCAATGCGTGGTCCGCCTCGCGGCGCAGCGGCGAGGCGCTGTGGATGAAATGCGTGACCTGCCCGACGGCGGAGATTGCATCTGCAAGGAGCGCCTCGCATGCCCTGGGATCGGCGAGATCACCGATCCATGGCACCGCCAATTCCGGTCGTGGCGAGGACTCGACCGCGGTTTTGACGGTCACCGGATTGATATCGGCGAAGATGGTACGCACGCCCTCGCCGACCAGGGCTTGCGCGATAGCCCGTCCAATGCCGTTCCCCGCACCCGTTACCAGCGCTGCCTCGCGCGCGGGATCAAATCTCTGATCGAACAGGCTCATATGGCTTGCAAATCCTTCGGCCACTCAGGGAATTGGAAGCACAACATGAGATTATCGTTGACCTTCAACAGCGACAACCGTCCTTTTGCCCGTACAACTGGAGCGGGACGAACCAGATTTCGGTAACCTCCGTATTTCTCCTTAAGCAATTCAACCGAATGTTGCGCCGGAATTGGCGTTGCTATCCGTAGCCTTTGCCTTTTTGCCGGAGGTGAACATGGCCCGGCTTTATTTCCACTGCTCCAATCCCGAAAACGAGCCGGTCAGGCGCCGCAGCACCGCTGTAGGTGATCCGGCCGAAGTCTGCGAGCAAGCAACCTTAGCCGTACAGGCCCTTGTCGCGGCACCCAACATGGAAGACTGGCGCGGTTGGGTCTTGCATGTCAGCGACGAGAGCGGCGAAGAAATCTTCAACCTTCCCTTGGACTCACTGCTCGGCAAACCGCACTGAGCGCCGCATCGGTCAAGCAAATCATGCCATTCTGCCGGCATCTCAATGCAGGACTAGCAGGTGCGAACGACGATTGATCCAGTTCGAATTGTCCCGGAAACGCCATTGGGCAGTGGCGGGAGAGGCATTTCGCCCATATCTCCCAGGAAAGCGCCGTTGCTTGATTCCTGTCATTTGATTGGGCACGCTATCGCTTTCGGATACCGGTTCCAGGCTGAGACGCATGTCGACCAAGGATCCCATCAACTGGATGCTGTCCAACGCCATCGAGACGCTGGCCCGCGCCGAACGGTTGCACCAGCAATTTCTCAATCTGCGGCCGACCAGCGAGCCAAGCTGGGAACCGCCCATCGACGTGCTCGAGACCGACCGCGAGGTGCTGATACTCATCGCATTGCCGGGCGTCGATCCCGATGAGGTCATCGCCGTGATCGACAAGGGAATGCTTGTGGTCAGCGGACACCGGGTATTGCCGACCGAATTGCGCAACGCGCGAATTCTCCGTCTCGAGCTGCCTCAGGGTCGGTTCGAACGGCGCATTCCTTTGCCATTGGGCCGTTACAGCATTACGCGCTTTGCCGCCAACGGCTGCATCGGGTTGCGCCTCACCAAATCCGTTTGAGGAGATGCGGCATGGTCGACCGAGAGAGCGAATCTGCCGAGCGCACCGCCGCCTCCCCCGGTCAGACGCCCGCTATTCCGGCAGACGCCCTCATCATTGTGCCGGTGCGCAACACGGTGCTGCTTCCCGGCGTCGTCATTCCCATTACGATCGGACGGACGAAATCGATCGCGGCCGCGCAGCAAGCCGTGCGCGAGCAGCGGCCGATCGGAATCCTGCTGCAGCGCGATCCGGAGCTGAACGAACCGGGACCTGACGATCTCTATCGGATCGGCACCATGGCGAACATCGTGCGTTACGTCACCGGGCCCGATGACAGCCACCACCTTGTCTGCCAGGGCGTGCAGCGTATTCGAATCCTCGACTATCTGCCGGGCACGCCGTTTCCGGTGGCGCGCGTGCTTCACATAACCGAGCCGACGACGAACTCGCCGGAAATCGAAGCGCGTTTCCTGAATTTGCAACGCCAGGCGATCGAAGCGGCCGAACTGCTCCCGCAGGCGCCGCCGGAATTGATCGCGGTGCTTCAGGCCACGACTTCGCCCTCGACACTGGCGGACCTCGCGACGTCCTATATGGACATCAAACCGCAGGAGAAGCAGGAGATCCTGGAAACCATCGACCTCGCGCTGCGCATGGAAAAGGTTTCGCGGCATCTTGCCGAGCGCATCGAGGTTCTTCGCCTCAGCCGCGAGATCGGCCAGCAGACCAAGGCCAGCTTCGACGAGCGTCAACGCGAGGCGATTCTCCGCGAGCAGATGGCAACCATTCAGCGTCAGCTTGGCGAAGGCGACGGAAAGGCGCAGGAGGTTGCCGAGCTGAATGAGGCCATCGCAAAGGCCAAGATGCCGCCGGAGGCGGAAAATCAGGCGCGCAAGGAGGTTCGCCGCTACGAGCGCATGCCGGAAGCCGCCGCCGAAGCCGGCATGGTCCGCAGCTATCTCGACTGGCTGATCGAGCTTCCCTGGAGCCTCCCGGAAGAAAAGCCGATCGATATCGCCGAAGCGCGGCGCATCCTCGACCAGGACCATTACGGTCTGGAGAAAATCAAAAGCCGGATAATCGAGTATCTCGCCGTCCGCAAACTGGCACCGGAAGGCAAGGCTCCCATCCTCTGTTTCGTCGGACCACCCGGCGTCGGCAAGACGTCGCTGGGACAATCGATCGCGCGCGCGATGGCACGGCCGTTCGTGCGTGTCAGCCTTGGCGGCGTTCACGACGAGGCGGAAATACGTGGTCACCGCCGCACCTATATCGGCGCATTACCTGGCAACATCATTCAGGCGATCAAGAAGGCCGGGGCACGCAACTGCATCATGATGCTCGACGAGATCGACAAGATGGGGCGCGGTATTCAAGGCGACCCTTCGGCCGCAATGCTTGAGGTGCTGGATCCAGAGCAGAACTCGACGTTTCGCGACAATTATCTCGGTGTGCCCTTCGATCTGTCGCGGGTCGTATTTTTGGCCACCGCCAACATGCTCGACACCGTCCCGGGTCCGTTGCTCGACCGGATGGAGATCATCAGCCTCGCCGGCTATACCGAGGATGAGAAGCTCGAGATCGCGCGCCGCTATTTGGTGCGCCGTCAACTCGAGGCAAACGGGCTGAAAGCAGATCAGGCCGAAATCGATTCTGAGGCGCTGCGGCTGATCATCAGGGGATATACCCGCGAGGCGGGCGTTCGCAATCTGGAGCGCGAAATCGGCAAGGCCTTTCGCCACGTGGCTGTTCAGATCGCCGAAGGCAGCACGAGGCGGATTGTTGTTATCGCAAAAGACCTGACCGCGATCCTCGGTCCGCCGCGCTTCGAAAACGAGATCGCCATGCGCACCAGCGTTCCGGGCGTCGCCACCGGACTCGCCTGGACGCCGGTCGGCGGCGACATTCTCTTCATCGAAGCGACCCGCACGCCAGGAAGAGGAACGCTGATCCTGACCGGCCAGCTTGGCGAGGTGATGCGCGAAAGCGCTCAGGCCGCGCTGACGCTGGTGAAGAGCCGCGCCTCTCAGCTCGGCGTCGACCCCTTGCTGTTCGAAAAGAGCGACATCCACGTCCACGTGCCTGCAGGCGCGACGCCCAAGGACGGACCGAGCGCGGGGGTAGCAATGTTCACTGCGCTAACCTCGCTGCTTACCGAACGCACCGTCAGAAGTGATACCGCCATGACAGGCGAAATCTCGCTGCGGGGCCTGGTGCTTCCGGTCGGGGGCATCAAGGAAAAAGTCGTGGCCGCCGCTGCCGCGGGCATTACCCGTGTCATGTTGCCGGCGCGGAACAAGCGCGATTTCGACGATATTCCGTCGGGCGCTCGCGAGAAACTCGAGTTCATCTGGCTGGAGCGCGTCGACGAGGCGATCGCGCAAGCCCTGGAGGGCAGTCGTTTGCCGGGCGATATTGCTGCGCAATAGAAACTCGCGGCTCTGCAGCATCATGGATTGACGGCCATGGCGATCATGAGCGCAGGCATCCTGATGTACCGCAACAACGGCGATCGCTTGAACGTCCTTCTCGTTCATCCCGGCGGATTTTTCTGGCGCAATCGGGATCTCGGAGTCTGGTCCATCCCCAAAGGGGAGTTCGACGCGAGCGAGGACGCGGAAATCGCGGCGAGACGTGAGTTTAGGGAGGAACTTGGCGCTGAAGCGAACGGTGTGCTTCTTCCACTTGGCGACATACGTCAGCGTTCCGGAAAAATCGTTCACGCCTTCGCATTGGAGGGCGATCTCGATGTGAACACGGTGCGCAGCAATATGGTCGCCATCGAATGGCCTCGGCGCAGCGGCCGCATGCTGCAAATTCCAGAGATCGACCGTGCCGCCTGGTTCGGTCTTCCTCTCGCCCGAAGGAAGATATTGGCAAGCCAGATTGCACTGCTGGATCGCCTTGAACGCCTCGTCTACCCGCCATGAGAGCGGGATCTATTTTTTTAATGATTAAGCAACCCGTCGGGGAAAAAATCCGCTGGCCAAAAATCGCCAAAATCTTTTTTTGAAACCGAAACGTTTCGAACGGAGAACCCCACATGCGGATCAGACGATTGATCTTCGTTGGTTCGATCGGCGTCCTGGCTGCACTGATGGCGCCGGCGCTGGCAAAGAATGCGTCCTTGAATTCCCATGCCAACGCCAACGCCCAAAAACCTGACGAGCAGCCGGCGGCACAGGGTTGCCACGCCTACCAGCAGGGAGCGGATGGATCGTGGGTCGAGCTTTCTTGCCAGGAGGCAGGACCGACCGTGCAAGCGCCAGCGCAGGGCAAGTCCGTAACAAAGAAACCGGAACAGGAGACGCACTGAACCAGGCGACCGCCGTACCCATTTGAGCGCGCCGTTCGGCGTGGCGAGGTCTTCGCAAGGCATCGGGCATTTCAAAATCTCCGGCAACAGCTCCGTCCACGCTGTGAACCGCGCAGCACGGGACCTCCACCCTTTCTGGAAAAAACCTATCGCGACGCCCGCGATTATGTGGCCTATTGCATGAAGTGAATGACGCTTTGTGCGACAGCGGATCGCCGATGCCTTCGGCACGAAAGCTGCAAGCCGCCTCAAGGCGGAGTCCAGGCGCGAGGAGACTACATGATTTCTTCAAATTCCGTACACGTCGTCGGTCATCCTCTTGTGCAGCACAAGCTGACACTGATGCGCGAGAGCGACCGTTCCACCAAAGGCTTTCGGGAGCTCCTGAACGAGATCGGGATGCTGCTTTGCTACGAGGTCACTCGCGACCTGCCCCTCGAGATGGTCGATATCGAGACGCCCCTGCTGCCGATGAAAGCACCGATGATCGCCGGCAAGAAGCTGACCTTTGCGCCGATCCTGCGTGCCGGTGTTGGATTTCTCGACGGCATGCTCGCGCTCGTCCCATCGGCCCGCGTCGCGCATGTCGGCCTCTATCGTGATCCTCAGACCCTGCAGGCTGTCGAGTACTACTTCAAGGCCCCGCACGACCTTTCGGACCGGACGGTCATTCTGATGGATCCGATGCTGGCAACGGGAAACTCCGCCTGCGCGGCGGCTTCGCTTCTAAAGTCCCGCGGCGCCCGCGACATGCGCT
>Ga0307474_10004072_pt1 | contig 10525 bp, 4 predicted proteins | sample atmos_gasesECM1C_2_FD_203312 | JGI IMG/M metagenome (GOLD analysis project Ga0307474, IMG submission 203312) | Hardwood forest soil microbial communities from Morgan-Monroe State Forest, Indiana, United States - atmos_gasesECM1C_05 | ecosystem: Environmental > Terrestrial > Soil > Temperate...
CCATCAGGGGTGAGGCCGGGACCGAGATCATCGCCCGCCATGGCGAGGTTCTGGAGCACGGCGAGCTTGACGTGCGACCACTCCGCACCGCCAAGGCCACCGACCGGTTCGTCCTGTCCGGCGGCGAGGACCACTTCGAGCCCACCAAGACCTACCACGGCTTCCGTTACGCCGAGATCACCGGCTGGCCGGGAGAGCTGACGTCGACCTCCCTGGAGGCGGTTGTCATCCACTCCGACCTGCGGCGCACCGGCCATTTCGAATGCTCAGACCCGATGCTCAACCAGCTGCACACAAATGTGACATGGGGGATGCGCGGCAACTTCCTTGACGTTCCGACCGACTGCCCGCAGCGCGACGAACGTCTCGGCTGGACCGGCGATCTCGCCGTCTTCGCGCCGTCCGCTGCCTTCCTCTACGACGTGGACGCCTTCTTGCGAGACTGGCTTCGCGACCTAGCCGCAGAACAGCGGGCGGAAGATGGCGTCGTGCCGCTCGTCGTCCCGGACGTACTGAAGTACGAGACGCACCCCACTAGTTTCCCCCGTCCGGCCACCATCGCGCTATGGAGTGACGCCGCCGTGTGGGTGCCGTGGGCGCTGTGGCAGGCCTATGGCGACCGGACCGTCCTGGAGGACCAGTACGCCTCCATGACCGCGTACACCCGCCGCGTCGAGTCGCTACTCTCGCCGACCGGCCTCTGGGACACCGGCCTACAGCTGGGAGACTGGCTCGATCCCCAGGCTCCGCCAGGCGAACCCTTCAAGGCCAAAGCCGACAGCCACGTCGTGGCCACCGGCTGCTTCTACCGGACCGCGCGCACCGTCGCGGACACCGCGGGGCTGCTGGGCAGAGCTGACGATGCCCGGCACTTCCGCCTGGTGGCCGGACGAGTGCGGGCCGCCTTTAACCAGCACTACGTCGAGGAGAACGGGACGATCCAAAGCGACTGCGCGACGGTCTACGCGCTGGCCATCGTTTTCGGCCTGCTCGACGACCTCATGACGACACGGGCCGGTGACCGGCTTTCGGCGCTCGTCAAGGAGAACGGCTACCGGATCTCAACCGGGTACGCAGGCACGCCGTACGTCACCGACGCCCTCACTCAGACCGGTCACCTAGACGACGCCTACCGGCTGCTGCTCGAAAGAGGCTGCCCCTCATGGCTGTACTCGGTCACGATGGGTGCCACCACGGTCTGGGAGCGCTGGGACTCCATGCTGCCCGACGGCACCGTCAACCCAGGACAGATGACCAGTTTCAATCACTACGCGCTAGGTGCCGTGGCGGACTGGATCCACCGCACCATCGGCGGGATCGCACCGCTAGAGCCTGGCTATGGGAGAGTGCTCATCGCGCCGCAGCCAGGCGGCGGGTTGACCTGGGCCACGGCGAGACTGGAGACCGCTCGGGGCCCAGTGGACGTGCACTGGAGCCAAACCGAGCGGGACTTCACCATCGAGGCCGCCCTCCCCGAAGGCGTCACCGGCGTGATCCGGCTGCCGGGCGAGCCCGATCGGGAACTCGCGTCCGGCGGACACACCATCACCGTCCCGGTTCACAGCCGGCTGAAGTCAGGAGAGCTGGCATGAATCATGAGCGCGCGCCGCGCCAGGCCGCAACGGACGCGGACCGGACAGCCGACATCGTCGCGAAGATGAGCTTGGCGGACAAGATCGCACTCGCGTGTGCCGATTTCGCCGCCGTGGCTCACCTCGGGTTGCCGCCGCTGAGTTTTACCGACGGAGGTAATGGAGTCCGAGTTGCCGACGACGCGACCGCCTTCCCCGCGTGCGTGGCGCTCGCAGCGGCCTTCGACGAACAGCTGGCGTACCGGTTCGGGTCCGCAGTCGGTCAGGAGGCCCGTTCGGCCGGCCACAATGTCCTGCTCGGACCGGCGCTGGACATCGCGCGCACACCGCTGGCCGGACGGCAGGCCGAGGCGTTCGGGGAAGACCCGTACCTCACCGGCGCCCTGGGAGCGGCCTACGTTCGAGGCGTGCAGCGGAACGTCGTGGCCATGGTCAAGCACTTCGTGGTCAATAACTTCGAGACCGGCAGGACCGGATCCGGCTGGCCGCCATCGGACCGCGGGCCAGCAGTCGACATCCGCGTCTCCCGCCGGGCTCTGGAAGAGATCTACTTTCCGCCGTTCCGGCGTGCTCTCCTGGAGGCCGGCGCCGGGTCCGTCATGGGTTCCTACAACCAGGTCAACGGCTGCTACGCCTGCCAGAACCCAGCCTTGCTGGCCACGCTGAAAGACCAGTGGGGATGGGGAGGATTCGTCGCCCCTGACTTCATGTTCGCGGTGCGCGATCCGCTGGCGGCCACGCGGGCCGGCCTTGATCTCCCGGGGTTGGACGACGCCGAGGGGCGCAGGCCGGAAGACTTCACCGGACGCGTCGGCCCGGACAGGCTGAATGACATAGTCACGCGAATGGTCAGCACCATGGTCACGCAGGGTCTGCTCGACCGGCCGGCCGCGGTCCCTGGCCCGCCAGCCGCCGAGAGCCTCGAGCTGGCCGCGGAAGTCGCGGTCGCGGGGAGCGTGCTGCTCGTCAACAAGGCAGGGACGCTCCCACTCGGGGAAGAGGCGAGAACCCTGGCCGTCATCGGTCCTGCGGGACTGGACGCCATCTACGTGATGGGCGGATCGCCGACCGTGAAACTCCACCCGCACCGGGTGGTTACGCCCCTAGCCGGGATCCGGAAGCGTGCAGGAAGCCGTATTCGAGTCGAGCATGCTCAAGGGTCCTGGGGCGACGCGCCACTGCCGGGGATCCCGCCAGCCCTTCTGTCTACTCCCCTGGCCTCGGTCGGCCCAGGTGTCCTGGCCGAGTATTTCGACGGCTCCGCAGGGACGCCTGGGAAGCGCGTCACCCGGATAGAGCCTGGCATCGAAGTGACTGAGCCGCCAGCTGGCTTCGGACCACAATGGCGTGCCACCTGGACGACCGTGCTGACACCAGCGCAAGACGGCCACCACCGCTTCAGTCTTGCTGTGGCCGGCCAGAGCTCGCTCTATCTTGACGGTGCGCTGGTAGCGGCGGCGGCGCGCGAGGCAATCCGCATGATCGACGGGCCATCGTACGCTCTGCAAGCTGTCATCCCCCTAGTCGCAGGCCAGCCCGTGACCATTCGGGTCGAGTATGAGACGGGGCCGGCGCTCGCCGTAGAGCAGTTCGGACTGCGGCCCGAGGTCCGGCTCGGCTGGCAGCCACCGGACTCCTTGATTGACGACGCAGCGGCCCTGGCGGCTCAATGCGACGCAGCCGTCGTGATCGTCAACCAGGCGTCCGGGGAGGGGATGGACCGGCAGTCGCTTGCGCTGCCCGGCGATCAGGACAGGCTCATCACGGCGGTAGCGCGCAATAATCCGCGGACCGTCGTTGTCCTCAATACCCCGGGTCCGGTCTTGATGCCATGGCTGGATGCGGTCGCGGCTGTTCTGCAGGTCTGGTACCCGGGTGAGCAGTTCGGCACTGCGCTCGCCCGCGTGCTGTTCGGCGATGAAGACCCAAGTGGCCGGCTGCCCGTCACCTTCCCCGCCCACGCCGGCCAGGGGCCGGTCCAGACCGTCGAGCAGTACCCGGGAATCGACGGCGTCGCTGCTTACACCGAGGACATCCTGGTCGGGTACCGGTTCTTCGCCGCCAATAACCAGCAGCCATTGTTTCCTTTTGGCCACGGATTGTCATTCGCCCGGTTCGGTTACGAGAACCTAGAGCTCCGGCGGACGGGCTCCGGCAATATTCAGGCGAGTTTCGGCATCGTGAACAACTCGGCGCGCCCCGGCTGTGAAGTTGCCCAGCTCTACCTGCGGTGCCCGGAGGCGGCAGCGGAGCCGCCGCTTCAGCTGAAGGGATTTCAGCGCGTGCACCTACGAGCAGGGGAACGGCGCGACGTGACATTCACGCTGACCAGCACGGACCTCGCGGCCTGGAGCGACCTAGCCGGGTGGGCGGTCCATCCTGGCAGCTACGAGGTTCTCATCGGGGCATCCTCAGCCGACGTGCGGCTGAGCGCATTCGCAGAGGTGACAGATGACTGTCACGCGCAATAACTCCGCCGCCACCAATTGCTGAGGAAGCAGGTTCTCCAGAATGGATCATGAGGGTGTCGGCGGATCGCTACCGGAGCTGCGGTCCTTCGTCCGGCGCAGCGTGCACCTCACCCGGTACGAGCGGGTGCCACGCAGCAGACCGTGGTCAAAACTAGAAGAAACGGTGTCATGACTACTCTCACCAGCGACTCGAAGGTCGCCGAAGCGCTCACGGCGCTCACCGTGGAAGAGAAGGTCCAGCTGCTCACGGGGCGTGATTTCTGGACCACCTGGCCGATCGAGAAGATCGGGCTGCGCCGGATCCTCGTCTCCGACGGCCCGTCTGGCGTCCGTGGCGAGACCTGGGACGAGCGCGATCCGTCGCTCAACCTCCCGTCTGCCACCGCGCTCGCGTCTTCCTGGGATCCGGACATCGCACGGCGCTACGGCGCTGCGGCCGCAGTGGAGGCTCGCCGCAAGGGCGTCGACGTCGTGCTCGGCCCTACCATCAACTTGCACCGCTCTCCGCTCGGCGGCCGGCATTTCGAGGCGTTCAGTGAGGACCCGGTTCTCACCGCTGACCTTGCCGCCGCCTACGTGACCGGCGTGCAGGATAACGGCGTCGGTGCTACACCGAAGCACTACGTCGCCAACGACTCCGAGACTGACCGCTTCACTGCGGACGTCCGGGTCAGCGACCGTGCTCTTCGCGAGCTGTACCTGCTCGCGTTCGAGAAGGCAGTGACAGAAGCTCACGCTTGGCTCGTCATGAGCTCCTACAACTCGGTCAACGGCACCACCGCGACCGAGAACGATCTGCTGGAGACGCCGCTGAACAGCGAGTGGGGCTTCGACGGCGTCGTGATCAGCGATTGGACCGCCGTCCGGTCGCTGAAGAGCGCCAGAGCCTCGCAGGACCTCGTCATGCCCGGCCCGGGCGGACCGTGGGGCGAGGCGCTGGTGCGGGCCGTCCGTTCCGGCGAGATCCCCGAGGCGATCGTCGACCGCAAGGTGGCCCGTATCCTCACCCTGGCGCGCCGGGTCGGTGCGCTCGACGGGTTCCCCGCCGCCGAACCGGCCTGGGTCGAGGACGGCATCGCCTTCGCCCGGCACGCCGCCATCGAGGGCACGGTGCTGCTGGAGAACCGCGGCGAGCTGCCATGGGACCCGGCCAGCCTGCGCTCGGTCGTGGTGATCGGAGACAACGCGGCCAACGTCCGCACGCAGGGTGGCGGCAGCGCCACCGTCATGCCGGAGTACACCATCTCGCCGCTGGACGGCCTGCGCGCCGCGCTGCCCGGTGTAGGCGTTACCTACTCGCGCGGGGCTGTCGTCCAGGAAGGCGTCGCTGAGCTGCCGCTGGCGCAGATGACCAACCCGGCCACGGGGGGCCCCGGCCTGCGGGTGCGATTCCTGGACGCGGATGGCACCGAACTGTTCGCCGAGGACCGCCGCTCGAGCGCACTGGTCTGGTTCGGCGGAGACGCCCCGATTGGCCGGTCGGCGATGGTGGAACTGGCGACACGCTTCACTCCGGCCGAATCAGGCCCGGTCCGCGTCGGCTTCGCCGCGGTCGGGCACGGCAAGGTGTACCTCGACGGCGAGCTCATCGTCGACGAGATCGCCGAGTCCGAGCATTCCGACCTCGGCGCCGCGCTCATGGCCCCGCCGACGGCCGCCGCGGAGGTCAACCTCACCGCGGGTACGCCAGCGGAGCTGCGCTTCGAGTACGACCTGGCGGGCCGCGCCGGTCCGCTGGCCGAGCTGTTGTGGCTGCGCTTCGGCACCGAGCCGGCGGCCGCGGATTCCGGCGCGCTCATCGCCGCGGCCGCGGAGGAGGCCGCCGTGGCCGACGTCGCGCTGGTCGTCGTCGGCACCAACTCCGTCGTGGAATCCGAGGGTTACGACCGCACCTCGCTCGCGCTGCCCGGCCGCCAGGACGACCTGGTCCGCGCCGTCGCGGCCGTCAATCCGCGTACGGTCGTGCTGGTCAACGCGGGGTCCCCTGTACTGATGCCCTGGCGCGATCAGGTCGCAGCGGTGCTCGTCGGCTACTTCGGCGGGCAGGAATTCGGCCGCGCCGTCGCCGACGTGCTGCTCGGCGTGGCCGAGCCGGGCGGGCGGCTGCCCACCACCTGGCCCGCGGCCGACACCGATGTGCCGGTGCTGTCCACGATGCCGGAGCAGGGGGTGCTGGATTACGCCGAGGGTATCCACATCGGCTACCGGGCCTGGCTCAAGCAGGACGCCGCGCCGGCATACTGGTTCGGCAGCGGCCAGGGCTACAGCGACATCGCTCTCGTTGACGTCCACGCGCCCGCCTCGGTCGCCGCCGGGGAATCCTGGCCCGTGATCGTCGAGGTCGAGAACCGCGGCGCGCGCGACGGCAAGCAGGTCGTGCAGATCTACGCGGAACGCCCGGACTCCGCGGTCGACCGCCCGGTGCGCTGGCTGGTCGGCTTCGCGCCCGCGCACGTGCCCGCCGGGGAGAAGGCACAGGTGCAGGTCAGCGTCCCGACCCGGCTGCTGGCCTACTGGCAGGGCGGCTGGCGTTACGAGCCGGGCGCTTACCAGCTCCGGGTCGGTACCTCCGCGGTCGACCTGCCGCTGACCGCGAAGGTGGAGCTCACATGACCTTCCCGAACCCGCTGATCCCCGGCTTCAGCCCGGATCCGAGCGTCGTCCTGGCCGACGGCGTGTACTACCTGGTCACCTCGACGTTTGAGTACCTGCCCGGGATACCGGTCTACCGCAGTACCGACCTGGTCACCTGGACGCACATCGGCAACGTGGCGACCCAGTCAGAGCAGGCCGGAGTAGACGACGTGGCTACCGGCGGCGGCGTCTGGGCGCCGACCATCCGGTACCGCGACGGCGTCTTCTACGTCATCGTCACCATCGCGATGAGCCCCCGCGGGTGCGTTGTCTTCACCGCGACCGACCCGGCCGGCCCGTGGAGCGACGGCGTCACCATCGAGGGCGTCGACGGCATCGACCCGGACCTGACGTGGGACGACGACGGCACGGCCTACGTCACCTTCTCCGGGCTGTACACGAGCGGCGAGCAGATGGGGCAGCACCTGGGCATCCAGCAGGTCCGGGCTGACCTCACCGCCGGCAAGGCGCTCGAGACGCCGCGCTCGCTGTGGTCGGGCACCGGGCTCAAGTTCCCCGAGGCGCCGCACCTGTACCGGCGCCGTGACTACTGGTACCTGCTGATCGCCGAGGGCGGCACCGAGCGCGGGCACAGCGTCAGCGTCGCCCGGGGACCCTCCCCGGAGGGCCCGTTCGAGGGGCACCCAACCAACCCGGTGCTCAGCGCGCGCAGCACGTCCCGCCCGATTCAGAACACAGGGCACGCTGATCTGGTCGCCACGCCGGACGGCGGCACGGCCCTGGTGCTGCTCGGTGTACGCCCGCTCGGCCTGACCCAATCGTTCTCGCCGCTCGGACGGGAAACCTTCATCACGCCGGTCTCCTGGGCCGACGGGTGGCCGCAGCCGGAACCGGTGCGGCTGGCTCCGCGCGACGCCGTCGATGAGGAGATCTTCGACTTCGCCGACCCGTCCGCGCTGGAGGACCCCGGCTGGCTGGCGGTCCGCACGACGCCCGGGTCGGTGGCGTCGGTCGTGGACGGCCGGCTGGCGATCACCGGCCATGCCGGGCTGGACGACCCGCGCCCGCAGTTCGTCGGCCGCCGCCAGCGGCACCTGACCGCCACCGTATCCACCACCGTCGACGCCTCCAGCGGGGCGGGCGGACTCGCCGTGCGTTATGACGAGGAGCACTGGATCTATCTCGAGGCGCGCGGCACGGTCGTCACCGCCCGGGCTCAGGTCGCGGGCCTGACGCAGAGCTGGCAGGCCGCCGTCCCGGCCGCCGATGTCGAGCTTTGCATGGAGATGATCCTGCCGTCAGCAGGCCTCAACTTCGCGGCGATGGGCGGCGACCGCATCCGCCTGCTAGCCGCCGGCACGCTGGTGGCCGAACTCGACGGGCGCTACTGGACGGCGGAGACGTGCGCCTCCTTCACCGGCCGGGTTATCGGGCTGTACGCGTCCGCGGGCACGGTCAGCTTCGGCGGCTTCCGGTACCGAGGCACCGAGGCCTGATGGACCGGATCGGCTTCGGCGCCGCGTACTACGCCGAGTACCAGCACCACCCCGACCTGGAGGCCGACTTCGAGCTGATGGTGAAGGCCGGCTTCTCGGTGATCCGGGTGGGCGAGTCGGTCTGGTCGACCTGGGAACCGGAGGACGGACGCTTTGAGCTCGACTGGCTCGAGCCGGTCCTCGACGCGGCCCATCGGCACGACATCGGGGTGATCCTGGGAACGCCGACCTACGCCATCCCGATGTGGCTGGCCCGGCGCTATCCCGAAATCGCCGCCGAGACGGCTTCCGGGCATCGGGTCGGCTGGGGCGCACGGCAGGAAGTGAACTTCGCCCACGCCGCCTACCGGTTCCACGCCGAGCGCGTGATCCGTCAGGTGATAGGCCGTTACCGGGGTCACCCAGCCATAATCGGCTATCAGGTCGATAACGAGCCCGGCCTGCGGCTGCTCTATAACGCCGACGTCTTCGAAAGGTTCGTGGACTGGCTGCGCCGCCGCTACGGCATCGTCGGCCGGCTCAACGAGGAGTGGGGCCTGGCGTACTGGTCGCACCGGCTGTCGCGATGGAGTGATCTGTGGCGCCCCGAGGGCAACTTCCAGCCGCAGTACGACCTGGCCTGGCGGCGCTTCCAGGCCGAATTGGTCACCGAGTTCATCGGCTGGCAAGCCGACATCGTCCGCGAAGTCACCGGCGGGCGAGGGTTCGTCACCACGTGCATCTCCTACGAGCAGCCCGGCGTAGCGGACGCCGAGCTGAGCCGCGTCCTCGATGTGGCGTCCGGCAACGCGTACTACGAGATGCAGGACTCGCTCGCACACCCGAACGCACTGCCGCGCTCCAGCGGCCCGATGGGCTGGGTCGTCCGCGGGCCGTGGGCGGTCACCCAGCTCGCGGACCTCATGTACTCCTCAAAGCAGGCCCCGTTTCTGGTCACCGAGACCAACGCCGGCTCGATCGGCTTCTCCGCCATGAACGAGTCGCCCTACGACGGTCAATGGCGCCAGCTGGCCTGGCTGCTTGTCGCGCGCGGGGCGCGGCTCATCGAGTACTGGCACTGGAACACCCTTCCGTTCGGCACCGAGATGTACTGGGGCGGCGTGCTTCCGCACAGTGGCATCCCCGGCCGCGCCTACCACGAGATCGCGCGGATCGGCCAGGAGCTGCGCGAGGCCGGCGGCGCCTTCGCCAGGACCAAACCCGACTACGACATCGCGGTGCTTTACGACTCCGACAGCAAGTTCGCGCTGTCGACGCAGGGACCGCTGCGGGGTGACTCTTTCATCGACCCCGACTCCTACCGGCACATCCTCGCGGCCTTCTCCCGCGGCATCTTCGATGCTGCGCGGCAGCAGCGGCTCGTCCGGCCGCAGCACCTGCTGCCGTCGCGAGGCGGTGAGGACGACGCCGCCGAGGTGGCCGCACGGTATCCCGTACTGATCGCTGCGGCGTTTTACACCGCGGCCGACGAGGACCTGGACTTCCTGATCGACTACGCGCGGGCGGGAGGGCACCTCGTCGTCGGGCCGCGAACGGGCTACGGAGACAGGGAGGGAAGAGCACGCACCGAGCGGGCACCGGCGCGGATCACCGACGCGGCTGGCGTCTGGTATGAGGAGATGACTACGCTGCCGTCACCGATGCCGGTGCACGGCTCGTTGCGGGGCGCGGCGACCGGATTCGCCGAAGGGCTCGTCGCTTCGGACGCGGAGGTCCTCGCCTCTTATCAGCATCCGCACCTCGGCCGCTGGGCCGCCATCACCACAAAGCCCGTCGGCGCGGGCCGGGTCACGGTGGTCGGTACCGTCCCAGCTCAAAATCTGGCTGCCGACCTGGTGCGGTGGTTGGTACCGCATGCTGTGGGCGGGTGGACCATCGACGACTCAGTCACCGTCTCCACCAGCACCGACACGAGCGCCGCTACCCGGCTGCACGTCCTGCATAACTGGAGCTGGGATGAGGCGACGGCTTCCCCGTCCTGCACGATGAGTGACATACTCAGCGGCGAGCGCCATCCACCTGGTGAGAAGATCACGCTCCGGCCATGGGACGTCCGGCTGTTCCGTAGCGACAGGCTGTGGCCTCGACGTGTAGCGTCATGACCGTCCATGGCCGTCACGAAGTCCTGTACCGCGCGGCTGCAGGTCTAGGGGAATGCACGAATGGGCAAGCGCGAGCCTCTTCGCATCACGAACGTCAACGTCTTCGATAGCATCGCGGCCCGGGTCGACGGCCCGTTTGACGTGACTGTGGGCGATGGCACGATCACCTCCGTCCGCCCAGCCGAGTTGGGCGACCCCGGCAGCCAGATCGACGGCTCCGGAAAGACTCTGATCCCGGGCCTCATCGATGCCCACTGGCACGTTGCGTT
>Ga0307474_10004073_pt1 | contig 10525 bp, 10 predicted proteins | sample atmos_gasesECM1C_2_FD_203312 | JGI IMG/M metagenome (GOLD analysis project Ga0307474, IMG submission 203312) | Hardwood forest soil microbial communities from Morgan-Monroe State Forest, Indiana, United States - atmos_gasesECM1C_05 | ecosystem: Environmental > Terrestrial > Soil > Temperate...
TCCACCGAGCTTCGACAAGCAATTCGTGCGCGACTACCTGGAATCGCTGCACTGGAACAAGAAGCCTCCGGCGCCGCATCTGCCGCCGGATGTCCTGAGGCGCACCAGCGACAATTACCGCGAGGCACTGCGGCTTCTGACCGCTCAGGCCTGAGCGACCTAGCGCCGCGAACGGCCAAGCCCATGCCCAATTGGATCGACCGTCTGGAAGACGGATTGTTTCAAAAGTCGCGCGACATGGGTCCGCCCTGGGGCGCGCTGCTGCGCTGGCTGCGCTTCCCGGCGGCGCTGCTGCGCGACTGGTTGGGCGGCGAGATCAGCGTGCGGGCCATGAGCCTGGCCTACACCACGCTGCTGTCGCTCGTGCCGCTGATGGTGTTCAGCTTTGCGATTCTCAAAGGTCTCGGCGCGCACGGCGACCTGAAGCTCATCGTCCATGAATTCTTCCGGCCCGTGGGCGCTGCGGCGACGCAGCTGACCGAGAGCGTGATGCAATTCGTCGGCAACATGCGCGGCGAACTGCTCGGCTCGATCGGCCTGGCATTTCTCGTGTACACCGTGATCACCACCATTCAAAAGGTCGAGGGAAGCTTCAACTTCGTATGGCGCGTGCAGCGCCCGCGAAGTTTTGGCCGGCGCTTCACCGAATATTTGAGCGTCATGATCTTGGGGCCCATCCTGCTCGCCGTCGCGATTGGCCTCCTGGGTTCGGCCGAGCACAGCCCGTTCGCGCAGTGGCTGCAGGCCGTCGCACCGCTCGCCGGAATCTTGGGCGTCTTGGGCCAGATCGCGCCCTATGTCATCGTCACCGTCGTCTTCACGTTCATGTACTCGTTCATTCCCAACACGCACGTGCAGTTTCGAGCGGCGCTCATCGGCGGCGTGACCGCGGGTGTGATCTGGGCGCTCGTCGGCAAGGTGTTCACCGCCGTCATCGTGTATTCCTCGCAATTGGTGGCGGTTTATACCGGTTTCGCCATCGTGCTGACGACGCTGATCTGGGTGTACCTGAGCTGGCTCATACTGCTCATCGGCGCGCAGCTCGCATTCTACGTGCAGTTTCCCCAGTATCTGCGCCACGGCCAGGAGAGCATCGAGCTCAGCGGCATCGATTTCGAGCAGATGGGTCTGTCGATCATGTTTTTGATCGGGCGCGATTATGCGACGGGCGGCGTCCAGTGGGATGCGGGCCGGCTCGCGGCCGAGCTCGACCTCCCGAGCATCGCGCTTGCGCCGGTGCTCGCGCGCCTGGAGCTCGGCGGCTTGATCGTGGCGACCGAAAAGGAGCAATACGTTCCCGGCCGCGATCCCGCGGGCATCCTGCTGGCCGACATCCTGGAAGCTGTGCGCACCCTGCAAATCGGGCGGCTGAAGATCGAGAGTCATCGCGTCACGGCCGGGGCCCGGGTCGTGGGCGACGTGGAAGCCGCCATTCGAGAGCGGCTGGGTGGGCGATCGCTCAAGGATTTGATCGCCGCCGAAACCAAGGAGCCTGCCTAAAGTATTGCGCGTGGCCGCGACCAGGAAGCCTGTCGGAGCAATATCAATCGCCGGCGATGGTCATTTCCCGCAGCAAGATCGACCCGACGCGCGTACCGCCGCGTACATCCACGTCGTCGCCCACGGCCGCTACGCCTTTGAGCATGTCGCGCAAGTTTCCGGCGATCGTGATTTCGGCCACCGGATACTGAACCGCGCCGTTCTCGACCCAGAAGCCGGCGGCGCCGCGCGAGTAATCGCCGGTCACCATGTTGACCCCCTGCCCCATGAGTTCGGTCACCAATAATCCCGTGCCGAGCCGCGCCAGCAACACGTCCATGCCGCCGGCGAGATTCGGGGCGACAATGAGGTTGTGAGCGCCCCCGGCATTGCCGGTGGTCTTGAGTCCGAGCTTGCGCGCCGAGTAACTGGAAAGAATGTAGCCCGTGAGGACACCGTCGGCGACGAGCTCGCGGTCGCGGGTCTCGACGCCTTCATCATCGAATGGTGCGCTGCCCATGGCCTTCGGTATGTGCGGCCGCTCGGCAATCGAGAATCCGGCCGGAAACACCTGCTGACCCGCTGAATTCAGCAAAAACGAGGATTGCCGGTATTGGCTGCTGCCGCGAATCGCGGCCACGAAATGCCCAATCAGGCCGCGCGCAATTTCCGGCACGAACAGCACCGGCGCGCGGCGCGTGCTCAGTTTGCGCGGACCCAGGCGCGCGATCGTGCGCCGTGCGCTCTCCCTGCCTATGGCCTCGGCCTGCTCCAATTCACGCCAATCGCGGGAACTGCTGTACCAGTAGTCGCGCTGCATATCTTCCCCGGTGCCGGCGAGCACCACGCAACTCAAGGTATGCGAGGTGGTCGGATAGCCGCCGACGAAGCCATGGGTATTGCCGTAGACATGCAGTCCCTGGTGCGTGCCGAGCGAAGCGCCCTCGGAATTATTGATCCGCGCGTCGAACTTGAGTGCCGCCGCCTCGCAGGCTTTGGCGATCTCGATCGCACGGTCCGCGCTGACACTCCAGGGATGCGCGAGATCGAGATTCATGGGGGCGCTCGTCATCAGGGCCGCGTCCGCAAGCCCCGCACAGGCATCCTCCGCCGTAAAGCGGGCGATACTGCAGGCCTTGGCCACCGTCGCCCGGACCGCCTCCAGCGAGAAATCCGCGGTACTGGCCGAACCCTTGCGCTGTCCGAAATAGACCGTGATCCCCATGCTGCGGTCGCGTTGGTGTTCCAGGGTTTCGACCTCGCCGAGTCGCACACCGACCGAAAGACCCGTATCCTGGCTGACGGCCGCCTCGGCTTGCGAGGCGCCTCGAACGCGCGCCTCTTCCAGGGCGCGCTCGATGATCGATTCAAGGTCTCCCTGGGCGAGGCGGACAGGGTTGGTGGACACGGCCATCAAGGTCTCCAAATCTCTCTTTGCGGATTCCGAGCGGCGATTCTACCGGTCTTGAGTGATAGCATGGGCCCTACTATGAAGAGCGAGAACGACAGCACCGAACCTTGCGGCGAATCCGAGGAGCAGCGCCTGAGCAAGAGCGCCCGCAAACGGGAGGCGGCTTCTTTGCAGGAGTTGGGCATGAAATTATCGGCCCTTCCCGACCAGGAGATCAAAGCGCTGGACTTGCCGGACAATCTTTTCGTTGCACTGCGTGATCTGCGCCGTTTGCCCTCGCACGGAGCGCAGATCAGGCAACGCCAGTATATCGGCAAATTGATGCGCGATATCGACCCGGAGCCGGTGCTCGCCAAGCTGGCCGAGCGCAAGCAGCGCCATGATCTCGAGATTCGGCATTTCCAGGAAATCGAGCGCTGGCGCGATCGGCTGCTGTCCGAGCCGCAAACCGGACTTGACGAACTGCTGCGGGAGTACCCGCAAGCCGACCGGACGAGCCTGGTCAGACTGCTGGAAAAAGCCGAGAAAGAGCGCATGGAACAACGCTCGCCGGTCGGCGCCCGGGAGCTTTTCGCGTTTCTGCGCGAGTTGCTCGGGTAGGAGCCTCGGCTTTGCTAGACTAGCGGCAAATGAAAGCCCTGGTCGGAATCATTATGGGATCGGCTTCCGACTGGGAAACCATGCAGGGCGCCGCCGACATGCTCGATTCGCTCGGTATCGCCCACGAAGTGCGGGTGGTTTCGGCGCACCGCACGCCCGATTTGCTGTTCGAGTACGCGGCCAGCGCCCGCGCACGCGGCCTCAAGGCCATCATCGCCGGCGCGGGTGGCGCGGCGCATTTGCCGGGCATGACCGCCGCCAAGACGTCGGTACCCGTGCTGGGCGTGCCGGTTCAATCCAAAGTCTTGAACGGCCTCGACTCGTTGCTGTCGATCGCTCAGATGCCGACCGGCATTCCGGTCGCGACCTTTGCCATCGGCTCCACCGGCGCGAAGAACGCGGCGCTGTTCGCGGCCGCGATTCTGGCCAATGAGAATGGCGACGTACGCACGGCCCTGGACGCCTTCCGCCAGGCGCAGACCGCCGCCGTGCTCGCCAAACCGGATCCCCGCAGCTCTTGACGCTATCGCGGGTCGGCATCGTCGGTGCGGGTCAATTGGGGCGCATGCTTGCGCTCGCCGGCTACCCGCTCGCAATTCGCTGCCTGTTTCTCGACCGCAGCGCCACGGCGCCGGCCGCACAAGTCGCACCGATACTGATCGGCGACCTCGAGGATGCGGCGCAACTCGAAGCATTGGCCGCGGGCAGCGACGTCCTTACCTTTGACTGGGAAAATATTCCCGGGGAGGCGCTCGCGCCGCTCGAGAAACTGACTCTGGTCCGCCCGCCTCGAGCGGCTCTCGAAGTGTCGCAGGATCGCCTGGCGGAAAAAGCTCTGTTCACCAAGTTGCGAATTCCCGTTGCCGCGCATGCCGCGATCGACAGCAGAGAGCAGCTGATCCGGGCGGCCCGCAAACTGGGCCTTCCCGGCGTGCTCAAGACGCGCCGCATGGGGTACGACGGCAAGGGCCAGTTCGTCGTGCGCGATGCGGCCCGACTCGATGAGGCATGGGCCGCGATCGGCGGTTCAGGCTTGATCTACGAGAAATTTCAGGAATTCTCGCGCGAAGTATCCCTCGTCGGGGCGCGCTCCGCGGCGGGCAAGATCGTGTTCTATCCACTTTCGGCCAACAGTCACGGGGGGGGAATCCTGCACTACGGCGTTGCACCTTTTACAAACCGCGCGCTGGAGCGGGCGGCGCGACGCTGCATGCAACGCGTGATGCACGCACTCGCCTACGTCGGCGTGCTCGCGATCGAATTCTTCGTGGTGAAGGGTCGATTGATCGCCAATGAAATGGCGCCTCGAGTGCATAATTCCGGACACTGGACCATCGAAGGCTGCGTGACCAGCCAATTCGAAAACCATCTGCGCGCAATCTGCGGCCTGCCCCTCGGCAGCACACGCGCCCTGGGACACACCGCCATGGTCAATTTCCTCGGAGCAATGCCGGACCGCGAACGCCTGTTGGCCATCGATGGATTGGCCTTTCACGACTACGGCAAGGAGCCGCGCCCGGGGCGCAAACTCGGCCACTGCACGATCCTGAAAAGCCGCGCTGCCGAGCGCGATGCGGCGCTTGCGCAAACCTTGAAATTAGTTCAATGGCGTTGAACGGTCATTTCACCGGGCTTTGAACCATCATTTCACGGACCGGGGCTCGATCCCGTAAACTGTCTCCATTCATGTATCTAGAACTATTCAAACTCCATGAATTGCCCTTCCGCCTGAGCCCGGACCCGCAGTTCCTGTACTTGAGCAAGCAGCATGCGCGCGCCAAAGCGTACATGGAATCGACCATCTGGTTCACCGACGGTTTCGTCGTGATCACCGGGGACATCGGCGCCGGTAAAACCACCTTGATCGAAACTTTCCTGCATGAGATGCAAACCGACGCGGTCGTCGCGCAAATCAACCAGACGCAGTTGAGCCCAACGGCGTTTCTGCAGACCGTGCTCGTGCAATTCGGTTTCTCGCCCTTCAACATGAAGAAGCCGGAAGTATTGGCGACCTTGAACCAGTTCCTGGTCGAACAGCACATCAGCGGGCGCAAGGTGCTGTTGATCGTGGACGAGGCGCAGAACCTGAGTCACCGCGTGCTCGAGGAAGTGCGCATGCTGTCGGGCATAGAGACCACCAAGGAGAAGGCCCTGCGCATCATTCTCGCCGGCCAACCCGAGCTCAACGACAAGCTCAATTCGCCCGAGTTGGAGCAGCTCACGCAACGCGTGCGTCTGCGTTTCCATCTGACCGCGCTCACCGGCGCCGAAACCGCCGCCTACATCGATCATCGCCTCGAAGTCGCCGGCTCGCAGGGCAGACGTATTTTTGCGGACGATACCTACGCCACGATCTACAAATACACGGGCGGCGTCCCGCGCCTGATCAACACCCTGTGCGACACCGCCCTGATGGCCGCGTTCGGCCGCGACCGCGATACGGTCGCCGTGGAAGACATCAACGCCGCAATCGAAGAGCTGCAGTGGGTCGAATTCCACGCCCACACCAACCGCATGCGCATTCTCAACCTGGAAAACACCATGCCCGATGCGGACACCGGTCCCACGGTCGGACGGATTCTCCTGGCAAGCGACGGCAAGACCGTGATGGAGCGCGAGCTCAAGCCCGGCCGCCTGGTGATCGGCCGGACTTCGGACAACGATATACAGATCGACAGCAAGTTCATCAGCCGTCACCACTGCCAGATCGTGACGCAGACCGATGCCTGCCTGATCGAGGATCTCAACAGCACCAACGGCATTTTCGTGCAATCCAAACGCGTGCGGCGTCACAATCTGAACGACGGCGACGTGGTGAAGGTGGGACAACACGAAATCATGTACATCGACGAGCGGCAGCCGCGCCTGCGCGGCGGCGAACCCGACGGCGACCCGCATGAAAAGCCGTGAGTCGGGTTAGCTTTGCAGAGTCGAGGGCAGGTCGATGGTCTCGCCCGAATACTCGCGGCTCAAGGCGCGGTAGTCCTGGCGCCGCAGAAGCAGCGTCAATGCCGCCGTTTCGACCAGAACCCCGAGAACGAAGGCTATAGCCGCGCGCGGACCGATCGGATCTATGTAGAACAGGAATATCGCCAATCCGCCCAGCACCATATAGACGTAGGGCAGACTTTCATAAACGGGGCGAGCCAGGCGCATGGAAACGACCTCCATGCGCTATGTTAATAAATCCGCTGCGGAAATTCCCCCGGATTTTACTTAAAAACGGGCGAATACAGTGTTGTACCCATGATTTCCGGGCGGTCTGCTGCGCCGCCCCCCGCGCCGGCGCGGCCGGGGGGGGCGCCGAATGGCGGGCCGCCTAGTCCTTGCCGACCAGGAGCTCAGCAATGCGTGAAAGCCAGGAATTGCGCCAGCCCTCGACTCGGAGCTGCTCGGTTTTGACTTTGGGAGCCCGTTTGGCCTCCGACACGAGATCTTTGGGCAGGTTGAGCTGGAAGGTGCCCGTCATTGAATTGTCGGCCATAGGAGACTCCGTCGTTGCATCGTTGATACCTAAGGTGAGCCTACCGAGTCCCATCACAGGGCCGATGAGATCCGGTGCACGTTATTGTTGTTTCGCTTTGGCGCGCGAAGCAACCCGTCGCCACAATGCGACGCGGCGTAGGATTTTTTGCAATATGTTGAGGGCCGATTCTTACTCGCGGACCAATTCACAGCGACTGCAAGAAGGTGATCAACGCCCTCCTGTCCTCCGGAGTCAATTCTCGAAAGCGTCGGGCCGGCTCGCGCGCTTCGCCTTCATGGCGAATGATTGCATCTTCGAGAGACAGCGACCGCAGATCGTGCATGAAGCGGGCCTTTTCGCGCAGGCCCCACAGCGGCGCCGTCCTCAACTTGTTGGCGGTATCTTGAGGCCCAACCTGAACGATCCCATCTCCAGTTCCGATGTCGTGCAGCAGAAAGTCACCGAAGGGATGGATGATCTTATTTCCCAGAGCCTGCGGAACAACGAACATACCGCCGTCGATGACGGTTCCGGCAGGAGCCGTGGTAATGGTTTGGACATGGCAGACATTGCAACCGACCTGCGCGAAAACAGCTTCACCTCGAATGGAGGCGGGAGTCGCAGCAAGCACCGTGTCGCGCGGCGGAGCCATCGTGCCGCGTATGAATTGGGCGAAGTGGTCGATGTCGGCCAAGCCGAGTTCATCTGGCTGATCGTTGATGCCCGTCGTGGTCTGAAGAACCGTCGTCACTTCATTGGGGCGCAACCGGCTGGTGATCCCCATTTCATTGAGGTAGGCATCGGCAATGAAGGAGAGCAGGCTGCCGTGCTGGTCCTTCCAGCCGAAGCGCCCGACGCGAGTCTGTCCCGGGGCCTCGAAAATCGGAGCCTCCACGACTTCCCCATTCACTCTCCCTTCACTCAGCTTGGGTTGCGCAGCCGCGATCGCGATCAGCGTGCTGTCGGCAATGGCCTCCACGAATCCATCCCCCAGCGTGTTGAGGGTGGCGCGTAATGCGCGGATATTCTCCGTCTCCGGGATGTGCTCTTGGGCTTGCGGACCGATGGCTCGATCATTGACGATCGACCTGCCGGTGATGGTGTCTTTCCCGTCGTTGATGAAGATTGTCGGGTTTACGAAATTGCCGTTCGCATCAGTGTGCCCGACCCGCAGTTCCGTGATTTGGCCGGCGGCACCGCTATTCGGATTCTGATGGCACATGACGCAGGAAGTTGCGTTGTACACAGGCCCAAGTCCATCAGCGACCGCCTTGTTCTGCTCATAGATCTGTTGATCCCGCGCAAACGTGTCCCCGGGCGGTTCGGCTATCCCGTTGGCGATGCTGTGGGCACCGTTGAAGCTGGGCGTGTTGAACCCCGCTGGTGCCTCAGACGGCGCTCCGGCGGGTGACGGCGTATCGGCTGCAGCGAATCGAGCGGCGGCCAATGTCGCGACCAGGCATGAACAGACGAGAATCCTCTTCGATCGGGGCATGAGCATTACTCCATCAGTGGCATCTCTCAAGAACGCTGACTGACGGCGCGTGCTTTTTATTCCAGAAACTTGTTGAAAGTTTTGTGACACCGAATCGAGGGGGGACTTAAAGGCGCGGGCCGACGTTCGTGCGTTGAACGCCGAGCCCGCGCCGCGGCCGAGCATCCTGCGATTCCCTGCCCGGGATCTCTTCCTTGAAGTGCCGCGCGAGTATTGTGCGAGGGCGGCGTTCGGCGGAAAACTTCCGATTGCCGCGCGAACGTGCAGTTACGCGGTCAGCCGGTGCCGCCCACCGTGAGCGCATCGATGCGCAGGGTGGGTTGGCCGACCCCGACAGGCACCGACTGGCCTTCCTTGCCGCACGTGCCAACCCCGCCGTCCAGCTTCAAGTCATTGCCGACCATGCTGACGCGCTGCAGGACATCGGGGCCGTTGCCGATCAAGGTTGCGCCCTTGACGGGTGCGCCGATCTTGCCGTTCTCGATCAAGTACGCTTCGCTGGCCGAGAACACGAATTTGCCGGAGGTGATGTCGACCTGGCCGCCGCCGAAATTGACGGCGTACAAGCCCTTGTCGACCGACGCGATGATGTCTTGCGGCGCGTGCGCGCCCGCACGCATGTAGGTATTGGTCATGCGCGGCAGGGTCATGTGCGCGAAGGATTCGCGCCGGCCGTTGCCGGTCGCCGGCATGCCCATCAATCTCGCATTCATCTTGTCCTGGATATAACCGCGCAGCACACCCTTTTCGATCAGCGTCGTGCACTGCGTCGGCGTGCCCTCGTCGTCCACGTTCAGGGATCCGCGGCGTCGATTGAGGGTGCCGTCATCGACCACGGTGATTTCTTCCGCCGCCACCTTCTGGCCGATGCGATTGGAGAACGCCGAGGTGCCCTTGCGATTGAAATCGCCTTCCAAGCCGTGGCCGATGGCCTCGTGCAACAGGATGCCCGGCCAGCCCGGCCCCAACACCACGGTCATGGACCCGGCCGGGGCCGCGATCGCATCGAGATTCACCAGCGCCTGGCGCACGGCTTCACGGCCATGCTCGAAGGGTTCCTCGCCGCGCAGCAGTTCGTCCAGGCCGAAGCGCCCGCCGCCGCCGCTATACCCCTGCTCGCGGCGTCCGTTCTGCTCGACGATGACCGAGACATTGACCCGCACCAGGGGCCGCACGTCCGCCGTCAAGGTGCCGTCGCTGGTTGCGATCAATATCACTTCGTGCACCGCGGCCAGCGACGCCATCACCTGTTTGACCCTCGGGTCGATGCGGCGCGTATCCGCGTCGATGCGCATCAGCCACGCCACCTTGTCCTCGTCGCGCATGGCGTCGAGCGGATCGATCGGCAGATACAGGCGGTGAGTCAAGGGACGCTGCCAGGCCTTCACCGCGTTGCGCCCGCCGCTGTGGGCAATCGCGCGCGCGGCGGCAGACGCCTCGAGCAATGCCGGCAGCAGTACTTCGTCGGTATAGGCGAAGCCGGTCTTCTCGCCGCTGATGGCGCGCACCCCGACGCCCTGTTCGATGCTGTGCGATCCATCCTTGACGATGCCGTCCTCGAGCGACCAGGATTCCTCGCGCGACAGCTGGAAATACAGGTCGGCGTAATCCACGCCGCGGCTCATGACAGCGTCGAGCACGCTCGACAAGCGGCCCTCGTCGAGTCCCGAGGGCGCGAGAATCATTTTTTCCGCCACTTCGAACATGGGCTCGCTGCTGTCGGCGCTGCGTGCATTCATGTGAGCACCGTCGCTGCGCTCGGCAGCCCCAGTTGCCGGTTGGTGAGCGCCGGAAAGCGCGCACGCGTCTCCGCCTCCTTGGCAAGATCGATATCTGCAGTGATCACTCCGGTACCCTTTGCCAGGCGGGACAGCACCTGACCCCAATAATCCACGATGAGCGAATCGCCGTACGTCTCGCGGCCGCTGGAATGCGTGCCGCTCTGCGCCGGCGCCACGACGTAGCACAGATTCTCGATCGCCCGCGCCCGCAGCAGCGTTTCCCAATGCGCACGCCCGGTGGGCACCGTGAACGCGGCGGGCATCGCCAGCCACTCGGCGCCCTGCGCGACGAG
>Ga0307474_10004074_pt1 | contig 10524 bp, 12 predicted proteins | sample atmos_gasesECM1C_2_FD_203312 | JGI IMG/M metagenome (GOLD analysis project Ga0307474, IMG submission 203312) | Hardwood forest soil microbial communities from Morgan-Monroe State Forest, Indiana, United States - atmos_gasesECM1C_05 | ecosystem: Environmental > Terrestrial > Soil > Temperate...
CAGTTCAACGAAGCGGCCACCGAGGCTCTGCACCTGTTCTTTGGAGGCGGCGCGCATGTCATAGGCTGAGGCGACAGCGCCCAAGCGGCGGGCGGTGGAGATGGCTTGCAGGCCCGCGACGCCGGCGCCGATCACGAACACGCGAGCGGGAGTAATGGTTCCGGCGGCGGTTGTCATCATGGGGAAAATTCTGATCGACATTTCCGCGGCCAGCAGTACTGCTTTGTAGCCGCAGATCGTTCCCATGGAGGAAAGGGCGTCCATGCTTTGAGCGCGGGTGGTGCGCGGGACCAGTTCCACCGAGAAAGACGTGACACCCGCATCCGCAATTTGCTGAACAACTTCTGCGGAGCCAAAGGGACGCAGAAAACCGATCAAGACCTGATCGCGATGCAGCAGAGGGAGATCCGCCTTGCCCGTGACATCGTTAGAACCGTAACAAAGTACTTGCACGATGACGTCGGCGGCGCTAAACACGGCTGCGCGGTCGGGAAGAGTCTTTCCGCCTTTGTCGACATACGCCGAGTCGGGATAGCCGGCCTGCTCGCCGGCTCCGGCTTCCACCACTACTTCGAATCCTGCCTTGGCAAGAGTGGGAATCACCGCGGGAACGAGCGCCACTCTGCGCTCGCCGGGGTAACTTTCCTTCGGAACTCCAACAATCACACGCTTAGCCTTTCACAACACCACTACTGAGTGTCGCACGAAACTTGGTGTGATGCGGATCACGCCGTTATCGCATTCGACATTCCGTGGACCCAAAACAGTATCAGAAAAGAATGAGCGGTGAAAAGCCAGGGGCAGGAGGGGAGTTGGTTCAGTTTGGCTGACGCTCCGGGCGGTCAAGCGGGAGATCCCTCACTCCGCCTGAAAAACGGCTGAGCTCAGGATGACGCCGTCGGGCAAGAGACCGACCTGCACAACTATCGGGGGCGGGAGGTTGCAGACTTTGAAGAAAGCGTTCCTTACTTTAGTAAGCCGGGCTGTAGCAAATAAGCGGCGGCGGCCAAACCGAGGGTCACGACGCTTACAGCCCCTACTCGACTGAAGCGCGAGGGCGGAGAGCTATATTGTTTCGCCGACGCGGCCCGAAGTTTTGCCATCCAAACTTCCTCGAATTTGTTTTGCCCGGATTGCTCCCAGATGAGGGTTCGAAGGCGAAGATGGTCGTCGGCCGCGAGCGAAACAAAACGGAATGGCTGCGAGACGTCATTGAGGGGGCTGAGCAGCTCAGCTCCGCCAAAGATGGAGCCGCCATTGGTGAGAAACATCAGCTTAACCCGCGATCCTTCAACCAGCGGTTGGGGAACCGCAAGCAGCCCTCCCGTGGCGGAAATTACCCGGACCAGCGCGCCAACGCGCTGACCGCTGGGAAAACGCAGCACTGCAGGAGTATTAGCTTCAAGGTGAGCGCGCGGCATGCGCCACGGCATAAGAGATTGGGGGAGGCCGGCCATGAGTCTGAAATCAGTATTACTCCCGGGTGGTTACTAACGAAAGATTACAAAAGTGCCGGGGTAGTGTGGTTACGCGTCTGTTATTCGGCGCCACTCTTCTCGTTGTGAGCCTCCCCGGCCGAGATGAGGAACAGCACGCGGACATTGTGAGAGACGGGACTTTGTGGCGCGCACACGCTCGCGAGTTCCCTGCGCTCAAGAATGTAGCCTGGTAGTCTCATTGGAATTTGCAGGCAAACGCCCTATTCTGGCTAGTCGAGTGTCGATTCGTGCCCCCCGCAATTGAAGTCAAATGCCAAAGGGAAAGAAAGCTAAAACCGACAGGCAAGATGCTCCACGTCGAACTGCGCTCCAGTGGCTGCGCACGGAGCGGTTGCCTCTGGCCGCTTGCGGTGTGGCCTTTCTCGTTTATTCGCGTTCGCTGTTTTGCGGCTTTGAAGGTGATGATTTTCCGCAAATTGTGAACAACCGACAGGTGCAGTCGTGGGAGTACTTGCCGCAACTTCTGGGCTCCAATCTTTGGAGTCAATTGAGCGACCGGCCCGGCCAGTTTTATCGTCCAATATTTTCCGTGTGGATGTTGTTGCTGCACACATGCGGCGGACTTGCTCCCTGGTTTTGGCATCTTTCGAGCATCTTGCTGCATGTTGCGGCGACCTGGCTGGTGTTCCAGATTTGCCGGCGGCTGACGGGAAACGATGCTGGTGCGGCGGCGGGGGCTGCGATTTTTGCCGCCCAACCGATTCACGTCGACGCCGTCAGCTGGGTTTCTGCAAGTTGCGAGCTTCTCTTTTCGATCTCCGCGCTGGCAGCTATGCTGACATTGCTCGACCCGCCATTGCTGGACACAGACAAAGACAAGAAAAACGGCCGTGCGGAAAACGGTCGTGACAATCTCCTCGGCCCCCGGCTGTGGCTCAGCGCGATGTGGTTCGGCGCCGGTCTCTTTGCCAAGGAAACGGGAATGGCAATGCTGGCGATTCTGCCGGCGATTGCCTGGATACAACTGAAAGACTGTGTCTCCGGGAGTCAGAGGCTCTGGAGAGTTGCCTTCCCCTATGGCGTGGTGACCGCAGGTTATTTAGCGGTGAGGTGGGCCGTGATGCACCGCGTGCGGGTCGCAACCGCGGAGCATAGCTGGGCGAATGTCGTCTTCAGTGCTCCCTCGATCCTACTTTTTTATCTTAAGAAATTATTCATCCCGTGGAACCTGGCTGGTACCTACACGAACCCGTTAACGGCATCGCCCACTACACTCTTCTGGCCGCAGTTGTCTGCGGTCGTATTTGGCGCTGCCGTTATCGCGTGGCTTGCAATTCGTTACCGGTCGCTTTTCGGCCTTGCCGCCGCTCTGATCGTGATCCCTGTGCTGCCGGGGCTGGCCGTGATCCGGATCTACCAGCAGGAGTACACTAGCGACCGCTATTTGTATCTGCCGTCGGCGGGGGCTTCGCTGTTGGTTGCACTGATTGTCCAGAAAGTGTGGTCTCTGAGGCCAGCCAAAGTAACGGCGATCGTTGTTGTGAGTCTCGTCTTTGTGACGTTTTCTGTCATGACAATTTCCCACCAGAAGTATTACCAGGACGACATCGCCTTTTATTCTCGCGTGATTGAAGTCAACCCGTCAGACGCGTTTGCGATGGGACTGCTCGGCAATGCCTACCTGGATCAAGGGCGCCAAGACCTTGCACTTGAACAGTTCCAGAGAGCAAGCCAGATTGCTCCGGACAACCAGAAGGTGAAGTCCTTTCTCGCCCGTGGACTGTTTGCGGCAGGAAAATATAGCGAAGCCGAAACCGTGCTGAAGGGTCTGTTGCAGTCTCCACAACTGACCCCGGCCTGGCGAGAGTCGACGCTGCTATGGTTGGCCAACGTCGAGATCAGCCTGGGAAACCTGACCGGCGCGCAACAACTCCTGGAACAGGTCGAACACAGCGACGACCGGTTTCCTCAACTCCATTGGATGTGGGGAATGCTCTGCCAACGACAAGGCCTGCTTCCGCAGGCGCTGGCAGAATACGAAAAAGAATTCGAGATCACGGGAGACGAACTGGCGCGGCAGCGAGCGGCGTCAGTGGAGAGCCTGATTCAATCTCGTTCGGCGGGTCGATCATTTACAGGCCAACCGACAAACCAACCGTCGACAGGAATCGGCATCCGCTAGGGTCGCAGCGAGATTTGAACAGTCCTACGCCCCGAATGCCAGCGCTCCCGTGAGGTTTTCCTTGCTCAACATCTCAGCTTCTCGCTTGTCTGGACGCCGAGCCATGAGGCGGCACCGACCGCGCTGTGGAATAGGACTCGCCTGGATGACGCCACGACCTCGCCAGTCGAATCAGAATTCCAGATTCAGAGAATGCGAAAACCCTAGGGCGCACCATGGCTCCCTGTTGGTTATCATGAAGAGTTGGCCGCAGGACGATGCTGCAATCGTCAAGCGGCGTGGCACTTTTGCAGAAATCTGGAGTGAACAGGGATGAAAATCCTGAGGATGTTCCTGTTGGTTCTTCTAATGACTGCGCTCGTGGGGGCGCTGGTTTTAATTTTTTCGATTCGGCGCGGCTTCCGTTCAACGGCGACGCCTCCAGTCTGGGAGGCCGCTTTCGCCCGCACTGTACGAAATGTCGCAATTCCGAATGACGAGCGGCACGAGATAAATCCGTTACCAGCAACTTCGGACGTGAGGCAGCAAGGCCGCGACTTCTTTCTGCAGCGATGTTCGATTTGCCACGGAATCGACGGCCAGGGCCAGACGCAGATCGGCCAGAGTCTTTATCCGAGAGTGCCCGACCTGCGCGGCGTGCCGACGCAAAGTCTCACCGATGGCGAAATCCACTACATCATCGAAAATGGAGTTCAACGTACCGGGATGCCCGCGTGGAACAATCCACACACCCAGTCGTCCGACGAAAGCTGGAAACTCGTCATCTTTATCCGAAGCCTGGGACACACAAGTGAGGAACGGGCACCAGCAACGGCTATTGCGGGAGGCTACGCCGGTTCGCAGGCGTGCGAGAAATGCCATGCCGAGATTTACGAGCGGTGGAAGAAGACTCCGATGGCGAATGTGGTGCGTGACCCACGTACCCATCCTGACGCCATCATTCCCAACCTCTCGACAAACGACGTAGCGAAATTCAGCAAAGACCAAGTCGCGTTTGTCTATGGAAGCATCTGGAAGCAGCGCTACTTCACCAAGATCGGCGACGATTATTTCCCTTTGCCGGTACAGTGGGACGTCGGCAATCGTGTGTGGCGTCCGTACATGGTTCCGTCGAAGGGCGGGGATTGGTGGGGGCCACTCTACCCGCCAGATAACATGAAACGGCCCACCGGCCCGACATGCGACGGTTGCCATTCCGTCGATTACGACATTCAGAGCAAGCAAGTCGCGGAATGGAATGTGGGTTGTGAGCGTTGTCACGGCCCGGGAGGCGACCACGTCGCACACCCTACCCGCGGAAACATTCTCAATCCGGCCCAGATGGATAGCACAGAAGCGAGTGACACCTGCATCTCCTGCCACTCGCAAGGACAACCACTTAGCAACCCGATTGCCGGCAAGCTTTACGACTGGCCCGTTGGCTACCGCGCCGGCCTGAAGTTACAGAACTACTGGAGACTTGAGGATTGCACGCTCGGCCAAACCACGTTCTACTATTTCCCGGACTGCACAGCCCACAAGAACCGGATGCAGGGCAACGACTTTGTCCAAAGCGTGATGTACCGGCACGGAATCACCTGTTCGTCTTGCCACGATGTTCACGGAAGCGCGAACTACGGACAACTGAGAAAGCCCGCAAATCAAATATGCCTGGATTGCCACGGCGCGTCATCCCCGAACGGGCCGCACACTGCGAGCCTCGAAGAGCACAGTCACCACAAGGATGGGAGCCCTGGAAGCGAGTGCGTTTCGTGCCACATGCCCGCGATTCAAAGCGAAGGTGTTCCCGGAGCTTTTGTCCATGCTCACACGTTTCGTGTGGTCTCCCCGATGATGACCGACAAGTACGGCATCCCCAACCCCTGCACATCGTGTCACAAAGACAAGTCGACGGCGTGGGCGGAAGATGCGATGAACCATTGGTCCGGCCAAGAGTGGCAGGGGAGGTTCTAGCCTTCCCAGTCAGATTTCAGTATGGATGCAATAGAACGTCAGTGCTGCCCGACGACGACGATCATAAAACTCCCAGGCTTGGCCGCCGGACGACCGGTTGCTCCCGGCTTCTGTTCCTCAAACTCGAATGTAGGCAAATACGCTTTGTGCCTCTCCGGGTCGACGGCCATTGTTTTGGCGCCAATTGGAGTAGTCACGGTTTGCACGATCTCGAACTTGTCGGATGCACTCTCGCCCGCGACGTTCAGCTTGCCGTCGCGGCAGCTCGCGAATGCCTGGTGACCATCGAACGCCGTGGCATCCACGCCCGCGCCGATCGGCAGATCGGCGAGCACCTTGCCGTCGTCAGTGCTCATCACAATCAGCTTCTGCGGTTTTCTACATCCAATAAACAGTCTGTGCTTCGCTGTGTCGATCGATAGACCGACGGGTGAGCCTCCGGGAGCGACCGGCCAGTGCGCCAAAACTTTCCTGGCTTTGATGTCGACCACTGCGACCTGATCCTTGTCCTCCAGATTGATATAGACCTTACCGGCGCCGTCGGAGGCGAGGAACTCGGGTTTGCCGCCCAGGTCAATGGGAGCATCGATGGATCCTGTCTTCGGATCGACGTCGGGCTTGAGCGTCATCAGCACTCCATCGTCGCCGGAAACGAGCAATACGAGCCCGCTGGCTTTGTCGAAGATGATGCCGTCAGCATCGGGGCGCGCCTTGAGCGTCCCAAGCACAGCATTTGTCTTGAGATCAAAGATCACCACAGCGCCTTCGCCGTCAGTGATGAATCCTCGTCCGGCCTCGGGAACCAGAGCAACTCCATGGTTATGCTTCTGGCCGGGAATGTCTGCGAGAGTCTTTCCGGAATCGGCATCGATGACCATTGTGTGGGTGCTTCTGGGAACGTAAAGCCGGTGATTGGTGGCATCGAGCGTGATGTAGTCCATGCCTCCCTCACCGCCGATGTGAAAGCTCTTTTCGACCGCCCAGCTGCCCTGCGCAACAGAGCGGGCGCTAAGCGTGAGCGAGACCACTGCGATCAGAAGAGCAGCAGATAGATTCCGAGAGTGCATTCGATCCTCCTATAGACAGGCCGGGCAAATTGCAACGATAACGCTAGGGATTGAAGCTGAAAACTACCTGAAAGAATGAGGAGCGGGGGTATCGGGTTGGGGTAAGGTCACTAGTAGACCCGTTGAGCCGACCTTCAAGGGACGTAATGGCAATTTTGTGCAACCGACCTTTTCAGTCCTGGCCAACTCATATCCGTGCCGACGGCGCACGCTGTGCGAGGATTGCGGAAATCAAAAATGCACCCCCGTATCCGCTTGATAGGACTAGGCTTACCATATACCCAACCAAAGCTCGCTGATCCGTGTGAGCACAGCACTTGTCCAAGTCGTTGAGGACACACGCTATCATGCTGCCAATGTCTACTAACTTGGTGCAGATGGGAGACTGCGACGTTGTGCCGGTCTGTGGGAGCTGTCGACACAGAAGCGCACGCAAACTGTAGGGAATGAGCTAGGGTAGTCAGGAACCGATCAGGAATGGGCATCAGGGAGAGCTACTTCGGGCACCCATGACGACTGTTGGGAATGTGGGTGATTGTCCGTGTGGGTGTGTGGGGTGTGTGTTTTTTGCGCTTTGCCTCTACGCCGTTTTTAGTCTTGCTCTGCTCCGCGCGTCCTGGGGTTCGCAAAGCGAACGCGCCTCAATACCTACCCCGAGGCGATCTGTCAGACAGCGACGGGTCAACAAGTGTAATCGCGATTTTGCGCCAACAATCAGGAGTCACGCTGGCAAGTCGGCACATCCGCGCGGATGGAATGATGGTGCGGAACGTTGGCAAGATGACGCCAGTCGAGTTACGGCAGAGAAGCTAGAAAGGCTAGTGATTCTCTCCGCCAGATTGACGACCCATGTGCTCCCAACGCAAGTGATCCCAGCGTTGCGGCTCCGGGGGCGGGAGCAACCAGAGACGCGGGATTCGGTTGCTCGATATTGCTCTCGTCATCGGAACTTTCTGTCGCACCAGCGATGATGGCCTTGCCAGGGATGGTCTCGTAGGCATAGCCGCTCAACACGCTCGTGGCTTGGTGCCCGCTGACTGAGACCGAAATGCGCGCCCAGCCGTAGTGAAACTCACCGTTGATCGTGAACTTTATTCCGAGGTAACGATTCTTGAGTCCCTTGCCTCCGTTCGCCCATTGGCCGAACCAAACTGTGTGTGCAGGATTGCGGTAATAGACATCCCCATAGAGGACGCCCTGCGTTCCGAAGTGTCTGCCTGGGCCAATTCGTTCTCCTGTGCGTAATGCGACTGCATGATCTTGCGGGGCGGTCGCGACGACCTCATTTATGCCGAGCGAGGAGGCTGACTGAGCTTTAACGCTCCGCATACCCACCGACGTGGTGGCATCCACGGCAGAAAGGAACGTAATATCCCCCTTGCCGTCGTGATTCAGATCGATGATCGTACCGACAAGGGGCATATGCGCTGGTGTGTAGACAATCTTGGCCTCGGCGGCTGACGCCAGTGCCACCACCGCCGCTCCTGCTGCGGAAGTCCCCAGTGCATAGAGGTTGAGTCGTTCGCGGATTGAATCGGAAAGTTCGGCTGCTTTGCGGGGTGGGGGAGACTGCCTCATGAAGTCACCTCTGAAGTTGGGTGATTATCCGCCTTTCCGACCTTCAGAGTCAACGCGGCGACTTCAACAGACGCCGTCAGGCGATTACACTCAAAACCCCGGCTTCGTTCATTTTACGGACAGCATCTTGCGTATCGCGTGACCGTAGGGAATGCGGTTGCTCGTGGGGCGTGCTCTGCGAGTCGTCCGCTCTATTCCCATCGTCTGGGTGTCAGGTTTGAGCGGCGACCAGTCGACCTCTTGCAGGTCGACATCGAGCGGGAGCCACATCCGCCCTCTGACGTGATTGACGACGAACTTAGCCACGACGGCGTTCTCGCAGGATTTCTTTCCAGTTTTTCGGACGATTCCACGTGTTGCGTCGCTCACTGCTGCAAACGGTCTCAAGATTTGGAATTCCTCTTCGGTCAGTGGGCGTCCATGCAGTACACGACGCAGCAGCCATCCGAGTCCCGAAAGCGCGACACATCGGTTCAGGAATTTAGTCAACTTACCCACGGCGTTCGCGTCGTTCTCTGCGCAGTTCGTCAGCGTCGTAAAAGTCCGGCACTGTTCTGCATGGTTTCGCCTGTTGTATGAGCAAGTCCACCATCTGCACGCGTTTTGGGTCGAGAATGTGGCTCTGCGCTTCTTCGCGAGTTTCGAAGAGCAGGATCTTGCCCATTGGACCTGCTGCTGGGGTGTACAGCGCGAAGCGGCCAGAACCGCCGACAACTTGAGTCGGAAATCGACGCTTGCAAATCTCTAGAAAATTCATGGTCTTTCTGCCTCTACTCTCTGCGCGTCAATTTGTGCGTCGACTCCGGTCTTCGGGTCGAGCGCATTCTCGATAGCGCGTCGCACGAAAGCGGAGGTCGGTATCAAAGTCCGCTTAGCATGCTCGGCGAGTGCTTTGTCGAGTTCGTCCGTTATCTGAACGCTGAGAATATGACGTGTCATACAATTCTGACGAAGTGTGACAGCCACGAGGTTCGCTCTTGTCAAAGGTCTTCGTCAGAAGAGAGTAAAAAAGCACGCACACGCTCGCGAGCGCCGTTCTATTCGATTGTTTGGGAGTGTTAACTTTCTTCAGACTTTCTTTGACTTCTTAAGAGTATGTCAGGTGGACAGTACTGCCATGTCAGGTTGACAGTACTCAATCTTTCTTCCATACGGGCGTGCTCGTTGCTGTTCCGGTAATGTGCACAGGTGCTGATTTCGGCTGCGACTGCTGCTGCGCAGTGTTGCGCAGAATTCCACCCACATAGCGCGTAAGTCCGTCGGGCAGGGAGAACTTGGTGTACTCAATTCGCCGGGAAGCAGTGAGAATCGCTCCTTTAACTTTTTCCTCACCGTGATTCTCGACGTAACGCGCCAGCCAAGTACGAGACTCAACAGACACGCGTTGCGCAAGGGATTCATCAAAGGGGTGAATCCGGTGCATGAAGCTGCGGCGCCCGGAACGAAAGACGAGTTCGAGGGAGCAGCATATTCACTTTCTGACCTTGAATTCTTCCTTCAGAAACTAGATGAGCCTGCCAGAACTGCTGTCGGCACCGCGGCGCTCTCCGGATTGCGAAAGAGTGAAATCCGGGGTCTTCAATGGCCCGACTACACTGGCGATACATTGCTCGTGACCAGAGCTGTGTGGGGAACGGATGTCGACAAGACGAAGACGCCAACGAGCAAAGCAAAAGTGCCTGTCATTAGTCTGCTGCGCACGCTGCTCGATGAGCACAAAAAGCGCGCCGTGTAGGGGAAAGCCCTTGGATTTTCAACGGTGAGAAGAAGGGCTTCGCCCTCAATTTAGACAATCTCTCGCGACGCGTGATAGTCCCCAAAGTCGGCGAGCGTTGGAAGGGCTGGCACGCTTGGCGCCGGGGGCTTGCAACAATTCTCTTCGACCTTGGGGTTGACCCGGAGATTGCAGCCCTGATTCTGCGCGATGCGGACAGCGCGACGACCAGACGACACTACATCAAGCTGCACCAAGAGAAGCAGGGGAAAAAGGCCATGCGCAAGTTGCAGACGCTGGTCACTAGAACGGTCAAGACAAAATCTTGAAAACTCCCTGTGACAATCTTGTGACAAAGAAAAGCGGCCAAAATTGCGTTTGGCCGCATGAATATTGGAGCCGACGAGCGGACTTGAACCGCTGACCTGCCGATTACGAATCGGCTGCTCTACCAACTGAGCTACGTCGGCCTCTGGCTGGGCCGTTTCAGTTTACCAAATCGCAGCAGAGACAGCGACGGACAGGGGAGAACTTTCACGTTACTGACGAAACCGAGCCATGCGGTTGTCGCTTCCGCTATGCGACGACGCG
>Ga0307474_10004075_pt1 | contig 10524 bp, 7 predicted proteins | sample atmos_gasesECM1C_2_FD_203312 | JGI IMG/M metagenome (GOLD analysis project Ga0307474, IMG submission 203312) | Hardwood forest soil microbial communities from Morgan-Monroe State Forest, Indiana, United States - atmos_gasesECM1C_05 | ecosystem: Environmental > Terrestrial > Soil > Temperate...
TCCGTATGATTGTAGGCCCCTAATAAGGCGTGCCTCTCATGGTAGTTCTAGTAGTAGAGGACGACGGCCTCATTAACATGATGGTCAGGGATGAGCTGCAACAAGAGGGGTATGAGGTCGTTTCAGCGTATAATGCCGACGAGGCCATAGAAACCCTCGAGTGCCGCGACGACATTCGCCTCATCTTCACCGACATCGACATGCCGGGTTCCATAGACGGGCTAAAGTTGGCAGCCGTGGTGCGCGACCGATGGCCTCCCATTCACATCATCATCACTACCGGCAAACGCCGACCACCGGACCACCTGATGCCAAAGGGAAGCGCGTTTATCGACAAGCCTTATCCACCGGTCAGATTGCTCGAAACGATAAAGTCGTTTGCTTAGCAGCCTTCACCGCGTCGCGTTGGCAACATCAAGTGGGCGCGTCGCATTAAGTGCCCTCCGGGTCATCGCCCAATGCAGTTGTGAACGCCAATGCGCCGAGCGGTGGCCACGAACATCGTGAGCCCCTAAGAGCCGTGGAGCCCAGTGTGGCCCAGGCCGGTTCAGGCCACGGCAGCTTCAAGTGATTTCGCGGGTATTAAGTCAGGCACGCGCGACGCGCCCTACTCGCGCTTCGACCGCCATTCCCGGCACCTCGCGGTGCGCTGGAATGGAGACGTCAATAACTGCTGACTTGAATAGCTGCTGACTTGCCCGGTAAAATTTCAGCGGCGGTTGCGTTCCGATACGTCGGGCCACCATCGGAAATCCGGCATGGGACGATCGACGCCAGCGAGCTTTGTCTGGCGAACTTGCGCTAGCGGGTTTCGGAAAAATCCGGCAGCGCATCGATCGGCACCGACACGACGTTGGGCATGCCCCACGCCGTCGTGTACCGTATCTCGCGATACGCCCACTGGAAGCTCTGGGTAAACACGTTGCTGACGACGGCCGCGACCCGACCCTCGCAATCGACCACCGGCGCTCCCGACGCACCATGGTCGATGATGAGGCGATTTTCGCCCTCGAACAGCTCCAGAAGCGCCATTCCGGAAAGATTTCCGCCGTCTCCAAATCGAACGAAGCGCCCTTGCACCAGCTGCCGGCGGCCGGCCGGATAGGCGAGCGTCACCACCTGCTCTTCCGGAGCAAGCGGCTCTCGTCGAATCGCGGCACTCCGCGCGCCGGAAACGGCGCTTTGAAGTTCTACGACCGCCAACCTTTCCGATTGTGGCCCCGTCAAGCGCTGGATGCGGGCGGGAATGAGCTGGCTGCCGGCTTCGCTCACAATCTCAAGCATCTTCCAGTCGTCAGCCGACAGCATCATGGCTGCCGTGACATGCTCGACGGTGACGATCGTGGTCGGAGAAAGGAACCAGCCGCTGCCCTGGATGCCGATCAGGTCGGAAAATCGCTCACGCTCCGCATCATCGAAGTGCCTGACAATGCTGACCGTAGAATGCGCAAGGTTTGTGGTGTCGACGCAAGCCGCGTGAACAGCATTCGGACTTGCAAGCATAGCGAAAACGAGCGGCAGAAAACCGAGGCGTCCAAGCATCGCAAAACATCCCCATCCCGGAACGCAGTGAACGGGGAGTTTCTGTGACAGGACAATAGAGCCGATCGACTTATCCGGAGGTTTTTACGCGGCCTGAAATTTTCTGGACGCGGTGTTGCGCTTCCATCACACGCACCGCCGCTCTGCCTCGCGCGGGGCGACAGCTCGCCTTCACAACCATCGCCGCACTCGGCCTACATATTGATCATAGGCGGCTGCGAACTGGCGACGCATCTTGGCTTCTTCGAAGGGGATGTGGACCCAATTTGCGGTGGCGAACGTCGCAATGGGGACAAGAAACATCGGCCAGGCGCCGACCCATATGGCGATGCCCAACGTCACCAACACCAGTCCGAGATACATCGGATTGCGCGTGTAGCGATACGGGCCGTCAACGACGAGCACGCGATTGGTTGACGACGTCGGGTTGGTTTCGGTCCCCTCACGACGAAATATCGCGATAGCCCAGACCGGCAGAATCCAGGGGATGAACGTAAGCGCAATGCCGAGCTTCGGAAGTGGAAATCCCGGCATAGCCGGCCAGCCGAGCTGCCAGCTGATCGCGGCGGCGAGCAAAACATAGATCAGGGCCCAGACGGGCGGCGGCAGCTTGAGCATGGGCAGCACCTCAACGATGCTTGATGGTTGCAAGAACGAGGCAGCGCAACATCGGTATTTGGGGCGGGATGTTTCCGAGCAACAGTGGCCGGACAAAATTTTGCTGCACGGGGTTCGGTCGATTTTGGCGAGATGCAGGGCCCTCGTTCCAATGTATGGTTCGTGGGTGGGCATCCGATTTCATCGGCAAGAGATCTTCGGAAGAATCAAAGGGGCACAGAGCGGGAGTTACGGCGGTCGATGGAGACCGAATGCGTAAGGTCGGAAATCTGCAATTTGCGAAATTGACTTTGATGGCCGGACTGGCGGCATCGATGATCCACGCCGCCCAAGCGGCCGACCTGCCAACCAAAGCGCCGCCGGCCGACACCGTGTCTTCCTGCTTTGCCAGCGCAGCGACCTATTTCGAAGCAAGCCCCGTGGAATGCCCGCTGACATGGAACGGCATCACTCTGTATGGCGCTATCGATACGGGCACGGCCTATCATAGCCACGGCGTGCCCTTCAATGCCTACTATCCCAACGGCGTGGAGGAGCTGATCTCGAAGAACAGCAACGGTCCGCGATATACGATCCTTCCGAATGGGCTCGGCCAGTCCCACATTGGCATCAAGGGGGTTGAGCCGATCGCCAGCGACTGGTCTCTCATTTTCAATCTGCAGACCGGCTTTGATCCCTATAGTCTGCAGCTCGCCAACGGACCGAAATCGCTGGTTCAAAACAATCTCAACGCGCTTGAGTTTCAAACCGCCAATGGCGATTCCAGCCGCGCCGGGCAAATCTTCAATACGGTCGCCTATGGCGGCGTGACCAATCCCGTCTTCGGAACGTTGACGGTGGGGCGACAAGATTCGCTTATCCTGGACAACCTTGCCCTCTATGACGCGATGGCGGCAGCGCCCGCGTTTTCGGTGATCGGAGCCTCGAGTACCGCGGGCGGCGCCGGCGACACGGAGGACGCGCGGTTTAACACGTCGGTCCAGTATTCAAATCATATTGGCCCAATTCGGTTCGCAGCGCTTTATCAATTTAGCGGCTACAGTCAGGGCAACGGCTCCAACGGCGCCATCGAAGCGCAAGTCGGCGGCGATTTTGCAGGATTCTCGTTCGATGCGGTTGCGAGCAAGGTCAGGGACGCGGTGTCGCTGTCGAACTATGCCGTCTCGCCGCTGCCGGCAGGCGTTTCTCCTGACGATCTGAAAGCAACCCTTTCCAACAACACAAGCGGCGTCGTCACGCTACGCTACAGATATCGCAGCGTTACGTTCTACGGCGGCTTCGAAGTGATTGAGTTCCAGAATCCGAGCGACACCTTCCCGGAGGGATTCACCTCGCTCGGCGGATATACGGTGCTTCCGGGAGCGGTGAACGCAACCGAATACGACATCGCCAAAATCCTGCGCATTGCGTGGATCGGCGTGAAAGTCGCCGTTCGCGACGATCTCGACGTCGCAGCCGCCGTATATCACTACAATCAAAACAACTACAACACGGCCACCTGCAGCAACGGCGGACTTTCGTCCTCCAAATGTCCAGGCACCCTCGACGCCGCCTCCGCCATGGTGGACTACCGCGTAACGAAGCGGCTCGATGCCTATGCGGGGGTGATGTGGTCGCAGGTGGCTGGCGGTCTGGCGAGCGGCTATCTCAATTTCCAGAACGTCGGTCCGACCGCCGGCCTCCGCTTCCAGTTTTGAGAGGCAACGGGTGAGCCCGGTAAGCTAGGCCGTGGCTCATAAACCCATGGCGTGAGGCATCGACGTGATGTCCGCTTCCATCCTGACCGACGCAGACACGCGCAGTCAGCGGTTCTTTTCAATCACCTCGTCAGCGACCCCGGGCGAATGAGAGTCGCCCGGGTCCCGTCCTATCTGGCTTTTATGGAGAGCCTAAAGCGCGGCGGCTTTGGGTCGAATTGCTATCGCACTTTAGAATGCGGCGTAGGCCTGCCTGAACGCAATGGCACCAGCCAATGATCTCGGACGCGTCCGAACTGAATGGCCGTCGTTGCCGCTCTGTACGATCCACTGACCATTCTCGTGGCCGACGATCTTGCCGACGTGGTGACGCCAGACGACGATAGCCCCGACTGATGGTCCACCGGCATCTGATCCACAGTGGGCCCAAGAGCGCGCAAGATTGTACGATGGGCCTGGGTCACTGCCAACCATGCGACGCATATACCAGCCGCACCATGCGCCGGGCCGACCGGCATAACCACCAGCATGGTGGTGATGGTGTGAACGAGCTTCTGCGGCGCTCGATCCAATCAAACAAGCTACGGCCATTGCGGCCACGAAAATACGGATCATGTAAGTTCCTTGACTTGGGGGAAGATCGCGCGTTGCGATCAAGAGGCCGCCGGTAGGAGGGCACAAGAAGTGCCATGCGGCGCGGTTTGAAGGAGCGGATTAATTTCCTTAAGTTCCGCTCTTGGCGCGTTTAAGAAATCGCCTGTGACCAAAATGGGGCACTTCAGCAGGAGCAACCCGCGACCAGCGGGTAGCTCTTTCTCTAATTTGCATGGCTGCGTTAACCATCCGCGATGCGCAATCCCGTCTGGGAACTCCATCGGCTTTGCGTATCGCATCACCTTGGCTGGTGCCGATTGCTTCTGGCCTACCGCAAAATGCGGACAAGGCACAGCACCAATCAATGCCCGCCTTCGTCACGTGGGCTTTGCCTTCTCTTCATATGCCCCAACGATGCTGGAGGCGAGGTCTACTCCACCCGAAACAGACGGTAACGAGATGTTACTTTGCCAAGCGCCCGGGGTTGCCGCATCTTCGCTGCCCAACCCAGATCCTCTCCCCGCGTCATCATTCCGATTGAGAATCAACTTAGATGCCCGCGATCCTAAAGAACACCGCCGCGCACACGGCGCGGGCGCTGGCGTGGCTCGGGAGCCGGGGCACACGCGCGATTGCCGCACTGGTATTCATCGGCATCGCCGTGCCGCCGCTGGGCGAACTGCTCAAGCCATACGTGACGGAAGCGATTTTCGCTCTGCTCTGCCTGTCGTTCATACGGGTCGATCTGAGCGCCTTGCGAGATTATTTGCGGCGGCCGGGCCTCGTTCTCGCCGCAACCGCCTGGACCATGGTTGGGGTGCCGTTGCTGGCGGGCGAGATTGGCATCGCATCCCTCCTCCAGGCGCGATCGCCGGATCTCTATCTGGCGCTGATGCTGCAGGCTGTTGCGTCACCGATGATGGCCTCGCCCGCGCTCGCGGCTGTGATGGGTCTTGATGCGACGCTGGTGCTCGTCACGCTTGTCATCAGCACTGCGCTCGTTCCGCTCACCGCCCCTCTCTTCGCCTATGCGTTTCTCGGCTCGGCACTGAGCCTTTCCCCGTTCAAGCTCGGACTGAAGCTGCTGGCGATCCTTGCGGGATCCGTGCTGGTTGCGGGCGCAATCCGCTGGAGCATGGGCGCTGCCGCCGTCAAGCGGCACGCCAGCGTCATCGACGGATTGACCGTGGTGTTTCTGTTGGTCTTCGTTTCAGCCGTGATGGGCAATGTGGCCAGCAGTCTCCTTGCCGATCCCATCTGGGCGCTTGAATTGACCTTGCTGGCTTTCGCGGTGTTTTTCGCACTCGTCGGAGCTACCGTGCTGATCTTTCGCAAAGCGGGTTACGGACGTGCCATGGCGCTGGGCCTGATGGTCTCGCAGCGAAACATGGGACTGATGCTGGCGGCGACGGATGGCGTGCTGCCGGGCACGGCGTGGTTATATTTCGCATTCTCGCAGTTTCCGATCTACCTGTCGCCGCAGCTCCTCAAGCCGATCGTGGGGAGAGTGAGTTCACAACCAGTCGCGGAAACTGAACCGGAGGCACGGGAGGCGTGATCTCTGTTACGATGTGATGCGTTCGCTCATCCGGCTTAAAGTCCGGAAGGGTAACGGCCACAACAAGAACCATCTGTGCCCCGCATCAGGACCAGCTTCACGCCAGGGATCGCAACGGCTTGGACACTTCACCATCCATCGAGATTGCCAAGGAGACGCTGCTTAGTTGCGGTTTGATTCTGGCTGTCGGGACGGCGGCCGCGCTTGTTGCGCAGAAGATCAGGATTCCGGATGTCGCGGTGTTCCTGATCGCCGGTATCGTGCTCGGTCCGCACGCGCTCGGCTTGATCGAGATCAAGCCTGGTTCGGCGCTGAACCAGATCATTCTCCTGTTCGGTGCCAGTTACATTCTGTTCGACGGTGGTGCGTCGCTGCGACTTCAGATCCTCAAACAGGTCTGGATCACGGTTGTCGTCCTCGCCACTGTCGGCGTCATCATCACCGCAGGGATCACCGGCATCGCCGCCCACTATCTTTTTGGCATTCCCTTCACTGTCGCGCTGCTTTTGGGCGCGGCGGTGGCTTCAACCGATCCCGCAACCCTGGTCCCGATCTTCCAGCAGATTCATATCCGCGACCGGGTGGCCCAAACCGTCATGAGCGAGTCGGCATTCAACGATGCCATGTCTGCGATTGTCACTTTCGGCGTGCTGGCAGTCGTGATGGGGCACGGAGAGTTTTCGCTGTTCTCGTCCTTTGTCGATCTCTTGCAGCAATCGGCCGTCGGCATCGCCGCCGGCGTCGCGCTCGGGTATCTTGCCGCGCTTCTGATCGCCCACGAAAGATGGGCCTTTCTTTCCGAATATGCACCGCTGGTAACGATCATGGCCGTGATCGGCGCCTATTTCGCCGCCAGCGGTCTGCATGCTTCAGGCTTCATGGCTGTGTTCGTGTTCGGCATCGTGCTTGGCAACAAGGAGGTTTTCGGCTTCCGGATGGAGGCCGGAGAATCACAAAAGCTCGACGAATTCGTGCTGACGACCGCGTTCATCATGCGTCTTTTCATTTTCATTCTCCTGGGCGCACAGGTCGACTTTGACTTGATCGGCCGATATGCTTTCGCCGGCGCCACGCTCGTTGCTGTCATGATGCTGGTCGCGCGCCCCGCAACCGTCTTCCTCTGCGCCCTGCCCGACCGCCGCGCGCGATGGAGTTTTGTGGAAATGCTTTTCATGTGCTGGACGCGCGAGACCGGCGTCATCCCGGCAGCGCTCGCGGGCCTTTTGCTCGGCATGAATGCACCGGGCGCGGAACTGATCGCGTCCGTCGTGTTCATGGCCATTATGATGACGATCTTGATTCAGGCGCCGACCACGCGATGGCTTGCGAAACGGCTCGGGCTTTTGGAAAAAGACTAAGACAGACGATGTCCGCTTCATTCCCGAAAACGGACGTGGAACGCTCCCACGGTCAAGTCCGCTCGGGGACCAGATTCGGACGTCTGGTGGATGAGCCTCACCCCTTCATAGATTCAAATTCCGCAGGACGAAACGAATAGGCAGAACTCCGATAGGGAGGGCGTTTTCAAGGCGTATTTCCATGCAAGATTCGCTTGCGTGCAGGCTAGATCGCCGTCATCCTTGCGTTGCCAGCAAGGCTGCCGGCAACAAATGACCGGCACCACAGAAGTCGCCGGAAACAGGAAATAGGCCGGTGATGCCGGCCCTTAGGGAAAAGGGAAGCCCATGAGAGAGCAGTTACGGCAGTTCCGGCTTGGCGTAATCGGCGCAATCAGCGTCGCTTGCATCCTGGCTACCGCATCGGCGTCGAATGCACAGTTTACGGCCCCCGTCGTCACGACGACCGGCACCTATACGGGCCTAAAGAACGTCCAGGAACTACCGGGAGATCCGGCGAGCGGAGTCAACGTCTTCTTCGGTATCCGCTACGGCCAGGCGCCGGTAGGCACATTGCGCTGGAAGCCGCCCCAGGCGCCCAATCCGGGCCAGGGATCGATCATCGCGAATGCCTTCGGCCACACCTGCACGCAGGGACGGGCAACCGATTCCGAGGATTGCTTGTTCCTCAATGTCTATACGCCGTCCACCGCCACCGCGACGTCCAAGCTGCCGGTTTTCATATGGATTCACGGCGGCGCGCTCGTCAACGGCGCCGGGTCTGACTACGACCCGTCGGTGATGGTGGCCGAGAACAACATCATCGTTGTCACGATCAACTACCGCCTCGGGAGCCTGGGCTTCCTCGCAGCCAGCGTGCTGGCGGCGACCGCGCCCGATGCCTTTCAGAACGTCGGCGACGCCGGCAATTACGGTCTCATGGACCAGCAATTCGCGATGGCCTGGGTTCACAACAACATCGCGGCTTTCGGCGGTGATCCGACGACGGTGACGATCGGCGGCGAATCAGCCGGCGGCCTCAGCGTCTCGACGCATCTTGCCTCCACGAACACCTTCAGGGGCCTCACCGGCCGCGATCTGTTCCGCGGCGCGATCATCGAGAGCGGCGCGTACATGTATCACGACCTGCCGTCGCTGGCCACGTACCAGACCCTTAGCAACAAATTCGTTCAGCAAGACGCCGCCGCATTCTGCCCCAACGGCACCTTGACCCTGGCCTGTCTCCAGGGACTGCCTGTAGCGCAAGTCTTCAAGAATGAACCCCTCTTCGGCGGCTTCGGCATCGCGCCCAATTTCGGCACGAAAATCCTGCCGCTCGACCTCCATACGGCCTTCTCGACCGGCCAGATGAACCACGTTCCGGTGCTCCAGGGTACCAATGCCAACGAGGGCCGACTGTTCGAGCCGAGCTTCTTTCCGACTAAGGCCACCCTTCCCAGCGGCACCCAGGCTGCAATCTTCGCCGCCGGCGGCCCGGCGAGCTTCGACCTTCAGGTCGCGAACGTTCTGTGTGCGGTCAACGGCACGCCGGCGACCTGCTCCTACTTGCAGGAGATCGCGTTCTTTCTTGAAATCCTTGTGACGGCCACACCGTCCAACTCCGGCCCGACATCGCCCTTCACCGAGGCAGTCGTCGGCGTCTCGGCGACGGCGGAAAGCGAATACCCGATCGCCAATTTCCACAACTTCGTTCCGCAGACGACAGTTTCGTCGTTCCCCAACCTCAACAACAATTTCGGCGGCGGCAACGTCGATGAGGCGCTCTCGCAGATCTTCACCGATTTCGTGTTCGCCTGTAACGGTTCTGATTCAAACAGCGACCTGTCCAACCAGGTCCCGGTCTTTGCTTACGAGTTCAACGATCCAAATGCCCCGGCCCTGGGTCAGGTCGGCGTCCAGGGTCCGGGTGCGAATGGCTCAGGCTTCACGACGGCTTCGCAGCACGCAGCCGAACTCCAGTACATCTTCAACTTCGGCGCGGCGTTCACCCCCGCGCAAGCGATGCTGGCGAGCCAAATCAAGACCTACTGGGCCAATTTCGTGAAAACCGGCAATCCAAACAACAGAGGTATTGCCACCTTTGTCAGCCTCAACGCGGCGCGCGCCGCGCTGCCGATGTGGCCGCACTTCAATACCCAGGACAATCAGGTCCAGTCGCTCACACCGGCAGGGCTGCTCACACCGCAAGGACCGAATCCCTTCAACACCTTCAGGACCCAGCATTTCTGCGCTACCTGGGAGCCGCTGCTCACCTTCAACAACGGCAACGAGCCGCAGCAACCCTGATCCAAACTCCAATCGGCGATCGACCACTGCAAAGCAGTCGATTGCAAGAGCCTCAGAAGCCCTGCCTCACGGCAGGGCTTTTTTTGGGAGGCGCCAGGCATGTGGCGGAGCACTATGACGGCGCTAGGCGTAGCGCTCGGGCCAGTGATGTCGACCATTCCTAAAAATCCAAGAAATCCAGCGTGGGCGGCCTGATTCCTCGCCCAGTATCAATTTCTACGCACCTTCCGTCCGCGCCGCGCGCCGCAACGATTGCGGCGGCTGACCGAAGGCGCGGATAAAGGCGCGGCGCATCCGCTCCGGGTCGCGAAAGCCGGTCGTTCGCGCCACGCGCTCGATCGCTTCGCTCGACGACTGCACCTGTTGCCGCGCCACCTCGATCCGCAACCGCTCCACCGCCTTGGCCGGCGTGGTGCCGGTCTCAGCGATGAATGCGCGGGTGAAATGCCGCGAACTCATGCCGGCACGTTCGGCCAGATGCTCCACCGTGAGCGGCGCATCGAGATGCTCGCGCGCCCAGGTGAGCAGCGCCCCGAAGCGGCCTGTCGGCGCTTTCAGCTCCAGCAGCGAGGAGAATTGCGACTGCCCGCCGCTGCGTCGATGATAGAGCACAAGCTGGCGAGCGGTTTGCCGCGACACTTCCTCGCCGAAATCCTCCGCAACCAGCGCCAGCGCCAGATCGATGCCGGCACTGATCCCCGCCGAACTCCAGATCTCGCCGTCGCGGACAAAGATCCGGTCGGGCTCCAGCTTCACTTTGGGATAGGAGCTGAGAAAATGCTGGGTACGTCGCCAATGGGTGGTGGCATGACGGCCGTCCAAGAGACCCGCTTCGGCCAGAATATAGGCGCCCGAACAGACGCTGGCGATG
>Ga0307474_10004076_pt1 | contig 10524 bp, 8 predicted proteins | sample atmos_gasesECM1C_2_FD_203312 | JGI IMG/M metagenome (GOLD analysis project Ga0307474, IMG submission 203312) | Hardwood forest soil microbial communities from Morgan-Monroe State Forest, Indiana, United States - atmos_gasesECM1C_05 | ecosystem: Environmental > Terrestrial > Soil > Temperate...
TTTCTTCTCGGTGGCGCACGATCCGACGCAGAAGGACCGGCAAGGTCCTGACATCGGCTCGCAATATCGCTCGGCAATTTTTTATACCAACGCAGAGCAGAAAAAGATTGCTGAGGCCTACATCGCGCAAATCAACGCGGCAAAGGTTTATGACCGCGAGATCGCAACTGAGGTTGTTCCTTTTTCCGCCTTTTATCGGGCGGAAGATTACCACCAAGACTATCTGAGGAAGCATCCGGGCAACGCGTATATCCAGTTCAACGACCTTCCGAAAATCGAGCGGCTGAAACAGAAGTATGCGAAGTTGTATCGCTGAGCGGATCCCCCACCATAGAGTTGAACATCTGGGCAAGCTTGGGCGCAGCATGCTGCGCCCATACATCAATCGTCAATTGTAGTCTGTCGCTGCCAATCGCGATGAGCGAGTAAGAGCGTGTTAACCGGGCGGACACCCGGACCGCGATATTCACGCCCGCGTGACCTGCAGCTGTGTAGATTTTAGATTGGCCAATAATTGTGCCAAACGCCTAGACAGGCCAACTTGAAAAGGAGTTCATTTTCCGATGAAAGCGTCCCTTCTGCTAGCTGGTTCTCTGGCTGTGTGTGGTGCGCTGCAAATTGCGCCTGCGGCGGCAAGTCCCGCGCCTAAACCGGTAGTGGTAGACATCAAGAATGCGTCAGGGCAGAGCGTGGGCACGGCGACCCTGACGGATGCCGCTCCGGGCGTGCGAATTAAGTTGGACATCCGTTCATTGCCACCGGGGGAACACTCGATCCACATTCATCAGGTGGCGAAATGCGAGCCGCCAGACTTCAAATCGGCAGGTCCGCACTTCTCCGGAATGGCCGGGGGCCATGAGCACGGAGCAGGAGCACCGGCAGGAGACATTCCGAATTTTTCGCTGGTGGTTGCCGCCGATGGAACGGCGCACGTTACGGTGGTTGCGCCAAATGTCACGCTGGGCACGGACGATCATTCCGTGTTCAGCAACGGCGGGACCGCGATTGTGATCCACGCGGTTAGCAGCGAGACCAGCAGCGGCGCGCCGCCGCGGATTGCGTGCGGAGTCATCGCCAAGCCTGAATAAACCTGCGCTTGCGTCAGATATAAGACGTTGGTTTGGTTTGGTCTACGTAAACGCGCAAAAAAATTATAGGTGATCGGAATCAGGACGCTCGGTGACCGGTTTGCCAACGCTTCCGGGGAGCGGCGATTTTTTGCCGCCTGCTGCCTCGTTCTGCAGCAGCGCCTCCAGGTTACTGTAAGCATAAATTGTGGGCGCACGATTCTGCATTAACCCTCCGGTGTCCGCAGTCGGCCCGTAGTTGCTGTGCAGACTCCTGCCAAGCATTCTGAGCATGGCCATCTGTTGCCCGCGATGATGCGAAGTGTGCGTCAGGCGCCGGGTCATAATCCAGGCGCGGGATTTCACGACGTCGAAAAATTTGGCGTTCTCTTCCCACCAGAAAGTTTCTTTTTTCTGCAATTCCGCGAGCCGTTTGCCGCTGTCCAGCGCGTATTGCTTGATGAATTCCATTCGCGATTCCAACGGTGGCAACGGCGGCGCAGCAACGTCGATCGAGAGCATGGTTCGAAACCACAGGTCTTCGCTGACGCATTGGTGAATCATTTGTTCGCGCACGCTGCGTCCGCGGAAATCATCGGGACGCGGGCGGAAGGAAAGATCTTCGTCGCGAAATTCGCTCCAAACGCTGAGGACTTTTATGCGTTCGGTGGCGTAGGTTTCCACTAAAAACTCGTAAGACATTTGCCGTCTCCTAAATGCCGGCTGGCCGCGGGAGGCAGTTTGCCGCGCCGGGTGGTCCGGTTTGTGGTAGGCTTCACCCGTTTGCGCCGCACCGCAGGTTCCGGTGTACAGAACATAAGATGATTGGTAACCGTACATCGTTCGGAGGAAATACCATGAATTCCAAGCGCGTGGGTGTAATTGCCGCTTCGGTGCTCGCCGCAATTGGACTGATGTCGTGCCAAACTCCCTATCACGATCAAAATGAGCGTTACGTTTTTGTGGCCTCGAACGTAAACCTGCCTTATTGGCAGGAAGCGCAGGCGGGCCTGATGGACGCGGCGCAACAAATGGGCGTTAAAGCCGAATTAACAGGCCCGGACAAATTTGATCCAGAGGAACAACTGCGCGATTTTCAAAAAGTAGTGGAGAGCAAACCATCGGGAATTCTGGTTTCGGTGACGCGGCCGGAATTACTCACGGATGCGATTAACAACGCCATCGCTCAGGGGATCCCGGTGGTTGCAGTGGACTCCGACGCGCCGAATTCGAAGCGGGTAATGTTCGTGGGCACGGACAACTACCGTGCGGGCAGCGAAAGCGGCAGACGAATGGGGGAGATGCTAAAGGGGCAGGGACAAGTCGTGATTATCACGGTTCCCGGGCAGTTCAACATGGACGAGCGGGGGCGCGGAGTGAATGACGCGCTAAAAAAATATCCAGCGATCAAGGTTATACAGACGATTGATGATAAAGGCGACCCGAGAATCGCGAACGACATGGTGTCAGGACTGCTAAAGGGCAAAACAAAAATTGATGGCATGATCTGTCTGGAAGCGTCAGGGGGCTCCGGCGCCGCTGAAGCGCTGCATCGCCTGGACGCCAAGATTCCAATCGTGGGCTTTGACAAGGATCCAGAGACTCTCGACTGGATCGATCGCGACGGCATTACGGCGACGGTCACACAGAAGCCGTACGTGATGGCGTACTATGCGATTAAGTTTGCGGACGATTTGCACCACAACGCGGTGCACGAGTTCAAGGACTGGCGGACGGCGCCCACGGCGCCGATACCGACTTTTGTCGACACGGGAACGGCAATCATAGACAAGAGCAACGTGAAGACGTTTCGGGACACGATGGCAGCGCATCCGAAGCCGCTGTAGCCTTCTCGCGACTCGCAGGCACGGATTGCCGCAAGCCCCTGGCAAGCCGATAAAAACAGTTGAGGAACGACGCTAAAAAACAATTGACTCAAACTTCCGGGCAAACTGGGGCGCAGCATGCTGACTACAAGAGACTCGACGATCATTTGTAGAAGTATGAAGGGAAGAGAGGGAGAAGCCTCACGGTGGAGCTTCTCCCTCTTCGTTCGGGGTTCGTCGGAGGAAACTACTCTTTGCGATGGTTCGAAGGAAAGGTGGCTTCGAACTGCTCGCGTGGTACTCAATATGCATCTAGCGGATTTAGGAACGCCATACCTTGAATGCTTTAGGCACCGGAGAGAGTTTGTGTAACTGTGGACTTCGCGAAGTGCCAGTCGGGCAGCCAGCCCTCGCATAAAAAATCGCATATACCGCGATAAGCTCCTTGCAAACGCTGTTGACTTCAACCGATTCCAAGCGTATGAAAGGCGTTTACGCGCCCGACGTTTTCCGCCCTTCGAAGGGTGCAAAAGACAAAACCTACGGAGGTCTATATGACAGTGCAAGCAATTCCGCAAGGATTCCACAGCCTGACGCCTGGCCTGACTTGCAAGAACGCCGCGCAGGCCATCGAGTTGTACAAGAAGGCGTTTGGCGCGAGCGAACATAGCCGGATGGCTGGACCGGACGGGAGAATCATGCACGCAGAACTGCAAATCGGGGATTCGATGCTATTTCTGGCCGATGAGTTTCCGGGCATGTCCGCGGCACCAGCGCAGGGAGCGCCGCCATCACAGTCGCTTTACTTGTATGTGGGAGATGTGGATACGACGTATCAGCAGGCGGTGGCAGCGGGTTGTCAGGGTGCGATGCCGGTTCAAGACATGTTCTGGGGCGATAGATTCGGCAAGGTAGTGGACCCGTTCGGGCACCATTGGAACCTGGCGACGCACGTCGAAGATGTAGCACCAGCGGAAATGGAGCGCCGTGCCAAGGAATGGACGGCCAAGATGGCCAGTATGGCGAAGTCAGCGGGGCAAAGCTGAAGATACCGGAAACGGGAGGCAAATGTATACCGAGCCTGCGGGGTCGCCGCGCGCGGTAAGCTCGCGACCCCGGGGCCAAAAATTGGGCTGTGTTCGCGCTATCCGATAGGTCCGGGGCGATGCCGACGGTGCCATGCGTGGCGTGTTAAGCTCGCAGATGGGCAAAGATTCGCCGCCCGCAAGCATCGAATCTTCCCAGGCGGATTTATGCGTGTTTTCAGGTCCATTGCAATTCTCGTGTTTGCGGCCGCGATTTTAGCTTTTGCCAGCTCACCGCGAATGCGTGGCCAATCTCAAAACAACCCGACTTCTCAAAACGGCCAAACTTCGAATAACAAGGCCAGCCAGAGCGTGGTGGATGCCGGAACCGCGGGGCGTGGAAAGAAACTTGTATTGAAGGACGGCACGTTCCAGATTGTCCGGGAATACCAGCGGAAGGGCGAACGGGTTCGCTACCTCAGTGCAGAACGCGGAGATTGGGAAGAAATCCCCTCGGCGATGGTGGACTGGGAGGCGACACAGAAAGCCGACTCGGCAGCCGCGAGCGAGGAAAACGCGCTGCTCAAGACGGTTCATCACGAACAGCTAGAGCAAAAGGCGGAGATGCCGATGGACGTTGATGCCAGCCTGCCTGTGGCACCGGGCATTTTTCTGCCGCCTGGCGAAGGAATGTTCGTGGTGGAGGGTAAATCCGTAACGCCGCTGAACCAAGTGAGCGCGGACATTCGAACTGATCGAAAACAGCGCCTTAAACAGGTTTTGACGCCCGTACCGATAATTCCAAGCAAACGCAATATTGAGCTTCCTGGCGCCAAAGCGACGCGGCGCATTAATTCCGAGCGTCCGGAATTCTATTTGCGAGAACCAGCGCCCGATCCTGACGCGGTTTCAACGATCAAGAAAAGTAGCCGCCCAGGGGAGAACGGGCCGGAGATCGAGCTGGTCCGGTTGATGGTGAAAGGTGGAAAGCGGCAAATCGAATCGATTCGAAGCATGTTTGGGCAAGATATTTCAGAAGATCGAAATTCGGTCCTATTGCAAAGATGGGATGTGGCGAAGGATGTATATCGTTTTACGCTCGGCCAGGAGCTTACCAGCGGAGAATATGCCTTCGCCGAGATTCTGCCGGATGGCGTGAATCTATACGTATGGGATTTTGGGGTGGATCGGAAAAGCGCGGAGGGAGCCGCGGGAAAACACTGAAGAATTAGAGAGGCGGTTCGATCACCGGTCGCTAGAAGCTCCCCTGGCCAAAAAACGAAAAAACCTTCCGTTGGACGTCCGGGCAAGCTGGGAGCGCAGCATGCTGCGCCCTACATGGACGCTTCGGTCGAATTGAGTGCTTACGAAATGGATTATTTTTCTGAACCGTGCTTGGCCAGGACAAACGCCTCACGCATGATTGCCAACACATCCAGGATGCGGAAAGGTTTTTGCAGGAAAGCTGCACCGTCGGGTCCGGTGGTGCTCGGATCCACGTACTCGCCAGTCATATAAATTACGAGAGGCCTGTGGCTGCCGGCGGCGGCCAAGACATGCGCGGCAGCCGCACGACCATCGTTGAACGAACCTGCCGACTTCAGGCGGAGGTCGCAAAGCAACGCATCATATGGTTGATTTGAGATCAGGCGTGCAGCCTCTTCCGCAGTGGAGGCGGAGGAAACCTGCAAGCCGTGAGCGCTCAATCCTTCGTCGAGCAATGACCTGATACTCTCCTCGTCATCCAATACAAGAACTCTAATTCCCCTCAAGACCGTAGGGACAGGCCGCGGTGAATCACCTCCGCTGCTGCTGTCCGCATCGCGTTTCTTGGCGACGGAATTGGCCGACGATTGCGCAGGAGATTCCAATACCGCGGGTAGATAAACACTGAATGCTGAACCGCCGCCCGGCAAGGGTTCCGCCTGAATGGTTCCGCCATGTTCGCGTGCAATCGAAAGGCAGATGCTGAGTCCAAGGCCGGTGCCACCGCCGGGCCGTTTGGTGGTATAGAACGGATCAAAAAGCTTGGGCATGGCTTCTGGCGAGATGCCGACGCCGTCGTCCTGCACGGTTACAACAACGTTCTCGCCTGCCCGAGCCAACCTAATTTGGATTCGTCCCGACTCGCGAACTTCACGAATCGCCTGTTCGGCGTTGGAAATGAGATTGAGGAATACCTGAATCAATTGATTGGCATCGCCCACAATCGGCGGCAAGTCAGTACGCGGCGTGAAATCCACCTGTACCTGGTTGCGGCGCAACGAATGCTCGTGGAGTTGCAGCGTGCGTTCGATGATGGTGCTGAGGTCAATGGCCTTTTTCTGCGGCGACGCCGGGCGGGAAAATTCCAGCAGATTTTGCACGATACGTGCCGCGCGGCGCGCCTGCCGGTGAGTCAGGTCGAGCTGGCGCTTCATGGACTCGTCCAACCCTTCGCGCTCTCTGACCAGTTCAGTGACGCCAAGTATGGCGGTCAGAGGATTGTTCAATTCGTGGGCCACGCCGGCGAGCATCTGGCCCATCGCGGCCAGTTTTTCCGCTTGAATCAGTTGTTCTTCCAGCCGTTTCAAGTCCGTTACATCGCGGCCCGAGAGCACAACTCCTTCGATTTTTTCGCCTTCGTCAAATAGCGGGCTAAAATTGAAAAAAATCTTCCGCCATTCACCCTGCTTGTGGCGTATGCGCACTTGCAGCGAGGCGAAATGCTGCCTGCCGGCAATAATGTCCCTGTAAAGGGCCATTAGTTTGGGCTGGTCTTCCGGATGGGCGCGTGCGCCGAGCTTCAGCTCGCTAATCTCTTCGCCAGCGTAACCAAGCACCTCTTGACACCGCGGGCTGACGAAAGTGTAGTTTGCTTCAGTGTCCAGAACCAGAATCAGATCAGGAAAGCTGTCGACTAGGCGGTGGGCAAATTCCTGTTGCTTGTGCAGACGGCGCTCTATTTCGCGGCGTTCGGTGATGTCCATCAGCGCGCCCTGGTAGCGGACGATCTTCCCGGTGGGATCGCGAACGGCCGCGGCGGTGTTCAAGCAGGTAATCAAAGTTCCGTCTTTTCGACGAAGAGTGATCTCACGGCCGGCCAAAACCGGCTGCAGGTCGACTTCCTGTCGAATTACTTTGCGAAGTTCACGGTCGGGAAAAATGTCCGAGACTTTGCGAGAAAGCAATTCTGCCTTGGAGTCGTGGCCAAGAATTCTTACCAGCGCCGGGTTAGCATCGAGAATTTCGTCTTCCGGAGTAACGATGTAGATGCCTTCCTGCAGCGTTTCGAAAAGTTCGGTAAAGCGGGCCTCGTTGCGGCGTGATGCAGTGATGTCTCGAGCGAGGATGGTCATACCATGCACCTGATCCTCGCGCATCATGGCGTGAATCACGCATTCGAAATAGTGCACGGTGTGCCGCTTCTTCAATCGTACCTGTGCCACGCCGGTCCAGTGGCGCTTTTCAATGAACCGCGGCAAGGCTCGTTCAATGAGATATGGCCCATCCCCTCCGGCGTCTTGTACGAACTCAGAGAGTTGATAGCCAATCATTTCCTGGAAGGTAGCGCCCACCAGGTCTGCGAAACTGCGGTTCGCAGCTCTAATCTCCCCATTGAGGGTCACCGCAACCAGCACATCGTCAAACGAATCGATCAAATCTCGATAGCCTTGCTGGGATCGTTCAATGACCGAGAACAGTTTATCGAGTTGCTCATTGCTGGGCGGAGAAGTGTGGCGTTGCTCGATGCCGCGCACCAGGCCGCGCAATTCCGCCATCTCGTTATTTCGCTTCCAGACGTAGACGATAAAGAGTGCGACAAGCAATATAAGAACGGGTCCCGCCACAAGGAGATAGTCGAATCGTCGAGCAAACGAGCGGATGGCGTCCCACGAAACGGCGACATAAGCGATCGTAAAAAGGCTGAGAAGAAAGTAGGTAAGCCGCCACAGTTGGCGCTGCCGTCGCTCGAACTGCTCGAGGCGGTCTCCTACGGTGGCGCGTCGAGCGTCTGAAGATTCTCCGTGTGCCGGAGAAGTTGGCCTGAAAGGATTGGGCATTGGGCGGCTTGTCCTGCGCGGGAAGGAGAAACCCCGCTCCTGTTTTCTATTCTCCGGCCACTCAAGCTCTTCGGCAATGCAGGGAACACTGCCAGGTTCCTGTCCGGTACCTGCCCCGGAGAACATCTCCACTGTCGCCCAGTGTCTTAGGCTCGTCAACTGGAACCGTCCAAGTGCGATAATCTTTTGGTTCCTCTGCCGCATCCAACTCGCGCAAGCTTCCTCAAAGGCATGGCTAAGCAAGCGGTCCCCGCACCTTATGTTTCACCGTTGGAACAGCCGGTAAATCCCTGGCTTATCGCAGTAGTGGTTTCTCTGGCCGCGTTTATGGAGGTGCTGGACACGAGCATCGCGAACGTCGCATTGCCACATATTGCCGGCGACCTAGGCGCCAGCAGCGATGAAAGCACCTGGGTGCTCACCTCTTATCTGGTTTCGAACGCCATCATCCTGCCGGTCAGCGGATGGTTCGTAGGGATGCTCGGACGCAAGCGCTTCTTCATGATTTGCATGGTTATTTTTACCTTGAGTTCACTGCTCTGCGGCGTGGCGTGGAGCCTCGGGTTCTTGCTTGTCGCGCGCGTTCTGCAGGGTGCGGGCGGAGGCGGGTTGCAGCCTATGGCTCAAGCCATCCTGGCGGATACGTTTCCGCCGGAAAAGCGCGGGCTGGCTTTTTCACTGTATGGCGTCACGGCCATCGTGGCTCCGAGTATCGGGCCTACGCTTGGCGGGTGGATCACGGACAATTATTCGTGGCGCTGGATTTTCTATATCAATCTTCCGGTTGGCCTAATTGCATTATTCCTGGTTTACAAGCTGATTGAAGATCCCGCCTACATCAGCCGCAATGTGGGGAAAGCGCTTCGCGTGGACTACATCGGCTTTGCTCTGCTGGCAATTGGTGTTGGCGCTCTGCAGATTCTTCTCGACAAGGGCCAGGAGGACGATTGGTTCGGGTCACATTTTATCGTGGGGCTCGCAACGGTCGCCTTCGTGTGCCTGGTTACTCTTGTGATTTACGAATGGCGTCACGACCAACCGATCGTGGATATACGACTATTCAAAAATGTCAACTTCGCCGCCTCGAATATGGTGATGTTCATGGTCGGCGCAATTTCCTTTGCTTCCACCGTTCTGATGCCGCAATTCCTGCAAACGTTGTTGGGCTACACAGCGGAAAAGGCCGGGATCGTCATGTCCGCAGCGGCGATGGTGTTGCTGCTGGAGCTGCCGTTCGTCGGCCAACTGACAACCCGCATCCAAGCTCGCTACATGATCGGTTTCGGCTGGCTGGCGCTTACCTGCACGATGTTTCTGTCCACTAAAATAATTGACCTTCAGCTCAGCTTTGCCACGGCAACCTGGCTGCGCATTCTGCAGTATATTCCGCTGGGCTTTATCTTTATTCCTGCTACTACGGCCGCCTATATCGGCATCGCCGCAGAAAAGAATAACGCCGTGGCTGGCCTGGTCAATTTCATGAGGAATATCGGAAGCAGCGTGGGCACATCCGTGGTTACCACGCTGCTGGCACGCCGGTCGCAATTCCATCAAGGCCGGCTGGTCGAGCGAGCTTCCCCGCTAAATCCCGATTTCCAGAGCTTCGTCAATGGCATGGCGCAGCAGTTCGCGCACCACGGTATGAATATGGCCGATGCGCAAAGACACGCGCTGGCACGCTTTTATGCCAGTGTGCAGGCGCAGGTGGCGACCCTGGCTTATATCGACGTTTATTTCGTGATCGCGGTTGCGGCCGGAACCATGTTTCTTTTGTCCTTCGGGCTGCGCGCGAATAATCCTCGCGCGGCACCGAAAGTAGCTGCGCACTAGCCGGCGCGACGCAAACTCTTCTTGAAATTCGCAGCATAAAAAAAGAGGGACGCGGTTTGGGCGCGTCCTTCTCTTTTCGAATTTCCCGGCGCAATGAATTAGCCGGAACGATTAATGTAGTTAGCCCTCGGCTGCTGCGTCTGCTTCGCCTTCGAGCTTTCCATCGTCGCTCAGGAAGTCCAGACCTGTGCCGTCATCGGCAAGCAGGTCCGCTGTTTCCGGGAGCAGTTCTTCAGCCGGAGCGGGCGGCGGCATTTCCGTCAGCAACTGCAAGCTGCGGTAATGCTCGAGGCCTGTGCCGGCTGGGATGAGCCGGCCCATGATCACGTTTTCCTTCAAGCCGCGCAGATAGTCAACCTTCCCGGCGACGGCGGCTTCGGTAAGGACGCGCGTCGTCTCCTGGAAGCTTGCGGCGGAGATAAACGAGTCGGTTGAGAGCGACGCTTTGGTGATACCAAGGAGCAGCGGACGTCCCGTTGCCGGGCGGCCACCTTCGCCGATTATGCGGTCGTTCTCTTCGCGGAAGCGGAACTTGTCCACTTGTTCCTCAAGCAGGAACGTGGTGTCGCCGACGTCCTCCACTTTGACCCAACGCATCATCTGTCGAACGATGGTCTCGATGTGCTTGTCGTTGATGTTCACGCCCTGCAGGCGGTAAACCTCTTGAATCGCGTTCACGAGGTAGGCCTGAGTGAATTTTTCGCCGAGCACGGCCAGCAAATCGTGCAGGTTG